>WNFN01007102.1_pt1 | contig 11185 bp, 5 predicted proteins | sample 5400161 | NCBI WGS metagenome assembly WNFN01 (sample SAMN13153353, study PRJNA577476) | soil metagenome | isolation source: 80 cm saprolite on Douglas fir-dominated hillslope | place: USA:California | collected 2013-09-17
TTGACGTCGGGCTGCTGGTGAAGAGCCGCATCAACGTGATTGACGTGCAGCAAGTCGGGAAAGATGCAACGTACATTGAACCCGGTGGCGCGAGTGCGCTGCTAAATGACCGTCCGCCGCTGGTGCTGACCGCAACCGCGTCCCAGCCGGGCTCGGACACTTCGCTGCCCATCACCGTGGTGGTCAACCATCTGCGTTCACTGCTGGGCGTTGACGATCCTGTGGACGGCGCTCGCGTGCGCGCCAAGCGCCAGGCGCAGGCGGAGTTCCTGGCCAACCTGTTGCAGTCCCACCAGGCGGGCGGCGAGAACGTCGTCTCCGTCTGCGATTGCAACGCTTTCGAGATTAGCGACGGCTACGTGGACGTGATTGGCACTGTGCTGGGCAGGCCCACGCCGCCCGACCAGGTAGTGAACGCCAGCCTTGACCTGGTGGACCCCAACTTTACCGATTTGGTTACCACGCTCCCCCACGACCAGCAGTATTCGTTCTCATTCGACGGAAGTGCGCAGGTGCTGGACCACGTGGTGGTGAGTGCCAGCTTGATGGCCAAGGTCTCGCGCTTTGCCTACGCCAGGAATGATGCGGATTTTCCCGAAGTCTTCCGTAACGATCCTAACCGGCCGGAGCGCATTTCCGATCACGACATGCCGGTAGCCTATTTCACCCTGCCGGAAGCAACACCACCGGTGCTGCACTTGCCAGCCGACATCACAACGGCCGCGACAGGACCGAGCGGCGCCGTGGTCACCTTCACCGCGACTGCGACCGATGCAGTGGACGCCAGCGTTGTGGTGACATGCGCGCCAGCATCCGGTTCCATCTTCCCGGTGGGTGCTACCGGGGTAAATTGCTCGGCAACCAACAGCCGCAGCAAGACGGCCACTGGCAGCTTTATGGTCAGCGTTGAAGCCCCTGCGCCGGTGTTGCACCTGCCGGCCGACATCACAACGGCCGCGACCAGCTCCAGCGGCGCTGCTGTCAGCTTTGTTGCAACCGCTACCGATGTGGTGGACATTACCGTTCCCGTGATCTGCGTGCCGGCGTCAGGCTCCGTGTTTGCGCTCGGTTCGACCGCCGTCAACTGCTCGGCCACCAACAGCCACAGCAAGACGGCCACCGGCAGCTTCAGCGTTATCGTGGTGGATACCATTGCACCGGTGGTCTCCGTTCTTGGCGTGACCAACGGGGCAACTTACTTGCTGGGCGCGGTCCCGGCCGCAAGCTGTTCCACGACAGATTCGGCGTCCGGAGTTGCCGTACAGGCCACGCTCTCGATCACGGGCGGGACCGTCAATCACACCGGACATTTCACGGCCACATGCAGCGGCGCGGTCGACAATGCTGGCAACCACGCAGCGCCCGTCAGCGTTGAGTACGACGTCCACTACGTCTTCGTTGGCTTCCTCCGCCCGGCTCCGAAATGCGCAGGGTGTTTACATCACCAGCAAGTCCACAGTGTTGGCCCTCGAGATTGCGCCGAACCAGACTTGCAGGCCCGGCGGTAAAGGTATCCCAGTGAATGCCCGGTCGGAGGATAATAAGGGCCTGGAGATTCACCACAACACCTTCCGCTTCGAATGGCAAACCAAAGGACTGGCCGATGGTTGTTACACCATCATCCTGTCGCTCGATGACGGCACCAAAAAGACCGACATCGTGAGATTACGCCGCTAGACGAGTAGCTCTGGAAATCGTGCCGGTCAAGGGTCATAAACCAGCGCTGAGTCAATTCAGATTAGACAGCTTTTACTAAACAACATATCCTTTCCTTCATATGGACTTCGAATCTGTTCGCCTGATCACCTTCGATTGTTACGGCACTCTGATCGACTGGGAAACAGGAATGCTTGCGGCGCTGCGTCCGCTGTTTTCACGAAATGGGCACCGGATTTTTGATGACCGGCTTTTGGAAGAGTACGGAGAAGTTGAAGCGGAGTTGGAAGCCGGCGCTTATCTTCCTTACCGGCATGTGCTTTCGCGCACCGTGGAAGAGATGGGACGCCGCTGGGGCATGGATATTTCCGCGGATGATGGCCGGCGCTTTGCCGAATCTCTGACCCGATGGGAGCCGTTTCCTGATAAGAAAAAATTGCCGGTCGCGTTTGATGTGATCGTGACCGCGCAGCAGGTCCAGAGCTATAAACCGTCGCTCAAGAATTTCGAGGAAGCTGTGCGGCGCAGCGGCCTGAAGAAAGAAGAGATACTGCACGCCGGCCAGAGCGTGTATCACGATATTGTGCCGGCAGATTTTCTGGGCATCAAGAATATCTGGGTGAACCGGCCCTCGATCCGCCCTGGCTCAGGCGCGGCCAAACCCGCGGTGGCGCAGCCTTCGGCCGAGGTGCGAAGTCTGGCTGAGCTGGTGGAGCTGGTGTCGCGCTGATTGCGTCAGGCTTTCCCGGTTATTTTTTATTTTCTGCCGCTTCAATCTGGACAAATTGCCAGCCGAAGCGTCCCTTGATGCACAGGTTACCGTGGGTAACGCTGTGGTCCAAGGGTGAAGTTACGCGGACGATCTTGCCGTCCTGTTCGTGGACCGTGAGATTGCAGCCCACCCCGCAGTAAGGACAAATAGTGTCGGTTTGGTTTTGGCGTGACTCATCCCACGTGCCCGCTTGGCGCATGTCATATTCACTCTTGAACATCGGCGCGCCGGTGGGGCAGACCCCGATGCAGTTGCCGCAATAGACGCAAGCGGAGTCGGGCAGCGGCACCTCAAATTCCGTGGCAATGTGGGCGGAGAAACCGCGTCCAGCCACGGCGATGGCAAAGGTGTTTTGCGCGTCCACACCGCAGGCCTCAACGCATTTGTAGCAGAGAATGCACTTGGCGTAGTCGCGGACATAGAGATCATTGTCAATTTTCACAGGCTGCGCCACGGTGGCGTGGACGGTGCCGAAGCGCTCCGGGCGAGCGCCGTACCGTTCCATGTAGGGCTGGAAGGCGGGCGCGGTCGAGACGTCTACCGAGGAAGCCAGGAACTCGAGCACCACGCGCCGGCTGAGGCGCACGCGTTCGGAATCCGTCTTGATGGACATGTTGGGTTCCACCTTGCGCGAGCAGGCAGGGACCAGCGTGCGCGAACCTTCAAGCTCCACCACGCAGACACGGCAGACGTTGACCGGCGTGAGACTCTCGAGATAACAAAGTGTCGGCGTATCAATGCCCAGCTGGCGCGCGGCATCCAGGATAGTTGAACCTTCGGGAACAGAAACGGCCTTGCCATCGATTTTGATTTCGATGGAGCGACGAGTACGCTCGGCCGGCGCCTCAGGGACTGGTCCCCGAGGAATGGGAATCGTCGGCTGTGGCGCGAGAGAGTCAGCGACGGCCGGGGGCGTTGCTCCTATAGCGGGCTTATTCATGAAAACAAACTCCATCGCTGAAGAGCTGATTCCAGAGCGCTGGATGCCGTCTGGCCCAGCCCGCAAATCGAAGCATCGCGCATGGCCTGTGCCATCTCGCGCAGGGTGCTGATCTCGTCCGCCGTAGAGCCAAGAGGCTTGCCATTCATCAGACGCTCGAGCGCCTCCTCCTGGCGGACGACTCCAACGCGGCAGGGAACGCACTGACCACAAGTCTCATGACGGAAAAAGCTGGCGATACGCAGCAAAACCTTTCTGAGGTCAACCGAATCGTCGAACAGCATGACCACACCGGAGCCGAGAGTTGCGCCGATGGCGCGCGTGCCTTCAAACGTGAGCGGCGTGTCCAGTTCCTTTGGAGAAACAAAAGCCCCGGCAGCTCCGCCCAGCAACACGGCCTGAAGTCTCCCGTTGCCGGCCATACCCCCGGCCAGATCAATGAGCTGGCGCAGCGTGGCGCCCATGGCGATTTCGTAAACGCCGGGACTGACCACGTGTCCGCAAAGACAAAACAGCCTGCTGCCGGACGAATCTTCCGTGCCGATGCGCGCGTAGGCAGCTCCGCCCTCGCGGATGATGAGTGGAACGTTGACCAGCGTTTCCACGTTGTTGACCACAGTGGGCTGGCGAAACAGCCCGGCCTGCGTAGGGAAGGGCGGCTTGTTGCGCGGCTCGCCGCGATAGCCTTCCAGCGAATTGAACAGCGCGGTCTCTTCACCGCAGATATAAGCGCCGGCGCCGCGCCGCAACTCGATGCTGAAGCTAAGGCCGCTCGACATAATGTTTTTGCCCAGCAATCCATTCTTGCCGGCTGCTTCGATCGCATGAGCCATCTGCTCAGCCGCGAGAGGATATTCGCCGCGCAAATAGATGTAGCCCTGGCGTGCGCCGGTGGCCAGCGCGGCAATGGTCATGCCTTCAAGAATGGCAAACGGGTCGCCTTCCATCAGAACGCGGTCTTTAAAGGTTCCCGGCTCCGATTCATCGGCATTGCAGATGACATAGTGTCTGCGGCCGTGGTTTGTATGAAGAAGCTGGCGCTGGGCATGAAGTGCTTCCCATTTTTTTGCGGTGGGGAAAGCTGCGCCGCCACGGCCCAGAAGCCGCGATGCTGCAATTTCACGGATTACGCCCTCCGGCCCAAGTTCCAAGGCCTTGCGCAAGGCTTGATAACCGCCAAGGCGGCGATAGGCGTCAATGCTCGAAGCATCGCTCTTACCCACACGCTGCAGCAGACGCAACTGCGGAGATCCGGCCTGCGGAACTGAGAGCTGCGCGCTCAGGACATCGGGTTCTGCAGGCAAACGATTTTCTACAGCATCGTTCACTAAAGATTTGAGCTGATCTGAAGTCGCTGGAGCGAGTACCCGTTCCTTCGCTGTCTTGCCGGCGGCAGTGACCAAGGTTGCGGGCGCTCGTTCGCACAAGCCCAAGCATTGGCTGCGGAGCCAGATAGCGCGTCCGCCGGCGCAGGGCGAACCTGCCGGGCCAAGTTTTTTTTCAAGTTCTGCGCAAAGGTTCTCCGCACCATGGGCCAGGCAGGCGATGTCATCGCAGACGTGGGCCACCACTGGAGGCCGCGGCGACAGCGAGAACATTCCATAAAAAGAAGCTACGCCATGGACCTCCGCCGGCGCCACATCCAATCGCAGCGCCGTGTAGTTGAGCGCCCCAGGGCTGATCCAGCCAATACGGTTTTGAATGGCATGCAATACGGGCAGCAGGCGATGCCGCCGGGAGCGGGCGTCGTGTCCTCCCAAAGCGGTGTGGCCGTCAAGCTCGGCCTGCCGTGGGCCTCCCTCCCAGCCTGATTGAGGCGCACCCAGCGCGGAATCGACAGCGGTTTGTTCCTCTGGTGTGACTTGCGCGTTGGTCAGGTGCAGGTCCAATTAAACCTCGTGATATTTCTCAATCCGTATCGCGGTGGCTTTGAATTCCGACGTTCCTGACTTGGGATCGACGGCGTCAATGGTCAGATCATTGGTGGCCACCTGACCGTGAGAGTGGACGGACAGGAAGGCAAGCCCGGGGCGCAGTCCGGGATCAAACCGGACGGGCGCGATGACCGAGCCACGCCGCGAACTCACCCGCACTTTTTCGCCCTCGCGCAATTTGTACTGTCGGCCGTCTTCCGGGGAAAGATCGAGCGCTTCTTCACGTCGCAGCGGGGAGGCATAAAGCTCCGTTTGGACGCCGGTGTTGTAGGAATCGAGCCGCCGCCCAGTGGTCAGGCGGATGGGATACTGCTCGTCAAGCTGGTCTGCTGGCGGCTCAAACTCCACGATGTGGAACGGCGCGCGCGGGCCGATCAGCGGCTCATGCCATAAGCGGCCGTGCAAATACATCTCGCCGGGATGCGATTCGTCATAGCAGGGCCACTGGATTCCCCCCAACTCTTCCAGGCGGCTGTAGCTCATGCCTCCGTGCATGGGACTGAGCTTGCGTACCTCGTTCCAGATACATTCAGAGTTTGGTGTACCCCAATCATGGCCGAGGCGGCGAGCCAGATCGTAAATGATCTCCAGATCGTCGCGAACCCCAGACGGCGGCGGCACGGTGCGGCGTACCCGCTGCACGCGGCGCTCGCTGGAAGTGACCGTTCCTTCACTTTCGAAGGCACCGGCAGCGGCCGGCAGAACCACATCGGCCAGTTCGGCGGTCTTGGTATAGAAGAGGTCTTGGACTACGAGGAATTCAAGTCCACGCAGCAGCTTGAGCGCGCGGTGGCGGTCGGCTTCAGAGTCCGCTGGATTCTCACCTAGAACATAAAGTGTAGTTAACTCGCCGCGCTCCATGGCTTCAAACATGTCGCTCAAATGCCAGCCACGCTTGGGCGGAATTTTGACGCCCCAAGCCTGCTCGAACTTCACGCGTAAATCACTATTCTCCACGTGTTGGAATCCGGGCAGGCGGTCGGGGATGGCGCCCATGTCTCCGCCACCCTGGACGTTATTTTGGCCGCGCAGAGGGTTGACGCCGCTGCCGTAGCGGCCCACGTGGCCGGTGAGCAAGCTGAGATTGATGAGCGCAACCACGTTGTCCACGGCATTGTGGTGTTCGGTAATGCCGAGCGTCCAGCAGAGCTGTGCGTGTTCCGCGCGCGCGAAGGCGTGGGCAGTCTGGCGGATGGCTTCGGCGGGCAAGCCTGTGTCGCGCTCCGCCCGCTCCAAAGTGTATTTCTCCACGTGTGCACGATAAGCTTCAAATCCACTGGTGGCGTGCTCAATAAACTTTTTGTTGGCGAGTCCGGCGGCTATGATCTCGCGTCCCATGGCGTTGGCTAGCGAGATATCGGAGCCTACGTCCAGGCCCAGCCACACATCCGCCCACTGCGCCGAACTGGTGCGCCGCGGGTCCACTACAAAAAGCTTGGCGCCGTTGTGCACCCCTTTCAACAAGTGATGGAAAAAGATAGGGTGCGTCTCCCGCGCGTTCGAGCCCCAAAGAAGGATTACATTCGTCTCCTCAATCTCGCGATACGAACTCGTGCCACCGCCCGCTCCGAATACTGCCGCCAGACCGGCGACACTTGGGGCGTGTCAAGTCCGGTTGCAGCTGTCGATATTGTTCGTCCCCATAGTGGAACGGACAAACTTCTGCGCAGCGTAATTCAACTCGTTCGTGGTCTTGGAGCAACTGAACATGCCGAAGGTCCGCGGATCATGCTTGGCGATGGACTGGCGGAAGGCCAGGACCACGCGGTCCAGGGCCTCGTCCCAGGTAGCAGGATGATGCGAGCCATTTTCGCGGATGAGCGGCTGAGTCAAGCGGCCCGTTAATGGAATTGCCATAAAGTCACCCAAGACAGTTTCGCTGGGCCGGGGCGCTGGGTCAAGGCAATCAGCGTCCTAGACTGGGTTTTCTTGGGTATCTTCTAAGGTATCAACGATTCCAAAAAGGGACGAGCGGGCCTTGGTAAAGAAACGTAAAACCCCTAGCCAGAACCGCTCCTAGTGCTTATACTTCCTGCGCTTGGGGAGTGCGCGCAAGAACTGCACGTTCCTCTTTCTTCGGAAAAGCAAGCTGGAACCATTCCCCCGTTTCAGGAGGCTGCCATGAAAAAGTATGTCCTTTCTCTTTTGTTGCTCTTGACCACGTGGGCCGCGGCTGAGGTCAAACTGCTGCGCCATCCCAGTTATCACAACGGCAAGGTCGCCTTCAGTTACCTGGGTGACATATGGGTAGCCAACGAAGATGGGAGCAACCCGCAGCGCCTGACGGTGCACAAGGCCCGCGACGTCTACCCGCGTTTTTCTCCCGATGGGAAGTGGATTGCTTTTTCTTCCAACCGCTACGGCAACTACGATGTCTTTGTGATTCCCGCCGAAGGCGGCTTGCCGAAGCAGCTCACCTTCCACTCCGCGCAAGACATCGTGGTGGACTGGACCCCGGACAGCAAGAGAGTGCTGTTCCAGTCCTCGCGCGGGCTGATGTATCCCGGCATCCCCAATCTTTATGAAGTTTCGATTGACGGTGGTCTGGAGCGTCCCGTCTCCACCGACTGGGGCTATTGGGGCAGTTATTCGCAGGACGGCAGCAAGCTGGCTTTCAACCGCCATCCTATGGTGTGGTGGCGCCAGCATTATCGCGGCAGCTACGCCGCCGATCTGTGGGTGATGGACGTGAAGGGCAAAAAATTCACGCATCTTGCCGACGGCGATTACAAGGGCAACTACTTCTGGCCTTTATATGCCTCGGATGGCAACATCTACTTCGTCTCCGACCGTCTTGGCGACGAAAGCCATATCAAACCGGGCAGCCGTGAAGTCCTGAAGAGCACGAACAATATCTGGAAGATTCCCGAGAGCGGCGGTCATGCTGTCCAGGTGACGCATCATGCCGGCGGACGGCTGTTCTTTCCTTCCATTTCGAGCGACGGAAAAACCATTGTCTACGAGCAGGACTTCGGCATTTGGAAACTGGACACCAAGACTGGAAAGTCCACGCCCATCAAGATCAACATTGTTTCCGACGACAAGGAAAACGAAGTCGAAACCATCACCGTGCACAATGACACGGAGGGTTACGATCTTTCGCCCAGCAGCAAGCGCGCGGCGGTTTCGGTGCACGGAGAAATTTTCTCCATCGCCACGGACCGCGGTGATATTCAGCGCGTGACCCAGTCTTTCTCGCGCGAAGGCGATCCCGCTTGGTCGCCCGACGCCAAGTGGATTGCGTTTGTTTCCGACAAATCCGGACAGGAAGAAGTCTGGATGGCGCATGAGGACGGTACCGGGCTGAAGAAACTCTCCGAAGGCGACGGCGAAAAGCAGGCCATCCAGTGGGCGCCGGATTCCAAATCGCTGATCTACTCCGGTTCTGACCACAAGCTCTACCGCTATGACCTGGAGTCCGGCAAGGCCACGGTGATCGCCAGCGGCGAGGCCAGCAACATCCAGGGCGCGCGCTTCTCTCCGGACGGCAAGTGGGTGGCTTACTCCAAGCTGGACCACGACCTGCGGCCGCACGTTTACGTTGCGCCTTCCACCGGAGGCAATGAAAAGCGCGTGGGCAACAACGATCTTCTCTTCAGCGAGACTTCTCCGTCTTGGACGCCCGACGGCAAGCGTCTTGTCTTTCTGGCCGGACTGGCCCAGGCGGGCAGCGCTACGCTGCGCCGCGCCTTTGTGCAGCTTTACAGCGTCTCGCTGATCAAGGAGGAGAAGAACCCAACCGACCGCGGCGTGGATGATGAAGAACAGGCCCAAGCGGCGGAAAAGCTGGACCGCCAGCGTAACGCACAGGCCCGCGGCGAGGCGGCTAAACCAGACGTCAAGATTGACTTTGACGGAATCACGCGGCGAGCGCACCAGGTGACACACTTGAGCGACAACGTTACCTCGGTTGCTGTTTCTCCTGACAGCAGGCTGTATGCTTTTGTGGCCGTTTCTGACTTGGACGGCCGGCCTGTAGCCACGCTGTACACCATTCCTGAAGACGGAACCCAGACCACGGCGATCACCACGTCCTCTCGCACGGCGGAAGGAGAAGATGGCGGCGGGCCCGGTGGAGGCCGGCAGATCACTTCACTCAAATTTTCTAAAGACGGCCGCACCATTTACTTCATGGAGGCCGAGGGGCTCTATGCCGTTGATCTTGGCCCCGGTGGAGCCGGTGCGGGCGGCGGAGGCAGAGCCGGTGGAGCGGGCGCCGCGGCTTCGGCTCCGGCAGGCCGCAGTTCTGAACGCCGCCGCATCAACTTTACTGCCCGAGTGGAAGTGGATCACCGGGAAGAATGGAAGCAGGTCTTCCATGAGAGCTGGCGGGTGATGAAGCACCGCTTCTACGATGCGGAGATGCACGGCGTTGATTGGGCCAAAGTGAAGGAGGTGTACGGGCCGCTGATGGAATACGTGACCGACCAGGAGGAGATGCACAACGTGGTCAGCCAGATGATCGGCGAGTTGAACGCGTCCCACACCGGCATCAGCGCCACGCCCAGCGTGGAAGAGCGCGAGCGCAGCGCCCAGACTCGCTTCCCTGGCTTCGAACTGGAACCGGACGCCTCGGGCTACTACAAAGTGTCTTACATATATAAGGACGGGCCGGCCGACAAAGACTACGTCAACATCAACGTGGGCGATTACATCCTGGCCATCGACGGGCACGAGCTCAAGTCCGGAGACAATTACTGGAAATACTTCACCGCCGTCCGCGGGGAGAAGCTCAACTTCACCGTGAACTCCAAGCCGGAGCCGGCCGGAGCGCGGCTGGCCAAGGTGCAGCCCGCCAACGCCGGTGCTCACACAACCATGCAATACGAGCGCTGGGTCGCCGGGCGCAAGGCCATGGTGGCCAAGCTCTCTAACGGCGAGATTGGCTATCTCCACATACGCTCCATGGACGCGCCCTCACTGCGGCGCTTCGAGCGCGACCTGGTGGAGAACCACGACAAGAAGGCGCTCATCATCGACCAGCGCTTTAACCCCGGCGGCGGCATTGACCAGGAGCTGCTGGAGATCCTGAGCCAGCGCCAGTACCAATACACCAAGCAGCGCGACTCAGTGCAGATCACGCGCCCGCAGCAGGCATTCTTCGGCCCCATGGTGGTGATGGAAAACGAGCGCTCCACCAGCGACGCTGAAGTCTTTCCCGACGGTTTCCGCACGCTGGGCCTGGGCAAGGTAGTGGGCAAGACCACTTACGGCGCGGTGATCGGCACCGGCGCCTATCGCCTGCTGGACGGCTCGAGCATCCGCACGCCGGGGACTGGCCTGTGGAGCGTCAAGGGCTACAACCTGGAAAACTATGGCGTGCCACCGGACGTTGACGTGGACAACACGCCGGAGGATTTCCTGGCCGGCCGCGACGCCCAAATCGAAAAAGCTGTTGAGGTGCTTAAGGACGATATCAACCGCAAGAAGCCTGAAGTGAAGACGGCATCGGGCGGCGAGTAGCCCTTGGCAAATGCTTCATTGGGGCGGCAGCAAAGCCGCCCCGTTTTTCGTCAGTCTACGGAGCTGGAATCGTCCCTTTGGAGAAGTGGGCCGGTGTGGGTCGATATCCGCTGCGGGTGCGGATGCGGTATTTCTTCGCCGCCTCGCCCGTCAATCTTACTTTGATAGTGCGCCAGCCCCGGTTGGGATTGGGCTGCGGATAATAGCTCAGACCATAGAGGTGGGCCACGTCAGCCCGAATCGAATCGAACGCTTTGCGCTGGTCGTACCAGTGTTTTGCAAAATACGCTTGGCCGCCCGTAGCCGCGCTCATTTGCCGGAAGATGGCCGTGGTAACAACATCTAATGTGGCTTGATGGGTGCTGACAACATAGATAGGGATGCCTTCCGACTGGGCCAACTCGCCAATATCTTCGGGAG
>WNFN01065926.1_pt1 | contig 11184 bp, 11 predicted proteins | sample 5400161 | NCBI WGS metagenome assembly WNFN01 (sample SAMN13153353, study PRJNA577476) | soil metagenome | isolation source: 80 cm saprolite on Douglas fir-dominated hillslope | place: USA:California | collected 2013-09-17
TACATGGTACTGGAATACCTGCCGGGACGCACCCTGCGGGAAGTACTGGAGGAAAACGCACCTGCGCTGCTACCCACAACTGAGGTGATACGCATACTCCTTCGTGTATGTGCAGCACTGGTCTATGTGCATGAGCATGGAGTGATTCACCGCGATGTGAAACCCGATAACATCCTCCTGCTGAGCAATGGCGAAGTCAAACTTCTCGACTTTGGCATTGCAATGCTGGAAGGCAAGCGTCGATTAAAGTGGCAAAACGTCTCAGGGCCAATTGGAACTCCAGATTATATGGCTCCGGAACGGCTGTGGGGCAAGCAGGGATCAGTGCAGACGGATATCTACGCGGTCGGTGTGACGCTCTATGAACTATGCTGTGGGCGCACACCATTTGAGGAAAAGGATGGGTTTGCATTCGTCACCCGGCATATTTCACATGACCCACCAGGGATCCTCGCATTCAATCCAACGCTCTCTCCCGCTCTGGTCACAGTGATTATGCGCTGCATTCGCCGTGATCCAGCGAGGCGTTATATAAGCATGCAAGACCTGGTGTACGATCTGAGTCACCTGGATGAAGTGACACCAGAGACGTATATTCCTGCTCCGCCCAGGATAGGTGGACGTTACAGGCAAGTCATCCGCACAGCACTGATTATCCTTTGCGTCTGTGTCGCGATCATTGCATGCGGCGTGCTTGCCCAATATGCACACTCATTCGCCCACTAGTCTGGACTGCCAGGATTTCTAGCGCCTGTTTCACTTCTCTCTTGGTACCGTAGTGAGAGGAGAAGCTTGTGTGCGGCTCGCCGCACACAAGCTTCTCCTCTCACAAAAACTTTGGGGGTGGGGCCTTTGCGCAAGGGAGGACGGGATTTCCTGCGCAAAGATGTGGATGCAGCGCGGACAGACAAAGCTTATGCCGCTTTGTCTCTCACGATCATAGTGCCAACGCGCCGCGCATCGCCGACCTCTTGCAAGAGGAGATGGGGCGCGCGCCCATCGATAATATGGACACGAGGCACAACCGTCAATGCATTGAGGCAAGCGGTCACTTTAGGAATCATTCCGCCTCTGATGACGCCTGTTTCGATCAGCCAGTGTGCTTCCGTTGCGCTTAATTCAGCAATGAGTGTACCATCAGCACGAAGAATACCCGCAACATCGCTCAAGAAGACGAGCTCTTCGGCGTGCAGCGCTCCAGCAAGGTGCGCGGCTACCAGGTCGGCATTGATATTAAGGCAGCTTCCATGTGGTCCCTGCCCAAGTGGGGCGATAATCGGGATATAGCCGTCATCAAGCAACTTTTGCACGAGGGTAGGATCAACTGTATCCACTTCGCCCACCAGCCCCAGACGCTCATCAGCAATATGTGCCCGGATCATACCCCCATCAGTCCCACTCAAGCCGACGATCTTGCCTCCCATCTCCTCGGCCATCAACACCAGGTGCTCGTTGACCTGGCCTCGTAAGACCATGCAGACGACTTCTAATGTTTGAGCATCGGTCACACGCAGCCCGCGTTCGAAGCGCGTCGGAATATGCAGGGCCTGCAGCCATTCGTTAATGTATGGACCACCACCATGTACCAGCACCGGGTGAACCCCCAGTGTTTGCAAGTTCAGAATATCTTGCAAGACCTCGCGCTGATGCTCTAATGTGCTGCCTCCAAGTTTTACGACAAGTGTTTGTCCTGTGAGCGGGTGAACAGCAGGATCATGTGGGAATATCTTCTCATGCAGAGAAAAGGGGATAATATTGGCGTTTTCTGACGTTGATAAGGGGACACTCATTGCCCAATAGCTCCTTTTATCTATATCGATATCTAGAACAATGTTTTTCTAATGGAGATGAATAGTTGTTTCTTCATCCTGTGCATAGTATAGTCCAAAAAAGGTAAAGAAACGTTACGGGTAAACTGGCTTCTGGTCAAGATATTCTCAAAGTTAGTGCGTCCAGTACCTTCGGACTGGGAACTTGAGGCCTGGGTGAGCACCTACGTTGCCATCGCCACAGGGGAGATGTCTATCGTCAGCCACACCGTTCAGGCACTCACCGGTCATGCTCCCCAGGCGTTCGCTGACTACATCCACCAGCATCCAGAGAGCTATCAGCACTTGACCGCGACCCTGTCTTGACCCCATCCGGACGAAGTGACGTGGAATGCTCAAATAACAAACTGTCGACCATGTTGACAGGGACATGGTTCATGTTTGTGCGCATCAAGATACGCGTAGTCTCCTGCGTGATAGTAGTGGTCGAGGCAAGCTCGACCATGCTCCCCCCCCCCGCGACCACGCACCCCCATCTCGACCACGCACCCCAAACTGCAAAAATATGAACTGGGCTATGTCGACAGTTTGTTATTAACCCGGCTGTGCCAAAACAACATGTCTCATTTTGAGACATGTTGAGCGAGTTTAGCCTTATTTTGAGCCTTGTTGCGCACTCTATACCGCGATATCAGCTCTTTCATGTTCGGTATAATCGGCTATCGGCATAATAATGCGCCTGGTTACAGGTGTTCGACCGACGAGACCATGACCTTCATGATCAACGAATCGCTGCCCGTGACCCGGTAACATTCGAGGACTTCAGGAATTTCACGAGCCGTAGCATTAAAGCGTGTGCACCGTTCTCCCTGGATGCTCATGCGAATAAAGGCGGTAATTGGATAGCCAACTCTAGCCGTATTTATTGTAGCATGATAGCCTGTGATAATTCCTGCATCCTCCATCCTGCGTATACGCTCTGCTACGGCAGGTGAAGATAGTCCAACCCGCTGTCCAAGCTCACTATAAGAGAGCCTGGCATTTTCCTGTAACGCGTGAAGAAGTTGCCAACCCGTCTCATCAAGCAATTTCTCATTTTCTAAAGCCATAGTACACCTTTACCTTAAATTTCAAAATGCCTTCAGCAAAACACCTTTAATTTCCCATTTATTATAGCAGAAATCGCCAGTATAATTGAAGTATGAAAATCCACAAAACAGTGGTTTGTAGAACAAAAGAGCATAAAAAATATAAAAACGAGAGGAAAAAACTTATGGCGATTATACTCATTTTTATGGCGGGGGGCTACGATAGCCGCGATGGTTTTACCAGTTGCGAATGGACACGCAAGCAATCCTGGCCTTATTAAAACGAAAAGCGGAGTAAATATTGTTAGGTAGTTATTGTTACCTGGTTATATAGAATAGAGTCACATACTGACCTTATTCTGTATAACCAGGTAACACTTTTATTCAGAGCCTCATTCTGTATAACCAGGTAACCAGCTTATACTTTTATTCAGAGCCTCTAGTATGCTATACTCGCAAAGGCAATATAGCGTATTTTCAGAGGTATTTTTTATGCAGCCATTCGCCTTTGTTGTGCTTGCTGTCACGTTTGATCAAATTATAGCCATTATTGGACTGGTAACCAACGTCTTACAGGACCTGGTTCTACCCATCACTATTGTTATGCTCGTGATTCAGACGCGGGCTATGCGCTTGCAAACAACGGCGCTAGTCGAACAGAGCAAGGAGATGACTGAACAGACGCGCATCTTCAATACCACGATTTATAGCGCGACTTTTCAAAGCCTCTATGATGCTGAAGCCCACATTGGCGAGTTAATGATGTCTTATCCAGAGGCAAGCCGCTTTCTTATGAGCTCGAAGCCATCTAACGAAGGCAGTAAAGGGGACACTGCCGATACCACTGATGCGCTCAAAGCCCTTGATCCGACTTTGCGTGAGCGTGTACGTTGGCTCGCCACGGCCATGCTTGACTTTTTTGAACATATCTGGACGCAGGCGCGCAATGGTGGTCTGCCCAAAGAAACCTGGGAGGCATGGGAAGATTATATGACGCGCATCCTCAGTGAGTCCCGCCTGCGCCAGCTCTGGCAGGCTGAACGTGGCTACTACTCATCCGGCTTTCGCAGCTTTGTCGATCTCAAGGTCGGCACGCCTCCTGAGACCCCCGTCATGCCACCGCTGCCACGCGCGAATGCAGGTGTGGGTACTGGCCCGCTGGCAGGAGAACACCGCACTGGTACTACTGAGAATGCCGCCCCCCAGGTTGCCCGTGTATTACGAGCCGTGACCGAAGAGAAATAATTTGTAGCAGAATCCATGATCAAAGAAAAACAATTTGTAGTGGGAGCCGTGACCAAAGAAAAATAACTTGTAGTGGGGGCAGTGACCAAAGAAAAATAACTTGTAGTGGGAGTCATGGCAGCCTGCGGCTGCCATGACTCCCACTACAAAACCCTGCGAACTGCCGCAGGCAGTGAGGATGCAGAAAAATGTGTACTTACCCTATGCCAGGAGTTCTGCTTCACTTAATGGACCCAGCGTGGTCAGGACCTGCTTTTCCTGGATGGGGAAACGCTTGAGCGCCCGCAGAATGTCCTTGGATGTGACTTTTTCGACCCGCTCAATCTCTTCATCAACGCTGATTAAACGGCCCTCGGTCACCCAATCAGAGGCCAATGAGAACATGCGCGAGAAGGTAGACTCGCTGCTCAAGACGATACTGCTGATCCACTTGTCCTTGGCTCGTTGCACTTCGTCTTCATAGACACCATCGGCCAGCAGGCTATTCAGTTCGGTGCGCAGCATTTTGAGCACTCGTGGAGCCTCTTCCGGTGTAGAATTTGCCTGCATTTGCAGGATACCCGTGCCATCCATAGCCCAGATACTCGCGCTGGCCGATTCGGCCAGGCCCTTTTGATAGATGTTCCAGTAGAGGCGCGAGCCATCGCTATCACCAAGAATGCTGCTACCCAGCACAGCGGCATAGTAGTCGGGATCTTTGAGATCTACTGAAGGCATAGCCAGAATCATAATCTGTTGCTTAAGCTTCTTATCGACCTCCACGTCGTTAATGGGACGAGCCGGTTCATAGTGCTCGACATGGCGACTGGCATCACCGACACGCCAGTTGGTACAATGCTTCTCGGCCAACTCAACAATGTGTTCCCAGGAGAAATTGCCGGCCACCGAGAGAATCAAATTGTTGGCCGCGTAGCGATTATTCCAATATTCACGCATCTTTTCAACGCGCATATTGCGAATAATTTCAGGCGTACCAAGTACATCGTGTCCCAGGGGATGAGAGCCGAAGTACGTCTGCATCATGCGCCGGTAGGTGGCATTATAAGGTTGATCCTCCGAGCGTGCAATCTCGTTGACAATTACCTCTTTTTCTGTCTCAAAATCGCTCTCGGCCAGGCGCGGATACATCATATCGCTTAACAGTTCTACGGCGCGGTCCAGGTATTCTCCCAGTACGCGTGCATAATACACGGTGGCTTCGTGGGAGGTGAAGGCGTTAAGTTCAGCGCCGATCTTGTTAAACGCAAGGGTGATCTCTTGCCAGTCCAGTGTTTTAGTGCCTTTGAAAACCATGTGCTCTAAGAAGTGAGAGACACCCGCGATGCTGGGATCTGGCTCGTCACGCGAACCAGTACGTACATAGTATGATACGGCCACCGATTCAAAATCGGGCATGGGCTGGCCGATAATTTGCAGTCCGTTACTGAGTTTATGAGTATGAAATACCGCCCCATTGCTGGTTGTGGAATCTGTCATGTAGTGTTCCTCCGCTGCGTAAGGCATGAGTAGCTATTGATACATTCTTAACAGGCGTATTATAGAGCATGATAGCCCCAGTTGAGGGAAGTTGTCAAATAGCGGGCCGGGAGACATGGTATTCCACCATGCCTCCCGGCTCGCTATCTGATGATACTCATTTTTTAAGGTTGAATATGGTGAGGACGTATGATATGCTACTTTCTGTGTAATTTCCTAATGTTGGTCAGCTTTAACCTTTCGGTGATATTCCCTGTACTTCCCGTAGAGAGTGGGTTTATCTCACCAGTGCTGCTAGTGAAGTGAGGAGAAACGCATGTCTACCGCTATCTGGGGAGAACCCGAATTTCAGGCCCGTGAGATCTATTCATCAGCGTTGCTCAGGCATCTGTTGAGCCAGATGATTGTGCAGTTCTCTGCTGCTGGAGGCAGTATTGCTCTCTTTAACGAGAGTATAGGGCAGATGGAGATATGCTTGCATCTGCGCGTACGTAAAAGCACTACGCCGTCGGCTTTACCGCAAAATGGGCCGCAAACTGATAACTTGCCCTCACCTAACCGCGTAGCGACTACGCCGCTAAGTTTGGATGGTTCGTCACCAGCACTCGAGCGCTTGAAACATCCTGCACAGGTGGTATCCGCGGATAATTTGGAAGATGTTACACTCCAACAAGGTAGTTTGTTCCCGGTGGGCAATACCTATCCTCCTGGTCGGGATATCATTGGGTATGTCTGGGTCAAAAAAGAGCCTTATATCATGCGTCATGAGGACTATCTCTCTTTCTTCTACAGCGGTCCTCAGCCCATTCAGGCCGACATCGTACCGACCTGGTATCTTGTTACCCCTTTGCAAGAATCTACACTAGTCGATGAAGTAAAGGGTAGAAAAAAGGGCGAACAGATGTTGGGGGTTATTACGTTATACCAGACCGTGCCAGGCGTGATATTTCAGCAGAAGCAGCGCGCCGAAGCACTCAGTTTTGCTGAGCGCATTGCACTGTATTTACAGAATGATCGTCTGCGTCAGAGACAACTGCGTGTCAGGGAGTATTTACAAGAGTTGCAGGAGATTAGCGCAGCTTTTCCCTCAACGGTGCAGCTAGCTACTCTGGTCGATAAAGTATATGAATTTGTTCCCAACGTGGTTGATGTCTCCTCAATGTTGATTACGCTCTATGATCGTGATACCAAATTGATCTACGATATTTTTGCCGTGCGCGATGGCGACCGGGTAGATCACCTGGCGGATCATCCCCAGGTGATCCAACCAGCAGAGCGCCCTGTCTGGTGGCGGATTACGCAGGAGGAAAAACGCAGCTTGCTATTGGAAGATGTTCAGCAAGATCAGTCAGGCTATGACGAACTGCTGACAGGTGTATGGGGTGACCAGCGCAAAGCTGGGTCATTTCTATTGCTGCCTATGAAAATGTTTAATCGCGTCATTGGCTCACTGAGTTTAACCAGCACATATGTACATGCCTATCAAGCAGAGGAGATCCAGGTATTGGAGACGATGGTGCAAATTCTCACCGTCAGTATCGAAAATGCCAAGCTCTATGATCGTTCACGCCAATCATTGCGCGAAGCCAGGCAACGCGCCCAGGCCATGGCTGGCTTGAATAGCGCGTTGCAATCAATCAGTACGGTCTTAAATACGGCCGAACTTGTGCAGACATTTGTCGAATCGGCGACGAGGCTGGTAGAAGCCGAAATGAGCGTCTTTTTCCAATTGTCTCCGGACAAACATTACCTCATTGCCCAGGCTGCCTATGAGCCAAGGAAAAAACCCCTTGACGATGAAGAGCTTGCCATTGCTGCGACTACCGGTGCTCTCTCTAATGACTACCACACCGAACTGATCTCTTCGATACGAATTCCTTTTAAGGGATCAATTTTAGAGCACATGGTAAGCGAGAGCTTTTTCTACCTGGATGAACTGATGGCAGAAGAACTGGCGCAAGACTGCGAGGAAGAAGGCGCTATCTTTCTGCGCGAGACAGGTATTCAGAAGATGCTGATGGTTCCAGTTTTGTACCAGACGGAGCTTATCGGTATTCTAGGAGTACACACTCCTCAGCAGACCCATATATTCCGTCCCGCGGACATTGGTATGTTGCTAGCAATTTGCGGGCAGGCTGCTAGCGCAATCCGCAATGCCCAGTTGTTCGCGGAGATCCAGGAAGCATATGCCGAACAACAACGCCTGAATAAGCTCAAAGATGAGTTCCTGGTGACCGCTTCGCATGAGCTCCGTACGCCTCTGAGCGCAATTAGTGGTTACGCTACCCTGTTAAAGCGGCAGAGCAGTCGTCTTAATCCGCAGCAGATCCTGCGTTTTGCTAGCAAGATCACCGGGGCTACGCAGCAGTTGACCGACCTGGTGTCTAGTATGACCGAAGCTGCCAAGATAGGCACGGTAGATAAAAAACTGGATCTGCAAATTGGCCCGGTACAGATTCACTCGGCAACGGATATGGCGATAAACATGTTGAGCGTCAATATTGAACAGAAGATTGTCTCACAGGTTGAGCCTGGTCTCTGGGTGAAAGGCGATCCACTGCGGGTACGGCAGGTAATCTCAAATCTCCTTGATAATGCCGCGAAATATTCGCCCGCGGATGGTCGTATAGAGATACTCGCCAACGGTACAACACTTGGCAAGGTGGATGTGCCTGAGGACCAGATTGATATCGAAGTCGATCCTACTATGCCTGTCGTAGTGGTACATGTCTATGATGAAGGCGAAGGTATCCTCCCTGCAGATCAGCAGAAAATTTTTGAGAAATTTGTGCGCGCGTCCCGTTCGTTGACCACTCCTGTACGTGGCTCCGGCCTGGGACTGTATATTTGTCGCCGCTACATTGAGGCTATGGGCGGCAGGCTGTGGTTACAACATAGCATTCCTGGTGAAGGTTCGGCCTTCAGTTTTTATTTGCCGCGTATCGAAGGGATCGCGGAGACTGGCAAGGATATTGTGGATGAATCAACACAACAGACCTCGTAAGATTTTAGTTGTAGACGATGACTCGATTATTCGCGACATGATGGTCGACATTCTCAGTTTTGAAGGGTATGCCATAGACACTGCGCGCAATGGCGTTGAAGCCCTGGAGATCCTGCGTAGAAAAGATAATTACCTGGTTTTCCTTGATATTATGATGCCTAAGATGGATGGCAAGCAGGTATGCAGTATCCTTGCAGCGGAGCCAGACCTGCGCAAGCGCCATGTAATTGTTTTGATGTCAGCAGTATCAACCCTCGCAGAAGTTACTTCGTTTATCACACATGACGAAACACTCCCCAAGCCCTTTTTTGTAGAGGACGTGATGAGAGTAGTAGAACCATACATGACATGAACATAGCATTGTTACTTCTCCTTATATGCGTTTCGTCTTTCTCAGTGCGTCGCTGCCGAAAGGCAGCTTAAAAACTCTAAGCACTACAACTCTTTACAGACTTTTTACAGCTTTCTGCATATTTTTTGATAAAAATGGGATACGATATGTGTAGGCGCCAGCGAGAAGTGGTAGGTTGGCAGTATGAGTCCCTTGAAGAAGAGTTGCGCCGGCATAAAATGTTGTGTGATGATTATATGTAGTACGTTCGCTACCACGAAGAGATAGTGGTATAATAAAGATAGAATATCGGCGAGTAACATGCCGAATGAAATGAAAGAGATTACATCATCATGAGAGAGGAATTTGCTCTTTGGCCTTTGATGCACCTGTTTAGTACAGTATTATGGATTGCTGTGTTCGTTGTAATTGCCTGGGCACTCATAAGTTGGCTCAGCAGGAGAAACGCGCCTATGGTCGGTTATCATCCCACACCACCACCAATGCCGTTCTCCGCATTAGAGATACTTCGTCAACGCTATGCCCGTGGCGAAATCGATGATGCGACGTTCCAACACATGCGAGAGCGACTTGAGACACCCGTTGCACCGGAACAGCAGCAGTACACCTAGCTTTCTTCCCGCTTCCCATAAGAAGAAGTGACTAACTGGCGCCCTCTGAAGAAACTTCTGGATCGCCATTAGAAAATATGCAGGCTAAACAAAGAAACGAGAGACGGATACGTGATAAGGATAACCGTCACTCGGCGGTTTAGCCTGCACCGCTACTACACGCCTGTGTCCAGAAGAAGCGCAACGAGCGCGATCAACACAATAACTGGGATCACAAACTTGGCGAACAGCACAGCTAGCGCCGCGAGAAGAATTGCCCAAACTCCCACAGTTACCCAGCCAAGGCGGTAGATAGCACGAGAACTTAACATACTCTCTCCACTTTCCAAACCAAACATTTAAGCTTTGACAGCTATCTATATTATACCCTTCCTACCAAGAACTATCGCTAAATACACGAGGCCTCTTGTGTCAAGATGTATAACTTCCACTCCTGTATTACAATTACTACTTTATTTCGTTTCTAATGCTAGAAACACATATATTTTTGGATGGAAGAGAGAACAAAAAGGGCATGAACACAGGACCTTATCAACCACCACCATATAATAATTATCAGCAACCGTATCAGCCAGGGGAGTTTATCCCACTACAACAATCACAGAAACAGGAGGAGCAGATGGAAACAATTCGATCAAGCGATGGGGCACCCATTGCCTATCAACGCAGCGGGCAAGGGGCCCCTTTGGTTTTGGTTCATGGTACAACGGCAGACCACACGCGATGGGCGCCCGTTCTTCCCATGTTTGAACAGTCCTTCACCGTGTATGCAGTTGATCGGCGAGGACGGGGGGGAAGTGGGGATGCTGAACAGTATGTCATCGAGCGGGAGTTCGAAGATATTGTTGCTGTGGTTAACTCGATAGCTGAACCCGTCTTCCTCCTGGGGCACTCCTATGGGGCAATCTGTTCCCTTGAGGCGGTGCGACGCACTACACACGTGAGGAAACTCGTGCTGTATGAACCTCCCATTCACATGGGTACCGCGATCTACCCGCCCGAGGTGGTGAGCAAGATCCAAGCATTGCTCGATGGGGGAGATCGAGAGGGAGCGCTCACCACCTTTATGCAGGACATCGTGCATGTGCCTCCTCCTGAGATGGAGATCCTGCGCTCTGCGCCCAATTGGTCGGCGCGCGTAGCAGCGGCACATACCATTCTTCGAGAACTGCGCGGGTCAAATGAGTATGTCTTTGAGCCTACACGCTTTCGGGACCTACGGATTCCGACACTCTTGCTTTTGGGAGGTGATAGTCCAGCCTATTTTAAAACAGCAATAGAGGCTGTCCACGCAGCGTTGCCAGCGAGCCAGGCGCGTATCATGCCTGGACAACAACATGCAGCCATAAATACAGCACCAGAGATATTCACGCGCGAGGTGGTTGAGTTCCTCGCTCAAGCTGGCTAACTCGTGGAATTCAAGGTACGCGTTTCTTCCTGCTCAAGAGAGCAGTTTGGCGTCATCGAAAGGCAAAATTCACCGATGGGGAAACATCTCGAGTTGAGGCGGAGGGACATTTGAAAGAGCATCAACACTGCATATCGATGGGTATGACGGGGATTCGCTCTCCATGTCCTGTGCTCTCTGTTCCATGAGCCACTCACAGAAAATGCGTGAGAGGGACGTGATAACAGAGAT
>WNFN01194060.1_pt1 | contig 11183 bp, 10 predicted proteins | sample 5400161 | NCBI WGS metagenome assembly WNFN01 (sample SAMN13153353, study PRJNA577476) | soil metagenome | isolation source: 80 cm saprolite on Douglas fir-dominated hillslope | place: USA:California | collected 2013-09-17
TGTCGTTACGAGACGGCCGTAGGCCTCCTCGAGCGCGTCGCTCATCGCCCGGCAGCCAGGGCCATCGCCTCGCTGGCGGCTGTGGCTGTGATCTCCGCAGTGCTCATGCGGCTTTCGATGGCCCAAGCTCGAGCTGACCTTCAGACGGATTACGATCGGTGCGAGAAGTGGTCGGTATGGCGCGGTTTCTGCTCCCGCAGCGCGGCGCGCCCATCCCGGGGCCGTCAAAGACCAGAACGTTGTAACCGCGCCGCAGCGCAGCGGCCGCGATCGCGAAGTAGGACTCCTCTGCCGTCGAGTCGTAGCCGTTGTTGTAGATCACCGTTGGCCGCGCCGTGCCCGAACGAGGAATAGTGACGACGGCGCCGAGCATCGCTGGGTCGCCGAAGTCCCCTCTGGCCGGCTCGATCCCACGATCACGCAGCGTCGCCTCCGACCGCGCTGACCGGGCGAGACCGAGAACCTGATGATCCCTACTCAGAAGCGTCGTCGCGACAGCGCTGCCGATATAGCCGGTCGCGCCGGTCACGAGTACCCTCACGATCGACTCACCCTCGACGGGAGAACGTCGTGGTGTTCGTGATCAGGCGGATCGTGAGGTGTCGGCATGAGCTGTCGATAGCGACGGGGAGGCTGGCGCGCACGGTAGATAACGCTGGAGGCCAAACTTATACAGTGCACCGCCGAGCACACCGCCGATGATTGGGCCGGCGATCGGAACCCAAAAATAGAAGTGCCCGTACTGATCGCGGAACGCGCCGTGATACCCGGTCAGATATGAGGCGAATCGAGGTCCGAGGTCGCGTGCCGGGTTGATCGCGTAGCCCGCGTCGGTACCCCAAGCCATCGCCGCGCCGACGACCATCAGCCCGACGGCGACTGGTGCCAGGTTCACCAGCGGCGCGGAGTTTCGCCTGTCGGTGAGTGCGAAGATCAGGAACACCAGGAGTGCAGTCGCGATGATCTGGTCGCGTAGGGCGCCAAGGTCTCCCACGGGCGCAGTGCCGTTGCCGGGCAGCGTCGAGAAGATTCCCTGACTCCTGATCGTGTGGCCCGGGTCGAGCTTTCCGATCACCTCCGTGTAGTCCCAGCGCACAAGCAGCGCCGCGACAAACGCGCCCGCGAGTTGCGCGGCAGCGTATGGCATCACCTTCCGCCACGGGAAGCCTTGGAACATCGCGAGGGCGATGCTGACGGCCGGATTGAGATGCCCGCCGCTGATCCGTCCGGCCACGTAAAGGCCGACCATCACGCCAATGCCCCACGCCCAGGCGATCGTGTCGTGACTGCCGGCTTTGCCCGCCACGACCTGCGCGATGGCGCCGACTCCGATCAGGATCATCAGGAACGTGCCGAAGAACTCGGCCGCCAGCTCTCCGGCGATACCCGGTGCTTGGGCCTCGCGGCTGCCGACGTCGCCCTCCAAACCCACGTCCCCTACAGGCGAACTGAGGCTCGTCGTCGTGGCGTCTGCTGGCATCCCTAGTTCCAATCTCACTCGACACTCGCAGACAACAGTTCCACTTGACTCGACACAAACGGCACGCCGCACCGACCACACTTTCGGCGCAGCGCTGGGCTCCTCAAGTGTGGTCGGTCCGAGGCATTTGCACATCGGCGGAGTCGCTGATTGTGAGCGCGAAACCCGCAGGTGTCCCCCCGGACTCGCCGCTACGGATCGCCGGGACGGCGCCGTCCCCGTATCTCGGTTACTCGGGCTCCGGAGCGGTCGCGAGTCCAGGGAACGCAAGGACTATGAACGCCAACAGTGAGACGACGCCCAACGCCAGCCCCAATGTCGAGTCCAGCAGGACGGTGAGCACGGCTCCGACGGTCAGGCAGGCCACGGTGAGAACGATTCGCGCGGGTGGTTGCGAGGGCGTCGGGGGCACACTCGCAGACGCTCCTTCGCCCGGCTCGTCTGGGTCGAAACGACCGCTGAGGGTAAGCCTGAACAGCAAGCCGAGTGACGGCAGCAGCACGAGTGCGCCTCCACCGACGGCGAGCAGCAACGCCTGGAGAGTCGCGCGGCCGGCGGCGGCCTCGTCGACGCTCAGACCGGGTAGCAGGTTCGGGCTCTGGGCGATCCCCCAGCCGGCGATCACTGCCGCGACCGCGACTGCGGCAGCGAAGCGGGCGGCAGCGTAGCGGTGGGCGTGGACGAGTAGCAGGGTGCTGAGGCCTGCCGTTACCGATGCGAGCAGGGCGACGAGCCCCCAACCGCCGCTCAGACCCCTCCAGATCGTCGAGGCGTCGTCGTGGACGACGAGTAGCGCGACGAGCGCCAATGCACCCGCGACGACACCGCTGAGGAGCGCACGCCGACGAAAGGCGCGGGTCAACTCCCCCTCGCCGCTGCGCTGGGCGTCAGCTGTGAGAAAGACCGCCGCTAGGTATGAAGAGGTCGCGACGCTCAGTGCCCCGACGGCCACGCCGGTGGGGCTGAACCAACTCCTGAGCAAATCGCCGCTGGCGTTTCCGACCGGAACGCGTCCGGAGGCGATCGCGCCTGCTGCTGCACCGAGCGCGAACGGCGTAAGGATCGAGGCGACACCGAGCACCCGTTCGATTCTTGTGCCAACGGCACCGCTCTCGCTTTGCGCCCGCAGTGCGTAGGCGCTGCCGCGGAGGATGATCCCGATTGCCGCGACACCGAGAGGCACCGCGAGCGTCGAGGCTATCGACGCGAATGCTTCCGGGTAAGCGGTCCAGCAGACGACGAACACAAAGATCAACCAGACGTGATTGGCCTCCCACACCGGGCCCATCGCGTGTCGAGCGTGGCTGCGAAGCTTGCCGTCGTTGGACGAGGAAAGCAGTATCCAGATCCCGGCGCCGAAGTCGGCGCCCGCGAGGACCGCGTAGGCCGCCAGGCCGACGAGGATCAGGATCAGCGGCGCTTCATTGAGCATGGCTTTGCGGGGTCAGGGGCCGACGACTCATGCGCAGCAGGATCCAAGCGACCGCGACGGCCAGACCCACGTACACCGCGGCGAGCGTCGCGTACCCCACCGGGATGCCCTTTGCGCCCGTGACGGCGCTTGACGTTCTCATCACCCCATAGACGATCCAGGGTTGACGACCAACCTCGGTCGTGATCCAGCCCGCGACGGCGGCCAGATAGGAGAGCGGGCCCGCAGCGACGAGCGCCCGGTAGAACCAGCGAGAGCGGGGGAGGCGCCGCCGGCGCACCCTTACCACGAGGTAGATCGCGGCCAGGAGCGCGAGCAGCGTTCCGATACCGACCATCGTCTGGAAGGCGATCCGCACGACGTTGACGGGCGGACGTCCAGATGCAGGCACGCTGTCGAGACCCTGGATGGCGGCGTTCGGGTCGTGCTTGGCCAGTAGCGAGAGCAGATCGGGGATCCTGATCCCATACTTGACCTGCCCATCCTGGTACCAACCCAACAAATGCTCAGGCGCGCCTTTCGTTGTCCGCGCGAGCCCCTCGATCGCGGCGAGCTTCACCGGCTGCGCGGAGGCGACCTCGCGTGCCGCCCAGTCGCCGATGATGATCTGCACCGGCGAGGCGAGCGACGCGGCGGCCAGCGGGATCGCGAGCGCGGCACGCTCATAGCGACCGAAGCGCCCCCGCAGAAAGCACCAGCCGTACCAACCGGCCACGAGAAACCCGGTCACGATGTACGCCGCCAGGTACATGTGAACGAGCTCGGCCCACAGGAACGAATTGCCAAACAGCGCCGTCCAGGGATGGACGTCTACCGGTTTGCCATTCCGCATCTGAAAGCCGCTCGGGTGGTTCATCCAGGCGTTAACGGTGATCACGAACGTCGATCCAGACACCCCCGCGAGCACGATCGGCAGGCCACTGAGCAGGTGGGCGCGAGGCGTCAACCGATCCCACCCGTACACGTAGATGCCGATGAAGATCGCCTCGAGGAAGAAAGAAAACCCCTCGAGCGCGAAACCGAGGCCGAACACGCCGCCGAACGTGCCGATGAAGTTCGGCCAGAGAATGCCGAACTCGAAGCTGAGGATCGTACCGGTCACGACTCCAACCGCGAACAGCGTGACCATCACCTTCGACCAGCGCCGCGCGATCATCCGGTAGCTGGTATCGCCCGTGCGCAGATAGCGCCACTCGGCGAATATCACCATTGACGGGAACGCGATGCCGAAGCACACCAGCACGAGATGAACCGTCAGCGACAAGGCCTGCATCTGGCGCGCCTGGTCAAGATAGTGCTGGGCGGCCATCAACGCTGCCGGGTTCCGTGCGGGACCTCAAACCGGCGCGCGAAGAGCATGTTCGGGATCGTTACCGTAGCGGGCCCCGACCGTCATCGGTGCTCCGCTCGGAAGGCTGCGTTAAATCCGTAGAGGCGACCGTGCCGCCCCGCAACGAAACGGCGCCGGATCTAGTTCAAGGGCCATGTGCCGATCCTCACCCCGCAATCGGGAACGCAGCCAGTCAGGACGGGCGCTTGGCTTTCGACCTGGTCAACGTCGGCACGTCCCCCCGCGTGACCGATCGGGCCCGCAGACCTCGACGAGGACCGCGGTCGCTGAGCGCAACGGAGGTTGACTTCCACGCCCTAGCGGCCGGTCATCGCGGGTGCGCACGCCGGCTCGATGCCGCGGGCTGAAAGGCCGCGTATTCCCTCGTCCTCTCTGGACAGGCCGCACATCCTGGGAGCGGCTGGCCACGCAGACTAGCCACTGACACTGTGGTCCGGCGGATGCGATCGTAAAAGCACTCGATGACAATCGCCGCATGTCGAACCAAAGACAAGCGCCGGACTACGAGGGCTTCCGGACCGATGAGCGCGTCAGCTCAGAGGAGGAGATCGCATTGAGACTTCCGTTTAGCGCGAAGAGGCGACCGAGCAGTCGGGCGCACGCGGCGTGGCGCACAGCAGCCGATCAGGTCTGGTCGGGGTGGGAGACCCTGACACGGGCCACGCCCGCGGCTCGCGCATCGGCACACGCGGCCTACGTAGCCGCTCTCGATCGCGAGGCCGCCGCCTGCGAGGCACTCGCCGAGGTCTATGCGTCCCGCCGCCCGCGCGCCGGGGGGCACGAGGTGAGCCCCCTTCGCCCGGTCTCCGACGCGGTCACGCGAAGGCTCCGTGCGGCGGGACTTAGAGGCAAACAGCGACGGGTGACCTGCGGACTGACACCGCGAGAGGGAGGACCGGACCATGGCTGAGCGTGTTAGCGACGTGTTGTGGACGATGCTGGCAGGCGCGGGCGTAACGCGCTGCTACGGGATCGTTGGCGATGCGCTGAACCCTGTGATCGACGGGCTGCGACGAAACGGACAGATCGAGTTCATCCACGTCCGAAACGAGGAGGCCGGCGTATTCGCGGCAGTCGCCGACGCGTACCTGACCAAGCAGCCCGTAGCGGTGTGCGGCACCGCCGGGCCAGGCGTGATCCACCTGATCAACGGCCTACTCGATGCGCAGCGCGAGGGTGCACCCGTGATAGCGATCGCCGGCGACACCATGTCGGGCGTCATCGACACCGGCACCGTCGAGGAGATCAATCCCTACCGAACGTTCGAGGTCGCCTCACTGTACACCGGGCGCATCATCAATCCGGCGCAAACCCGAGCGGTGGTCCAGAAAGCGATTCGGACCGCGCTGAGCGAGCGCGGGCCAACTGTGATCTCGCTCCCCGGCGACATCGCGGCCAGCCCCGCCCCCGATGACACCTACCGCGCCATCGTCCACAACGAGCCGGTGCTACGGCCGAGCGATGCGGACCTGCAGACACTGGCGGGCCTGATCGATGCGGCAGCCTCGGTCACGATCTTCGGCGGCGATGGGTGCCGCGAGGCACACGACGAGGTCGTCGCCCTCGCCGAACATCTCAGCGCTCCCGTGGGCTACGCATTTCGAGGCAAGCAGTGGCTCGAATGGGGCAACCCCAACGCCGTCGGGATGAGCGGACTGCTCGGCTGGGGGGGAGCATATGAGGCGATGCATAACTGCGATCTGTGTCTGCTGCTCGGCACCGACTTCCCGTTCGTCGACTTCTACCCCCGCAAGCCCAAGAAGGTTCAAGTCGACCGGCGAGCGGCGAAGCTCGGTGCTCGCACCGACATCGACCTCGGCGTCGTCGGCCACGTCAACGACACGATCACGGCCCTGCTGCCGCTCATAAAAGCCAAAGCAGACCGCTCCCACCTCGACCGGGCGCTCAAGACGACCGAGAAATGGCGCAAGCGGATGAGCCACTACGTGACCCGAGGACCTGAGATCAGCCCGATCCGGCCCGAGTACCTCGTGTCCACCATCGACCGGCTCGCAGGAGACGACGCGGCGTTCACCGCCGATACGGGCACCGCATGCATCTGGGCCGCCCGCTATCTGAGCGCCAAGCGCGACCGGAACATCTTCGGCTCATTCACCTCGCTCGCCTACCCAGGCCGGCAGGTGGTCGCACTCTGCGGCGACGGAGGGCTGACGATGCTGATGGGCGACCTGCTGACGATCGCGGCGCGGCAGTTGCCAGTCAAGCTCGTGGTGCTCAACAACGGCGGACTTGAGTTCGTCAACATCGAGATGGAGGAGGCGGGAATCGAGCCATTCGGCATCAGCTTCGAGAACCCCAACTTCTCAAAGCTCGCCGACGCGATCGGCATCAAGGGCATACGGCTTGAGGACCCCAGCGACGTCCAAAACGCCGTTGCCGAGTTGCTGGCCGCACCAGGGCCAGCGCTGCTCGACGCAGTAATCGACCCTCGTGCTCTGAGCTTCCCACCGCACGCGACGTTCGGCGAGGCCGAGGGCTTCACGCTCAGCCTCGCCAAGCAGGCACTTCACGGCAACTTGGACGACGTCGTGGAGACGGTGAAACGCAATGTCCGCATCGTCTAGCTGTCAGCAAACCCGACGCGAAGAGCCGGTAACGGGCCTGTTCTCACACCGGCGCCATAGCGCCAACACGTGCGTGAGCGGGTGCACGTCAAAGCCCCATCCCGAACCAGCGAACAACCGGAGGTAAAAACAATGACGAGCCCCACTCACATCGCCGCGACGCGCCGCACCACGGAGCGGATCCCGACGCCCTCCGGAGAGCAGATCGACGCTTGGTTGTACCTGCCCGAGGGCGACGGGCCTCACCCAGTCGTCGTGATGGCGCACGGGTTCGCGGCGGTCAAGGCAGGCGGGTTGCAGCCGTTCGCGGAGCGCTTCCAACGCGAGGGATTTGCCGCCATCGTCTTCGACTACCGTGGCTGGGCCGACTCAAGCGGCGAGCCGCGCGAGGTCGTCTCTGTGCCACATCAGCGAGCCGACTACGAGAGCGTCATCACCTGGGCCGCATCGCATCCGCGGATCGACACGAAGCAGATCTTCGCCTGGGGATCCTCCTTCTCCGGGATACACGCCGTCGCGCTCGCCGAGAGCGACTCCCGGTTGGCGGGCGCGATCGGTCAGTCGCCGCTCGTGGACGGACTTGTCGCGATGACGATGGCGCCACCGCTCCACTCGCTGTGGCTGTTTGCCCTGGGGCTGCGCGACATCCTGGGATCAGCCCTCGGTCGCTCCCCGCGATACCTCCCGGCTAGCGCCGGACCGGGCAAGCGCGCGGTCTTCGCAAGCGATGAGGCGCTTGCTGGCCTGGAGCTGACAAAGCCCCGCGAGCCAACGCGATGGAACAACCAGGTGGCCGCCCGCTCGGTACTGGGGCTAGCCGCGCACCGCCCAGTGCAGCACGCGGCGCGGATCACCTGCCCGATCCTGCTGATCGTCCCCGAAGCCGACACCGTGGCGCCGGCGGGGCGAACACTCGTCGTCGCCGAACGTGCCGCCAACGCCGAGCTGCACCGCAGCAAGGGCGGCCACTACGACGTCTACGAGGGTGGCGCTGCCTACGAGGAGACCCTTCGCCTCGAGGTCGAGTTCCTTCAGCGACACACCCAAACAGCCGCGCAGCGCTAACCGTCGGCGAGATGCTCGCCGGCAAACTCAAATTACAAAGGAGTGACCGATGACATTTGAACGGCGCGATGTCACGTTTAGCAGCGGCGACAGCTTCGCGGTGGGCTGGTTTTACATGCCGGAGGGTGACTTCGCGAGCGCCGGGGTCCCGGCGGTGGCGCTGGCCCCGGGAACCGGAGGTGTGAAGGAGCTCTACCACGAGTCATTCGCCGAAGCGTTCGCCGAGGCAGGTATCGCCGCACTTCTCTTCGACTCCCGGTCCTTCGGCGCCAGCGGCGGGGAGCCACGCCAGCGCCTCCTGCCCCGTGATCAGATCGAGGACTACCGCAGCGCCCTCACCTGGCTCTCGCTGCAGGCAGAGGTCGACGCCGCTCGGCTGGGCGTCTGGGGCGCGAGCCTCAGTGGCGGACACGTCCTGCAAGTAGCCGCCTATGACCCACGTGTCGCCGCCGTCGTGAGCATGGTGGGGCCCACGGACATCGGAGTGCTGACCAAGCGCGTTGTCGGCGAGCACCTGTTCGCCGAGATGGAGCAGCTGACCGTCCAGGAGCGTGTGCGGCATGCCACCGAAGGCGGCGAGCGATACGCGCCGAACGTCGCCCCGCCCGACCACAAGGGCTTCGCGTTCCAGACCGACCAGGGCAGCAACGAATACTTCCCAATCGCGACGCCGGAGATCGCGCCGTCGTGGAGGAATGAACTCGCAATGAGCTCGCTCGAGGCCGCCCTGGAATACGCGCCAGGCAGCTCAATCGAGCTGATCGCGCCTCGCCCGCTCTTGATGATCATCGCCAAGGACGACGTCAATACCGCCCCCGACCTGTCCCGGACCGCGTTTGACCGGGCCGGCGAGCCAAAGCGCGTCATGGAAGTCGACGGCGATCATTACTCCGTCTACCCCTGGCGCAAGGGCACCAACGCCGACGAGGTGACCAAAGCCTCTGTGGCGTGGTTCACAGAGCACCTCGAGGCGACCACTCCCGATCGGGTCAGCGGCGCACGAGTCTCGTAACGGCCCCTCATGACGATCCCCCTCAAACGACCAATGCCGATGATCCTCGCCGCCCCCCTCAGCGAAGAGGATGTGTGCGTTGAGCCGCTTCAACTCGCGCAGATCAGCGACTCCGCCAACGCTCCGGCGCCACAAGGGTCGAGTGGTGGGCCCGTCGGGCAGATGAGCAGTTTCGCCTGTGCGGCAGCGACGGCGTCGGCTTGGGCGCGCATCGTCTGGTCTCGCTAGGACCAGAAGACAAGCTCGTCCTAGTCGGCGACTGCCCAGACAGCACCTTCGCCGCGGCCGTCGCTGTCGCGGCGCCGATTCTGCGCCGCCGCCGTGTTGAAGAGAGGCTGACCGACGCGGCGGTGGCACTTGCGCGGCGTAACGAGATCCTCGAGGAGTTCGCAGCAGTTGTCGCGCACGAACTGAAGGCGCCACTCCATCAAGCGCTCGTTGCAGACGATCCGTCGCGCCCAGTGGAAGTCGCCCTCGACCTCGTCGATTCGCTACTCGAGTCGACTCGGTGCGGTGTCGACGGCCCGAACGACTGTGCGGCCAGCTGCCTCGAGCAGGTGCTGAAGGACCTCGGCCCGATCACCGTCGTGATCACCGCCGAGGCGACGGCTCGCCTGCCGCTGCCCGCAGCGTCGCTGCGTGTGATCCTCCGCAACCTCCTACGCAACGCGCTCGCCGCCGACTCCCAGCACGTGCACGTCACGGCCGTCGAGTCGGCCGAGTCGTGGCGTCTCGTAGTCGACGATGACGGCGTGGGCCTCTCGACCGGCGGCGCCTACCTGTCCGGCAGCGGGCTCGGGCTGAGCCTCTGTCGGCGGATCGCGGCGCGCTACGGTGGGGTGCTCGAACTGACACCGCGCGCAAAAGGTGGCACCCGTGCCACCCTTCAGTCGGGCGTATCGGCATGATCGGGCTCCTGATCTGCGATGACCACGCGCTCGTGCGAGCAGGCGTACGCAGCCGGTTGGAACAGGAGCCGGACCTGAGTGTGATTGCAGAGGCCGCGACGGCCGAGGAGGCGATCGTCCAGACCGGTCGACTGCACCCCGACCTAGTCCTGCTGGACTTGCTGTTGCCGCGTAGAAGCGGCTTCGAGGCCATCGGCGACCTGATCAGCTGCGCGCCCAGCCCACGGGTCCTCGTCGTCTCCTCGCAGGCCGCCCCGAGCTGGGTGCGGCGAGCACTGTCTGCGGGTGCAGCTGGTTTCCTTCCGAAGCGCGCTTCCGATCATGAACTGGTTGAGGCGATCCGGCGGATTGCACGCGGGGAGCGCTACGTCGATCCCGATCTCGGAGCGAGGCTCGTCGTCGATGACCCCTCCTCCGCGGTCTCAGCGCTCTCAGAACGAGAGCGCGATGTCCTGCAACTCATCGCACTAGGCCACACCAATCAGGAGATCGCCTCGCGGCTGTTCATCTCTGTGCGCACCGTCGACACGCACCGCGCTCACCTGATGCTCAAGCTCGATCTGCGGACGCGCGCCGAGCTCGTCATGTTCGCGCTCGCAAACGGGGTGATAGGTCCGTGAGCACGACGGCGCCACAGTCGCCTCTCACCGCCGGCGAGCGTCCGATGGACCGTCAGACGCTGATGCGCGGAGCCGCGGTGGTCGGCGCCGTATTCTTGATCGGGCTCGCGTTTGTGTGGTCTTACATGGGCGCGCTCTCAAACCCGAAGTTCCATGGCGTCGAGGTTGCGGTTCTCGGCCCGCCGGCGCTGCTCGACCATCTCGACGCGGGCGGCGAGCTGTCCGGCACCCCCGTGCGAACCCGCCAGGAGGCGATCAGGCGCATCGACGACCGCCGCGCGTACGGCGCCGTGCTAGTCGGCCCGCGAGGCATCGAAGTGCTCGTCGCGCCCGCGGCTGGCCGGGCAGTCGCGACCATTCTCGGAACGACTTTGCCGCCAGCCCTCAAAGAGGCGGTCGGGCCCCACACGCCGGTGCGCGTCGTCGACGTCAAGCCACTCCCAGACAAGGACCCCAACGGTCTCGCGCCCTTCTACCTCGCCCTCGCGATGGTGGTAGCGAGTTTCATGGGCGCGTCCTCGTTCGCGCTGACATTCGGCCTCAAAGCAGAGGGTCGGCGGATCTGGTGGCGCATGCTCGGTGTCGCCGCCCTCGCCCTTGCTCTAGCTCTCGGCGAGGTCGGCATCGTCAACGCGATCGGCCCACTCCGCGGCCACTACCTGCCGCTCGTCCTCGTGTCGCTGCTGCTCGGCGCGACCGTCGGCGCGGTCACCGTCGCTCTACAGTCCTT
>WNFN01110005.1_pt1 | contig 11182 bp, 10 predicted proteins | sample 5400161 | NCBI WGS metagenome assembly WNFN01 (sample SAMN13153353, study PRJNA577476) | soil metagenome | isolation source: 80 cm saprolite on Douglas fir-dominated hillslope | place: USA:California | collected 2013-09-17
AATGACGAAAGTCATCAAAATCATGGTGGAAGTGGCCAAAGAAGCCAAAGGGAGCAAAGCCAACGAAGAAAGGCGAATAGAAACCCCAGCCGAACGGGCTGTAGAAGATTCCGTCTCCCGGAATGTAAGTGTAACAGTCGTAATACGGATCCCAATCCCAACCGGCGCCGTACCAGCCACCCATCGCATAGTTTTGAGCCCGATCAACGTTAGCTTCCGCGGTATACGAAGACCGCAGGCTGCTCCAGCGGTACAGATCGTCCTGGGCTTGTTCCTTGTTGAATTTCTCGGCTTTCGGCGATCCGCGGTCTCCGAGCGCGACCTGACGGTCGCCCTTGACCTTGACATCCCGGTTCATTTGCCGAACGACCGCCTCTCCCTGATACACGCGGAAGAGGTTGTGATCTGCGTCAAAGTCGTACAGACCGGTCTTGAGCAGACGCACAGTGTCGCCGTGTAGCGTGATGATGAGATTATTTCCTTGATGAAGCTCCGCGACTTCGACGGTCGCGCGGCCCTTGTCCAACCTAAGTTCCGTGTCGGTCAGACTGGGCGAAATCATGGTTACGGAGCTGTTGTCACCGAGTCGCAAGAAGGCCCCCGGCGTCAGAAGAATCTCCGCTTTACCAATCTGAGTGTCGAGCGATTGACCCGGCTGCAATTCGGCCGAACCTATCGCTTTGCTGTCGAGGACCTGGCCTGCGATCGAGGCCTGCCCTTCGATATAATTTATACTTCCTGGGCGTGCAGGGTTTGCGCCATAAGTGGGCGTAAACGGAGCCGCAACCAGAATGAAGCTTGCAATTGCCTTCAACATTGGTTGCCGCATGTTTTTCAACCTCCAAACGATTAGATGCCGGGGGGGTAGTGCGCGTTATCTGCGTGAGAAATGCCCTTCTTCGAGCAATCGGAGTTGCGAGGGCTTGATTACTTATGTTGCCGGCTTGTTTCCGAGTGCGCGAACGCTCGAGAGGATGTGCTCACGGCAATCGCGGCGACAAAGAGCAGCAAAGCAGGAGTCACGGCGAGGGGATTTATGAATGTTGTAAGGCTGGAGGGTTTGAAGGTCAGGAGGTTGAGGGAAGAAAAGGGACAGTAGAAAGTTTGAAGGCGGAAATGTTGGCGGGAAAGAGAAGAGAGATTTGTACCTGGGTCGAAATGACGGGCCGGCTTAACCGCGGGGTGTTAGATGTCAAGGGGAGGCTTGATGTAGGCGGCGCCGTGACGGTAGAGGCCGGCGGTGGGGATGGCTTGGGAGAAGACGATGCGGATGGGGACGAAGATGGCGCCAGTACCGGGAGTGAAGGGAACGGCGACTTCGACGCGGGAGCCTTCGGGATACTGATTGCGGCTGCGGAAGCTAAGGCCACCTTTGGACAAATCTTCGCAGACGGCGATTTCTTCTTGAAAGCCGCGGTGGCGAATGCAGGCGAGGACGCGGGCTTTGATGCGGGTGCGGTTGCGGCGAGGAATCACGCGTTCTTCGACGGTGGGGCCGTGAGCGCCATTTTCAGGGTCTCGGATTTCGGATTGGGATTCGATCCAGATGGACGGGGAGTCGCAAAGCTTGCAGACGCGCGCGACGCACTTGCGGACTTCGAAGGATTTCAACTGCAGCTCGTCAAGATAGACGACTTCGCGGCGCTGGCAAAAGCTGCATTCCATGAGGAGTCGAGCGAGGGCTTCTTCGCCTTTGTGAGGAGCAGGGAAGTCGATGTCCCAGAAGTCGGAGCGCGGATCGAGAATATGAACGGCGTAAAGGAAGTGATTGGGCGGGTCCTGGTCGATTTCGGCGACTACGCGGGCGCGGGTGCGCTTCCAGTTATCGCCTTCGAGATTGCGGCGCAGGTGGAGCTCCTGGCCCATGGAGAGTTTCTCGGTCAGGCGGAGGACGCCGCCATTGCGGCTGACGAGCAGGGTTTCGGCGTTTTGCGTGAGGGTGACGCCGGCGGCCGTGAGCCACGATGCCTCGACAGGCATGCGGAACCGCACGCGGTCACTTTGCCGGAGTCCATCGGATAGTGTCGTCATAGCGCGATAAATGAGAAACCTGTATTCAGGCTAGCACGCCAGAAAGGGGCGGGCAGATTGGAGAAGCGCTGATTTGTCGTTCCAAGTAATATCGGACTGGGACAAGGCGCCGTGGTGACGGGGCCTCGCAGGTGTTATCTTTTTGGCGTGCTCGATGGCTTGAATACCCACGGGCGGGGTTGTTTGGGGCAAACTATAAGTGCCGAATGCTCTTCCGGTAAACAAAGGCCGTTTGCAGCCCGGCGTAAACGACTGTGAGCAACGTTATTTCCATGGACGACCGAATATTGAAAAGCGCCGCGCGGGGCATGTCTGTTCGCGACCGCCGCTACTGCATACGCTATCCGTTTGCCGCAGACGTTGAGCTGCTGGACCTGGAAAGCGGCACCAAGGCGGAGGGCGTTACGTCTGACATCTCCATGGGCGGGGCGTTCATCTGTACGACCCGGCCCTTCCCTTCGAATGCCCGTATGCGAGTCACGCTGACGCGGAAGGAACAGAAAGTGGAAGCGCTGGCCGTGGTGCGCATCGTGAAGCCACGGATCGGTTTGGGCATTGAATTTATGGACATCGAGGCACCTTACGACACGGTGCTTTTCCGCTGGGTAGAGCAACTCCGCAAGTCCCGCTGACGAATTCTAATCAGCCGATAAATCTGGTTTGGGCGATGCCGTTTGCGCGGGTCAGGGTCAAGTATTAAGGCCCGGCGCATCAAGGCCTTGTATCAAGGGGATGTTTGCTCTTTTCGTAGAATTCGCTTTGGAGCTTGAGACTCTGATCGTCGGCCTTGGCGGCGCGAATGGCTTCGACGGTGGCGGCGATCCAATTGTTCATGTTCCACTCGCCGAGTTCCCGCGTGGCGACTGCACCGTCACCGGAGTAGTGGTTTGGAAAACGGCCGTACCACCAGATGCCGGTGTACACGTTGTCCGGCAAGTTCACGCGTTTCTGGTCGCTGCCCGATTCGCCGGCGGCGCGATCGAGGTGGACCAGGTCGGGCCGGGAGACCATGGTGTTCGAGGTTTCGTTCTCACCGGCGTGGTAATCGATGCCGGTTGATTTTTTCGGCGGCCCGCCGGGGCGGCTCCTTTCGCCGTCAAGGACGTAAACGACATAGTCGCGCGGGCGATCGAGCTGCGCCTGGGCGAAGAAGGGAAGCAGATGCCCGTTTCCGCCATGACCGTTGACGATGACAATCTTCTTGCAGCCATTGCGTGCCATCTCATCGGCCGTTTCCTGGAGCAACTTCAATTGGAGTTCCATGCTGTAGGCGACGGTTCCCGGTTCGTGTTTGGCTTCAAAAATTTGTCCGAAGTAGTACTGCGGAAAAACAACGGCGTACTCCTGCTGCGCCGCCTGCAATGAAGCGTGCCGCACGTTCAGAAGATCCGTGCCAAGCGGCAGATGCGGCCCATGCTTTTCCAGGATGCCGAACGGCAATAGACACGTGCCTTTGGAAAGCTGAATCGCGTCGCGAAACTCCGCGGCAGTCAGCTCTTCCCACTTCACGGAGAGCTTGGACTGCGCATGGATGGAACTAGCTGCGACGAGAAATACGAACAGAGAACAGATAGCGGCGCGCTTCATTAATTTCCTCCTGAACCGCCCTGCATTTTAGCCTTATTCCAGGTCCTCAAGACGGCGCTTTTTCGGCTCAATTCCGAAGCGGAGGACGATAAGGATCTGCACGATAAGAAAGCCGATCATCATGCCGAGGACGCCGCGAATTCCGTAAGATCGGAACAAGGCGACGGCGACAAAGGTATGTAAATCGCGAAGAGCGTAGCGACGAGGACGTAGATGGGAACGGTCAACAAAAAACCGACGGTAATCAAAGCTATCGGCTGGTGGACGAACGGATAAATGCCGCCGAGCGCGATGCTGAGAAGGGACGCCCCAACGATTGTAGGCTTACGCCCCCAGGAATCGGCGGTGAATGCGCCGATGGCCGATCCGAGCGGCGCTCCGAGCGACATAATGAGCGAGTAACTGAAGGATGCGACGATGCTCAGCCCCTCCTGAACGAAGAAAGAGGGCAGCCAGGTCACGAAACCGAAGATCAAAGTATTCATCACGATCAGAGTGGTTGCTCCCACGATCATGCGAGGAAGCAGCGCCGGGCTGAGCAGGGAACTGAGACTCGTAGAAGGCTGAGCGGATGACTGCGACACGGGAAGCGGAAGCGGACCGTGTTGCTGAGAGACTTCGCTTTCGATGGATTGCAGGAGGGCTTCAGCTTCGGCCGTTCGGCCAACGGATTCTAGCCAGCGGGGTGATTCGGGCAACGCCTTGCGCAGATACCAGACGACGAGAGCACCCAGTCCGCCGAGTGCGAACATGGCGCGCCAGCCGAAGTGCGGGATAATGAGCGTTCCGAAGAGTGCGGCGACGGGCAAGCCGGACACCACGATGACGTTCATGCCGCCAAGCCACTTGCCGCGGGCTTGCGGAGGGACAAACTCCGTCATGGTCGAGTATCCCACCACGTTTTCGGCCCCGAGCCCCACTCCCATGACGAAACGCAGCAGGGTCAGCACGGCCATCGAAGGAGCAAAGGCGGAAGCGATGGACGCGAGACCGAAGATGGCGAGATTGGCTTGATAGGTGAAGCGGCGGCCGTAACGGTCGCCGAGGAACCCGGTCAGAAAAGATCCCAGCATCATGCCGACAAATGTGACGGACATGAACTGCGCGTTCTGACTCATCGTGGAAAAACCGCTCTTGAGCGTGGCGCCAAGAACGGTCGCGGCCACGTAGATGTCAAAGCCATCGAAAAACATCCCAGTGCCGATCAGCAGCATAATCCGGTGATGGAAGGTGGAGATGGGGAGTCGATCGAGACGCGCGCCCGAGTCCGCAGTCACAGCGAGTTCACTTCTTCCTCGCGAGCGAAGCCAGGCTGCCTTTCGTCAAGGCATCAACGGCGAGACGGCAGTTCCGGTCGAAGGAGTTTTGCTGGGCGTTGAGAAAAAAGCTTTTGCACCGGCGTACGGCGGAAGGATCGAGCCTCAGGATACCCTCTACGAGAGCTTCGGCTTCGGCCGAAAGGCGATCGGCGGGACATACGTGCGAGATCAGACCAATTTGCTGCGCGCGATGCGGATCGATGGGATCACCGAACAGAACGAGCGGAAATGCGAAGCGGGGAAGCGCGTATTCACCGAGATAGGACATGATGGCGGCTGGCGCGAGACCCGAACGCATTTCGGGGAAAGCGAGGGAGGCGCGGTCCGCGACGAGCGCAAAGTCGCACACGATCGCAAGACCGAAGCCGAAGCCGAACGCGTCGCCTTGGACCTCCGCGACGCTGATCAAAGGAGTGAACCGCAAGGCGGCTTTGAACTTGAGGATACGAGCCGATTCACGGCGGATTGCGGCAGGGGTGCGGCCCGCGCGCTCGCGTCCCGTGCAAAAAACGTTGCCGCGCGCCCGAATGCGCAAGACGCGGGCGCGAGGCTTTGACGCCTCCTCGCGGAGCTCGGCCAGCATGGCGACAAACATCACGCCGGTGACTTCGTTGCCGTGGCTGGAGTTGTCCAGGGTAAAGGTGAGGACGTCGGCGGTGCGATCGATCACGACTTCCTTGCCCGCAGAAGGACTGGAGGGGACACTCGGTTTCCTGCTGGTCATGGCGGCACGGTATAGAAGGAATGCCGGCCTGTCAAATGGCGCAGGAGCTATCTGGATCAAAGAGATGTCGGGGTCCCCATCCATTCATCGGAATGCGGAGAGAGAGGGAAATGCTCTAGTCCGGATTCCGGCCGCGCTCGGTTGCTCATTTCGTGTTGCAGTCGACAACTCCGGAAGAACTCAAAAATGATAGGCGACTACGAAGCTGCCACTTTGCGCTCTATACGCCCCCGTGTCCTGTGCCAAGTGGAAATAAAGGTAGTCGCCACCGAGTTCCCATCGGCGCAGCAAGACTCGATTGTGGAGGGCCACATCCCATGCGACCTGGAAAGGCGCGCCCGAAACAGTTTCTCCGCCGACATGGACCAGATACTCGCCGCGGAAATATCTTCCGATGCCAAGCCGTACGCCGGTGACTCCAAGATGGCTTTGGTAGCGTGACGGATTGAAATATCCGTGGAGAAGCGTTTGTTTGAACGCGATATAATCGAATCGGTAGCCTGCCGCAATGGCGAACTGAGAAGTTCCGAACCAGCGGAGCAGTTCGGTGTCCACTCTCTGCGCGTTATTGCCGTCCGAGTAATGCTGGTTTGACGATGTTGCGTAGGTATGCCATCCGCGGGGGCTCCAATCCAGACGGGCGTGCCATCCTTCAGCGAGGAGATTGAACTGTGTCGCGCGGAAAGTCGGAGCGACAGGAGTCCGCGAGAACCCTCCGGCTAACCAAAGGCCTTTCACCGGGTGCAATTCCAATTCACCCTCATACAGTGCGCGACTGCTGCCATCGGCAAAACGCATTGCACCACCGCCGCCAGTTACCAGCAGGGCGCGCATTGGCCGGAGCCGCAGATCATCGGTACCCCAGAAGACATTCGCTTTCGGACTGGAGGCCTTCCACAAGGTTCGCTCTTGCATACGAACCTTGATAGCCAAGCTTCGTGTAAACTCATAGTCCAAACCTTCGGTTGCACGCCAGGAGTGATTTCCGGCCGAGTCCGTAAGGTAAGCCATAGTTCCCATTAGCCGCTCTTGTGAGTTTTGCGCAGCCGGCTTCGGCTCTGCACCTGTTTGGTTCTGCCGCACTTCCGGCTTTTGTTTGTATTCCTGCAGCTGTTTATTCTGGGGAAAACGAATCAGGGCCTGGTCGAGTTCGCGGCCAGCTTCGGCCTTCTTACCTTGATGCATCAGGTTGCGTATCAACCCCACTTCGGCGGCTTCATCCGGACCAGCGTCGAGCAAATCATGATAGAGAATGTTGGAAGCCTCGTAGTCGCGTTGATAGCCAAGAGCACGTGCCAGTTCTATTTTGGCTATGCGGTTGGACGGCTCTTCGCGCAGGACCTCTCTGAAGAGATGCATCGCCCGATCATCCTGGCGATTGTAGAGGTACGCCCGCCCGAGCTCAATCTTTAGAGTTCGATCAGCAGGGAAGCGCTTCAGCCCATCTTCCAGCAGATGGATTGCTTCGCCGTAGTGCCGTTGCTGTATTGCGGCGCGTCCCGCCTGGAGGGAAGGTTCGCTCGATGCCTGCGTCTGACCGTACGCGGCGCAGGTGAACCAAAGCGCTGTCAACAAAACAACCGTGACTGTGTACACCCTTCGCATGATTTCTCTCCTTGCTTGCAGAAGCCAGTGACTTGCTTTGATTGCATGGGATGGCTTCTCTCTCGGGATGCTGAATGGTTGTCGCCTGGAACTGTAATCAACTGGGCCGCCGCGCCGTCCGAGCCGGCAGGCGACCCAGTGCCATTGCTACTAGCAGCTACTAGGCTGCCGGAGGCGCAGGCGCGACGTCTTCGTGCGCGTCCTCTAACTGGTCTTGAGCACGGTCCGCGTCGATTTCGTGGACGTCGTTATTGGCGCCGTCCATCTCGGCGACTTCCGGGCCCTCCTTTACGTCTACGTCGGTGTCTGGACCCTCCTTAACGTCGTCCTGGATGTCCTGGGCCTCTGCCTTGTCTTGGCCTTCCTGAGGCTCCTGGGTAGAGAAAGCCTTGGCAACCGCGGGTGAGGCGGCGTGCGCGAAAGCGCTCTTGACCGGAGACATGAACAGAACGAGTGCTGAAGCAACGAAGATGCTCATCACATTGGAACGCAATCTAACCATTGGTTTACCTCCTATGGTTTCAACTACTGCACGCTCCTATAGGCAGTCCTGGTACCAAAACAATTTGTGATTAAGTGCCGTATTTTCAGTGTAGTACATTCGTCAGGTGCGACAGGTCTGGGGGGCTTCATCACAGGTACTGAGTTGATCGGGAACGGATTCAGGAAATGGACCGAGCGGGGCAACTCCGCCTCGAAGGAGAGACCCTGCCGGAGGATTTCGAATAGGCGCAGAGGTTCCTAAGAAATTACGCGTGCAAAGAATCGTCTTTTCGCACTCCTAGATGCAGCTTGCTGAAGGCCTGTAGCTGAGGAGCCGTGAGGTCCGCTCCATCAGGGGGAGTGAACGACTCAGGTGAGTTGAAGAGACACACCGACAAGGATTGGAAGGGTTGAAATTACAGCACTTATTCCGCTTCATAAATTGGTGATGAAACTGCCTTATTGATTTCAGGACTTTAATAGAGGCCGGCGGCGCGAGAAGATCTTCTTCACGCATCGATAGTTGGTTCTCCGTCGGCAACATGAATTCAACCTAAGCAGAGGTGCCTTCGCATGCAATTCAAAAGCGGAGAAATTCCAGAGCGATGCTGCGTGAGCCTTCCACAGTTTGAGGAGAGATCGCCGAGCAATTTTCCGAGTTCATCGCTTCGCCAAGATCACGAGGTTCCGAGTCGACCACAGGTGCTGCGCGCACCCAGTCCTGACGCACGGCCCGACCTTGGCGGCACAAGGAGTTCGCGAAAGCCAGGCGCTTACGAATTCGCTGAGATTCCTTCGCAAGATGACATAACAATCAGTATCGCCGTAATCGAAGGTCCCTCGAAGGGTTTGACGTACCAATTGAACAATTTTTGCATCACCATGGGACGGATTGGCGGTGGCGCTGATTTCGAGTTTGATGAGCCAGAAGCATCCGACTTTCATTGCGTCATAGCAGCACGTCAGGCTGGGGTACGGCTGTATGTCGGGGCTTCCGTGAACAACGTGTACGTGAACGATCAACGGATCTCCACCGTCGAGCTAGCGCATATGTCTACGTTTCGGGTTGGATCGTCCCTAATGCTGGTCATCGTCCTTCCAAACCAACCCGCGGGCATCAGATAAAGCGAAGCCGCCGAGAAATAAGCGAGGTGAGTGAGACGGATGAGGAGGTGCATGAAGCTGCCGCTGACCAATGTATGATTTGTATTAAGGCACGCGAAGCGGGGGGCGGGACGAATCATTCTGCATGTACTCGCTACAATATCTTTACGCCCCGCGATTCTTATTACGTGCCGCTACACGGGGAGCCATCGATCACCCCATTTCTGCGAACCGGCAGCATGTCGGCCGAAACACTGGTTGGAGGGTCGTGAAAGAGAAGACCATGGTTCGAATTTACATTCTTCGTGTCAGCCTTGCTTTTGCCGTCATTCTTCTTGCAGGAAAAGTCCAGGAGTCGCGCGCGGAGGAAGGAGCTTCGGTGCAGGAGAGCATCGCCGAGGCACAGGCAGCCCTTCGCCATCGGCATTATTCCCAGGCCAGCCGAACACTGGAGGACGCCCTTAAACGTTTTCCGGGCAGCGTCCAACTGCGGCTTGAACTAGGCAGATTTTATGTGTATCAGCGCCGGGACGCTCGGGCACTAGAGATTTTTCGCGCCATTCTGCGGGATGACCCATCCAACCGGGAAGCAAAACTCGAGCTGGCCCGCGTGCTGAGTTACGGCGGGAAATACGAGCCAGCGGCTCAACTCTTCCGCGAACTGCTGGCAACAAATCCGAACGATGAAGCGGCGGCCATCGGGCTGGTCGGAAACCTGCTATTTCAGAAAAAGAAAGACGATGCGCGCCGCGAAGTGGAACAAGCACTTGCTCGTCATCCGAACAGCCTGCGCCTTCAGGAGTACCGGGACGATCTGCTGAAGAACCATTCGTCCCTCTTGGCCTCCCGTGAGGGAAACACCCTGAACCAAGTGCAGTCGGACGTAAGCTATTTCAGCGATTCAGCAGGGAATCGCGCTGTGCGCACGGGACAGCGATTTGATCTTCATCTTGGACGCAATCTCACAAACAGTTTCCGCCTCGATGAAAAATCCCTGTGGGTCAGCCAGGGGCCAAAGGCAAATATCTTTTCAATTAATGATGAAGGCCGGATGCGGTTGGCAAGTTGGCTCTTTGTTGCAGGGGGCGCGGGAATCGTTCGTTTTGCTGACGATTCGAATCGTGCCCTTTACCGCGGAACCTTGATTGTTCATCCTGTCAGGAGTTTTTGGCTGCAGGGAGGCTTCTCACGGATACCCATCACTCCCACTTTCCAGTCGGCTCAATTCAATCTGCTGGCGGAGGGTTGGTGGACCCGGCTTGACTGGCAGCCACGCTCCTGGCGCGTTAGCGCTGATTTCTCCCAGCAGCACTACTCGGATTCAAATCGCGCCCAAAGACAAGACGCGGAAGTACTCCGCTGGATCGGAAACACACACCTTGCGGTGGGACTGGGATATCAATACGCACATAGCTCATTCGCTCAGAACTTTGCAGACGGCTATTTCAGTCCCAACCAGTATCACAGCCACCTAGGGCTTGGTGGATTCCGTTTTAGCATTGGAAAGTTTTATCGCGGCGAATACATCGCCGAGTATGGCGCCGAGATCGTCGACCACAACCCCTATCAGACCGCCTGGGAGGCCACTGCAAAGAACCGCTTTCTGCTGGGAAAACTGGAAATGGGCGCAGACTATACGTACTTACACTTGGCCCAGAGCACGGGAGCGTTCCGGGCTCAAGTAGGGCGTGTGAGCATTGCGTATCGTTTCTAGGGGGATCCAATGAAGCGGTACGAGAATTTTCGAGTGAGCAGGAGATCAGGCCGGAAATGAGTATGAATAAGCCACTAAGAGTACTCGTTGTCGATGATGACAACTCCATATGCCGATGGCTGAATGCCGTGCTGACTGCGGAAGGCTACGAATGCCGTGCGGCCCGAAGTGTTGAGGATGCCGAACCTCTCCTTCGTGAAGGCCCCATCGATCTGGCACTTCTGGATATCTATATTGGACAGTCCAACGGTCTCGAATTCCTCGAGAAACTGAAAACCTTGCAGCCGGAATGCAAGTGTGTGGTGATGACAGCCCACGCCAGTGTCGAGACGGTGGCACGCTCGGTAGCCGGAGGAGCCCTCGAATACCTGAGCAAACCTCTACTGATCGATGAGTTGCTCGCGTTGTTGCGAAAGTTGACAGGACCGCGGCAGACGCCCAGCCCCGCACAGAAAGACAGCTTTGCTCCCGAGTCGGCAATTATCGGACGAAGTCCAAAGATGTTGGAAGTTTACAGAGCCGTCGCGCGGGTCGCGCCCAGCACGGCCAGCGTGCTCATTAGCGGTGCCAGCGGGTCGGGCAAGGAACTTGTGGCTCGGGCCATTCATGCGCACA
>WNFN01080694.1_pt1 | contig 11181 bp, 9 predicted proteins | sample 5400161 | NCBI WGS metagenome assembly WNFN01 (sample SAMN13153353, study PRJNA577476) | soil metagenome | isolation source: 80 cm saprolite on Douglas fir-dominated hillslope | place: USA:California | collected 2013-09-17
AGGAGGAGAGAGATGAGCGTGGTTTTGCCGGCGCCGGTGTGGCCGACAATGGCGAGGGTTTGGCCGGGCTCGACGCGGAAGGAGACATCGCGGAGGACCCAATCGTCTTCGCCAGGATTGGGAATGGGGCGATAACTGAACCAGACGTTGCGAAATTCGATTTCGCCGCGGGGGTTTTCGAGGCGAACGGCGTCGGGCGGAGACGAAACATTGGCGGGCTCATCGAGCAGCTTGAAAATGCGCTCGGAGGCGGGCATGGCGGATTGCAGGATGTTGAATTTTTCGCTGAGGTCCTGGATGGGGCGGAAGAAGCGCGTGGCGAACATCGTGAACATCGTTAGAACGCCCAAACTGAGGCTGCCTGCAAGAACACGATTGCCCCCGGCCCAATAGATTAGTGCGATGGCGAAGACGCTGAGAATTTCGACGGCGGGATAAAAGAGCGCGAAGGCGAGAATGGCATCGCGCCAGGCGCGCATGTTCTCTTGATTGCGCTTGGCGAAATCGGCGCGCGCTTGGTGCTCGCGATTGAAGAGCTGCACGATGCTCATGCCGGAAATATATTCCTGCAGGAAGGCGTTGATTTTGGCGATGGCGGTGCGGATGTGGCGATTGGCGTCGCGCACGTAGTGGCGGAAGACAAAGGTAACGACCAGGATGCAGGGGAGTACGGCGAGCGTATCCAGCGCGAGCCGCCAATCGATTTTGAAAAGCACGGCGGCCATGACCGCGAGGAGGAAGAAATCGTTGATCATGGTCACGACGCCGGCGGCGAAAAGGTCGTTGAGGGCGTCGACGTCGGTGGTGACGCGGGTGATGAGGCGGCCGACGGGGTTGCGGTCGTAGTAGCTCATCGGCAAGCGCTGCAGGTGCGCGAAAATTCCGGTGCGCATGTCGTACATGGTTTGCTGGCCGACGCGCTGCATAATGCGAATCTGGATGTATTGGGCGAGAAAGTCGAAAATCAAAACCAGCAAGTAGACGACGCTAATGATTCCGATACCGCGCCATGCGCCGCTTTCAGGCAAGCTGCCACGGAGAGCGGGCGAAAAGTAGTGATCAATAGCCCAGCCAAAGATTATCGGCGGACTCAACTCCAGAGGCGTGACGATGGCGACCAAGGACAGTGCCAGCACAACGCGCCAGCGATACGGATGCAAGTATTGCATCAGGCGGCGCATCAAGCGCGCGTCGTACGCTTTGCCGAGTGCTTCTTCTTCGTGCACGTTGCTCATGCGCGTTCGAGCTCTTCTTCCAGCAATTGCTTCTCGTACAAATCCGCGTAATAGCCGCCACGAGCAAGGAGTTCGTCGTGGGTGCCGCGCTCGATGATGCGGCCGTCGCGCAGCACGACGATCTGGTCGGCGTCCTGCACGGTGGAGGTGCGGTGCGAAATCAAGATGGTAGTGCGGCCGCGCATGATGCCGCGCAGGCGAGTGAGAATGCGTTCTTCGGTCTGGGTGTCGACGCTGGAGAGGGAATCGTCGAGGATGAGGATGCGCGGGTCGCGAATGACGGCGCGGGCGATGGCAGTGCGCTGCTTCTGTCCACCGGAAAGCGTGATGCCGCGCTCGCCGACGACAGTGTCGTACTTGTTCGCAAAACTCTGGACGTCGGAATCAAGGCTGGCGATTTCGGCGGCTTGGCGGACTTGATGGAGATCGTAGTTGGGAAGGCCGAAGGCGATGTTGCCGCCGACCGTTTCGCCGAAGAGATAAGTGTCTTGCGGGACGTAGCCGATAGAGCGGCGGAGAGTGTCGAGCGGCCATTCGCGGATGGGGCGGCCGTCAATGAGGACTTCGCCTTCGGGAGCTTCCCAGAGGCGCGCGATCAGGGCGGCAAGAGTGGTTTTGCCGCTGCCGGTGGGGCCGACAATGGCGAGCGTCGAGCCCGCAGGAATTTTCAGATTGATGTCGCGAAGGACGGGGTGCGCGCCATTGCCGTTGGGCTTGGCGGAGGCGCCGTTGCCGGAGATCGTGGTGGGAAATGTGAAATTGAGATTGCGGAATTCGACTTCGCCGGCGATGGGTGCGTTGGCGGCGACTTTCGCGAAGCGGTCGTCGATTTGCGGCTGGGCGTGCAAAATGTAGTTCAGGCGGCCCATGGAGGCGGCGCCGCGCTGGAAAATGTTGGTGACCCAGCCAAGGGCGATCATTGGCCAGACGAGGAGATTGAGGTAGGCAAAGAAAGCCAGGAACGCACCGAGAGAAATTTGGTGGCGTAGGAGTTGATGGCCGCCTTGCCACAGAAGAATGAGGAAGGAAGTGCCGATGAGCGCCTGAAGCGAGGGCATGAACATGCTCCAGGTGCGGATGAGCTTGATGTTGCGTGCGACGTATTCGCGGTTGGGCTCGTCGAAGCTGCGGGTTTCCGCTTCTTCCTGCGCGTAAGCGCGAATTACGCGGACGCCGGAGAGATTTTCTTGGACCTTGGCGGAAAGTGTGGCGAGCGAGGCTTGAATCATTTCGTACAAGTCATGAATGACTTTGCCGAAATGGCGCACGGCGACGGCGACGATGGGCACGGGCAAGAGCACCCACAACGTGAGCGAAGGCGACAACCGCGCCATGATGATGAGCGCGAGGATCATGGTGACCAGCGTTTGGCCGGTGTACATGATGCCGGGGCCGAGGACCATGCGAACGTTGTTGAGGTCGTTGGTGGCGCGGGACATCAACTCGCCGGTGCGGTTGCGGACGTAAAACTCCGGCTCCAGGAGCAGCAAGCGGTCGAGTAGGTCCGCGCGGAGGTCGAATTCGATGTCGCGGGAAACGCCGATGAGCACCCAGCGGGTGATGAAGGACATCGCGCCTTTCAGCAAAATGCAGACAACCAGGACGAGGCAGTAGATGCCGAGCGCGTGGCGGCTGTGCGGGTCGTAAAAGGGGACAACCCGGCTGAGCCAGCCGCCGGCGAGCGCTTGCGCGTGGATGTTGGTTTCAAAGGGGCGAGGGCTGCCGGCGAGGATGTCAGTCATCACGCCCGTGGCGAGTGGGATGATGTTGCCGATGATGCTGGTGAGCGCCAGCGCGAGCATGCCCAACGCAATCGCGGGGCGATAGCGGCCCAGATAGGGCATGAGACCGCGCAGGTTCCTCGCGGAGGAAGCGTGCTCTTGCCTCGGCGATTTGTTCGCGGCGGCAGCGTTCTGGCCGGTTTTGCTGGCGTTGCTCATCGCAAGGTGGATCGCGCGGTGTTCAGGGTCGGGGACTCCGTCAGGAAATGTTCATAGGAGCGGTCGAGCGACTGGTAGCGCTTGGTTTCCGGATTCCAGCGGATGCCGATGGGGAGCGTATGGGTATCCACCGCGCCCTTTAGAGGCGTGAAGTACAACGCCAAACCTTTCTCGGGATCCTGTTCAAAGGCCAAGCGCCAGCCGGTCACGCCGCCGATGGGAGTGCCGGGCATGAAGCCTTTTTCGTTCTTCAGGTGTTCGTCGCAGCGCAAGATTTCCATCCACTTGCCGTCATTGTTTTCCACCAGCACCGCGCGCGTGACAATCGTGCCGGGCAGATTATTTTTCGGCGTCTTGGGGACAACGTTGGCGGCGAGAAATTGCTGCTTGCCGCTCTTGGCGAGGTCTCCGAAGAGAAGCACGGTCGTCTCTTTGCCGAGCAGCGCGTCCGCGGCATCCTGAACGTCTTCGGGAACCGCGGGGGTGGCCGGTTTTGCTTCGGCCGCAGGCTGTGGCTGGGCATCCTGCCCGCAACCCGCCGGCAAACATGCCACGCTAAAAATACCAACGGCTAATATCAAATATGCCCGGCTGCTGCCGGACCTCCGATGCCGCCACCACCCGTTGCAACTCCCTGATGTAACTGACGGCAGGGCACTGCGCACGTTAGCATGCGCGGGGCAACAATCGATTTCGGTTAGATTGTCCATGCGGGGCTTCACCACTCCTTTATTCGCCGACCTGACGCAATTCTAGCCGTTGCGTGTCCTTGGTGGAAGAATTCCTCGGCTCGGGTTGCTTTTTCGGTGAGGTGACTTTTTGGCGCGCCAGCCGAAGCTCCAGATTAACGCTGCGCGAGAATGGCGTCCAGCCGCGCCTCAAAATTCTCTTCTCCCTCGGACCACAGCTCGCTGCGCTCGACGCGGAGCGCGTGCTCGATGGCCTCCCCCCAACTGAACAATTGTTGGATGTTTGCACGGGTCTTGGCGTGATATTCCGTGAGATTGCCGCCGGCGGACATCCACCGGCGGAAGGTGTGCTCCACCGGGTGGTCGGAGGAGTCAAAGGGATTGGAGGCCGCGCCGGGAGCGAGCAGGCCGCCATGCCCGGTGAAGAAATGCTCGAATCCCAGATCGGCCACGAAGTGGCCGGTGGTGGCGGCGATGCCGTCGTCGTACAGCGGGCCATGGCAGGCGAGAAGGAGCGGCTGCGGCTCGTGGCGCCATTTTAGGGTTTCGACGTCGAGCCCCCAGAGGTCCCACTGGGCGCTAGCGAAGTAGGCCGTGTCGGCGTTGAGATATTGAGCGGCGAGGGCGGCGACTTCCGGGGCTCCGTAGTTCTGGTCGCGCAAATCCCATTCGGCCACGGGGGATTCCGCTGGGTCGACCGCCTGAACGACAAGCTCGGTGAACGCGCTGGAGGAAGTGGAGAGCGGGGCAGTGGCGAGGAATCGCGCGAACTCCGCGATCATGGCGGATTCGGAGAAATCCCGCGTCCAGACACGCAGATAGGCGCGATTGGGCATATTCGATCGTCCCGTAAAGTATAACGGGGCGCTGGAGAACAGGCGAATTGGCGCTGAGCGTTGAGAGTGTCGCTGGCCAGTCTAAAGACTGGCCACTACCGCTAATGCGAGACGGGCGGGACGGGGGCGCTGAAGTTGGTGGCGATTTGTGTCAAACGTTCGCGCAGGGCGTCGCCGATTTCCGAGAAAACTTTGGTGCACGTGCCGCGGAGCTTTTCCTCCGCGGTGGCGGCAATGCCCGCGACGGCTTGGCGGGATTGCTGATCGAGAGAGGCCACCGTCGCGAGCATCCATTGATTGGAGACGTTCTCGAGGCGGCCGCGATAGCGTTCGGCGGCCTGGTCTCCCACGCGCGCGTAGAGACTGCGCAGTTCCGCTTGCTGAGCCTCCGTCATGGACTTCCAGGATTCGAGGAGCGGGCCAAAGCCCGCCTGCACCTTCTGGTTGGCCTCCGCGACGCCGGCTTCCATGGCGCCGCTCATGGCGCCCTGGAAGCGCCGCAGGAAATCTTCCTGCTCGGCGGTGACCTTCTGCGCGAGCGCGGCGCGCGCCGCTTCCATTTGCGCTCTGGTCTCGCTGACGGATTTTTGCGCTTCGGCTTCGAGGCCGCCCAGCTCCTGCCGCGCATAGCGCTGAATTTCGTCGATAAACGCCGCGGAGGTCGTTTCCGCGGCTTCGCTGAAAAGCGCACGCGCGCGCTCGAAAGCGTCGCGAACAACATCTTCCATTTGAGTTTGTGTGTGGCCGACGAAATTGCGGCTGGCATGGTCCAGTTCGCTGGCAAAGACGCTGGAGATCTCGCCGGCGCGGTCGCGCAGCCGCGCTTCGGCTTGCTCCGCGGCTCTTTCCGTCAGTTGATGAATTTGCGTTTGCGCTTTTTTCTCGTACCACTCCGCGGATTTGAGCAAATCTTCCACCACGTGGTGCTTGGCGCTTTCGGCGCGGCCTTCGAGGTCGGCGAGGCTGCGCGCGGTGACCGCGTCCGCGGATTCGCGCAGGAGCTGCTCGACGCTACCCAGATTGCCGCGGAATTGCGCCAGCGCTTCCGCGAAGGCCTCGTCGGCGGCCGCGCGGATGCGTTCGCGCTGCAGGGAAGTGGCGGCGTCGAGCATCGAGCGGCCTCCGGCCAGCCGCTGGATGGCGTGTTCGACGTTTAAGAGATGCGGTTGCGTGGCGAGTTCGGCCTGCTGCTCGAATTTGCTGACGGCCTGGCGGCTGGATTCTTCAAAGGTGGCGTGGGTCCGGGCGTTGAGCTCTTCAAATAGCGATTCCGAACGGCGATGCAGCTCGTCGCGGTGCAGGCTAAGGACATCGTCGAGCTGCGACTGAAAGCCGGCGAAGGCGTGCTGCTGTGCGGCTTCGATGCGCTCGGGAAAATGCTCGAGCTTTCCGAGAGTTTCGCCGGCACCCTGGAGTGTTGATTCGATGCGCTCCCCCTGCGTTTGCGCGGAATCGCGAGCGCCCAGCAGGCGGCGCTCCGACTCGGTCGCGCTAGCGGAGGCCGCTTCACGGAATTGCGCGGTGGCACGCTCCGCGTCTTGCTGAAACTGATTCAGAATGGTATTGGCGCTTTCGCTTAGTGCTGTCGCGGCTGCGGTTTGGGCGCTGGCCACGGCGGTGTCTGTCGCGATTTGCAGGCGCTTTTGCACGGCTTCCAGTTCGCCAGCCAGATGGTTCCCCCAGCCAAACTGGGCCGCGGCGAGGGACGAAGCAACCTGTCGTTGAATTTCGTCCGCGGTCGTTGCCAGGGATTCGCGTTGCGCGACTAGATTGGCCCCTTGCTCCCGAGCAGCTTCTCCGGTGGTTCTCACCGCTTGCTGCGAGGCGGCTGCGATCCTAGTCTCGACCTCGGAAGCCTGCTCGTTCAGGTGTTCCGCGATGTCTTGCGCTTGCTTGCAAACCAAGCGCAGCGTTTCAGCGGCTGTGGCGATTTGTTCCGCATGGGCGTTGCGCTGGGTGAGCGCTTCCTGGGAAAGCTGCGCGGTCAAATCGCGCGTCAGCCCTTCGAGTTGCGGCGCCAGCTGGTGAGGCAGGTCTCGCTGCAGCGCTTCCGACGCGGCATCCTGCGCTGCGCGATTGCGTGTGACGGATTCTTCCTGAATTCGCTCGAGCGCCGAGGCGACTTCGCGCGTGAACTCTTCGCGCGCGGCAGCAATTTTCTGCTCCCAAGGATCGGCGCTAATGCGCCGCTCGGCGGATACCGCCTGCGCCGCAGATTCCCGGGCGGCCGCATGAATCTGCTGCCGTGCATCCGCGAGCAGCCGGGTGACTTGCCGCGCCAATTGCATGGAGGCGTCCGTGGTGCTCGTGAGGGCGGGGAAGACGCGCAGCTTTTCCGGACCGCTGGCGGCGTCAAGATCAGCGTCACCGACCGGAAGACTGAATTCCGATTCTGGCGTGGCATGCTCATGCAATTCTTCCGGTTCTTCCACGGAAGGCGTTGAGGGTTCTGCATGCTCGGCGATTTGCACCGGCGGAGCCGCCGAGAGAGCAGGCTGCGCAGCATCCGGAAACGCGAACCAATCTTCCGGAGGAAATCCGATTCCCCAAACGTTGCCGGGGAGTTCGAGTTCGAGCGCCACCTGGAAAAGCTGGCGCACCGTGCGCGGGCGCTGAATCCAGGCGACGCGGCCCCGCACGGCGCGGGGAGGCTGGCCGGACTCGGGATGCGGCACCTCGAGCGAGACCCACATATTCTTGAGAACGTAGTGCTTGGACTGGTAGCGACAGCCGTGGCAATTGATGATGAGTGTCGAGGTGCGCTCGCTGAAAGGACGTCCCAGCGCATCGACGCCGGTGACCGCCAACGGCACCGCTTGCACAATCCGCGTGCTGCGGCGTTTGCGCAATTCGGCGGTAGCGCTGGCTACCCCGGACACAGCGTCACCCGCGTCATCGGGAAAATCCCGGCCGAGTTCGTCCATGGATGCAACCCACCCATAAATTGTGAATCAAGCAGCTACTAGTGCTTCGTCCGGGAGGCTTGCGACGTGGGAGCGCGGTGTTCTCCGGTCAAGAACAACCACGCCTCCTTAGCCACCCAGATTGGTCCGACCAACAGATAGACCGGTCCCTGGAAAAACGCCGGATGATTGCCCTCAATCCGGTGTCCCAGAAACAAAAACGCCCATCCGCCGACGAAAAATGTCGCTCCCCAGAACCACTTCATGAAAATGAGCAGAAGGAGGCCCACGAAAATCATGGGGATGCCTATACCGTGCAGCAATTTATTCCAGCTGGAAGAATGTTCCTGATCGTACTGCGCCATGTAGTGCGCCAGACCCAGAGCGCACCTCCTTGCGGGGACGGTTCCGCGGAAAGGTCACTTTATACCAAATTGCCGCAAATGGCGAGGGCCCACAACCTGTCCCACCACCAGGGATTCGGAAACCCCTGTTTTAAGGCATCAGATTCTGCTTGACAAGCGTTTCTCCGCCCTATATTATATATGTGTTGCTTATACTAAATGGGTTTCGACTGAAAGGGAAACCGATGAACATAAAGGACGTGGAACCGGAATTGGCGAAAAAATTGGTTGACCCCCTGCGTGATGCCCTACGTCACCTGAGTTATTTCCCGCCTGAACACTATCAAATTCGCGTGTTTCTGCTGGACGAAAGTGGAAGGAAGAAACGTAGCAACGCCGCGGCTAGGAGTTGGTCGCCGGATTCAGGACGAATTGAGATTCGATTCGAACCGGCATCGCAAGAACAAGAACAATTGCACTCCCAAACGCTTCGGAGGACCGAGAACATTTTGGGTGGTGAGCCGGATAAATTAGCTGCAGAGCCCGCTGATTCAACCCCGCATCTACATCCAGCTGAGGCTGACCTGTTGAGGGCGCTTAATCGTGCGGAGTCGAAGCCTGGCTGGAGTTTTGTTCCGTTGAAGAAATTTCGAGATGAGCTTCTGCCGCAAGAGCATTTGGCCTCCATGCGCACCGAAGTTGAGCAGCACAGCACGCTCCGTTCCGTGATCGAGAAGCGATTCGTGCTGCTTGGCAAAGTACCGAATCCTAAGTCCCCGCAATTTCCAGTCACAGCGATTCGGTTGAATCGGCTGATGCCCGAGGTGAGGGCTGCTTTAGGCCAAAAGGGTAATGCGGACTTGGACTTTCACCCCGTGGAGATTCAGGGCGAACCTTTGTCGGCGACCATTCTCCGCGAGAGGCGTTGAGCATTGGCATTTTACTACCTGGAGACCAGCGCACTGGTGAAGCTTTATGTGCGTGAGCCTGGCACGGAGCGCGTGTTGGCTCTGGCGACCCGTTCAAGTGAAAACCGTTTGGCCATTCTGGATTTATCGCAGGTCGAACTCCGCTCTGCGATAAGGCGGCGCGAAAGGGAAGGAGACATCCCAACGCTGGCCGCGAATGAACTGCTGGCAACATTCAAAGGCCATATCGAAGCCAGGTTTGTGATTCAGAAGATCACCGACTTCGTTTTGGATATCGCGTCCGTACTTGTGGATCGTCATACCTTGCGAGCGTTCGATGCAATTCAACTTGCCGGATACGTTGTGCTGAAGAGTTCGGCAAGGTCCGACACGCCCACGTTCGTTTGTTCCGACCAGGCCCTTCTCGTTGCTGCCAAGCAGGAGGGTATGGTCATTCTGGATCCCTCTTCGACAACTTGAAAAACTGAATCTGTGCGCCAAAGATGTATGGGGAATAGTGCGCCAGGAAGCGGGAACGTTTCCGCAGAAAATCATTAGAAGATGCTCAGAATCGGCGGGCAGCGATAGTGATTAGCCGGGAGCTAAAGATCGCGCCGGCCCTCCATCGCTTTCAGCATGGTGACTTCGTCGGCGTACTCGAGGTCCGCGCCTACGGGAATGCCGACGCCGATGCGCGTAACGCGCACGCCCAGGGGCTTCAGCAGCTTGGACAGATACACTGCGGTGGCTTCGCCTTCGGCGGTGGGGTTGGTGGCGATGATGATCTCCTCGACGCCGCCGCCTTTCAGGCGGTCGATCAGAGTTTTTATCTTGAGCTGCTCCGGGCCGCGGCCTTGCAGGGGCGAAAGGGAGCCACCCAGCACGTGGTACAGGCCACTGTACATGCGCGTTTTCTCGATGGCCAGGATGTTGTGCGCTTCTTCCACGACGCAAATGGTTTTGCGGCTGCGCGTTGCGCCGGTGCAGTAAAGGCAAGGATCGGTGTCGGTGAGGTTGTGACAGACCGAGCACTCGCGGATTTTTTCCTTGGCGTCGCGAATGGCTTCGGCCAGCGCGAGCGCGTCTTCGGGCGCCGCTCGCAGGAGGTGGAACGCCAGTCGTTGCGCGGTTTTTTGGCCGATTCCCGGCAGATGCTTCAGTTCATCGATGAGTCGTTCGACAGGCGCGGCAAAATCAGGCATGTAGGATGTGTAGCACAGCGGCGCAGGTTGCGCAAACGGGAAGCCCGCCCTTCTTGGTGATCGCACCTGCTTCTAATTGTCCAGCTATTGCTTTGGGCTCTCCGTCGACGCTTGCGTCTGCGCCACGAGTAGAAGCTGCGTGCCGCTGTCGAGATGCACGTTCTTGCTGGTTGAAGTAATCAGCGAACCTTGTGTGCTGTTGTCAGCCGCGGCATTCAGGTTGAGCCCTTCGAGGCCAAACACGCCCTGGCTGTTGGAGGTAAGCTGCCCGGCAGCGTTCAAGCCGCCAACTGCGCCACGTGCTGCGCCCGCCGCGTTCACCGTGGAGTTGACTGCGCCGCCGGCAACTCCGCCCGCACCGGCCGCGGTGTTTGTCACCGCGCCTGTTGCCGCGCCTGCGGTGGACCGCACGCCACCGAGCGCTCCTCCGCCGCTGGCGCGCGCTGAGCCCACGGCTCCGCCGCCCGCCGCCAGGTCATCTCCACCGAAGGAACTTGCAGCGGCCGTTTGCGCGGCCGCCAGCGCGTGAATCGTCACATTCAGCGGAATTTCCTGGCCGCTCTTGAGAATCGCCCTGTCAAACACGATGCCCAGCGCGGATTCTTTTTCTTCCTTGCTGCGCGGTTTGCATTCGGTCAAATGCCCAATCAGCTTCGAGCCCCTGGGGATCACCACCTTGCCCTCGGACTTCGTTGCTTCCGTTGTTTTCGCGGTGACCTGATCGCCCGGCTTGTTTTTCTTGGCGTCCACCGGCTGCGAAAGCGCGGCGTTTACGGTCGTACCGCCGGAAAGCGACGCGGAACTCTGCCCCGCCTTTGCTGAGGTTGCAGTCGAGGTGTTGCTGGAAGCCGCCGCGCCGGATTTATCCGCCTGCACCGACGTGCTGCTGCTCGCGGAAGAGCTCGTTTGCGCGCCTCCCTGAGCGTACAACGCGGAGCCGGACATCGCGAGCATGCCCGCCAGAATAACCACAGATGTAAGCTTCATAAATGGACCTCCTCCGAATATGCGTAATGGACGAGCTAGGATTCCTCCATTATCCCCTACGCGGGATTCGCGGAGGCGCGCTGTTTCCAATAAGGCATGAACCTAGCGGGAACTATAGGAGGGCATGCCGTGCCTCT
>WNFN01151491.1_pt1 | contig 11181 bp, 7 predicted proteins | sample 5400161 | NCBI WGS metagenome assembly WNFN01 (sample SAMN13153353, study PRJNA577476) | soil metagenome | isolation source: 80 cm saprolite on Douglas fir-dominated hillslope | place: USA:California | collected 2013-09-17
CCACTGCCTCCAACTCCGAACGCGAAGCACCATCTGCCGCCTGCATCGCCATTCCCTGAAAGACGGTGGCATAGAACTTCGCGAGCGGTGCCGCCCGTGTTCCGATCGGCAACTCACCCGCGTCGATTCCCTGCTGAATGCGCGCTCGCAGGAGCGCCTCGCGTCTGCGACGGCGATGGCGAAGCTTGCTTTGGATCGTCCGCGCTTGGGGCGAGACGCGCGCCGCCGCGAGCACGACGAGACACCCGGGTGGGTTTTCCGGTGAGGTGAATCGCCTCGCCGCTCGGATCAAAAGATGTCGGACCGCCGCTTCGGCAGTGGAAGGCGCCTGAAAAACGCGTTCGATTTCGCTCATACGCGTTTCCAGATAGCGATCGAGCACCCGAAGAAATAGCCGCTCCTTGTTGCCAAACGCGGCGTAGATACTGGGGGCGTTGATGCCCATCGCGCGACTGAGGTCGGACAGCGAAGTGGGCTCGTACCCCTGCTGCCAAAAGAGCATCATCGCGCGGTCCAGCGCCGCTTGTTGATCGAACGCGCGCGGACGCCCTCGCATCCGGGATATCTGCTCCGCAACCCTACCCATCGCCGCGACCATAACCGCTCGGAATTATCGATGCTTGCTGCGTTTTGCGCTGTACGACGGTCATTCCTTATCGATCGTTACATAAATGACGATAGCGCGCAGTCGGTTGCGGAAGGGGCAACGCACAATTCGCGGAACTCGTCATGCAGCCCCGCATCTTACCCATCAATTTTCTGGTTCCTGCATCTGCGCTCGCAACGTCGAGCGCTCAGGGGAGACAGAACCAAAGGATCAATCGAGATGGAACCAAATGTCGAAGCGAAAGAGAACGCTGCCCCGTCGCCGCGCGTACAAGAAGGAGCTCAGTTGCGGGCGATCAAGGCCGCCGAACCGAACCCGCCGCCTGCCAAGAGCAAGTCCGCGGTGATCCGCCTGCGGATCATCCTTGGCGTCTTGGTACTCATCGCCGTAGTGACTGGCTGGTGGTTCTACGCGCGCCAGTTTGAGGACACCGACGACGCTCAGACCGACGCGAATATCAGCGCGATCAGCCCGCGGATTCCGGGAACGGTGGTTGCGGTGCAGGTGGTGGACAACCAGTCGGTCAAGGCTGGGGATCTCCTGGTTGAGCTCGACAGAAATGACCTCGCGGTGGCACTCGCTCAGGCCAAGGCGACGGTCGCCCAGGCGGAAGCGGCGTATGAGGCGGAGAGCCCGGGCGTGTCGATTACCGAGACGAGCAACCGCGCTTCACTCTCCGCCGCGGATGCGGAGCTGGCCAACTCCGAGGCGGATCTCGAGGCAGCGAAACGCGACCTGGACCAGGCCGAGGCCAATAACCGATACGCGCAGCAGCAACTTGTACGCGCGAAGAACCTCGTCGCCTCCGGCGCGATGACCGTGGCCGAATTCGATCAAAGCTCAAGCGCCGCCGACGCCACGCGGGCCAGCGTGAACGCGGCGAAAAAGCACGTCGACCAAAGACGAGCACATCTCCTCACCGCGCAAGCTCGATTGCAGGAAACGCGTCTCAACACTCCACGCCAGCTGGTCGTCCGGGAAGCTGAGCTCGACGCGCGCAAAGCCAGTCTCGAGCTCGCGCGCGCCCAGCTGCAGCAAGCAGAGCTCAACCTGAGCTACGCAGGCATTGTTGCGCCGGTCGACGGGATCGTGGGCAAGAAGTCGGTCAACATCGGCGATCGGGTACAGCCCGGCCAACAGCTGCTGGCCCTCACCCAGACCGACGAGATCTGGGTCACCGCAAATTTCCGCGAAACGCAAATCGCGCACTTGCGCATTGGCCAAAGAGCGCGCGTGCACGTCGATGCGGTCGGACGCGACTACCGCGGAGTGGTGGAGAGCTTCGGAGGGGCTACCGGTTCCCGCTACAGTCTGCTTCCTCCTGAGAACGCCACCGGCAACTACGTCAAGGTGGTCCAGCGACTGCCGGTTCGGATCCGGCTCGAGCCTGGCCAGCCCGAGATCGATCGACTGCGCCCGGGGATGTCCGTCGAGCCAAAGGTACGTGTGAGATGAGCTCCTCGTCATGGAGGTCCTGGACACCAGCATCGCCAACGTGTCACTTCCGCACATCGCGGGAAATCTTTCGGTAAGCCAGGACGAAAGCACTTGGGTGCTCACTTCCTACCTGGTGTCCAATGCGATCGTCTTGCCTGTGAGTGGTTGGTTTGCCACCAAGTTCGGACGAAAACGCTTCTACATGACATGCGTGGCGATGTTCACCACCAGCTCGCTGTTGTGCGGCCTGGCGCCAAATCTTCCCCTGCTCATCTTCTTCCGGATCTTGCAAGGGCTGGGCGGTGGCGGTCTGGCGCCCAACGAGCAGGCAATCCTTGCCGACACGTTTCCACCTGCCAAGCGCGCCACCGCGTTCTCGGTCTACGCGATGGCAGTCATTCTCGCTCCGGCGATTGGACCGACGTTGGGCGGTTTCATCACTGACCACTATTCGTGGCGCTGGGTCTTCTTCATCAACGTGCCGGTGGGGTTGGTTTCGTTGTTCTTGTCGAACCGGATGTTGAAGGATCCCCCGCACCTCGTCGAAGCGAAGAAGCGCATGAGTGGCATCGACTATGTCGGCCTGGGGCTGATCGCCGTTGGGCTCGGCGCGCTCGAGCTCGTGCTCGATAAAGGCCAGGAGGATGATTGGTTCAACTCCTCTAGCATCGTTGCCTTTTCAGTGATTGCGGCGGTGGCGCTGATTTCCTTTGTCCTTTGGGAGTGGAACCACAAGAAGCCGGTAGTCGACGTGCGCCTCTTCAAGAGTCGAAACTTCGCGGTCTCGAACTTGATGATGTTGGTGCTCGGGATGACGCTCTACGGGACCACCGTGCTTTTGCCTCAGTATCTGCAAATCTGGATGGGCTACTCGGCAACCGACGCCGGAATGGCGCTCTCGCCCGGCGCGCTTGTGTTCGTCGGCATCACGCCATTGATCGGCTGGCTGGTGTCCCGCGTCGGTACCAAGGCATTGATCGCCTTCGGCTTCACAGTTCTCGCGGTGGCCCTCTACCACATGTCACGCACGCTTTATCCTGGCATCGACTTTTCCACTGCAGTCTGGATGCGCATCTTCTTGACCGTAGGCTTGGCCTTCTTGTTCGTTCCCATCAACACCGTGGTCTATGCCGGTGTGCCTCCTGAGAAAAACAACTCCGTGTCGGGAATCGTCAACCTCTCGAGAAACATGGGCGGCGACATCGGAATCGCGCTGGTCACGACCGTGATTGCCCGACGGACGCAGGTGCACCACGAACAGATCGTGTCGCATCTTGTTCCTGGCGCTCAAGCCTTCACCGCAAAGCTGAATGCAATTGCGCAAGCGTTGCAACACGCGGGGATGTCGTCGGTGGAAGCCTCGAAGCAGGCGTACGGAACGATCTATCGACAAGTGATGCAACAGGCTCAAACGCTCGCGTACCTGGACACGCTCTTTGTGTTCGCGTGCTTCGCGGCGCTAATGGTCCCGCTGGTGCTGCTCACCAGGCAAGCTCGGGGCCGGGCAGCGGCGGGGCACTAAATCTCCTTGAACATGACGGCGGCGACTCGCACCCTTTGTACGCTCGAGGAGCAGACTCGCACGCAAGGCGCTGATCTGAGCACATTGAAGTTGAAATCTCGCCGCGTGATTCCGACTCGACTCATACTATGGTTCGGCCGATGAGCTCTCGCAGCAGTGAGCCGACAGCCGAGACATCGCTGTCGGCGCGGCGCGGATTTCCTCTCGCGATCCGACTCGGCTTTCATGCGGGCCCGCTTCCGGGCGAGCCAGCGGACGCCACTTTTGCGACGGTCGCCGGTACGCGCGTCCACTACGTTGATCAGGGAACGGGCCCGGCCGTCGTCCTTGCCCATGGCTTCGGCTCATCGCTCGAGATCTGGGACCAGCTCATTCCAGAGCTCGCACGAGAGCACCGCGTGGTGGCGTTGGATTTGAAGGGCTTCGGCTGGACGGACCGTTCCGAGGGCGATTACTCCCAGCTCGCGCAGGCGAAGTTGGTTTGGGCGTTGCTCGACCATCTCGGAATCGAGCAAGCCGCCTTGGTGGGACACTCCTGGGGCGCCGCGGTGACGCTAGCGATGGCGCTTTTGACGCCGAGAAGGACAACCCGGGTTGCGGTATACGACGGCTGGGCGTACGAAGAGCAGCTCTCGTGGCTCTTCCGGTGGGCGCGCTTCGATGGAATCGGCGAGTCTCTGATCAGCTTCTATGACCCTGGTCTGATTCGTCACCAGATGGCAACGGCCTTCTACGATCCGGCCTATGTGACTCCGGGGCGAATAAAAAGGGCGCAATCGAGCATGGCCCTGCCCGGGTCTGCGGGCGCGGCCCTCGCGACGATGCGAGGAATGCGATTCGCTGACCAACAAGCTCGCTATACGACGTTGCGAGTTCCGGCCTTGATTCTCTGGGGACAGCAGGACAGTATTTCAACGCCATCGTTTGGCCACCGGCTCTCCGCTGACTTGAGTGCCCAGCTGGTCATGTACCCCCGCTGCGGCCATTTCCCGATGATCGAGGCGAAGCAGGCCTCGAATGCAGCACTGGCCGGCTTCCTTCGGCACGAGGTAACTCAGGTCTCCAGACGATCTCGCTCGCGCTGGCGAGCTCGCTGGGCTTCGTTCTTTCGCCGTTTGGTGCGACCCATTCGGGACCGCGGCGCACGGCGGCGCCGCAAGTTAAAGCTCGGCTGAGCTTCGCGACTTCAGCGCTACTGTTCCACGGCGGCCCGCGCTACCTCACGGACGGGTTGCCTCGCCGGCTGGACCCGCTCGAGCGAGCACCGCCGCGAGGCATTGCAATCCGACCCGGCCATCGAGCCCGTTCCGTTGCGCCAAACGGCTGCGCTCGGGCGCCTCAGCTGTCCTGGGCACCCGCCTCGAACCATTTTTTCAAAAGCAGGAAACGCTTTTCGAACAGCTCGTAGCTCAGCACCGCGACGAGGATCGACGTGCCGATGCCGAGCACAGCGGTAGCCGCGATGGCCAACGAATGATTGGGGAGGAGCAGGTCGACACGCTCGTGGACCCGGTGCTCGAGCAGGTACCAGGTGAGCAGGCCGTGGTAGACGTACAAGCCGTAGCTGTACTTGCCAAAAAATCGCAGCACGCCGCCTTGGAAGGCCCTCGCCAACACGTTGGTGCCGCGCTGAAGGCTGAGCAGGATCAAGGCGCCGAAGAAGAGTGCGTAGAGCGAGCTGCGAACCTGATGCAGCAGTGGCAGGCCGATCCTCACCACCGCGCACCACGCGGAAATAGTAACGATGGCGCCGCCGAGCGCCAGTGCGGCCCTCGTAGAACGCTGGACCAGCCACTCGCCGAGCCGATCGTGCCGGGCGAGCACTGCCAGCAGGCCGCCGACGCACAGCGTATCGACGCGACAGGGCGTGAGAACAGAGATGGAAAGCTCGCTAATCCCGGCAAGCGAGAGCGCGATGCGCAGAATTAGGCCCCCGCCGATCACCGCGACGCAAATTCGCGCTAGCGTCTCGCGGCTCAAGAGAAAGACGACGAGGGGCCACAAGAGGTAAAAGTGCTCCTCTATCGCGAGCGACCAAAAGTGGCTGACGTAGGTGAGTGCTGCCCAGGACGACTTGGCCGCGATGTAGAAGTTAGCGGTGTACGTCCAAAGCCAGACCTGGCGCTCCCGCGCCAACTCCAGCGCGGGCGTCAACGCGATGAGGCGCGGGAGAACAAGAAAAAGAAGGGCCAGCACGAGGTAATAGAGGGGGAAGATTCGCAAGATGCGGCGCGCGTAGAAGTTTCGGAAGTAGTGGGGGTCGTTCTTGGCGTCCAGCAGAAGCCCAGTGATCAAGAACCCGGAGAGGACGAAGAAGAGGTCCACTCCCAGCACGCCATAAGAAGCGAGCTTCACCGCCAGGCGCTCAGCGAAATTGCGTGGCGTCGCGTCGCCGATGAAGTGGACGGCCATCACCAGTAGGATGGCAAGACCGCGAATGCCGTCGAGGCCGGGCAGATGACCGGTTCCTCGAATTCGTTTCCCCTGGCTGGACATCGGCGGACTGTACCTTCAGCGCCGTAGGCTGCTCAACACCGCTTCACCGGGCCGTATGCGCGGCGTGTGTACAAGCTTGCGCAATCGCGCCGCGACCTCTTCTTCTTGGCGCTCAAGCATCCCTTCGAGCTGTTCGGGCTTGCGGCCGGCGGCAACGCCTTAATCACGGGCTCAGTTCGTCGATCGGCGCACCGAACCGATGCGTCCGCGCGAGCCATCGCGCGCCGCCGCACTTCTCGACGCAATCTCGCCCTCGTTCTGCCCAGCCGCCTGTGGGGCCAGTAAATTACACTTGATGGTCGATGGAGGGGGCAGGCTTTAGCAGTGTAAGTCCCTGATCCAGCTGGCAAGTCCAACAGGCAGAGGCAGCGCCAGCCAGGCAGGCGGCCACTTTTGCGGTCCTGTTACTTCACCATTGAGCTTTTGCTGGTGGAGGGTAGCCTTGGGACAGTGTCAGTGCGCGGCGTCGTCCCGAACGAAATGATCCGGCGCGTCATTGGCGACGCACGAGGCACTTTCAGTCGCCGCGGACCCCTGGCCATCCCAAAAAGCGAATTGTCAACAAGGAGAACCATTGAAAAATGTGATCACGATGTTGGCAACGGCAGTTCCAGCGATTGCTCTGACCCAAATTCCGATCGCCACGCAGCACCTATTACAGGCGAACCCTCCCATTGCTTCTTCGCCTGTCGGCGAGCTCGCGGGGCAGGGCGGTTCTCTGTCCATCTTGCCGAGCTCGGTGGAGATCGAGCCGCTCTCCAGCTTCACCTTTGCAGTCAGCGGAATTGAAGACCCGGTGAGCTGGGCGGTGCAGGAAGGCCCTGACGGAGGCAGCGTGGACCACTTCGGAAATTACACGGCTCCGGCCGACGAGGGAACCTACCACGTAGTCGCCACCAGCCTGGTCGACCCCTCTCAGTGGGGAACTGTCACGGTGACCGTGAACGCATTCACCGCACTCGCAGACGACAGGCGTACCGTTTGGACTCCCGGAATCCCAGGCGGGATTCCGGCTCGCAGCACGGTCTGCGCGTACGTGGACGCCGCGACGTTCGGCCACGGGGAGCAGGACGCCACCGATGGCATTCAGGCCGCTATCGACACTTGTCCGCCAGACCAGGTGGTGCTGCTGTCAGCCGGTACGTTCACGATCAACGACGACATCGTCTATCTCAACAGAGGCGTCACGTTGCGGGGAGCGGGGCCGGGTTCCACCTTGCTGCAGCGGACCAACGCCGCCACGCCAGGCTCCTACATTCCTGGCGTCAGCAAGCCGATCATCATCATCGGGCCCGTCAGATGGGACCCGGACGGCCCTGCCTTCGACTTGGCCTCGGATGCACCAAAGGGCGCCACCTCCGTTCAGCTTGCCTCCGCTCCGCCAGGCGGGCTCTCCCCAGGCCAAATCGTCCTGATCGACGAATTGTCCGGTGCCGCTTGGCAGCCGGATCCGGCTGGCCGGGGCCAGATCTGGGCCGCGCCCGACTGGCGCGTGGTGTACCAGCGCCACAATCCGGAGCGAGGAACGGATGACCCGTGGCCGGATGCCGCAGGATGGTTCAGCCGGCAAGACCGCGTGACGGCCGAGGTGAAGGAGGTTCAAAGTTACGATCCGATGACGCGGACGGTCACCTTCACCTCGCCCTTTCACATCGACTACCGCGCGTCCCACGCCGCCCAGCTTTCTGTGTATCTGCACACGCACGTGAAGAACGCTGGCGTTGAGGACCTAAAGCTTCAGGGTGGAGACGACGGTCAACTGCGCTTCGAGTGGGCCGCCTACAGCTGGGTGGCGAGAGTGGAGAACACCGGATGGCTAAACGAAGGGTTTGCCGTCAACAACTCGTTCCGCGTGGAGATACGAGATTCCTACGTCCACACTCCCGTGTGGATGGAGCCAGGCGGGGCGAGTTACAACATCTCGCTGTCCGAAGGGTCGGCCGAAATCCTGATCGAGAACAACATCTCGGTCGACGCGGACAAGGTGATGGTGGCGCGGTGCTCAGGCGCCGGCTCAGTGGTGGGTTACAACTACATGGACGACGGGCACATCGGCTCAAACCCAGGCTGGGTGGAGATTGGGCTCAACGCAAGCCACATGGTGGGCCCGCACCATGTGCTCTTCGAGGGCAATTACGGTTTCAACTGGGACAGCGACAAGACGCACGGCAACTCCATTTACCATACGGTGTTCCGCAATCACCTGAGCGGACAGCGGCGAGACTACACGGACGGTGCTCCGAGGCGTTGCGCGGGCGCCGGCTACTACTCCTATTGGATGAGTTTCGTCGGCAACGTCCTCGGTCTATCCGGGCAGATGAGCGGCTGGTCTTATGAATCTTCAAACTGGACGAACCCGACCATCTGGTTGTTGGGCTGGGACGACTGGGCCCCTTACCCGATCGACCCGACGGTGAGGTCGACTGCCCTTCGGCACGGCAACTTCGACTACCTCACCAATTCGGTGAATTGGGACCCGAACATTTCCGAGCGCTCGATGCCAAGTTCGCTCTACCTGACGCAGTGGCCGGCCTTCTTCCCCAGCAGCTACGCCTGGCCGTGGGTAGACCCAATCGGAGAGGACAAGCTCTACCGGCTCCCTGCCAAGGCTCGCTACGACGCAGGAACGCCGTTCGTGCAGCCACCGTGAATCGTCGACCGCGCTAGCCCCAGCTGAAGCGCCGCTCCCGGAGCCACACCGCCGCCGTGCGGAGCGCGTCGGCCGCCGAGGCTCCGAGCCGGGGGGTTTCGTTCGCGGCAGCCCGGAGAAAGGCGTCCAGCTTCGCGCAGACCACCTCCAGAGCGTAGTGCCTCACCACAAATTGCCGAGAAAACTCGCCCAGCGCCGGGAGACGCTCGGGATGCTCGGCCAGCCCTCGGATGTCCGCCGCCAGCCGATCGTTGCTTGGGTTGTCATCCCCCAGCCCGTACATGCCACGGTAGTAGAACCAGTCTGCCGTCTCCGGGCCAAAGGGCCGAGAGAAACCCCGCTCGCCGACGATGACCACCGGCTTTGCGAACGCCATCGCCCGCAGTGACGATCCCCCCATGCCGATAATCAAGTCCGCTGCCGCATAGGCCGGTCGGGGGTCGAGCAGCGCACCCGCTAGCGCCACCGCTGGCCGTCCCAACTCCCGGTCGGCGCCGGCCGCGAGCGCCTCGAGCTCGGGCCTGCCGTTGCCCTCCCCGACGATCACCAAGCGCAGCGGGAGTTCCCGCCCGAGGATGCGCACGGCGTCGATCGTCCTACGCAGGCCCTCGGCCTTCATCGACGTCGAGAGGCGCGAGACGGTCACTAGGAGGATCTCGTGGTCGCCGATCCCGTGCTGCCGACGGAATGGCCGCGGATCGACAACCGACGGCGCGTTATGGCGAATGTCGACGGGAGGGAGGAGGAGCTCGACTCGGTGGCGACCGGCAGCTCGCGCCTGGTCCACCAGCTCCGGCGTCCCGAACGTCGTCGGCACCGCCTTGGGCAGCACCCGCTGCAAGAACATCGACATGTCTGTCACCGCCAGCGGGACACCCATCGCCAGGTGGGCGACGTAGTAGGCGTCCAGGCACTGCCACCAGTCCCAGGCGTGGACGATGTCGAAGCGCTCACGCCGAAGGACGCGGCGCAGCTCGGCCATGCGCGCCGGCGACGGGTGGACGTTTGCCGCCGGAGCGGGCAAAAAGCGCAGGCCGTGCTCTCGCACCACGTCGAGCATCGGGCCCGGCGTCGCGAAGTAGGTCGCGTCGTGGCCGTGGAGGTCGCGCAGCGCCGCCGCCAGCTCGATCGCGTTCACCTGAGTTCCACCGACCTCGAGCCAATGGCCGAAGACCAGCACCTTCACTCTGGCAGCACCCCCATGCGATTGCAGCGCATTCACTAACCTCTCCCGGGGCTCACTGTCGAGCGGGCGGGCCGAGCGTATGTCCGGTTTGACCCTTCGTTTCGAGGGGATTGCATGGTAATTAGAAAGTTCCAACGAACCGCCCGGCCCGGGAGGCGCGGGTGCGGGGGTCTATGGCGGAGGTGTTGGCAGCGAAGTGGTTCTCGGTCCATGCGCCCAGCACGCTCGAGCAACTGCCCCGCCGTAGCACCTCCTGACCGGCGCCCATGCGAGCTCAGATCGCAGGCAGCTCGACGGACCGGCCGGCAACTCGCGGCCAGGCGGCCCCGGTGGCCGAGGGCGAGCGCTACGGGCAGATCCTCAAGTCCTCGGTGCTCATCGGTGGCTCCTCCGCGCTCAACGTCGCGCTCGGCATCATCCGGAGCAAGGCGATGGCGCTGCTTTTGGGCCCGGCCGGCTTCGGGCTGATGGGCCTCTACATGTCGATCAGCAACCTCGCCCAGAGCATCGCCGGCATGGGCGTAAACAGCAGCGGCGTTCGGCAGATCGCCGCTGCGGTAGGAACCGGCGACACCGCGCGCATTGCGCGCACAGCGGCGGTGCTGCGGCGGACGTCGGTCGCTCTGGGAGCGCTGGGCGCCGCGCTGTTACTGGTGCTCTCCGGCTCGGTCTCCCGGCTCACCTTCGGCAGCGGCGAGCGCACCCTGCCGGTGGCGTTGCTCTCGCTGGCGGTGCTGTTCAAAGTGGTGAGCGATGGCCAAGCGGCCCTGGTGCAGGGGCTGCGGCGGATCCCCGACCTGGCGCGGATCGCGGCGTACGGCGGCCTTGTGGCTACTTTTGCAACCGTCGCGCTCGTCTACCTCTTCCGCGAGCGAGGCGTGGTGCCGTCCCTTATCGCTACCGCCGGCACGACGCTCATCTTCTCCTGGTGGTTCGGCCGCAAGGCACGGCTTCCCACCCTGCCTCTGGCCGCATCGGAAGTGGGCCTGGAGGTTCGGGCCTTGCTGAAGCTTGGCTTTGCCTTCATGGCGAGCGGGATGCTCACGATGGGCGCCGCCTACGCGGTGCGCCTCCTGATCGTGCGGCTGGTCCACTTCGAGGCGGCGGGCCTCTACCATTCGGCATGGACATTGGGCGGCCTCTACGTTGGGTTCATCCTGCAGGCCATGGCGGCCGACTTCTACCCCCGGCTGACGGCGGTGGTCCGGGACCGGGCACCGTGCAATCGCCTGGTCAACGACCAGGCCCAGATCAGCCTGCTGTTCGCCGGTCCCGGCGTGATC
>WNFN01237356.1_pt1 | contig 11180 bp, 9 predicted proteins | sample 5400161 | NCBI WGS metagenome assembly WNFN01 (sample SAMN13153353, study PRJNA577476) | soil metagenome | isolation source: 80 cm saprolite on Douglas fir-dominated hillslope | place: USA:California | collected 2013-09-17
CATCTAATCCGGCCGCTGGGCGCCCAGGTGGAGATCATCTTCCGCGCAAACCGGGCTAACCGGGCGGCAGGAGGTATGTCAATGTGCGGTGAACCACACCCGGAGCCCCGCGACACCCAAACACACATTGCTTTGGAATGCTTACATCACGGCGTGAATTGTCCGACGTTGCAAGGGATAGCGGTGGAACCAGCCGGCGGTTCCCGGGGCCGGGCGCCGGGGAACCGCCGACTGGGGGATGGTCAGCCGAGGAGGGCCGTGACTGTGCCGGCGCCGACCGTCTTGCCGCCCTCGCGGATCGCGAAGCCCAGCCCGGCGTCCAGCGCCACCGGCCTGCCCAGCGCGACGGTCATGTCCACGCTGTCGCCCGGGGACGCGGTGCGCGACCCGCCCAGGTCCACCTCGCCGACCACACTGGTGGTGCGGACGAAGAACTGCGGCCGGTACCCGGTGCTGATCGGCGTGCGCCGGCCCCCCTCGGCCGCGCTCAGCAGGTGGACGGTGGCGGCGAACCTGGAGTGCGGCGCGAGGCTGCCGGGGAAGGCCACGACCTGGCCGCGCCGGACCTCGTGCCGCCGCACCCCGCGGAGCAGCAGCGCCGCGTTGTCGCCGGCCTGTCGCCAACGCGGACGGTGCCCCGCTCGATCGCCCCGGTGACCACCGTTCCGCGGCCGCTGATGGTCAGCACGTTCTCGACCGGCATCAGGAACGGAGCCTCCGTGTACCGCGCGGGGACGGACACGTGCGCGTCCACCGCGTCGAGCAGCGCGCCGATCGCGGACGTCCAGTGCTCGTCGCCCGCCAGCGCCCGCAGCGCCGACACCCGGATCACCGGTGCCCGGTCTCCCGGGTAGCCGTGCCCGGACAGCAGCTCGCGTATCTCAAGCTCGACCAGGTCGGCGATCTCCGGGTCCGCCGCGTCCGCCTTGTTCAGCGCCACGACGATGTGCCCGACGCCTACCTGGCGGGCCAGCAGGATGTGCTCGCGGGTCTGCGGCATAACGCCGTCGAGCGCGGACACCACGAGGATCGCGCCGTCGACCTGGGCCGCACCCGTGATCATGTTCTTCACGTAGTCCGCGTGGCCGGGCATGTCGACGTGGGCGTAGTGCCGCGTGGCGGTCTCGTACTCGATGTGCGCGATGTTGATGGTGATGCCGCGCACGAGCTCCTCCGGCGCGCGGTCGATCCGCTCGAACGGGACATACGCCGCCGTCCCCTTGTCCGCGAGCACCTTAGTGATCGCGGCCGTCAGGGTGGTCTTGCCGTGGTCGACGTGGCCCATCGTGCCGATGTTGAGGTGCGGCTTGGTGCGCGTGTACGCCTGCTTGGCCATGTTCCTTCCTCGGTGCGTCGCTCAAGACCTGTGCGAGACCCGCATGCGCTGGCCACCCTCCCCCGCAGGGCCTCCCGGTCGACCGTGATGTCGGGCGGCCGGCGGGACCGGGGAAGGGTCAGCCTCGCTCGCCGGGCAGCAGGCATCGGGCGGCCGGCGAGCTGGCTGCTCGCGCTGGCACTCGCACCGGGGCAGCCGTCTTCGGCCCGCCGACTACGGCGGGCGGGCCACCGGTTTTCGCACGGGCCGGAAGGCGGTCACGCGGGCGCGGCGACCTGCTCGACCGGCCGCCAGCCCGCACCCGCCTCGCGCATGGGCTTGAGCGAGGCGAGGAACTCCGCCCAGCCGACCGCAGAGGAGCAGGCCGATGCCCGACGCCGCGTCGCGGTTCTCCGCGGCGGCCGCCCAGTACGACGCCGTCCGGCCGCGGCCGCCGGCCGACCTGATCACCGTGATCGCGCAGTGGGCCGACGTGGCCAGGCCGGAGGTGGTGGACCTGGGCGCGGGCACCGGCCTGTCCAGCGTGATCTGGGCCGGCCGCGCCCGGCAGGTCACCGCCGTCGAGCCGTCTGCCGGCATGCGGCAGCTCGCCGAGCGCCGGATCGCCGAGGCCCGGGCGGGGTCCGGGACGGAGTTTCTCCTGGTCGACGCCACGGCCGAGGACACTGGGCTGCCGGACGGCTGCGCCGACGTCGTCACCGCGAGCCAGGCGATGCACTGGTTCGACTCGGGCCGCGCGCTGCCGGAGATCGCCAGGCTGCTGCGTCCCGGCGGGGTGCTCGCCGCGTACGACTGCGACTGGCCGCCGTGCATCGACCCGGAAACCGGGGCCGCCTGGGACACGGTGGCCGGCCGGGTCGACGAGGTGCAGGCCTGGCGCGGACTGCCCGCTCTGCACGGCGGCAAGGATCACGCGGGCCGGATGCGGCGCAGCGGCCTGTCCCGGCACTGCGCTGAGATCGCGATGCACGGGCAGCTCGGCATCACGGCGCTCAGGGAGGTGGCAGCCCGCCGGCTGGCACAGCCGCGGACCTGGTGGTGGACCTACCGGGTCCGCCTCGCAGTTAGGTAGTTGCCATCAAGCAACTGCTTCGCGATAGACTATAGCGAGTGCAGACGATCGCTGAGCGTGGCCAGGCTGGCAGCAACGGGTCCCCGGGCGGCGGCGAACGCTACAAGTGGGTAGCGCTCTCCAACACCACGCTCAGCATGACGATGGCCACGATCGACGGGTCGATCGTGATCATCGCGATGCCTGCCATCTTCCGCGGCATCCACCTCAACCCGCTGGCCCCCGGCAACATCAGCTACGTGCTGTGGATGATCATGGGCTACCTGCTGGTCCAGGCGGTCCTGGTGGTGACCCTGGGACGGCTCGGCGACATGTTCGGCCGGGTCCGCATCTACAACCTCGGCTTCGCCGTGTTTACGCTGACGTCGATCGCCCTCTCCTTTGACCCGCTGGCCGGCGGCGGCGGCGCGCTCTGGCTGATCGGCTGGCGGGTGGGACAGGCGTTCGGCGGGGCGATGCTGATGGCCAACGCCGCGGCGATCCTCACCGACGCGTTCCCCGCCAACAAGCGCGGCATGGCCCTCGGCGTGAACCAGATCGCCGGGATCTCCGGGCAGTTCGTCGGGCTGCTGCTCGGCGGGCTGCTGGCGGCGTGGGACTGGCGCGCGGTGTTCTGGGTCAACGTGCCGATCGGCGTGTTCGGCACCGTGTGGTCCTACCGCAGCCTGCGTGAGCTGGCGACCACCCGCCGGGCGCGCATCGACTGGGCGGGGAACGCGACCTTCGCCGCGGGCGCCGGCATCCTGCTCGGCGCCATCACTTTCGGCATCCAGCCCTATGGCGGGCACGCGACCGGATGGACGAGCCCCTGGGTGCTCGGCGGCCTGGCCAGCGGTACGGCCCTGCTGATCGCGTTCGGGGTCATCGAGACGAAGATCGCGGAACCGATGTTCCGGATGAGCCTATTCAAGATCCGCGCGTTCGCGGCCGGGAACGCGGCGAGCCTCATGGGGTCCATCGCGCGCGGCGGGCTGCAGTTCATGCTGGTCATCTGGCTCGCGGGGATCTGGCTCCCGCTGCACGGCTACGACTATGTGGACACGCCGCTGTGGGCCGGCATCTACATGCTGCCGCTCACCGCGGGATTCCTGATCGCCGGCCCGATCTCCGGGGTCCTGTCGGACCGGTACGGCCCGCGCCCGTTCGCCACCGGCGGGCTGCTGGTCGCCGCGGGCGGGTTCACCGGCCTGATGCTTTTGCCGGTCGACTTCCCCTACTGGCTGTTCGCGCTGATCATCTTCTGCAACGGGGTCGGCTCCGGCCTGTTCGCCTCGCCGAACACCGCGGCGATCATGAGCAGCGTCCCGGCCAGGCACCGCGGCGCCGCCTCGGGCATGCGGGCCACGTTCCAGAACTCGGGCATGTCGCTGTCGATCGGTATCTTCTTCTCGCTGATGATCGCGGGCCTGGCGGCCACGCTGCCCCGCACCCTGACCAGCGGGCTGCGGGCGCAGGGCGTCCCGCTGAACGTCGCCTCGCACGTCGCCCACCTGCCGCCGGTGAGCACGCTGTTCTCCGCGCTGCTCGGGTACAACCCGATCCGCAGCCTGCTCGGGCCGTCCGGAGCGCTGGCCCGGCTGCCCCGGCACAACACCGCAGTGCTAACCGGAAGGCAGTTCTTCCCGCACCTGATCTCGGGGCCGTTCCACCATGGCCTGATCATCGTGTTCAGCGCGGCGATCGCGATGTCGCTGACCGGCGCGCTGATCTCGCTGCTGCGCGGCGGCCGGTTCTACTACGACGACGAGGAGCCGGCCAGCCAGCCGTCCTCCGCGCAGCCGGGCGTGCCCGCCATGTCCGGCCTCATGAACGCCAGCCCGAACGGCAGCCAGGGCGCCCCAGCGGCCCACGGGGCCGGATCTGCGGATCGCGAGCGGGCCTGAACAGGCTATGCCGGGTTCGAGCGGTTAGACTGACCACGTGCCGCGATACGAGTACCGGTGCCGCGCCTGCGGCGACACCTTCGAGCGAACCCGCCCGATGAGCGAGTCGTCCGCGCCCTGCACCTGCCCCAAGGGCCATGACGACACGGTCAAGCTGCTCTCCACGGTCGCGGTCGGCGGCCGGGCAGGCTCCGCTGCGCCGATGGCGCAGGGCGGTGGCTGCTGCGGCGGTTCCTGCGGCTGCGGCGGCTGACCGCCCGACAGGCTTTCCCCGCGCCAGATGGCCGCACGTGCCGTTTCGTGGCTCACGCACGGCCGTTACATATCCGTCATATGACGTTACTTGCTGGCAATGCGTCGCTAATAGCGTTGCGTCCTCGATCTAGCCGCCGACCGGGCCTCCACGATCACGAAGGCCGCCTGCCCGCCGGCACCGGCCGAGCCACCGGGTGTCATCTGGCTCGGCCCACGCGGGAGTGAAGCATCTGGCGCGAAGGAGAGGATGCGTCGTGGAGATCAGCGCGCGGGACTGGTTCGAAGAGCGCTCCTTCCATTGCCGGGACTTCGCCAGCCTGGCGGAGCCGGGCCCGGCCGGGGGCCGGTCGCCGCGCACCGTGAGCCTGGTCCTCCCGACGCGCAACGTCGCGGAGACCATTGGCCCCATCCTGGATCAGATCACCCGCCTGAACCTGCGCAGCCCTCTGGTTGACCAGGTCATCGTGGTGGACGCCGACTCGACCGACGGCACCAGCGCGATCGCCCGTCAGTGGGGCGCCGAGGTGTACTCGGAGAACGAGCTGCTGCCGGAGTACGGGATCGCCCTCGGTAAGGGTGACGCGATGTGGCGCAGCCTCTCGGTGGCCCGCGGCGACATCGTGATGTTCGCTGACGCGGATACCAGGCACTTCGGCGAGCACTTCGTCTACGGCACCCTCGGGCCGCTGCTTTCCGCGCCGGGACTGCGCTTCACCAAGGCGCCCCACCGGCGCCCGTTCACCGACATGCCGGTGCCGGTCCCCGACGGCGGCGGCCGGGTGACCGAGCTCACGGCCAAGCCGCTGTTCAACTTCTTCTGCCCGGAGCTGGCCGGCTTCGTCCAGCCGCTGGCCGGCGAGTTCGCCGCGGACCGGGAACTGCTCCGCAAGATCCCCTTCCTGACCGGGTACGGGGTGGAGCTCGGGATCCTGGTGGACGTGCTGAGGGAAGTCGGGCTGCCGGCGATGGCCCAGGTTGACCTCGGCGTCCGGCACAACCGGCACCAGACGTTGTGGAACCTGACCCGGATGAGCTACGTCGTGCTGCGCGCCATGATGCGCCGCATGGACATACCGGACCGCGCGGCCGCCGTGCCGGATATCCCCGGCATCTGGCAGCTCCCGGCGCCCGAGGTGTATCTCCACGCCGTGGCCACCGAGGAAGGCCTGCGGCTCGACTCGCACTATGAGGAACTCATCGAGCGGCCGCCGATGGCCGAGGTGCTCGCGGCGGAGCGGGGCCGGGACACGGTCGCCTGACGCCGCAGCGGAGCTACGGGGAGAAGCGCTCGACCTGGCGCATCTTGTTGGTGGCGTCGAGCGCCGCGACCTTGTAGGACTCCGCCAGGGTCGGGGAGGTCGCGCAGATGATACCGGCGATCGCGGCCTTCTGCCCGCCGGGCCCGGATCCGATCACCACGAGGTCGAAGTCGTGCACGCTCCCAGTGTGGCCATGTCGGTCTGCCTTTGAAAGCCCCCGCCAGGGCCAGACGGGTCAGGCGGTCGCGCCGTCGTAGGCCTGCGTCCTCCCCGCTCGTCACCTTCCCGAGGAACGGTAGCCTGGCGCCATCAGCCCCGCCGAGCGACCGGAGGACCGCGATGCCGCTCATCAGTGCCGAGCGCTGCTACGCCGAGATCGAGGCCAGCACCGACACCCTCGCCGGGCTGGTCGACGGGGCCGACCTGAACCGCCGGGTGCCGACTTGCCCGGACTGGACACTGCGGCAGCTTGCCACCCACGTCGGCCGCGCGCACCGCTGGGCGGCGCAGATCGCCGCGACCCGGTCGGCCGAGATGATCCCGTTCCGCCAGGTGCACGGCGGCAGGATCCCCGACGACCCGGCGGAGCACGCGCCGTGGCTGCGCGCCGGGGCCGCGCGGGTCATCGAGGCGGTGCGCGAGGCCGGCAGCAACCCGGTGTGGGCCGGCGGCCGGCTCCGCCCGGCCAGCTTCTGGGCCCGCAGGATGGCGCACGAGACCGCGGTGCACCGCGCCGATGCCGAGCTCGCCACGGGCCGGGAGCCCGCGTTCGCGCCGGACATCGCCGCGGACGGCATCGACGAGTGGCTCGGCTCCCTGTCCGGCCCGACCCCGGGCGACGAGCACCTCCACGACGCGCTGCCCGACGGCGCGGTCCTGCACGTCCACGGCACGGACGACGGCCTGGACGAGGCAGGCGAGTGGCTCGTGCGCCGCGATGGATCCGGGCTGGTGGTGGAGCACGGCCACGGCAAGGGCGACGTCGCGGTGCGCGGCCCCGCCGCGCGGCTGCTGCTCGTGCTTCTCCGCAGGGTCCCGCCGGATGATCCTCAGGTCCAGGTCATGGGCGATGCCGCGCTGCTCACCGGCTGGCTCGCCAACACGCCGTTCTGACGGGTCCATACCTCGGTTGGCCGAACGTACGGCCGTAAATGTGGCCACGGCCAGCACGAGCGTTCCGAAGCCGGTGGCCAGCGAGCAGGCTTTCGTCCAGTCCATAACGGTCCCAGGCCGGGCGTATCCGGCTACAGCAGGATGAACAGCGCCCGGCCGGCACCCCGTAGACGCAAGCGCGCAGTAGTCTGCCGGTGTAACGCGCTGGTAGAGTTGAACGGCGGGTTAACTACCAATGGCCATTTGCTTAACTTGCCGATACTCTTTATCGCCGTCATCGTGAGGTCATGTCTTGCCGAGCGTCCTGCGCCAGTTTGTGCTCAACGGGGACGCCGGGTCCGACCCCGATGAGGTCCTGGCCCTCGAGCAGGTCAGCAGCCGCGGCGGGACGCAGTTGGTGCTCACCGGCCGGGACGGCACGGTCATCACCGCCGAGCAGATCGGGCGGCCGCGGCCCGGCGGGCGGGTGACATGGCCGGCCCGGCTCGACGCGCTGCCCCTCGGCCCGCTGCGCGACCACCTCGGCCCGGTGGCCGGCGTGCGCGCGCTGCTGCCGGTGGCCCGGGCGGTCAGCGCGGTGCGCGACAGGCGGGTGCTGAACTCCGACGACAAGACGGTCGCCCGGCTCACCGTGGACCGCATGTCCGTCACCTACCCGGCGGCGGGTGAGGTGGCCCCGCGGCTGACCGTGACGGCGCTGCGCGGCTACCAGACGCAGGCGCAGCGGATGATCGACCTGCTGGCGGCGGCGCCAGGGGTCGCGAATGGCGGCAGTCAGTCGGCGCTGGAGGCGGCGCTGGCCGCGGCCGGGCGACGGCCGGGCGACTACTCCAGCAAGATCGATGTCCGGCTCGCTCCCGGCATGCCCGCCGCGGTGGCGATGGCCGCCGTACTGACCGCGCTGCTGCACACCCTCGAGGCCAACGTGAACGGCACGGTGCGCGATCTGGACACCGAGTTCCTGCACGACCTGCGAATCGCGGTCCGGCGCACCCGGTCGGCGCTCAAGCTGGCGGGCGATGTCCTGCCCGGCGACCTGGTCAGCCGGTTCCGCGCAGAGTTCAAGTGGCTCGGTGACCTGACCACGCCGACCAGGGACCTCGACGTGTACCTGCTCGGCTATCCGGGCATGGCCGAGGCGCTGCTCGCCGCGACGGCCGACGAGCTCGGCCCGTTCCACGATCACCTGCAGCGCAGCCGCGCCGCGGCGCAACGGGAACTGGTACGCGGCCTTCGCTCGGCGCGGTTCTCCAGGCTGGTCAGTGAATGGCGCGAGGCCCTGGCGGGCGCGGCGGCCGGGCGGGCGCGGCCTACCGTCGCGCGGCTCGCCGCGGCCCGGATTGCCCGCGCGCACCGCCGCGTCATCCGCGACGGCGGCGCGATCAGCGCCACCTCGCCTCCGGAGAGCCTGCACGAGCTGCGGAAGCGGTGCAAGGAGCTGCGTTACCTGCTGGAGTTCTTCGCCTCCCTGTACGACCCTGCCGACCACTGGCGGGCGGTGCGGGACCTGAAGGCCCTGCAGGACTGCCTCGGCGAGTTTCAGGACATGCAGGTGCAGCAGGAGGAGATCCGGGCGTTCGCCGCGCAGATGATGGAGGAGCGCGCCGCGCCCGCCGCCACCCTGCTCGCGATGGGCGAGCAGCCCGGCCAGCCAGAATCGGATCCGGGCCCTGACCAGGGCGGCGGCATGAAGATCTTCGCGACTTACAACATCAAGGGCGGGGTCGGCAAGACCGCCACCGCCGTCAACCTCGGCTACCTGGCGGCTCGGGATGGCTACCGCGTCCTGCTCTGGGATCTTGACCCGCAGGCCGCGGCCAGCTTCCTGTTCCGGATCCGGCCGCGGGTCAAGGGCGGAGGCAAGGCGCTGATCCGGGGCACCCGCTCCATCGATGACGCGATCAAGGCGACCGATTTCGACAACCTCGACCTGCTGCCCGCCGACTTCACCTACCGGAACCTGGACCTGGTCCTCGATGCGGCCAAGAAGCCCGTGCGCAGGCTCGGCAGCCTGCTCGCGCCGCTGAGCGCCGAGTACGACGTGATCTTCCTGGACTGCCCGCCGGGGATCTCGCTGCTGTCCGAGAGCGTCCTGCAGGCGGCCGACACGCTGCTGGTCCCGCTGATCCCGACCACGCTGTCGGTCCGCACCCTGGACCAGCTGACCGCTGGTCCCGCTGATCCCGACCACGCTGTCGGTCCGCACCCTGGACCAGCTGACCGAGTTCGTCGGCGGCCTCGACGGGAGCCGGCCCTCGATCCTGGCGTTCTTCTCCATGATCGACCGGCGCAAGCGGCTGCACCGCGAGATCTTCGAGCAGCTGCCCGCACAGCGCGACGACGTGGCCGCCACGGCGATCCCGGCCCTGTCCCTGATCGAGCAGATGTCGGTGCAACGCGCCCCGGTGACCGCGTTCGCGCCGCGCAGCGCGGCCGCGCGCCGCTACGAGGAGCTATGGCTGGAGGCGCGCAAGCGCGGCGGGCTTGTGGCGCCGCAGTCCTAGCCGGGGGGACGACCCCCGATCCGCCCGCCCGCCGGCCGGCGCACGATGACTGGTGATAAGAGCGCCGAGCCGGCCGCGTCCCAGGTGAGCGGCAGCTCGTCGATGCCGTAGATCCCCTCGACCCCGCCCAGCCGGGCCGGTCCGGCGGCGGCGAGCCCCGGCATGCGCGGAGCGAGGAACGCCAGGGCCTCCTCGAGCTCGGCGCGGGCCAGGTTGGCGCCCAGGCAGTAGTGCGCGCCCGCGCCGAACGTCAGCAGACGCCCGTCACGCTCGGCCGTTATGTCGAAGTCCTCGCCGTCCTGCTCCCGGTTCGCCCGCTCGGCGCAGATCGCGACGATAGTGCCGGCCGGGAAGGTCACGCCGCGGTGCTCCAGCGGCGCGGTGCAGATCCTCGCGGTGAACGGCGTGATCGGCTCGGCCCTGAGCACCTCGTCGACCGCGCGGGGCGTCTGGCTGGGCTCCTCGCGCAGCAGCTCCCACTGGCGCGGATGCGCGGCGAACATCCGCATCGCGTGCGACAGCTGCGCCTGGGTGGTGTCGATGCCCCCGGCGATGACGTTCAGCACCAGGTTGACACACTCGGCATGGGACAGCCGGTCGCCACCGTCCTCCGCGGCCAGCAGGGCGGTGATCAGGTCGTCCCCCGGCTCCGCCCGCCGCCGCTGCAGCAGCGCCTCGACGTAGTCCTGGACCTCGACGACCGCGCGCTCGATCTCGGGCACCTGGCTGGCGAGCGCCGTGACGTCGAACTGCCGCTGCACCAGGCTGGACCACTCGTGGAGTCTCGGCGCGTCGCGGTCCGGGGCGCCGAGCACCGCGGCGATCGTCAGCGACGGGTAGGGCTTGGCCAGGGCGGCAACGAAGTCGCAGGACGCTGATCGGCTCGCGGAGCTTGCTCCGCGGCGGGGGGTTGACGGGCGGTGGTCCCCCAGGGGGCTGGCACTATCGATGCGGCCCCACAGCTGGCCGAGGAACGCGCGCATGGCCGGGCGCCACCGGTCCGCGGCCCGCGGCGTGAACGCGGGCCCGACCAGGGCCCGGAGCCGCCGGTGATGGTCGCCCTGCTGGTTGAGGATGTTGGCGTCGATCTGCTCCCGCAACGGGCCGCCGGTGATCCCGAAGAGGTCGGCGATCTCCCGGCCGGGGAATGCTGTCGCCCGCGCGCGCAGGAAGAACTCGCCCGACTCGCGGTCTAGGACGATGAACGCCAGCGGCGAGCGGGCCAGCCAGCCCTGCTCGCGAAGCTCGGCGAGCCGCCGGTGATAGCCGTCACCGGCCAGCGCGGCCGAGGCGAGGTCGATGACCGGCAGGTCAAGTTCGGTCACGATAGTCATCGAGGTCCCCCAGCTCGCGGATGAAGCCGATCATGGCATTACCGACCTCGTCAGGCCGCTCCTGCTGGGTCCAGTGGCCGCAGCCGCTGAGCAGGACCGGCTCGCGAAGCCGCGGCGCGACCTCGCGCAGCCGCGGCAGCATCTCTCGCATGCCTGGCCCGCTGATGACGAGATCCCGGTCCCCCGCGATGAACAGAGCGGGAACGGTGACCGGCGCGTGGTGCCAGGCCGCGGTGAGCTCCCAGTTGCGGTCGATGTTGCGGTACCAGTTGAGCGGCCCGGTGAAGCCGGAGTCCCGGTATTCCGTTACGAAAGTCTCTATGTCCTCGCTGGTCAGCCAGCCGGGCAGGCCGGAGGAGCCCGGCGGCTCGGCGGCGGCGTCGAGGAATCCCCCGCCGGGCGGGACGATCGGCGCCCCGCCGGG
>WNFN01255374.1_pt1 | contig 11180 bp, 9 predicted proteins | sample 5400161 | NCBI WGS metagenome assembly WNFN01 (sample SAMN13153353, study PRJNA577476) | soil metagenome | isolation source: 80 cm saprolite on Douglas fir-dominated hillslope | place: USA:California | collected 2013-09-17
AATACGAGTTCCATCTCTATAGCTTTATGACCGGATAATCTTAGCCTGTTCTAAATCCGCCAGCAATTGCTGCACTCCGTACTGTGTACGTCCTATCAAACGCTCCAGCTCTGCGACATTGCGCTGTCCATCCACCAGCAACAAAAGGCGCCGGTGCTGCCGCGATAAGCCCAGTTGATCGACATGACGCAGCGATTCCTCAAGAGGTATCACAAGATGGGGAACAACAGATGCAGATATGAACGAAATGACCTGCTCTGTCCTGCCGTTGCTTGCCTGTCTTCTAGCAGCAGATTCCCGCAAAGGAGATATTGGGATGCGCGGATGCGTTCCAGTATCCCTCATTCGCTGCTCGAAAGCAGGGGTGCTAACAAGAGGAATGGAAGGAATCTCAGAGGTAGGTGTGGGAATAAATGCAAAGCGACAGGTTCCCCAACTACTGAGCCAGCGCAAAGCATTTTGACCGTAGAAAGCCGTAGTTTGAGCCTCCACCGCCTGCCCGTTGACAAATGTAATCATACCCTCTTCAAATGTCTCGCCTTCTCCACGCTCAACGGTCAGCATGCCAGATTTCCGACTAAGCTGGATCACCTGGATCACATCAGCGAGACTATTCGTGATCGTTTCTTTCTGCTGCGCCATGGGTATGCTCACTCCTCAATAAACCAAGAAGAAGATTCCCCCGGGGGCATTAATTAACACACCAATTCGCCACAAGTATATCACGAGATGAAAATATCTACAAAGATAGGCATACATGCTAACTTTCTTCGGCTTCTTTTCCCATACGTAGCCCCCTGTGCTGTAGTCAGTCATTGTCAGATGACCGGGTAGTACTATTTGATTGACTTCTGCCATACAGCATTGCAAACTGATATACAGCAATATAAATATGAATCCCAGCGAACTGTTGACCATTGGTAGTTATTGTTTGCCTTGCGTCGATCCTTTCCAAATGAGTACTGCTCAGTTTTCATTGTAAATGGGCTCCGCTGGTTATCAGAATTAACAGAAGAGCCCAGCATGTGCCAGAGGCACACCATCCAAGAACAGAAAGGAAAACCATGCTATGGCATCGATAAGAACAGGAGCGCAAATGTCAAAAAAGTCATCGACAAGAAAGTCGCTTCCATTGTCCATACGCATCTCTTTGTGGTTGATAGCAGTGTCCATTTTACCGCTCCTTCTTACACTGGTCATTAGCGAATTACAGTCTCGTTCTACGTTGATAAGCCAGGCTAGCAGGACCATGGAAACTGATGCACAGACACATGCTCAGTTAATCGATAATTATTTCACACAGAAATTGTTAATATTAAAAAGTTTAGACTACAGTCCGCTGGTTCAACAGTATCTCCTGGATCCGGCGGGAGATCAACAAAATGTGCGTACGATCTTGCAAAATGGGCTTGCTATCCAGCGATTGATCGATCCTGATGTAACGCTTGTTACATTTTTCGATCCACAGGGAACGATCCTATTGTCTTATTCTCTGTACAGCGGCTTAAAACCACAACCGCATGGGAAGTATATGATTCCGCCAGAAGATGTACAGCAAATAGCAAAATGTCAGCAGTTTATATCCGGCGTGTACTATGATCCCGTCACGCATCAATCTACAGTCGAGTTATACACCCCAGTTTATTCAACTACGCTGAAAAGGATATTGGGCGTTGTGCGCGATACGCTTAACATTAACTCTGTGTGGCAAATTGTCAATAGCGAAAAGGGAGTTAATGGCACCGGTAGTTATGCCTTCATACTTGACCAGAACGGTGTGCGGATTGTCGATCCTGATCCAAAGACTTTCTTGACATCCATTGCTCCTCTCAACACAACAATACAACAGCGTATCACAGATGAAAATCGTTATGGAAAGAACAGCACAATACCGGCTTTAGCAGATGCTAACCTGGGGAGCATACAAAGCCAGCCTAAGCCGCCAGTAACATTTCAGGAAGTACCAGCCGGACAGAATGAGTTATTTCAAGTCACCCGACGTCCGCTGTCGTCAGTCCCCTGGACCTATTTTGTATTGACTCCCGTGAATGAGGTGATTGCTGTAGCGAATCAACAGTTGCTCATTATCGTCCTGATCGCTTCATTTATACTCTTGCCTGTGGCGGTTATTGGTTGGATTGTAGGATATCGTATTTCTTCCCCGATATTGCGCTCTGTAAAATCCCTTGTTAAAAACAGCTATGTACTCAACCAGCTATCGGGGAGAGAAAAGAACGCGTCATCAGAGCAGGTCTGGATCGTTGAGGCTTCAAAGACCGGTCTCAAATCCCAACAATACTATACAGATGCATCGAAGATAGCAGCGCGCCGGCTTAACGAACTCGGTAGAGGTTTGCTCGAATGGCAAGATGCAGATGTGCAAACAACCTTGTATGTTGTTCAACAGATGGTGAACATAGGTCTGTATTTCGAGAAAGCGATCGCCTACCAGGAAGAGGCCAATAATAAAGTAGCAGTTGCAGTTAAGGTGACAGACGAAACTTCGCCAAATCGTCGGAAACTGAGATGTACATATTTCAATACATTTTTGCGCTTATCATGCCGTCCAGGTGAGGAAGCGATAGTGTGTTGTTACCCACTGCGAGAATATCCACTGTTGGACGAGCGACGCCTATGGCACACAGTCACCACATTTTTCCAAAAGCAGCGCCTGACTTCTCGTGGGATTGTTGACCCCATCGTCAACTTTCCAGAGGCGATGATGGCTTTTCTGAATATCTACCATAATCCTACAAACATCATACGCTGGCGTCTCTGAGCAAAGAGCAGATATACATCCAACTGTGAATGAGTGACGTATATATATAGGGGTACTTTTGTAATGCAGATAGAAGGAGATTACGCTCATGAATATGAAACATTCTCCGGTACTTCTAGTATGCCGATTTTTGCTGGCCTGCGGTGTATTCGCTCTGGTTGCTCTGGTGGGCTTACAGCCGAGGACAGCCTCCGCCGAGACCTGGACGGGACAAAGATACTGAGTAATTTCCAGTTCGGGACGGTCACAGGCTATGCAACTATACCTCCAGGCCCTCACAAAGTGCAGATTGCTCTCATCGGCAAGGGTATCGGTGCATCGGTGATCACACAGAATCTCTCAGTCAATCCTGGTATTGCTTACACTGTAGCAGCACTTGGCTCGAGCAACGCTGACCTCTCACTAATAGTTTTCACAGATAATAACCTGCTCTCTACAGGCATGGCAAAGCTACGTGTGTATCACTTGTCTCCAGATATAGGTTCTGTGAATGTATTTGAAGGGAGTAATATGGTAATCAGTGGCCTGGGCTATCCAGAGGCCAGTAATTACCTCACGCTCACAGCAGGCTCATATACGTTCAATGTCACCGCAACCCAATCGAATGCTACCCTTCCTCCCGTTTCTGCAACATTGAAAGCCAATATGGTGACGAGCATATTCGCTGTGGGCGTGGCCAATGGTACTCCTGCAATTCAGCTTGTCACAGCACAGGCGCAAGGTTTGCCGGGAGTGCCCCAAACCGGCAGCGACCCCAATCCAGGTGCTATAATAGGGGACTCGCAATCACTGACTCTCTGGCCGTGGCTCATTGGGGCTTTGACTTTACTTGCGCTTGGTGCAGGTATAGCGACGTGGCAGCGGAGGGTAAAATTGTAGCATAAGCAATCTATCTCAAACAGAAATTTTATTGGTTCGGTGCGCAAGGCAGCCGGAAAGGGAACTGAAGTCCAACATATGCGGTCGGTCAGGCGCTTTTTGTATTTCTTTGCTTTCATAATGACTCTCATCCTCTATGGATGCGGCTCAGCATCATACGCTTCTCAGCCGAAGCAACAGCACGCCGCGTCTCCCACTGCGCGCCTGGTTACAAAGCCACCACCAGGGCCTTCGCTAATACTGATCAGGAAAGTCAATCCGATACGCTTATTCATCCCTGCGATAGGTGTCAACGCAGCTATAGAGACAGTGGGAGTTACCCCTAATGGAGACCTGGCAGTACCAAAGCAGAATCCGTGGATAGATGTAGGGTGGTATGCTTCAGGTTCGCTTCCGGGTGAACAAGGAAGCGCTGTGATTGATGGGCATCTTGATCGCCCCGGTGGATACCCGGCGGTATTCTGGCGCTTACGCGATCTTCAGACCGGCGACGAGGTGAGGGTAATTGATGCGGTGGGAAAAACGTTGCGTTTCCATGTCACAGGTATAGCGCTCTACTCTCCTCAGAATGCGCCAATTCAAGAGATCTTTGGAAACGATAGCGGCGACTTTCTGAATCTGATTACGTGCGCAGGGGATTGGATTCCCAGTCAGCACCAGACCACTTTGCGCTTAGTCGTATACACATCCTTAGATTAGCAGCGCCTGGAGCACCCTCTGCCCCAATAGGCATCAACCAAACGAAAAGCTCATCAATGTCAGTGGAGGTGTGATCGCGTTCCCCCACAGGTAGGTAAAGGGAACAGGACGCGGGCAACCAGAAAGGATTCTGCTGGCAAAGACCCTGGCCATGTACAAGGTGATGTGTCCCCAACTCCAGGGATACGGACGGGCGTGTCGAGCCACATCGTCGCATAGTAGGGGCGAGGCTTGTCCTCGCCCTGTTTACGTGTCCTCGCCCTGTTCGCTTGTCCTCGTCCTGCCATTGTGCACGCTGTGATCGTACGCCACCAGTATCAGGGAGCCGCGTAAGAAAAAGAATGGTAGGAGAAGAGAGGTATCATTCCCTCTCCCATGTGCGTGCTACTGTTCGTCTATAGCGGTCGCCCTGAGGCCCACTAAATTGAGCGTGATTTGCACAAGTTGCACACCTTTGAACACCGTCTCGTCTGGCTCTACACCTGGCCTCAACAGGGTAAAGAAAGGGAAAAACCAAAAATTTACGGTGCAAACGCACCACAGTTGCACCCTATCTGGCCGCAAGCAGCCTCAGGAGCCATGCGCCAGCACCTCTTCCCCCTCTCCATCAGAGATGGAGAGGGGGTTAGGGGGTGAGGCCCGCGACAACCGCTACGATACAGGTCCAAGAATTTCTCCACATTTGTCAGAATCAGCTTATTTATAGTAAGATGGGACTACAGTACTGAAGCCAGGTTAGACGCAGGCAGTTTGATAATCAAACTAAAAATATAGGCACCACGCCATGTTCAAGAAAATATTGATTGCCAACCGGGGAGAGATAGCCATCCGTATCATGGCAACCTGCCGCGAGATGGGTATACGAACCGTGGCGGTTTACTCTGATGCCGACCGCAGCGCACAACACGCGCGTGAGGCCGACGAGGCCTATTATATAGGCCCTGCACCGGCCGCCCAAAGCTACCTGGGTATAGGTACCATCCTTGATGTAGCCAAAGAGAGTGGAGCAGAGGCTATTCATCCGGGCTATGGCTTCCTCGCTGAAAATGCGGCCTTTGTTGAGGCATGTGAGAAAGCCGGAATCATTTTCATTGGTCCACCGGCCTCCGCCATGCGACTGATGGGATCAAAGATCGCGGCCAAGCAATTGGCGCAATCCGTCGGCGCACCAACGATCCCAGGCTACAATGGAGAGAGCCAGGACGACATGGTACTGATGAGCGAGGCGCAGCGTATCGGTTTCCCGCTGCTTATCAAAGCCTCGGCGGGCGGCGGCGGCAAGGGCATGCGTGAAGTGCACGCTGCGGCCGGCTTTAAAGAACAGCTGGCAGGCGCGCGGCGCGAGGCCCAGGCCGCTTTTGGCGATGCCACCGTCTTTCTTGAACGATTCGTCCAGCAGCCCCGGCACATCGAGATCCAGGTGCTGGGCGATACGTTCGGCAACCTGATTCACCTTGGTGAACGTGAATGTTCCATCCAACGCCGCTACCAGAAAATTGTCGAGGAGAGTCCCTCTGTCGCGCTGACTCCCGCCCTACGCGAGGAAATGGGAGCGGCTGCTGTGCGCATAGCTAAAGCCGCTGGGTACGTGAATGCAGGTACGCTTGAGTTCATGCTCGATACCGGTAAGCGCTTCTACTTTCTCGAGATGAACACACGCTTGCAGGTAGAGCATCCCGTCACGGAACTGGTCACCGGCATAGACCTGGTGCGTCATCAACTGCAAATTGCTGCAGGCCAGCCGCTTGGTTTAATCCAGGAACAGATCAGCCCGCGCGGACATGCTATTGAGGTGCGCCTGTATGCCGAAGACCCTGAAAATAACTTTATTCCTTCCACCGGCACGGTCACCCGCTTTGTCAAGCCAGGAGGACCTGGCATCCGCGTCGATAGCGGTATTGAGGGCGGCGATGAGATCACGCAGTATTACGACCCGATGATCGCTAAATTGATTGTCTATGGTGAGAACCGTACGACGGCAATCGATCGCTTGCAGGCTGCGCTCAGGCAGGCAGCGGTTTTTGGTGTTAAGACGAACGTCGCTTTGCTGTCGGCTATTGTAGAACATCCCGCATTTCGCGAGGGCCGCACCTTTACCAGTTTTCTCGAGGAGTATGGGTTGGACGGAGAAACGAGTAGAGCCAAGGAACCGGAGGCTTTGCAAGAGGGATCCCTACATGTCGCGCTGTCAGCGGCGGCTTTCCTGGCATACGCTTGGGCCCTGGCGTATGGCCGGAGAATCGCGCAGCGTTAGCTATAGCTATCAAGGAGAAAAACATAGTGTAGCTATCTCGCCGTCGCACGATATACCGGGCGCGTGGAGTGTGCAAGTTGATACACACCCTATAGAGGGAATAAGCTGTATCTTTGGCAATGATGATCTTGTGCTGCTGCGTTGGGGAACAAGACAAATACGTACCTTTGTGCAACGTTATGAGGGTGAGACCCAGGTAATTGTTGATGGGCAAACCTATCGTTTCGAACGACGCCGGCCGCCCAATGTAGATGCTGCCGCCCGGAGTGAGAACGTTGCTCACTCGCAAAAGGCACTCACCGCTCCTATGGCAGGTACGATTGTGAAGGTGCAGGCACGCGCTGGCGATAGCGTGGAGCACCGCCAGGTACTTGTGATATTGAGCGCGATGAAAATGGAACACACGATAGCTGCGCCCTATGCAGGCAAAGTGCGACACGTGTACTATCAGGAAGGCGATGTCGTTAAGGGTGGAGCCGTGATTGTCGAAATGGAGTAAAAGTCAGGAAAGGGTATTTTGACATGCAGGTAGGTTTTATTGGTCTTGGCGTTATGGGGCGTCCTATGACGCTCAATCTGTTAAAGGCAGATCATCATGTTACTATTTATGCGCGTCATCCCGACAAGCCAGGGGTGCTGGAGGTGCTCAACGCTGGCGCTAAATTAGCTCCCTCTCCACGCGCCGTTGCGATGGTATCAGATATCGTGATTACGATGTTGCCCAACTCTCCACAGGTCGAGGAGGTCGTAACTGGCCCGCAGGGCATCCTCGAAGGTGCGCGCAAAGGTCTGATCATCATCGATATGAGTACCATCGCCCCTGCTGTGAGCCGCAAGCTGGCGCAGACCGCATCAACACGCGGCATTCACTTCCTAGATGCGCCCGTGAGTGGTGGCTCGCAGGGTGCCATCAATGGCACGTTGACCATCATGATAGGCGGCGAACGCGAAATTTTTGAACAGGCAAGGCCTGTGCTGGAAGCGATGGGCGAGAAGGAGCATATTTTTCACGTCGGACCCAATGGAGCAGGCGAAGTCATCAAGATTGTGAATAACATTTTATGCGGCGCGATCGCAGCAGCTATAGCTGAGTCTTTTGTACTGGGGGTCAAAGCAGGAGTAGAGGTAGATACAATGGCAAAGATCATTGGGGTGAGCACCGGCGCAAGCTGGCAACTCGCTAACCAGTTCCCCCTGCGCGCTTTCAACGGCAGTTTTCAACCCGGCTTTATGACGGATCTTTTACACAAAGACCTGGGGCTTGCGCTCGACCTGGCTGCTGAGAATACAGTGCCCACGGCGATGACGGCCCTTACACGCCAGATGTACGAAATGGCCCGCGCAGCAGGCTATGGGCACGAGGACTATACCTCGCTGCTCAAGGTGTTGGAGCAGATGGCAGGGGTAGAGGTCAGGAGCAAATAGATCGCGCTATTGTCCCTACCCAGAAATCATACCATGTGAGATGGTCATGCCCAGGACCAGGACAGCCGCCAGGCCGAAGTACGCCAGCGCAAGGACGATGCGCTCCCCTGTTGGGACAGCATAGTAAGCCTGCGCTTCCGGCGTATCAGGAACGCGGCGCCTCGACCAGAGCTGCGTTGCAGCCATGACAATAAAGAAGAGCAGCCAGATAGAAAAGTTGCCATTAAGCGATGACCAGATCTCGAAAGCGACCAATCCTATAAAGCCTACGATCCAGACACGCCGGTCAATCGCAGCCAACACGCGCCCACCGTCAAACGGCACGATAGGGATGAGGTTGAACAAGTTGATAAAAAAGCCAAAGTAGGCAAGCGGTGCCCATATCGTACCAGGATTGACGCGCGCTATGGCCAGGCAAACCGATGCAGCAAGGGCACCCGCTATAGGCCCGGCTATCCCCACCTCTGCTTCATCTCGCGCGTTTTTTGGCATCTGCCGCATGATGACTGCTGCACCCAGCAACGGGATAAAAATCATACCACCGATGGGTATGCCTTTCAGCTTCATCACAATCGCATGGCCCATCTCGTGAATGAAGAGCAGAACCACCAGGCCAATGGCAAAGGGCCAGCCGAAAATGAGCGAGTAGACGACAACCGAGAATAGAGCGGAGAAGCCCAGCCAGCCGACTTTGAGGAAAGAGGCCAGTAGCGGAAACTTAAGCAGCAGGGCACTCAGCGCTGCTCCAATGCCGCCGAGGCCGGCAAGACCCTTGCGTTTTCTACCACCATTGGTATCGCCACGCTTTGCAGCTTCACGCTGCTCAGCGCCAATATCGGTCGTATATCCCTCGATGTTAGAAGGTCCATGGTATGGTGTCATCAGCTCAGGGTCGTAAGGATACCCACCAGGCGACTCTTCGGGATATGGCTCCAGGCGCTGAACAGGTTGAGTAGAACGAGGCGTCCTGGGACTGTCCTGCCGGTAAAAGGCGGGATCGGCATAGCCTATCTCATTCGACGACTCGTCATCATACTCTGAAAAATCCTTGGGGTTCCAGGACATCAATGGCCTCGATTCTGACTGATGGGTTCTTGCATAAGAACCTGCTATAGTATCTTACCATAGATTACGTAAAAGGCCAAAGCGGGGTTGTACGGCACACGATGCCTTCTGCTTGACAATTACGATATGATAATTGAAAGAAGAATAACCCCCGCTACTGCCCTTTCCTTACGCCCTCAAGATGTAATCTCAACAGATTAAGCGCCGCGAGTACGGCTAAACGCTTATTGTCGTCGCGACTGGCTCGCCAACCTGGCCCCACACCAGTAACAACACCATCCGGTCCCTCTATGGCTATATGAACGGTGCCTACCGGCTTATCCTCTTGCCTGTCGGGGCCGGCAATGCCTGTGATACCCAGGCCATAGTCCGCCCCCAGGCGCTCACGCGCAGCATGGGCCATGGCTCGCGCTGTTTGTTCACTGATGACTCCATAGTGTTCTACAATCTCACGTGGCACTCCCAGCTGCACCTTGAGTTCGGTACTGTAGGTGACCAGGCTTCCTATGAAATAGTTGGAACTATCAGGAACATCAGTAAGGGTACTGGCAAGCAGCCCACCCGTGAGCGATTCCATAACGGCCAGTGTTTGCCTGCGCTCGGTGAGATACTTACCGATCACACTTTGCAGCGTATCCTTATCGATGCCGAAGACGTGATGCCTGAGAACCTCGCGCGCTCGATTCTCCATCTCTGCCACCTCTCGCTCAGCTATCTCGCGCGTTTCAGCCTTTGCTGTAATGCGCACATCAACCGCGTCAGACTTGGCGTAAGTGGCCAGGGTAGGATTGTCGCTATGAATCAGCCCGTCCAGGCGCTCTTCAACGGCGGACTCTCCCAGGCCCCAGACACGCAGGATGCGCGTAAAGATCAGTCCTCCTGTGTAGGGGCTGAGCCTCGGGATGGCCTCTTGCTCCCACATGCGGTACATTTCTCGCGGTACGCCAGGCATAGCTACGATGATATGCCCATCTTTCTCAACCCACCAGCCCGGAGCAGTCCCGAGTGGATTGGGTATTGCCTGCGCCGAGGGAATCAAGGTTGCTTGCTTGATGTTGCGCTCGGGCATGACAGCATTGCGCGTTGCGAAGAGGCCGCGCAGCTCGGCCTCTAACACAGGGTCTACTCGCATTGTCTCACCCAGCAGGGCGCTAATCGACTCGCGGGCGAGATCATCCTCGGTCGGTCCCAGGCCACCAGTCATGATAACCAGGTTGGACCGCTCCCAGGCTCGTTGCAGCGTTTCAACGATACGCCCCTGGTTATCTCCGACCTGTGAGACAAAATAGAGATCAATCCCCAGCGCTGCCAGGCTCTGAGCAAGATAAGTGGCGTTGGTATCGGTAATGTGGCCTAACAACAATTCAGTGCCACACGAGAGAATTTCGGCACGCATGCATCCTCCAGATTGCGCATAAGTTCAGTTTGATTCCAGTAGCCATATCATATCACTTATGAGGATTATCATTGGGCTGTGCTCAGGTTGTGTCCACGCTTATACTCATCTATAATCAATATGTTGTGCCATATTCATTAGAAAATCAATATGTTGTGCCAAAACCCTTGTAAAAGCTCGCTTTTGCAAGTATACTGTGTCTCGGAGATCAAAACAACCAAATTTATTTCAAAACCCATACATGACTGAAGTATGGAAGGAGTAATGAACCAATGTTGGAGCAACAGCAGCCCACCACTAAAACCGAACAGGGTCCTGGTTCCCAAAAAATGACGCAATTGGAGGGAATCCGCCAGAAAGTTTTCATGGACAGATATTCTCTCAAGGACCCCAACGGACAGCCCTTAGAATTTTATCCCGAACAGCTCTGGGCAAGGGTAGCGAAGGGCATTGCCGCCGTAGAATCGACCGAAGAGCTGCGTGCGCACTGGGAAAAGCGTTTTTACGAGGCGCTCTCTGGCTTTCAGTTTGTACCCGGTGGCCGCATTCTTGCGGGAGCAGGATCAGGGCACCAGGTAACATTTTATAACTGTATGCCTCCTGAACAGGAAGTGCTTACAGCAGATGGTTATCGACCAATTTCCGAAATCAAGATTGGCGACCTTGTGGTGACGCATCGCAAT
>WNFN01040809.1_pt1 | contig 11177 bp, 9 predicted proteins | sample 5400161 | NCBI WGS metagenome assembly WNFN01 (sample SAMN13153353, study PRJNA577476) | soil metagenome | isolation source: 80 cm saprolite on Douglas fir-dominated hillslope | place: USA:California | collected 2013-09-17
ACAGGGCAATGTCGAGCTTGGCCGCTTTGCCCGCATCTACAAAAGCGTTGAGCGTGTCATCCGGTCGCTTGTCGGCGCGGCCGAACCGGATCGTGGCGAATTGGCTAGTGTGCTTGATAATGCCGGGCGACGCGATGGTCGTTGCAATATAAGCGGCGCCGCCGACCGTATGCTCGGCGCCGACCACCGATGAAATGCGATCGACGCTGTCGACCCCGTTCTGAAATGTAATGAGTCGGCTGTTCGGACCGAGAAGAGGGCGCGCTGCCGCTGCTGCTGTCTCTGTATCCCACAGCTTCACCGCAAACAGCACGATATCGACCGGTCCCACTTTCGCGGGGTCGTCGGTGACGTTCGGCTTCGGCAGATGCAAATCGCCGTGCACGCTTTCAATCTTGAGGCCATTTTTGGCAATCGCGTCGCGATGGGCGCCACGCGCGATGAAGAAAACGTCGTGTCCGGTCGCTGCCATGCGCGCACCGAAATACCCACCGACTGCACCGGCCGCCATTGCTGCAATACGCATGAATTTGCTCCCAATCCAGACGGAGAGATCAGTACCCGCCGCCGCTCCGCGTGCCAATGCAAAAAAATGACCCGGCTCGATGCCGGGTCATTCAGGCCAGGTTTGCGGGAAATCTAGTAGCGGCCGGAGGCGCGAATGTTGCTCCACGTCCGCTGCGCTGGGCTTTGTGGCAGCGGCGCGTAAGCATACGAAGCTTGCTCAATCTTGGCACGCGCGATCGCAGTCTGTGGCAGCACGACGACTCTGGCGCCGATCTTCACGCGATTGTAGAGGTCGATCACGTCGTTATTGGTCAGGCGAATACAGCCACTCGCCACTTGTTTGCCGATTGTGCTCGGCGCGTTGGTGCCGTGAATTCGGTATTGCGTGCCGGCGATGTACATGGCGCGCGCACCGAGCGGATTGCCCGGGCCGCCGGCAGTCATGCGCGGCAGGTAGGGCTGACGCGAGAGCATCTCAGCCGGCGGATGCCAATCCGGCCACTCAGCCTTGCGTTCGACCGATTTTACGCCCGACCAGGTGAATCCTTCGCGGCCAACGCCGATGCCGTAGCGTATCGCCTTGCCGTTGCCGAGAACGTAATAGAGGAATGTGTGAGGCGTATCGATGACGACAGTGCCGGCCGGCTCGTTGCTTGCGTAATTGACGATCTGGCGTTGCAAGCGTGGATCGACGACCTGAGCGTCGTCATTTTCGTCGGCCGGGGCGGGCTCGACAGCTTGCGGTTCAATTTGGGTTTGCGTGGGCGGGGTGAGGAAGGCAAAGAGCGATTCGGCTTTTGCAACGTTGCACGACAGCGCCGTTGCGGCGATCGCCGCGGCAACACTGAACAACCTGGACATGGCACCCTCGTTGGTTTCTCCCCTCCCTTGTGGTGAGAGAATGACCGAGAAGGTTCAAAGGTTCCGTGAAGTCGCTTGAGTAAAAACTCTTAAAGCGTAGGAACGAATTAGCGAAAATTGAGCTCGGTGCGCCCCTAGTCTTTTCGCCTGTGCCACCCAACCACTGCGTCAGGGACGCTGTCGGTTGAGGCGAAATAGGGTTTGATATCGAGCAGTGGTGTGCCGTCCAGGCAATCGAGCCCAATCACAGACAGCCGGCTACCGTCGACGCGCAACAGTTTGACCACGCTCATGGCAATTGGGTTAGGCCGTGCGGGAGATCGCAGGGCGAAGGTCCCGCGTTGAACGCCGTAGTGGCCCGGGACCTGGAGCACGAGCGTCCGCGGCGATTTATCCATCCAGTAGAGAAGCACAACGTGGGTGCAGGTCTCGACGTCCTTGAGACCATCGCGCCAGCGCGGATCGACGTCGACGATGCAAACGGCTTCGGATTCACGAGCGTTCTTGGGGCAGTCCTTGCGCTCTTTCCAGGGCGTGTGGATACGACCAATGAAGGGCTCATGCGTCTTCCTTAGCCCGCCCATACCGGGTCATTTGCCGGTTGTTCGGCGAGAAGACTAGCAAGAACCGCCAACGGACGCTGGCTGTTCGCTTAGGAGGCGCTAACCAGTCTTTGCGATGGTCTATTTCCGGCCTTGCTGCTATGTGTTTAAACGTATAAAGATATCCTTATATAGTGGGAAATTGCCCATATGGGCATAGGTGTAAGTGTATGGGTCTGATGAGCAGCACCGGAAAGCTCAGCTTCGACGCCCTCAATTCAGCGCTCAAAGCCGCGGGCGAAGAGACCCGCCTACGGGTCCTGGCCCTTCTGGCTGAGGCTGAACTGACCGTCTCTGACCTCACGGATATTTTGCGTCAGTCGCAGCCGCGCATTTCGCGCCATCTCAAGCTCCTGGCCGAGGCCGGGCTTGTCGAGCGGTTTCGCGAAGGCACCTGGGCGTTCTTTCGCCTGGCGGAGCAAGGCAGCGGCGCGGAAGTTGCGCGCGCGTTGATTGACCGCCTCAACCCCGCTGACCAAATCATTGCACGCGATCGGGCGCGCCTTGCGTCGGTGCGGCAGGCGCGTGCCGCCGCCGCGCAAGCCTATTTCCGCTCACACGCCGTCGAATGGGACCGCATCCGCAAGCTGCACGTGACTGACGAAGCGGTGGAAGACGCCATCCGTGCTGCGCTTTCCGATAAACCATTTCGCTCGCTGCTCGACCTCGGCACCGGCACCGGGCGTATGCTCGAACTGTTTGGACATGAGATAGAGAGAGGGCTCGGGCTCGATCTCTCGCTCGACATGTTATTGCTCGCGCGCGACCGGCTGGAGCGCGCCGGCTTGAAGAACTGCAGCGTGCGGCAAGGCGACTTATACGATTTGCCACTCGCCAACGATTCCTTCGATGTGGTCATCGTGCATCAGGTGCTTCACTTCCTCGAGGATGGCGCGCGCGCCATCCGCGAAGCGTCGCGTGTGCTCCGTCCGGGCGGGCGGCTGCTGGTGGTCGACTTTGCCCCGCACGAACAGGAATTCCTGCGTGAGCAATTCGCGCATCGCCGTTTGGGATTTGCGCCCGAAACAGTCACGCAATGGATGACGGCCTCGGGCCTCGAGCCCGTACTGCATAAATCCCTTACGCCGGAGCCGAGCTCCGACGGCAAGATCGCGGTGTCGCTATGGCTCGCGCGGGACACACGCGCGCTCATGGCGACGCCACAGCGGCGGGAGGTGGCGTGATGAATAGTCCCGTCCGCCTGAGCCGCTTCACGCGCGGAGATGCGCGCCGCATCGGCGTCTCATTTGAATTCTTCCCGCCCAATAGCGACGGCGCGGGCGGCACCACCCGCGAGCGCACCCACGCGACCGTCAAACGTATTTTGGCCGAAACACCACTGACGCCGGCTGCGCATCTGACGTGCGTCGCGGCGACACGCGAAGAAATTGACGCGATCGTGCGCAACTACCATGGCGTCGGGGTGCGCCACATCGTGGCGCTACGCGGAGACCCCGCGGGTGGGGCCGGTACAAAATATGCGCCGCATCCCGGGGGCTATCAAAACGCCGCCGATCTCACCGCCGGCATCAAGCGCATCGCCTCCAACTTTGAGATCTCGGTTTCTGCCTATCCCGAAAAACACCCCGACAGCCCCACGGTCGAGGCCGACATCGACATGCTCAAGGCAAAAGTCGATGCCGGCGCGACCCGCGCCATCACGCAATTCTTCTTCGAGAACGACCTTTATTTCCGCTATCTCGACCGTGTCCGCGCGCGTGGGATCGACATCCCCATCGTGCCCGGCATTTTGCCCGTGCAGAACTTCAAGGCCACGACAGGCTTTGCCAAACGTTGCGGCGCTTCCATTCCGGCATGGCTAGTGGAGCGGTTTCACGGTCTCGATCAGGATACCGCCACGCGCAAACTGATCGCCGCCGCCGTCGCCGCCGAGCAGGTTTTTGACCTCGTCGACCGCGGCGTCACCACCTTCCATTTTTACACCATGAATCGCGCCGACCTCGTCTTCGCAATTTGCCACCTGCTGGGCTTAAGGCCCGCTGCTTCCCTCTCCCAAGGGGAGAGGGTGCCCGAGCGAAGCGAGGGCGGGTGAGGGGTTATGGCATCACTTATGCGTAAGCAAGCGGCGAGTCACCATGCCGAACAGTAGCGTTCGATCAGAATTTGCTGAGGCGCTCAGGCAGCGCATCCTTGTGCTCGATGGTGCCATGGGCACCATGATCCAGGGCCTCAAGCTCGACGAAGAAGGGTACCGCGGCGCGCGCTTCGACGCCTGGAACCGTGAGGTGCGCGGTAACAACGACCTGCTCAATTTGAGCCGGCCGGACGCCGTCCGCGACATCCATCTCGCTTACTTTCGCGCCGGTGCAGACATCGTTTCCACCAATACATTCTCCTCGACAGCGATCGCCCAGGCCGACTATGGCATGGAGGGCATCGCTTACGAGCTGAACCAGGCCGGTGCGACGCTTGCCCGAGAAGCGGCCGTCCTTGCACAAAAAGAAGATGGCCGCCGCCGCTTTGTCGCCGGCGCTCTCGGGCCGACCAATCGCACCGCGTCGATATCGCCGGACGTTGCCAATCCGGGCTTCCGCGCGATCACTTTCGACCAATTGCGTATCGCCTATGCCGAGCAAGTGCGCGGTCTGATCGACGGTGGCGCCGACTTGCTGCTCATCGAAACGATCTTCGACACGCTCAACGCCAAAGCGGCAATCTTCGCCATCGCGGAGATCTGCGCGGAGCGCGGTCTCGACGTGCCGGTAATGATTTCCGGCACCATTACCGACCGTTCCGGGCGCTTGCTATCGGGACAAACGCCGGGCGGGTTCTGGAATTCGGTCAAGCACGCAAATCCGGTGACCATTGGGCTCAACTGCGCGCTCGGTGCGAGTGAGATGCGGGCGCATATCGACGAACTGGGAAGGCTCGCCGATACATTCGTCTGCGCATACCCGAACGCCGGATTGCCGAATGAATTCGGCTACTACGATGAAAGCCCCGAGTACATGGCCGAGCTGTTGGGCGAATTCGCCGAGGCCGGCCTGGTCAATGTTGTGGGTGGCTGCTGCGGAACGACGCCTGAACATATCGCCGCGATTGCAAAAATTGTTGCCGGCAAGACACCGCGTCCCATTCCGGAAATACCACGCCAGTTACGGTTGTCGGGACTCGAATCTTTCGCGCTTACCCCTGAAATTCCATTCGTGAATGTGGGCGAGCGCACGAACGTTACGGGCTCGGCCAAATTCCGAAAACTGATCACCGCTGGCGACTATCCGGCAGCGCTGTCGATAGCGCGCGAACAGGTGGAAAACGGCGCCCAGGTGATCGACGTCAACATGGACGAAGGCTTGCTCGATTCGGAGCAGGCGATGACGACGTTCCTCAATCTCATTGCTGCCGAGCCCGACATCGCGCGCGTACCCGTGATGGTCGATTCGTCGAAATTTTCGGTCATCGAGGCCGGTCTCAAGTGCGTGCAAGGCAAGGCCGTCGTGAACTCGATATCGATGAAAGAAGGCGAGGCTGCATTCATCGAACATGCCCGCACGGTTCGCCGCTATGGTGCGGCCGTGGTGGTGATGGCGTTCGACGAGAAGGGCCAAGCCGATACTCTTGAACGCAAGACAACGATCTGCAAGCGCGCTTACGACATCCTGGTCAATCAGGTCGGCTTTCCGCCTGAGGATATTATCTTTGATCCGAATATCTTCGCCGTTGCGACCGGCATGGAAGAGCACAACGGCTACGGCGTCGACTTTATCGAAGGGACGCGCTGGATCCGCAAGAATCTTCCGCATGCGCACGTATCCGGTGGTGTCTCGAACCTGTCGTTTTCGTTCCGTGGTAACGAGCGGGTGCGGCAGGCCATGCACTCGGTGTTCTTGTTTCATGCCATCAAGGCTGGAATGGACCTGGGCATCGTCAATGCCGGCCAGATTGCGGTTTATGACGATCTCGAACCCGCTGCTCGACATCGCCAAAAAATTTCACGGTGCAGGGCAGGAGGCCAAGGAAGTCGATCTGGCGTGGCGCGAGCAGCCGGTCGAGAAGCGGCTATCCCATGCGCTCGTGCATGGTATCACCGATTTCATCGAAACGGATGTGGAAGAGGCGCGCATCCGTGCGAAGCGTCCGCTCGATGTGATCGAAGGCCCGTTGATGACCGGCATGAACATCGTCGGCGATCTCTTTGGCTCGGGAAAAATGTTTCTCCCGCAGGTGGTGAAATCGGCACGCGTGATGAAGCAAGCCGTCGCGTATCTGATGCCCTTCATGGAACAGTCACAGGACGGACGTCAGCACGGCGGCTCTAGCGGCAAGATCGTGATGGCGACGGTAAAAGGCGATGTCCACGATATCGGAAAGAACATCGTTGGCGTTGTCCTTCAGTGCAACAACTACGAAGTCGTTGACCTCGGCGTCATGGTTCCGGCGGCCAAAATTCTGGAAACCGCCAAGGCGCACAATGCGGACATCATCGGGCTTTCCGGATTGATTACGCCCTCGCTCGACGAAATGTGCCATGTCGCTGCCGAAATGGAGCGGCAAGGCTTCGAGCTGCCTTTGATGATCGGTGGCGCGACCACAAGCCGCGTCCACACGGCAGTCAAGATTCATCCGAATTACCGGCGTGGGCAGACGGTTTATGTCAACGACGCAAGTCGCGCGGTCGGCGTGGCGCAGTCGCTGATGTCGGTCAATACGCGCGCCGGCTACGTGGCCGAGTTGCGCGGAGAATACGCCCGCATTGCCGCCGCGCACGCGCGTGCACAGGAAGACAAGGCGCGACTGCCGCTCGCGACGGCGCGTGCCAATGCCCTCAAGCTTGACTGGTCGGGCGCCTATCAGCCGCCGAAGCCGCGCTTCATCGGCACCAAGGTTCTGAGCGATTATTCGATTAAGCAATTGATCGACTATATCGACTGGACGCCCTTCTTCTCAACCTGGGAGCTTGCCGGGAAATTCCCCGCCATCCTTGACGATGCAAAATATGGCCCGGCTGCGCGTCCTTTGTACGAAGACGCACGCGCAATGCTGGACAAGATTGTGGCTGAGAATTGGTTCAAGGCGAGTGGTGTATTTGGCTTTTGGCCGGCCAATGCCGAGGGTGACGATATCCTCGTTTACGGCGACGAATCTCGCGGCGAGCCGATTGCGGTATTACATACGCTTCGGCAACAGCTCTCCAAGCGCGAAGGTCGCGCCAATACAGCGCTGAGCGATTTCATTGCGCCACGGAGCAGGGGCCTTGCGGACTATATCGGCGCCTTCACCGTAACAGCCGGTATCGGCGAAGATGAGGTCGCTGAACGCTTCAAGCGCGCGAATGACGACTATTCAGCGATCATGGTGAAGGCATTGGCCGATCGCCTGGCAGAGGCCTTTGCCGAGCGCTTACATCAACGTGCGCGCAAAGAATTCTGGGGTTATGCGCCGGACGAAGCGATGACTGCTGAGCAGCTGATCGCCGAGAAATATCACGGCATCCGCCCGGCGCCCGGATATCCGGCGCAACCCGATCACACTGAAAAAGGCACACTGTTCAAGCTGCTGGAAAGCGAGCGCGTCGGCGTGAAGCTGACCGAGAGCTTTGCGATGTGGCCGGGGGCCGCTGTGTGCGGATTGTATTTCAGCCATCCGCAGAGCGCGTATTTCGGTGTCGGCAAAATCGAGCGCGATCAGGTTGAAGATTATGCGCGACGGAAAAACTGGAGCGTTGGCGAGTGCGAGCGATGGCTGGCGCCAATTCTCAATTACGATGTGCACGCTTCGCCCAGCATCGTAGCGGCGTAATTTCGGAAAACAAAACACCGGAGAATTCGCTCTCCGGTGTCTATATCCCTCGGCCGGTTTTACACCGGCAATTTTTCGTTTGGCGTCGTCGTCGGCCTCTTGAACTCAAAATGCCCCGAGCAATATCGCGCCGACGAAAGCAAATACGGCGCACACCGCCAGTACATTCAGCTTCAAGGCAAGGTCCACGGCAGGTGCCTCCCTTGTTGAGGTGATGAAACGCTAGCACACAACGCGAAGGCGTCGATATTGGTCCGTCTCGATCTGGCGAAATTTAGGCGGACGGCTATGCTTGCTGCACATGTCGAGACCAACCGATTGATCGCGCTTCGCAAAAAAACCTTGGGGGAAAAAGATGCGGCAGCGCAAAACTGGTTTGGGTGGTATTTTCGATGACAAATTGGCGACAATCCGCAATAAGTTGTCGGCATCCGGCCACCGGCAAGCAGCCAAACCGGATAACGTAAAATCACAATGTGAGGTCGATCGGAGCTACGGGCTCCATCGTTCTCGCGTAGAAACTTGTGTTTTGGAGGATTCAATGCTGCGTTTGCGCCAAGCTTTACTGGCACTCGCCTTTTGCGCTGCCGCGCTGCTTGCCACGGGGCAACTTGCGCAAATTGTACAAGCGCAAACGCCGGGCCCATCGTGGCCGCAGCGACCTGTCCGCTTCATCATTCCGCTTGGACCGGGATCGGGCGTCGATATCACAGCCCGGCTGCTGGCCGACAAGCTTGCGGCGAAATGGGGTCAGCCGGTGGTGGTCGAAAATCGCCCTGGCGGCGATGCATTCCTCGCGATCACCGCGGTGCTCAATGCGCATGATGACCACGTGTTGCTGTTTGCGCCGGCTTCCACGTTCACGGCGCATTCTTTGTTGCACGAAAAGCTGCCATACGATCCGAAAGACCTCACACCTATCGCGCGCGTGACCAACACACTTATCGCACTCGGCGTGCCGGCCGATCTCAATGTTTCTTCGGTAAAGGAACTGGCCGCCAAAATTAAAGCGGACCCCGGCAAGTTGAATTACGCATCCGTCACCGGCGCCAATGATTTGCTGTTTGCCGCTTGGCTGAAAACCGAAAACCTGGACATGGCCAAGGTCCCCTACAAAGACGCGGTTCAGGCCATCAACGATCTGGCCGAAGGGCGCATCCAAGCCTTCGTCGGTGCCTATGCGATCATGCGGCCGCGCGTGCAGGCCGGTAAGGTCAAGGTGATCGCCTTGACCAATCGGCAACACGCAAAGGCCCTGGATAACATTCCGACTGCGTCGGAATCGGGGTACAAGTCGCTCGAATTTGATGGGCTGGTTGGCTTGTTCGGCCCGCGCGATTTTCCGCCGGCGGTGCGCGACCGTATCGCAGCTGACATTCGCGAAATCGTCAGCGACCCGGACATCGAGGCGAAGTTGAGCGCGACCGGGCAAGTGGTCAACCCAGGCACACCGGCCGAATTCGCAAAGGCGCGCGATGATCAGCGGGCAACTGTGAAACTGATCGGCGACACCCTCGGTATCAAGCCGGCTTCGCAGTGAAGCTACAGGCCTATCCCTCGATCAGCCGCACGATCGCGTCCGTCGCCCGGCGAACGTGGGGAACCGCAATAAATGCGAGCACCGCAGCGACCGGCCAGCCGGTGAAGAAGGCCTTGAGCCATCGCGGCACAAAGTCGGCGCGAAATCCGATGTTTGTGAAGGTGACGACTCCGCTCACAACGAAGACGATGAGTGCGCTGATGATGACCGGAAAAATAAACCTGGCCTTGCCTTCCATTTCATCCCCCGAACGTATGAGCCCGGACTTGGGAACCCGGTTATCGGACCGTCTCATGCGCCAATAAGCGCCTCGCGCGATGTGTAACGAAAGGACGGACTGGACGGTTCAAGGGCAAAGCTGATTTGGCAAGGAATCCTTATCCTTAACGGAATTGCCGCCAACGGGCGTTGAAGCCTCGTTAAAGAAACTCCTCGCATTTTCGTGGGTATGAAGGGTGGAGTGGGTTTCTATCTCGTCGGCACTGGCGTTTTTCGTGGGTATGAAGGGTGGAGTGGGTTTCTATCTCGTCGGCACTGGCGTACTGCTGGCGCTCGCCGGTTGCGGGCGTGGCTTCATGTCGGGCGAACGGGCGCCGTGGCGGCACGAGGCCGAAGTGGCATGCATGAAATCGGGCGCCGTCAAAATTGGCGTGGGCGTCGTTCAAGCCGAGCCGATCGAGGGCCCGGGAATGTGCGGCGCCGATTTTCCGCTCAAGGTTTCGGCATTGGGTGAGAGCAGTCCTCTCGTTGGCTATGCGGACGAATTGCGGCCACCCGCATCAATTCCGACGACGTCCTCGCAGATGCCGCGCTGGCCCATCAACGAGCCGCGATATGCGCCGCCGGCAGATGTCGCCCCGGTGCCAGTCGAGACGATGCCGCCACGCTCGCAGCAGGCACCGCATTTGCGCTGGGTGCCCGGCCCATCTCCCGCCGAAAGACCAAGCTCAATTGCGCCGGCCGGCCAGCCGATCTCGTTAAGTGCACCGGGTGTGGAACCTGGTGTCATGCCGAGCGCGGCTCCGCTCCCCGACGATATCCCGAACGACGCGGTGCTCCCGCGCCGGCAGGCGCCTGCGGCCTATCCGCAACGTGTCTATGAGACGCCGCCGCTTAATCAACAGCCGCCGCGCACGCCGCCCCTCTTGGGATCTGCACGGACACCTCAAATGAACGGCCCGATTGCACCCGCGACGCTCACGCCTACGGCGACACTCGCCTGTCCAATCGTTTCCGCGCTCGATCGCTGGGTCAGCGACAGTGTGCAACCGGCGGCGGTGAGGTGGTTTGGCGCACCGGTCAGCGAGATCAAGCAAATCTCCTCCTATTCCTGCCGCGGCATGGTCGGCTCCGGCGGTTCAGGCGTTTCCGAGCATGCCTTCGGCAATGCGATTGACGTCGCCGCCTTTACGCTCGCCGATGGGCGACAGATCACGGTGCAGGAGGGCTGGCACGGCACACCGGAAGAGCAGGGCTTCCTGCACGACGTTCATCTGGCCGCTTGCAACAATTTCACGACGGTGCTGGCGCCCGGCTATAACGCGGCGCACTACAATCACATTCATGTTGATCTGATGCGGCGTTCAAGTGGCGATCGTCCGTGCCGGCCGGAGGCGATCTCCGGGGAAGTTGCCGCGGCAAACGCGCGTGCGATCTATGCCGGTAGACAGCGTGGTCCCGCCTATACCGGATCAGTGCTGCGGTCGGTTTTTCGTAAAAACGACAAGGCACCGATTGCTGTCCCCGGAGAGGACGGCGATACCGATTTTGAACATAGCGATGAATTGGTGACCGGTTCAGTAGATAAGACCTGGCACCCGGTCCGCCAGCCAAGCCCTATTGCCCAAGATCGACTAAGCCAGCACTAACAACCGTTATTGGTGCACCGCGTCCTGTGTCTGGGGAAT
>WNFN01219800.1_pt1 | contig 11170 bp, 12 predicted proteins | sample 5400161 | NCBI WGS metagenome assembly WNFN01 (sample SAMN13153353, study PRJNA577476) | soil metagenome | isolation source: 80 cm saprolite on Douglas fir-dominated hillslope | place: USA:California | collected 2013-09-17
CAACGCGCTGGGCGGAGTGAAGTTCATGTTCCCGAACCAGTTCGACGTCTACCTGCACGACACGCCCGCGGACGCGCTCTTCGCGCGCGTCGAGCGCGACTACAGCCACGGCTGCGTGCGTATCGAGAAGCCCTTCGAGATGGCGCAGTGGGTGCTGCAGGACCGTCCGGAGTGGACGCCGGAGAAGATACAGGCGGCCATGAACTCGGGGAAGGAGCATCAGGTGGCGCTCAAGCACCACATCCCCGTGTACATCGTCTACGAGACGGTCTGGGTCGACGAAGACGGGACGGTCGAGTTCCGCGACGACGTCTACGGCCATGACGCGCGGCAGGAGCGGATCCTTCCCGCGAGCCCGATCCCCGGCGCCATCCAGGTCGCTCAGGAGCATCCGGGCCGGGAGGCAAGGGCGACCCCGGAGTCCGTTCGTGCTACGTTCTGAACCCTCATGGCGTCCGCCTGGCCCGAGCTCGACGAGCTCATCCGAGCGCTGGCGGACGTTTGCGCGCTTCCGCGTTCCGAGGAAGAGCCGTCGCTCTCCCAAGCGACGATCGCGGTCGGCAAGGCGACGGCGGAGCTGACGCGGGCCGCGGGCTCGCGTGGGCGGGCCACGGCCGCCGCGCGGGCTCGCGCTGCGAGCTCCATCGAAGAGGCCCGCGCCGCGGTGGAGCACGCCCGCCGGGCCATCGCCGCGTCCGCCCGCCGCACTTCGGGGACCCGCGCCGCCTCCGCGCCGGACGGCCCGCCGGTCGAGGGACAGGTCGAGGCCACCTGTCCCGCCTGCGGTCGCCCCTTCGTCGTCCGCTATCGCGCGGCGATGAGAACGCCGACGGTCGCGTTCCCGGTGGCCTGTCCCGTCGCGGAGTGCGACGGCATCACGAGTGTCGAGTACCCCGCCTCCGCGGTCGATGTGAACGTGGACGCCGTGCCCGCGTGAAGGGCGAGCCTCACCGGATGCGCGCGACCCGCCCCGCCGTCGGATAGCGCTCGAACTGCCGCGGGTCGTGCCCCGGCACCACGCGCTCGCGGCTGCCGGCCAGGATGACCATCCGCTCCTGCGCGCGCAGGTTCGCATCGCGATCCTGGGCCGTGAAGGTGGCGCTGGCCGCGTGCGCCTCCAGGTTCCGGTACAGGTAGCAGTTGTCGGAGGCGAGCACGACGGGCGCCTCGCCGTCTATGCGCAGGTACTGGGAGGCATAGGTGTGGCGGGCCCCCGTATAGGCGCGGATGCCCGGCAGCAGCTCGACGTCGTCGCCGTCCACGAAGCGGAGCCGCCCCTCGGTGTTGATGCGCACGAGGGCGGCGACGTCGTCGGGGTCGATGCCTCCGTGCATGCCACCCGCCTGCCAGGCCGCCCCCGTGTAGTACGTGAACTCGTCCTTCTGGATCCAGACGGTGGCGCGGGGGAAGAGGTCGATGCCGCCCATGTGATCCCAGTGGGCGTGGGAGATCACGATGTCGGTCACGTCCTCCGGGGCCGCGCCCGCCGGGCGCACCGCCTCGTCCGGCCGCACGTAGTCCGCAATCGTGAACTGCTTCATCCATTTCTCACGGTGGAAGCGGTGTCGAACAGGATCGTCTTCCCGCCGCCGCGGATCAGCCAGACGACCATCGCGATGTCGATCTTCTCCCCCTCCGGCGCTCCCATCACGAGCCGGCTCAGCGGGAACTGCGGGACAGTGGCGTAGCGTATGGCCTCGATCGAATAGGGCGGGGGCGCGGGCGGCGCGAAGGCCATCAGAGCCAGGCCGGCGAAAGCGAGGAGTGCCCGCGTGGCGCCCGCGGCGCGGCGAAGGCCAGCCGGCGCCTGGTCGCGCCGCTCGCTCGGCTGCCCCGCCCGCTCGCCTGTCTTCTTCAAATTCATACGTGCACCTGTGGACGTGGTGTCGCGAGGTAGGGCTCGCATGGCTCCGCGGGCCCAATCCTCGCTCGCTACGCGCGACCAAGGGCGCCGGCTTCCGCCGCCGCGCCACGATCGTTCGAGTCCCGTCTCCGTCTCCGTCTCCGTCCGTTAGGCGATACTAGCCAACTGCACGTATATGACATATCCGCCCTGGAGGAAAATCGCGGAAATGGCCAGCAAGGGGCGCGGCTTCCGCGCGGAGACGATCGAGGGCTTCGAGGTCCTCGTCGGCAAGGGGGATGCCGAGAACGACCGGCTGACCTTCCGCGTCGCGGAGCCGCACGACCTCTGGCTCCACGTGGCGGGCCCTCCGGGGAGCCACGTCGTAGTTCGCAACCCCGATCGGCTGTCCGAGCTGCCGCGCGCGGTCGTGCAGCGCGCGGCGGAGCTGGCGGCCTGGCACTCGAAGGCTCGAGGCGCGCGCGGCAAGGTCGAGGTGCACGTCTGCCGCGTGTCGGACGTGAGCAAGCCGCCGGGATTCGCCCCGGGCGAGGTGCGGCTTCGGCGTTGGGACGCGATCAAGGTCTACCCGCGCGCGGCGGGCGCGGAAGAGGAGCCCGCCTGAGCTACTGGACGTAGCCGAGGCTGCGGAGCTGCTCGAGCATGTCGCGGTCGAACGCGCTCTCCGCGGGCCGGCCCGCGAAACGGCGGCCGTACGAAGTGACCGTCCGCACCGGATGCGCGGCGCGGAACGCGGGGGAGAGCGCGTCCTCGAGCACGCGTCCTTCGAGCTCGCCGCTCCTGGGCAGGCCGGCCAGGTGGAGGACGGTCGGCGCGATGTCGCGCTCGGTGACCGTTCCGAGGTCGCCCGCGCGCACGATCGCGCCCCGCACCGCGAGCAGTCCCTCCGCCGTGCCGGAGCGACGCGCCATCCGCCCCGGATCGCCGACGAGGACGAGCACGTCCGACGCCGCCATGCCGTCCACCGCCTGCCCGATGAGGCCGTCGGCGAACCGGTAGTACGCGCGCACCGCGTCGAGGCGCGCGTCGAGCCCGGCCAGGTCGGCCCCGCCGGCCTCGCCCACCTGCTGCATGGTCGCGATGTCCAGGCCGGGGAGGTAGATCGCTTCGACGTCGGGCGGCCGGGACCCGCTCAGCGCGCGCGCGGCGGCCAGCGCGAACTCGTCAATGCCGCGCGGCTTGCTGGTGGCGAGCGCGGCCAACGGACGCAGCCGGTCGAACACTTCCGGCGGCGCCGTCTCGCCCTCGAAGGATCCGCCCTTTTCCAGCTTGAACAGCGCGCGCTCCGTCACCACGTACCCGTTGACCGCATCCGCGGGCCAGGTGGCCCACCAGTTCACCACTCCGACGCGGAGTCCCTTCTCGGAGGCGACGTTCCAGAAGGTCTTGGCGCCGCGCAGCACGGAGGTCGCGGGCTGCGCGCGGCCGAGCCGCAACACGTCGGTGGCGCTGCGCAGCGCGCGGGCGAAGGGGTCGTCCCCCGTGATCGGCATCGCGGGCACCTGCTCTGGCTCCGTGCGCAGGACGGCATGCGCCCCACCGGCCAGCAGCGCCTGCAGGTATGGCATCTCCCCGCGCGCGATCATCTGGTCGGCCATGCGGCGGTCCAGCCCGTCGATGCCCAGGACGCGCACCTGCAGCCCCGTCGGCACCACCGCGAAGTCGGGCGCGGCGACCGCGGAGGCGCCGGAGAGATAGGCGGCGGCGGCGACGGCGCCGCCCAGCAACAGCGCGGCCGCGGCGAGGAGCGGCACCATGCGCCGGCGTGAGAGGCTGGCCCGCGGAAGCCGGTCACCCATGCCTCCCGCGGTGAGGACGGCCACGGACGCGAGGGTGCCGAAGCGGCCGAGCGCGGCGCACAGGGCCAGGCCGAGGACGATCGAGGCCACCTGGGTCGGCAGCGGCGCCGCCCACGCGTGCGCGCGCCACCACAGCGCGAGGTAGCCCAGCCCGGCGATGCCGAGCGCGAGACCGACGTTCCGGCTCACCGTGGGGCCCGGCCGCCTCTGCCGCCGCCGGGCCCACCCGGCCGCGGCCAGGCCGCCGAGAAAGGTGGCCAGCGCGGTGACGAGGGCCAGGGCGAGGACGAGGTAGATGGAGAGGACGAGCAGATCGCGCGGCTCGCCCCGCAGGCGGGGATCCAGGCCGGGGGCGGCGAGGGTGAGCGCGGCGCCGAAGAGAAGCCCGCCCAGCACGCCCACGCGGGTAGCCGCGCGCGCGGACGCGCGCGCGGGGCTGGTCGATCCCGCCCCTCCGAGCACGAACCGGTCGACGCCGTGCTCGAGATAGCCGAGCCGCCGCAGCTCGTCGCGGACCTGATCGACGGACGCGAGCGGCCGCTCGGTCACGGCAGGGTCTGGACGGGCGCGTCGGGACGATTGGGGTTGACGTAGGCGGACACGAGGCTCTCGTGACCCTCCGCGTCCACCGCCGCCACCCCGAACACGAAGTCGTCGATCGACACGCTGGGCATCACGACGTCGGTCAGGTTGCCGACCGCGCGCTCGAACTGCCAGTCGGCCGTCCAGGCCTCGCGCCAGAAGATGCGATAGGCGGCGGCGCCGGGCGAGGGCTTCCAGCGGAGGTGGGCGTCGTAGCCGGACGGATCACGGCCGAGCAGCGGCCGCCCGCGCTCGTCCATCACCACCGGCGCCACGGGAGCGAGGCCCAGCGTGATCAGCGTCGCCGCGTTCACGCGCGCGTTGCGGGCGAGGTACTCGGGATCGACACCGCCGGCGAAGGTGTCGTCCACCGTGTGCTGGTGGCCGTAGTTCTCCTTGCTCTCGGTGAAGCGCACCCCCGCATAGCCGTGCTGATTGAAGGCGATGTGGTCGCCGCCGCGCCCGAAGCGGTCGTAGCGGGCGACGAGGCGCACGCGGTGCTCGGGCACGTAGACGGAGGCGTTGCGCCGGATCGCGCGCGCGAGCTGCCGCGAGGGCGAGTCCTCGGGTCCTTCCGAGAACACGCGCACCGTCCCCGTGTCCGTCACGCCCTGGCCAGAGGCCGCGTTGCCCACGATGTCGTTGTTGAGGACGCCGTCGATCGTGAGCTTCTCCGCCTCCGCGCGCTGGGCGTGCAGCTTGGCCCCGATGAGCCCCTGCTCCTCGCCCGCGAAGCAGATGAAGACGAGGGTGGCGTCGAAGCTGAGGCCGCTCTGGGCGGCGACGCGCGCGAGCTCCATGGTGAGCGCGGTCCCGCTGCCGTCGTCGTTCACGCCGGGGGCGAGGTTGTCGCCCACGGACCAGTCGAACCCGCCGCTCGCGCTCTGGGCGGCGGCGCCCGGAGACGGCGAGGGGGAGGGCGCGGGCGAGGCCGAGCCGGCGGGCGCGGGTAGGGGCCGGGCGACCGTGTCGTAGTGGCCGCTGACGTAGAAGCGCCGCGCCGTGCGGCCGGGCAGCACCGCCATCACGTTGCGCACCTCGACCTCGCGCGTGACCCGGTCGCCTTGCTTCGGGATGCGGTAGGTGTCGAACGAGACCTCGAGGCGTGGCGAATAGGACTTCATCTCGTCGAAGATCCACTGCCGGGAGGCGCCGATGCCGCGCGCGGGCGTTTCCGTCGCGGAGAGGAGGTGCCGCGTCTGGAACGACTCGAGCTTCTTGAGGGTCGCTTCCAGGCGGACCGGCGAGACGTCGGCGAGCAGGGTCGCGATCCGGGGATCGGCGTCCGGCCCCACCGCCCCCAGCGGAGTCGCCCCCAGGAGGAGGACGGCGAGGCACAGGCGTGGAGCGGTCATGGGAGGCGAGTGTATCGTGTGAACGGTGCCCTTCGCCTATTACGCCCGCCTGTCGCGCCGGGACAAGGCGATCTACGACCGCAGCGACCGCGTGACGTCCATCGTGCTGCCGGTTCCGGACCCGTTGCGGCCCATGGTGGACGTGCTCCGCCAGGGGCTGGCCGCCGACGACCGCCTGGTCGTGGAGAAGGCGTCGCAGGCCCTCGCCCGCGCGATCACGGTGAGCCTGCGCGTCGAACCCGTCGACGTCGGGGTCCTCGCCGTCCGGCCCCGGCTCCGCGGCGCGGCCGAGCTCCACGGCCTGTACACACGCGAAGACGGACGGCCTCCGCGCATCCGCGTCTGGATGCGCACCGTTCGCTACAAGCGCGTGGTCGCGTTCAAGACCTTCCTCCGCACCCTGCTCCACGAGGTCTGCCATCACCTCGACTACACGCACCTGCGCCTGCCCGACTCCTTTCACACGCAGGGCTTCTTCCAGCGTGAGAGCAGCCTCTTCTACCAGCTCGTGCCGCGCGAGATGCCGGCTCCCCCCGGGCGCGGGACGGAGCCGCGCGCGGGGGAGTGAGAGCCTCCGGTTATCATTCCGCGTGACCGGGACGTCCCGCCGCGCCGAGATCCTCCTGCTCGCCGCCACCGTGATCGCCTTCCTCCTGATGGGGGAGGTCGCGGTGCGCCTGCTCCGTGCCGACCGCCCGAAGCCCACGGGCTACGCGCCCGTGAACACCAACCGGCGCGCCATGCGCCCACAGAACTCGCGCGGATATCGCGACCTCGAGCGGACGATCGAGAAACCGGCGGGCGTGAAGCGCGTGGTCTCGCTCGGGGACTCGTTCGCCTGGGGCGCGAGCGTCGAGTTCGAGGATGCGTACCCGCAGCGCCTCGAGCGCGCGCTCGCGCGCCGCCGCCGTGAGCCGTGGCAGGTCGTCAACCTGGCCTTGCCGGGGATGAACACGGTGGACGAGGAAGGGCAGCTGCGCACGGAAGGCCTGGCCTATGGTCCGGACGTGTGCCTCCTCGGGTTCGTCCTCAACGACAGCGAGGACGAGCAGGCCGCGGAGGCGCGGCGGGTCGCGGACTGGGCGGAGGAGAAGAGGCGGGTCCCCGGCCTCCTCGAGCGCTCCGCGCTCTACCGGATGGTCAAGACGCGGCTGTGGGCGACGGCCGAGAACCGCCGCCGCATCTCCGGCTACAAGTCGATGTACGCGGACGACGCGCCGGGATGGATCGCGGCCCGACGCGCCCTCAAGCAGATGGGCGCGCTGTGCCGCGAGCGCGGCGTGCCCCTGGTGGTGGCGATCTTCCCGCTCTTCGGCAACCCCCTCGACGAGCGGTATCCCTTCCCCGAGATCCACGCCAAGGTGGCGCAGGCGGCGGCCGAAGCCGGGGCCAAGGTGCTGGACCTCCTGCCCGTGTACCGCGGCCTGCGGTGGGACATCCTCGTGGTGGACGGCGTGGACGACGAGCACCCCAACGAGATCGCGCACCGGATCGCGGCCAGCGCGATCCTGCACGCGCTGGACGACGTCGTACCCTGGACCCACGAAGGGCCTCCCCCGGACGAGATCGCGCTGCCCCTCCCTTCCGGGCACGAGCATCACCACGGTGAGGCCGCGGCTTCGCCTTTGCCCTCGCCGTGACCGCGGCTCCGGCCGTGCCCGCGGAGGCGCCCGGCCGCGACTGGCGCTCGCCGGCGGTGGTGGCCGCGGTCGCGCTGGCCGTGCGCGCCATCGCCGTCCTCGTCTCGGACCGCGTCGTCGCCGACGTGCTGCGCTACCGGAAGGTGGCGGCGCACGTCCTGGACGTGGCGTGGAATCCGTATCTCGCGCCCCGGCTCTATCCTTATCCGGCGGCGTGGGTATGGGTCGAGGTCGCCGCCGAGTGGCTGGCGCGTCACACGGGGGTGTCGTTCGCACTGGCCGTGAAGGCACCGGTGGTGGTGGCGGATGCCCTCCTGGCCGGGATCATCCTGCAATGGACGCGCGAGCGCGGTACGGCGCGGCCGCGTTCGGCCTGGGCCTACGCGCTGCACCCGGGGGCCATCCTCGTCGTCGGGTTCCATGGCCAGTTCGATTCCGTCGCCCTCTTGGCCCTGATCTGCGCCCTGCGCTGGCTCGAGCGCGGCCGCCTCGATCGCAGCGCGCTGGCCTTCGCGGCCGGCATCGCCCTCAAGTCGTTCCCGGTTCTCGTCCTTCCGTTCGCCCTGCTCTTCGTGCCCGGTGACCGGCGGGCGCGCGTCCGCTACGCCCTGCTGGGCACCGTACCCGTGGCCCTGCTCCTCCTGCCGTTCGCCCTCGCCGACCGCGTCGCCCTGGTGCGCGAGCTGTTCGCGTACGGCGGGGTGCCCGACTTCGGATGGATCGGAGCCATGCGCGCGGTCCGCGCCGTGACCACCGGCCAGCTGGCGCGCGCGAGCGCCGATCAATGGTCGCCGCTCGTGACCGCCTCGAAAGCGCTCTTCCTCGCGGCCGCGGCCGCGCTCTGGGTCGCGGTGGCGCGGAGGCGGATCCGCTGGCGGGCGGAAGCGAGCGCCCTCGGCGTGCTGCTCGCCTTCCAGGTCGTCTACGGCGCGCTCAGCGCGCAGTACCTGCTCTGGCCCGTCCCCCTGGCCGTCCTCCTGGGCGAGCGCTTCCTGGCCGTGCACGCCGCCGTGGCGACCCTCGCGCTGGTCGGCTTCTACTTCTTCCTCGCTCCGGGCGTGCTCACGCCGGCGGACACACCGCTCCTCGGCGCCGCCGTCGCGGAGAGGTGCTGGATGGTGGGGACGGCCGCCCTGTGGCTGATCTGCGCCGCCTGGACGGTGGACCTGGTGCGGCGGGGCCGGTCCGCGCAGTGAGCGGGACACGCGCGCGGGCCGCCGCGGGCAGCGCGGGTCTCCTCGCCGGATCCCTCCTGCTGGCCTTCCTGGTGGGCGAAGCCGTTCTGCGCCTCGCCGGCTACGAGCCGACGCGGCTGCGCAACACGGCGCGCGTGGTGGATTCGAGCTGGCGCGCGCTGCTCGACTGCTATCCGACCAACCCGCGCGGCTATTTCGACATCGACCTGCGGGACGAGAAGACGCGGGATCGCTATCGCTGGATGGCGCCCGTCCGTCTCGACGCCGTCGCCCGCCGCGCTCCCTGGGCGGTCGAGTTCCGCTACAACGCGCTCCGTTTCCGAGACGCGCCCCTCGGCCCCAAGCCGCCCGGGGTGCGGCGCGTGATGGTACTGGGCGACTCCTTCACGGAGGGCCAGGGCGTGAAGGAGCCGGACACGTATCCGCGGCGGCTGGAGTCCCTCCTCAACGTCGTGTATGGGATGGTCCTCAACGACGCGGATCGGTCCGCGGAGTTCCAGGCGCGCCAGACCTACGTCAACGACTGGATCCTCGACCGCGGCCGCATCCTGGAGGGGGGCGCCTCGCCCGGCCTGGGCCCTCTCGACTCGCGGCTCTTCGCGATGGCGGCCGATCGCGTCGACCGCTATCGCACCTCGCGCGCCACCCTCCGCTGGTACCGCGAGATGTACGGGGATCCCAACCGGGCGGGCTGGGAGCGCACCCAAGGCTACCTGCGGGACATGAACCAGCGCACGCGCGCGGCGGGCGGGCGGCTGCTGATCGCGACCTGGCCAATCCTCGTCTCGCTGGACCGTTACCCGTTCGCGGAGGCGCACGCGACGATCGCGCGGTTCTGCCTGGCCGCCGGCATCCCGCAGTACGACCTCCTGCCCGTGCTGCGGGGGCGGCCGACGGAGAGCCTGTGGGTGCACCCCGTCGACATGCATCCCAACGAGATCGCGCACGGCCTGGCCGCGGAGAGCCTGGTCGGTCCCGTTCTCGCGGCGCGCTAAGCGACATCCTGGCCTCGGCCGGCGCGTGCCATCATGAGTCATGGCTCCGGCCGCCGCCGCCGCGCCGCTCCCGCGCCTCTCCCGGATCCGCTCCGCCTTCAAGACGATGGCCGAGCGTCTCGGCCCTCGCATGGGCATCGGGCTGCTGGCGGCGGCCATCGTGATGGTCCTGTTCGCGGTGCTGGCCAGCGAGGTGCTCGAGGGGGAGACGCAGCACTTCGACGACGCCGTCCGCCTGACCGTCTACGGAGTCGCATCGCCCCATGCGACGTCGGTGCTGTACGCCGTCACCCAGCTCGGATCACCGCTCCTCCTCATACCCGGGACGCTCGTGTGCTCGCTCCTCTTCCTCCACCTGCGGCGCATCCGCGGGGCGATCCTGCTCACCCTGACCATGGTCGGCGTCACCCTGCTGAACTGGATCCTCAAGGCCGTCTTCCAGAGGCCACGTCCGCTGCCCTTCTTCGGGCTCACGACCCCGACGTCCTACAGCTTCCCGAGCGGCCATGCCCTGGCCGCGTTCTGCTTCTACGGCGCCCTGGCCGCGCTCGTGACGGCGCGCCTCCGCTCGCCCCTCCTGCGCGCCCTGGTGTGGGCGGGCGCCGCCGTCGTCATCGTCGCGGTCGGGTTCTCCCGGCTCTACCTCGGGATGCATTACCCGAGCGACATCGTCGCGGGCTACGCGACCGGCTTCGTGTGGGTGCTCACGGTCGCCTCCGCGGACCGCATGTTCCGCCGCGCGGACCAGAGCGGCGCGAAGACGGCCGTGGCCGAGCCGCCTCCGGGTGGACCCGCCTGACTTATAGTTGCGCGGCCACCTTACCAGCGGGAGAACGATGAAGACCCTCGCCCTTGCCCTCGCCATTGCTCTCGCGGCCACGATCCCGTCGGCAGCCGCGGATCTCGCCGACGTGACGGCGCGCGGGACCCTGCGGGTCATCGTCATGCCCCTCAGCGCCGCCGACGAGTTCTTCCCGGTGCCCCCGGGCGCGCGCCCCGGATTCGATCGCGAGGTGCTCGCCGGCTTCGCCGGCCTGCATCGCATCAAGCTCGTGGTGGTGCCGGTCGAGGGATGGGACAACCTGGTGCCCGCGCTCCTCCAGGGCCGCGGCGACCTCATCGCCGGCCGCTTCACGGTCACGGACGCGCGCCTCAAGCAGATCGCGTTCACGAGCGAAGTCTTCCCGAGCCGCAACGTGGTGATGACGCGCAAGCCGCACGCGCCCGTCGCCACCGTGGAGGCGCTGCGCCAGGAGAAGGTGGGCACCATCAAGGGCTCGAGCATGGCGGAAGCCGTCCATGCCGTCGTGCCCGCCCCGAACGTGGACGACTCGTTCCCGCCCGGCGGCCTGCCCGCGGCGCTGGCGGCGGGGAAGGTCTCCGCGGTCGTCCTCGGCATCGAAAGCGCGATCGCCGCCCAGCGGCAGGACGCGCAGATCGAGCTGGGCGCGTTCCTGGGGCCCCCGCGGAGTCTGGCCTACGGCGTGCGCAAGGAGGACACCGCCCTTCTCCAGGCCTTGAACGAGTACATCGACAACGTGCGGCGCACGCCGACCTGGAGCCGGCTCGTGGTCGTGTACTTCGGCAACTCCGCGCCGGAGATCCTGCGCAAGGCGCGGGCGAACTAGCGCATCAGCGAATCGGGCCGCTCGCCGCATTGCAGCGCCAGGCGGGCGCCTTCCTCGGGGAGTCCGAGGCACTCGAAGACGTTCCGCACGTGCTGGCCCAGCCGGTCGCTG
>WNFN01183575.1_pt1 | contig 11169 bp, 14 predicted proteins | sample 5400161 | NCBI WGS metagenome assembly WNFN01 (sample SAMN13153353, study PRJNA577476) | soil metagenome | isolation source: 80 cm saprolite on Douglas fir-dominated hillslope | place: USA:California | collected 2013-09-17
TGATGCTTGGTCTGAATATCAAGAACGAGGGTTATCTGAACACGACTGGCTTGCGGTCGGTTTACCCGATCCAACAAGTTCACCCGTAAGCCTACCGCCGGCTGAAGTGATTGCCCAAGCCACTGATCTACTTAAGAGAGCGCTCTCGGTAGATCGATAAAACATGTACGCATTTATTCCGTCGAGAATTGCTAATCCGTGTGCGACGATGGCGCACACATGGCTCAAGCGCCGCCTTATTTTCCAGCTTGAAGAGAACAGAGAAGTATGGCTTAACGATTTCGATAACTTGCCACGCGTCCTTATGGCAATACCCACGAAGGTTCAGGAAATGCGCATATTAATCGCGGAGGCGACCGAGGCACTTAGCCCCGCCGATCTAATAGAGCGAACACCGATTTCTGATTTGCCAAACGAGACCAAAGTAATAATAAGAAATGCAGTACATGGGGCTTACCTTCAACTTGATATCACGCAACCGTTAATTACGAAACTCCAGACAGCTTTGGATGGTTTTGATGCCGTCTCGGATAAGATAGGACATTGTTGGACAAAGAGTCCAAATACTCGACGGACACTGCTTGAGGAGCTTGGTACTGCCGCGAACAGGTTGAGAGAGGCGTTTCTGGAGTTACCATCTGAGATCGTTCTTCCATGACTTTGCCGCGCATCCTAGTCCTTGATGACCTCTTTTTCTGGAGTACAGAAGACAGAGCGATTTGGTGTCGAAAGTTGGGTCTCGCTGACGTAACTGATGGCACCGAAGCCGCTCTAGGCGACTACGTGGCTGAGGCTGTATTTCAAAGCGCACAGGTTCGAATAGGTAACAGTCTCGTTAACAGCAAGGATGACGCGGTCAACGCGGTGGCGAATGGTTGGTGGGGCGAAGAGAGCGAAAGGGCCGCAAAAAAGTGGTCGCTTGTCCTGCTCGATCTTCAATTTGACGAAGGTCCAATAAGCGATGGACCAATTGATCCAGACACTAATTGGCCCAATCAGTCAAAGAAAAGCTTTGGCTTGGAGATCCTAGCTAGCCTTGCTGGGAAATGGCCGGACGTTGACGCACCTGAGGGCAATTGCGAGGTTCCAGTTGTAATGCTTTCGCGCCTCGCGAGGGAAGAGGTTAGCCGACAGGCAGGACGCGCAGGCGCTCGCGCATATATTGAGAAACAAGACCTAACGAGAGAATTACTTGAAGACATCTTGGGCGAACATGGTCTTATAGAAGATGGTTCGGGCCTCTTAATAGGTTCAAGTCTAAAGCTCTTAAAGACACTCCGAACGGCGCGTGAAATCGGCCACAATTCCTCTGGAAACCTGCTAATAGTGGGCGAAACGGGATCAGGCAAAACCGTCCTCGGAGAATATATTCACAAGGAATCCCGGCGTTCTTCCAACGACTTTCATAACTTCACGGTAAGCGAAGGGTTCGAGCCAGTTGGACTGAACGCTGAGTTGTTTGGTTACTGGCATGGTGCGTTCACTGACGCTAATCAGAGTGAAGCTGGAAAGGCGGAGCGCGCTAATTCAAGCACCTTACTGATAGATGAAATCGGAAACCTTCCGAAATCTAGCCAAGGGCTACTTCTTGAATATTGCAGACTTAGGAGCGACGGGCGAAGGAAGTTGAAGCGGTTGGGGAACTTTCCAACTCGTCCGGATATGATTAGGCAAGCTAATGCTAGTCTCGTCGGAGAGTTCAACCAGAGCACTCAGGAAATCACGGTGGACGTTTTTCTGATTTCAGCAACCAATGCCAGAATCGATGATCCGACATTCCGAAAGGAGGTGGGCTTCAGAGACGATCTCTACTACAGGCTGGGAGAGGAATATCACAAGTCAATCACATTTCCGAGTCTTAAAGCGCGAATGGACGATGTTGACGTTTTATTCAAGCACTATCTCGAACTTGCCACCAAGGAAATGCAAGGGATATGGCCGAAGGATTTTGGTGATGGCGTATTGGATCAATTACACGCGTATGATTGGCCGGGCAATGTCGCTCAACTGAAAGGTGTGGCCCGAGAGGTCGCGAAGAACAGCAAGAGTTGGGAAGAAGTGAGTCTCCGGCACTTCCCAATGTTGAGTTCTAGATCGGGCCCTGTAGGCGCCTACATTCATCTATCAACTTCCAATACTCAAGCGAAGAACGTAACGATTCATAATGAGCGGTTGTCAACCGATTCCTTACATATGGACTTCGATGAGGTGATTCGACGGTTGGATGAAGCTGAGATTTCGAGCTCGCGCAACGGCCTCCAGGGAAAGCTAAGCAACCTTCAAGAGGCAACCGGCAGATTGGTAATGCGACTACTTGAAGCCGCACTTGAAGAGACAAAAGACCAAAAAGGTGAATTGCAGCCAACGAGTGCTGTCAAACGGCTACTTGATAGACCACATCTACCTTCCACAGAAGCTGCGAGTCATTTGCTCCGTCTGTCGAAGAGCTTTCCCGCTACCCCCCAAACAGACTCTAATCTTGCCCTTGCGTTACAGTGGGCGAAGAAACGGAGACGCTAGAACGACGCGAACTAAGACCGTGTTGATGCGACAAGAAGGTCGCAGATACGGCAAGGCCTCGAAGCTCTATTGACGATTCCCGATCATGAGTATGGAGACCACCAACAAATGGATCTGCTAGAGTCAATTGACTCTCCTGTAACTAGGGTGATCTCCGCAGTGGCCGGCGCGCTTTTTCCAAATCGCGTAGACTGTGGAACTTGCAAAGTACAGATGGCTTGATCGATTGGGCGCTAGCGAAGCCTGGTTTACCACGCTCTCTTGTAATCGTGTGGGACGGAATGCCACCGAAAGAGGGTACGATAAATGTGGCCGACTTCGTTTTGCCGTTCGATTGGGCATTCGCGTTCTCGAAGACTTTGATAACTAAGGTCGGAGCGCAAGATGCCAACCTCGCCGATTCAAAGCCAAATGACGCGCTGCCGGATCTCCGAATCCTAATCCTTGACCTTTCCTCTGAAGGGCATCCTGGTGCATTTAGCTATAACTCACTACCCGTATTTGCACACGCTGCACCGTGGATTCAGGTCTACCGGCCGATTCAAGCGGATCGAATTGAACTCGCGGCGTTATTTTCGAACAGTGATGCCTACACCATTTCTCTTCTACGTTCAGCAATAACGCAAGACTCGCTGGGGATCGAAGCATTGCTGGATGACTTGCGATTTCCAGAAAGGATCAAGTCGCTCAGGGACGCATGGATTGAACGCGATCGTTCAAAGGATATCGAAATGCTGACCAGCCTCTACAAGGCCAACTTGCTAAGAGCGGGAACTCGTCACGATGTGGGAAATCTGTTGGCACCTTTGGCTTTGGTGGAAGCACTTCCCCAGAGCAGGCGTAGACCCATCAAGAGAGCGATTATGGAGGGACTCCCTCTTCGAACAGCTTTGCAGAATTTGGCAACTGTAGTCGGACTTCAAGATCAATCGAATGCTAGCAAATCAGCTTCATCAAGCTCCGGCATTATTAAGACTATGCAAGATGCTGGGGATCTTTTTGGTCGTCGCTCATACGTTAAATTCTTGCTAGTAGATGATCAGTTTTGGTTGGGATATCAACATCTAGTCGCGAGCTTCTTGTTTGGTGATAGCTACGATATAAGCCAAGGAAAGGGTGATTCGGACGACTGGCAGGTCGTCATAAACGGCGTAGGAGAACTGAGGTGTCTTTCATCGGCTGAGGATATTCTCACAATTCTAGAAGCGTTGGATCCGATTAGAAGTTGGGCGAACCCTCGGTTGCTTGATATCGGTTTCGACATTCTCGCATTAGATCTGAGACTCTGGATTGACAGCAACGGAAAGACCCAATTCTTTGAGCGCTTACTGCGAGTTTGCTCGCATCTCGGAACTGAGAGCATTCAGGATGAGAACTTTGTAAGAGCCTTTCAATCGGTGGAAAACGATGGCATCAATGACACCGAGCAAGGCGAGATTGAAGCCTTGGCCTTATTCCCTCTGCTCCTTAGCCACGTCGATCCCTCTTTGCCAATAATTCTTTTCAGCTCAACTCATCAGCGCGCAGTCGCAGAAATGATTTCGCACCGTCCAAATATTATCGGTGAGTTTGCGAAACCAATATTCAGCGGTTACGGAGACAGCCAGAATCGGAGTCGACCTGCCTCTATGCTTGAGCGGGCGATCACCAGGGCGATTGAACTTCATGAAAGTCGAAAGGTCTGGGAAGAGCTTGTTGCGCGGGCAAAGATAGTTGAAACAAAGGCTGCTAGATTCGAGTTTGCAGACGTAACGATAAGGCTACCAAACAAAACGAAGAAACCCGCTGAATACTTAATCACCAACTCATCGATAAATGGCTTGGCAGAGGAATTCTACGAATATGTCTCTTCAGGCAGATTCTCGGATTCGCTGTTAGCGATAGGTAATTGGTCGGAGGACGTGCTCGGCGGTAAGCCGGAAGAATTACCGGCGAGCGCTACCGAATCCGCTGCGGCCGTCGCCGCAGTCCAAGATTTAAGGCGTATCTTTCGGGTAATTAGAGACCTGTCATCCCAGATTAGCTCTAAGCCAGCGCGCAAAGCGTTGGAAGACGTTCTGAAACAAGGGCGCAAAAACCTTCCGTTGAATTATAAAACTGGCGGGCTAAATGTGCTAAACCTCCCGAAGCCCTTGCCACAATCGGCCGAAGGGATGCTGGGTCGATTCTTGGACAACGACATAAAGGCGCAGACTTATCTTTCTGCTAATCCCAGTTGGATAAACTGTCTTAGCAAAGATACGGGTTCTGTCACGATCGCAGTTACTAATGGCTTCCGAAATGCACGGGCTCACAGACATACGAGACCAGCCGATTCCTCAGCCATTCGAGAATTAGCAATTTGGTGTTGGCTGTGGACTCTCGCAGGGATCTTCCCAACATCCACGACCCCGCTGGTCGAGCGGGGAGACTGGGTGGGCCTTCGACCTCCATTGGGAATTACGGAGTTTATCCACCTAAAGCGACCGCTTGTCTCATCGAGCATAACTTCTGGGAGGAAGGCCGCCGCCTCATTACTTCCTGTTCTAGAACAACTGAAAAAAGTCTTAGACTTAGGCTGGTTGAAGATCAATGACGCTGGCCTAGATTCAGCACTTGATCGGCTGATTGTTTAAAACGCCTCGCAATTCATCCAAACCCTACGCTACGAAGATACTCTTCTTGCCGAGAGACAAACGCGGTTTGTTGATTAGAAGCCAAGCTCCTGTCATAAACCGGAGTTGCGACCGGCCTGTGTTCTTCTCACTTAGTTACCTTCAATAGCATTTGCGCTACCAACGACAGACCGAAACTCCCACGCTCCACAAGTAAGTACTGCCCGCACTCTTAAATCTAGGAAACGGCGAGTTCGATTACACGCATAAACCCTAGTCAAGAAAGAATAACGAGCGTGGTGCGGCAGAACAATTTCATTTTGATCGGAATTCTGTTCGCTTCGGCACACCCCGTGCAAAAGGCCAAGGCGTGTTAGATGCAAACCGATTCTGAGGAGAAGAAAGCAGATGGAACAAAGACTCCGGTTAAGTGCTCACGCGTGGAAGAGGCTCTCGCAGAGAAATCTGACATTGAGCGATTTGTTAGTGGCAATCAAACACGGACGGAGAATCCATCGTGCGCACGCATGCTTTTACTTCTTAGGTCTAAGAAATCTTCCTTCTGGCGCGAGTTCGGATTTGCACCGATTGGTCGGAACAACGGTTGTTGTCGAGAACAATGAAATCGTCACCGCCTATCGAAATAAGCGAGCTTCTTCAAAGATAAGGCGTAAGAGCAAGCGATACCACGGGTTTCCAATTGCAGTCCAGCGAGCGCTTCAAGACGACGCAAGAGTTGCAATGGCAGCGCGAGCTTAAATTCAGATACCACAAACTAGTAAGTGAAAACAAAAATCGCAGGAGAAAACAAAATGCCAACTAGAAACGGAACCAAGTCAATCGAAGCTAATGCTTACCGGCAGGGCACGCAAGAGATCGCCCAGGAAGACGCCTTGCGCGAGGTTGAGGCGCAATTCGAAACGTTGCGTGAAGAAGAGAGTAGGAAGGCCACCGATCCAATCAAGAACTTGGAAGCGGAAACGACAAATCTAACGAAGCGAAAGGAAGATGCGGACGAGCGCTGGCAGAGGATGAAGGGTCTGACGGACGGTCGCGAACCTGAATTTGCGAAGCCCTTCTTGGCTGTGGTAGTAGCGTTTGCCCTCATCGGTTCGGACGGTCTCCTGCTCGCTCCTGTAATGGATGGACTGAACATTACGGAGCCTCTTGCTCAATTGGCGGTAGCAACAGTCCTGGTGACCGCCTTCAGTTTGCTCCTCAAAATTTCAATCCATCTTTACCGGCAGCCGCAGCGAAAACTTGGACTTGTCATAGCGCCGGCAATATTCGCGCTGATTGCCCTCGCGATCTTCGGCTGGTGGCGCGGTGCCGAAGTTGTCTTCGCAAGCTTACAAACCAGTGATGGCGGCAATACGTTCGCCGCAGAAAACCCAACGCTGACTAGACTATTCGTAACGCTCGCAACTGTTGCTCTACCTGTGGGCGCGGCTCTCGGATTGGAATATGGACTGGAAAAGCTACGACATGCTCACGAGTGGCGAAAAGCGCGGCGTGAACACCTGAAATTCTCCAAGGCGTTGGATCGAAGTCAAAAGAAATTAGAAGCGGCAAACGAAAAGCGAGATCACGAGCGAGAGAAACTCGCACAGACACGTAATGAGTGGTTGGCCGCAGCACGCCAAGCACACGCGGAGGGCCGGCGCGTAGGTGCACATAAGGAACCGCTTAGCGCAGTTCTTTCAAGGGTCATCCCAATCGGAATGTTGATCGTTGCTGTCGTCCTAATCTTTTGCTATGTGCTCGCAGACAAATATCTAGTCGAATACATACCGACTGACGGTGCGCGCTTGTTCTTGTATATCTTAGCAGCGTTGGGCCTCGCGGGATGGTATGCGCACCGAGCCTTTCGTCGGTGGAATCGACCTACCGCAGACGAACTTTACAAACGTCGACCGACTCACTTTCGAAATACTTCGCATCCAGATGCGGTCCGATTGAACGAAGAACCAGGTAGGGACGCGGCACAACAGTTTAGCGAACACAATCCAGTTGGACGGCAAGTAGAGGCGAGTTAACGTTGCTGATTCTATTTCACCTTAGGAGAACTCAAGGATGAGAACCATTTTGTTCGCGACCATCGCGCTGCTGCTCGCCGGATCTATCATCGGGGCAGTCATTGTTTGGCCGACTACACCCCACGGAAAGGACGTCTTCGTTATCGACGAATCCAAGAGCGTCCCCGACGATGCTCGGGCCGAGGCTCATACGGCTGTCGAGACTAATGTTGGCCAATTGAAACGTGGCGACGAGTTGATCATTATTCCTTTAACGGGTGACGCAGCGATTGAAGCTCCCGGAAAGGTACAGCGTGTTCGCATAAGCACTTCGCGCAAGGCCTACGATGCCGATCTTAAACAGACAAGAACTGCCGTCCGTTCGATACTCGAAAAATTACGCGAGGAATCGTCGATTCATCCCTATTTGAGAACCGATCTGCTGGGAAGTATACGTCTTGCCGAAGAAGAAAGACGGCCGGGCGAGAACTTCAAGCTAGCTATCATAAGCGACATGATTAACGATACACCGAGTATTAACTTCATGAACCACCCAGCTCTTGCTCGAGAAGAGATTGCCCGAAAATTTGCGGATGAACTGATGAAAGGGCATCAAACCGCATGGGAAGGTGCGCGTATTTTCCTGGGACAACTACGAAGCAATGACTTAAAGAGGTTAGGCGTTGAAAGGCGAGAAGCCATCCGCGCTTTTTGGATTCAATTCTTCAAGGCGGGTGGCGCAGCGGAAGTGGTTTTTGCAACCGATGGCCCAGGTGGACTGGCCGATTTTATGAACTCGCGTCGCTAGTTGGGCAAAACATACGTCGAGCCGTTGGACTGAAGATTCCGACTCTAAGGCGTGGGCACTAAGCTGTAGGAACAGCGAATTGAAGAAAGTTTGAGAATTCGATCGGCAATGATAAAATCTACGCCCCCTCGCACTTAAGAATTCGCTTCGACAAATGCTTTCGAGTCCTTGGTAATTGGACGTCAAGTTACTGGAGAGATCTCACCAATGAACTCCGAAGAAAAGAGCGATGTCTTTTTCCAAGAAGCGCTGGCCGCAGAAACATCCAGCGATTGGCCAACCGTAAAAGGCAAATGCGAGCAAGGACCTCAGATCGAAGGCATCACAGCGAGTAGAGAGGCACACTTTCGAAGGCTGCGAGCCAAGGCGCTCGTGTCGATGGGGATGAAACGCCGCGATGCTTACGACGCCCCTCTATTGCAGGAAGCAATTGCAGAGATCCGGCGAGCCATACCGAATTTTCGACCTGATTCGGCTACGGGTAAACGTTATCTAATTGAACTCTATGGTAATTGCGGTGACGCTTCCTATGCCCTTTCGATGACTCAGACCGGCTCGGATCAGAAACGCGCACTGGTCCTTCAAGCCACGGAAAACTACGAAAAACTGCTTCAAATAAAACCTGAAGATAGAAAGACCCGCGAACTGCTTGAGCATCTGAAAAAGCAATCAACGCCTGGATCACAACAAGCCGCTAAAAGCGGTTGCTCCTCAGTGATCTTAATTGCAATTGCAGGTGTTTCCGTGATCCTGTCAATTTTAATTGTGGTGCTCAAGTAAGAGAGATGCTTAGTTAGGGATGAGAATGGTAAAACATGATAACAGTGAGAGTGATATCAAGAAGTTCCGGTAAACCGATAAAGGACAAGAAGGTCGCGTTGGGAATCGATGCGTTACTTTCCGGCGGCGTGACGCACGGCAAATGGACTGATTCACACGGCGAGACTCACTTCGACGTAAAACCAAATTATGGCAAGGTGTTTGTCGGTGGTTCCACGAAATATGAAGGATATCTTACTGGCACAATCACAGTCACCATTTAGCCCCGGTCAGATCTAAATCAGGTTGAATATGAACCGAGAAGACGCAGTATTTCAAATTGCATACAGGGCCGGCATAGGACACTACGAGATAGGTTACGACGAAACCCTGAGTGAGTCGGAGCGTCAGGAAAATCTTTCTTCAGCGACCGTTCGTTTTGAAGAAGCCCTCGAATCAGGAGGTATGCCTAATGAAGAAGACGTCTTTGATTGCCGCACTAGATTGGGTAATAATATAGTTGACGCAGCTAGGGCTGAGGGCTCCGCCAAGAACGGGCTACTTTGATTTGCCCCATGTTCTGACAGATATTCACGTGACTGCACCGAAGGCATTCCACGCTGAACGCGCTTTCGATTGTCTTAACGGTTGCGGGTTCTTCCGCGATGTTCCACTTGATGTTGATCCTGCATTCCTCGCACTTGATAGTAAACCACGTTATAAGCATCGGATTAGTCCTCCATATAAGTTGATAAAATTAGGGCTAAGGATAACACTATGACGGGAGATGCAAAAACCGTAAGGAGACGCCTATGACAATCCTGTTCACGTTCATCGGCGCGGCGTTAGGTCTCGTTGTCCTGGTAGTATTAGAGATTCTCTCCGTGTTTCTGTTTGGCCGTGGTCTTTCCGCTCTTGTCGGTTATAGCGGCTTTGTTGAATCGCTGATTGTTTTGGCCGGTTGCGCTTTTGGATTCATCTGGGGCCACAAGATTAAAGACTGGAAAGAGCAGAAAAGAATAAACCGAGAGATTGAACAAGACCGCCTTAGATATGAAAATGACAAGAGCACGCCAAACTAAACGCCGCTCCCGTCGTCGCACGTCATCTTATCTTCTTGTCAGCGGCTTTCCTGCCCACGCTCACAAGACTAACCCTCCACTCAAACCTAGATTGCTGCCTAGCTGGGCCCGGCTTCCCTTTCTTATACAGGCCGCATCTGAATCCTTCGAGTGCCTTAAAGACATGGATTATTTCTGGACGTGAAATCTCGAATGCAGCGCCTTTGAGCCGAGCGACAAGGCTGCTTACTGTCGTGATGCGCGAATCATTCTCTCTGGCCGCGAGAATGTCTAGGACTTTTGGGGCGTTCGGATCGGATCGGTAGAATTTTCTCAACCCAGCCACATCAACATCAGAGACCTCCAAGTCACGCGAGAAAATATGCTGGGGAGGCTGATGCTTCACGCGACTTTTATTTTCTTCGCGGGTTTCTTACGCTCGTATTCGGCCTTCTGCTTGTCGATCTCTTTTTTCGGAACGGCCATAAGCCGCCGCGTGAAGTCCTTCATCTTCTGAAATTCTTCGGTGCTTTCAATGCGTTGTCTCTGCGATTTTCTCATCAACTTTCCCTCGTCACGTCGCGCCCGATGGCGCAGAGCGAGACGCAATCATCATCCTCGATCTTGAACAACAGCCGGAGCGCCGGGACTAGCCCGGAAGCCGTGGTCTTGGCGATGTAACAGTCTTTCATGCCGGGTACTGGCTCAAACTTCTCTGGCTTACGGCAAATGCCCCAAAGCAGAACTTGTAGGGCGTCATCGACTCGCGGGACATTGCCTAGTCGGGCGAGTTGCTGCTTGTAAATCTCACCTTCCCGAAGCGTCCTAAGCTGCATTAAGCCCGCATTTATCGGCTAATTCGTGCGCCCAAGCAACGTCGCCCGTAGTCAGCGACGCATCCGACAAAAGGATCGCTTCGTAGGGGATTGGCTCTCGGTCATTCGCTATTTGCCACGCTCGATTATGAGAGAGATCGGTTAGCTCTTTCGCGTCCAGTTCGCGTAGCTCTTGAATGATCGCATCGACTAGCGCGATGTCCTGTCCGGTGAATAAATCGAGGTTCGGTTTTCGCAACGGCTTCAAGACCGTTTGCTGATACGTGTGATACTGCCTTGACTCCATTGCGATGTCGCCGCGCTCTAACATTTCGTTGCGCACTGGTACTAAGTGCATCGGCGCTGGCCCGTTCTCAAGTCGCATATACATCGCGCCAGTGATCGGCTTGCCGCGCTCGCGGAACGAAACGAAGTCAGAGAAGTAGAGAATTTTGTTTAGCTTGACCGCGCCGAATTTCGGATCGTCTTGTGAGCATTCAGCGACGTAGAGGATGAGTTCGCGCAGACGATCACGCGTAGCCGAATCATCCGATCCGAACGTGAGTTTGGAACGCTCCAGAAGTCCTACATTGTGGT
>WNFN01186832.1_pt2 | contig 11166 bp, 7 predicted proteins | sample 5400161 | NCBI WGS metagenome assembly WNFN01 (sample SAMN13153353, study PRJNA577476) | soil metagenome | isolation source: 80 cm saprolite on Douglas fir-dominated hillslope | place: USA:California | collected 2013-09-17
AGCAGCGCTGGATTGACGAACGACCCGACGCCCATAAACAAGATTGGTATTTTTTTGGCTATGGGCATGACTACAAGGCGGCACTGCGCGACTATATCCAGTTTGGTGGACCGATCCCTCTGGTCCCGCGCTATGTGCTTGGCCTGTGGTGGTCGCGCTTCTGGGCCTACCACGCCGACGACCTGATTCAACTGGTAGCCGATTTTGATAAGCATGAGATTCCGCTCGATGTATTGGTCGTGGATATGGACTGGCACACGCCGTATGCCTGGACGGGCTATACATGGAACCGCGACCTGTTCCCTGACCCCGAAACGTTCTTGTCTCGTCTTCATGCACAAAATCTGGCCGTCACATTAAATCTGCATCCAGCACAAGGTGTTCAGAAGCATGAGGCGATGTATCAGGAGTTTGCTGAGCGGATGGGCCAGAATCCGATGTTGGGCGAACCAGTAAAGTTTGACAGTACAAGCGAGCCTTTTATCCAGAACTATTTTGAACTGCTACATTACCCGATGGAGGCGCAGGGTGTTGATTTTTGGTGGCTGGATTGGCAGCAGGGCGAGTCCTCATCCATTCGTAACCTGGACCCACTGTTGTGGCTCAATCACCTGCACTTTCGAGACTCGGCACGGCGTGGCAAGCGTCCCATGTTGTACAGCCGTTGGGGTGGTCTCGGAAACCATCGCTATCCAATTGGCTTTTCGGGTGATACCTACGCGACATGGGACTCGCTCCGCTTTCAGCCGTATTTCACGGCCACAGCAGCCAACGTCGCCTATGGTTGGTGGAGTCACGATATTGGGGGACATTTTGGCGCTACTGAGCCAGAATTGTACGCTCGTTGGGTACAGTTCGGCGCGGTGAGTCCATGCCTGCGGCTGCACTCGACCAAAGATCCGTTGGCAGAACGCCGTCCGTGGGCTTTTCCTGATGACATTTTTCAGGCTGTAAAGGCCGCCATCACGTTCCGTTACCGCCTGTTTCCGTACCTTTACAGCGCCGCGCGTACCGCTTCCCAACAGGGCCTAAGCCTGTGTTACCCGATGTATTATGAATATCCCGAAGTCGAGGACGCGTATCTCGCGCGTGGACAGTATTTTCTGGGCGATCAACTGTTTGTCGCCCCTATTGTCAGCCCAACCGATCCGGCAACGGGTCTGGCCTCCATCAATGTGTGGATTCCTGATAGCACCTGGGTTGAATTCAGCACCCTTGAAGTCTTTCGCGGCCCGCGCTGGGTGCAGATCAATGGCGACCTCAACCGCATCCCGATGTTTGTCAAAGCAGGCGGGATTGTTCCATCAGCACCACTGGCAATGCGAACTCAGCAAATTGCCGCCGACCACCTGATCGTAACACTCTTCCCCGGTGCCGAAGGTCACTTCAGTCTGTACGAAGACGACGGCACAACAGCCGAATATCAGAACGGCGAATTCGAGACGACTGCTTTGCGATCCACCATGTTAGATGAACAGACGCTTGCTATTGCCATCGATAGCGCGGTTGGTAAATGCACAGGTTTACCTCAACGCCGCACACTTGAACTGCATATCGAAGCTATCGCAAGGCCGCAAACCATCTGTGTGAATGATGCCGAATGTTCCAACTGGACATACGATGCGACTCAGCGCGAACTGGTTGTGCTGCTGAATGACATAGATCGACGAAGTGCGCAGGATATTGTGATCCAGGTCAAAGCACTGGATGCGCGGTCAGCCGAGTCTGCCGAACCGCTGGTTCACATCATCGATTATGATACCTTTGACGATGCGCGCCAGCAGCTTGGCACAGTCATCGTGGAGCCGTCAACGAATGGCACGCCGTTTACCGTCGAAGTGGAATGGCAACTGGAACGAAATGGCCTAACGAGCGCCAGCCAGGTCATTCTGGAGAACTGCCAGTCGCGCCAGATTCTGCACTGCCCGTTCAAGGATGATGGTAGCCTTGCCTCGTTCCGCTGGAATGCACATGTGACAGTCCGATGGGCCGACCAGATCATTCACAAGCGCCCATTGGCAGGCAGCGATCTACACGCCTGACCAATCGTTCACGCCGGAGGTGCCCGACCGCGCGGGATGGCATTCAATGATACAGTCTTTACCAGGGATGCCTAATATACGACAACCATTTGGAATGTTACTGCTTCAACAGGAACGTGAGCGCCTTTCGGCGGGAGAATCGCTTGAAGCATGTCTGAATACGATGCTGGTCAGTGACATATCCCAGGCAGCGACTTTGTGCGTTCAGTGTGTTGGTGAGGCGACGTGTTTCTTGAATGGAGTCCCACTTGAGCCTGCATCAGCCATTTCACATGAAAAGTTGGGGCCAATGTTCTCTTCATGGATGCAGCCTGCTGTCACCTATTTTGCGCTGTCGCTTCACGCTGGATCGAATCAACTGACAGTGGTGACTCAACCTAAACCGGGATCGGATTGGTGGGGCGTTGGCGCGACACTCTTTGATAGCTCCGGGCTGGTGTTGACACAACCGAACGATATGCCCGTAGAAATGACAGGTTGAGATGGCGGCATCCTGCGGAAATGACGTGACCCCAGCGGCTAGCCAGCGGATACAATCCAGCCGAGTTGATGCGAGAGCTGCATTGCCGCAGAAGCAGTTAAGCGTCCGGCCTCGTCCAGTGTGTTCCCAAGCCGGAACTTTGGCGCACTGACGTTAAGCGCCGCAACTACAAGGCCCCGAAAATCGCGCACTGGCGCAGAAACGCCGACTGAACCACCGAGTACCGGAGCAGGCCGACGCGTCGGCGGTTGTGTGGGACGTAAACACCGGGAAACTGCTGCAAGTTGTCGTCATGCCCGATTTCCCGGTGGAATAGTGAGTTAGGACTAGCGCGAGGTCGTTTCTACGGAACCACGGCCCATAACCGCGTGGTTCCGTCACCGCTACCAGACGCTAGTACTGACCCATCCGGGCTGAACGCGACGCCAAAAACGCTCGTCGAATGTCCAGATAGAGTGCTTATTGATTTACCAGTTTTGACATCCCACAACCGGACCGTTGTGTCCTCGCTCGCTGAAGCGAGGATTTCACCATTCGGGCTGAACGCTAAACCGGACACGCGCTTCGTATGACCCGTCAGTGTGGCCGTCAATTCTCCCGTCTTGACGTTCCACAAGCGAATCGTCTTATCGCTGCTGCCAGAGGCGAGTGTCGCGCCGTTCGGGGTAAACGCTATGGCATTGACGACATCCGAATGTCCGCTGAGCGTCGTTGTCACCTGTCCCGTCTTGACGTTCCACAAGCGAATCGTCTTATCACTGCTAGCGGAGGCCAGTGTCGCACCTTCCGGACTAAACGCTATGGCATTGACGGCATCCGAATGTCCGCTGAGCGTCGTTGTCACCTGTCCCGTCTTGGCATCCCACAGCCTTATGGTCTGGTCACGACTGCCCGAAGCCAGCAGCGTACCGTCCGGGCTAAACGCCACACTATTGACTCCGCCAGAATGACCCGTGAGGGGACCTATTGATTGGCCTGTCTCGACCTCCCATAGCGATATAGTCCCGTCGATATTACCCGCCGCTACCGTCGATCCATCGGGACTGAACACAACACTCGACGTGGTAGCGGTGAAGCTGTCCAACGTGCCAGTTGCTTGCCGGGTGTTGCTATCGACGAGTTGCACCTTGCCATTGCCCTGAGCAGATGCCAGCCTTCCGTGTGGCCCAAACGCGACGCCGTAGACGAAGCTGCTATAGCCCTTCAGCACTTTGAGTGATTTACTGGTCTTAACATCCCAGACACGCACCGATCCGTCGTCACTACTGGATACCAGCCTTGACGCGTCAGGACTGAACGCAACCGTTTTCAGGGGTTCAGTATGGCCCTTAAAGGTGGACTTAGCCCTCCCCGATTTGACATCCCATACCTGAACGGTGTTATCGGTGCTGCCAGAAGCCAGCGTCTTACCGTCGGGACTGAACACGATACTTGTGAAAGCACCATCCCTGGCACTCTGGAGCGTAATTGTCGCCTTACCTGTCCTGGCATTCCGCAGTTGTATCGTTGTGTCGTAGCTACCAGACGCTAGAGTCTTGCCATCAGGACTGAACGCCAGACTGGTGATGATCTGGGTTTGACCTGTGAAGGTCGTCGATAATTGTTTTGTCGCAACATCCCACACCTGTATCGACCCATCGTCCAGTCCGGAAACTATTGTCTTGCCGTCGGGATTGAATGCGACGCTATACACGCCACCTGTATTCACCGTGAGCGTTGCAACCAACTGACCTGTTTTGATCTCCCATAGGCGCACGGTTTCATCAGTGCTGCCGCCAGCAATCAGCGTTCCATCCGGGCTAAAGGCGACGCCCAATATGCCGGAAACCAGGCCTTTGACCGGGGGACTGGTCAAGGTAGTCGTCAATTTGCCAGTTTTGGTGTCCCACACGCGCACAGCACCGTCAAACCCGCCTACCGCGATTTGCGATCCATCCGCGCTGTAGGCCATGCTCAGACACAAACTGGCGCTTTCCAGGAATTGAGGGTTGTCCAGCGTATCAGCCGGGTACAGCCATATACCGATTGAAGTTGCGACTGCCAATGTTTTGCCGTCACTCCGTTGCTTCGCTGGTCGCCGTGCCTTGAGCCTGGACAGCATTCGATAACCCCGACCCAATAAGCAGCACCGTTATACATATAGTCAGCCACAATGAATTACGTTTCACGATTTGGGACCACCTTTCAGTTTGCTTGTAGTCAGTTAGGACAGCCACACTGCATGTAACGTTGCGCCGCTTTCTGAGCAGCCTGATCAATGTTGTACATTTCCCAATGGTATCCGCCGAAGCGCCCATCCGTATTAATCGGTCCATGCAGCCAGGGCTTGACGATAGTTAACGGGTTATAGACAACGAGCGGTGCAATCGGAAATTGACCGTCGGTTGCAAAGAATGCTTTCTCAATCGTGTGATACAACGTGATCCGGTCTGGACCATACGGCAACGCGCTGGCACGATCAATCTGCTGATCGATATCAGTACACGGGCGCTGCAAATCGTTTTCGGCGTGACAGCTTAAGACATCGTGCATCCAATTGTTCGCGTCAGGATAATCGGGTGCCCAGCCCAGCAAAGCGATGTCAGGACGATTCTTGGCCCCCGGCTTAATATCCTTATACAGTTGATCAGGTTCGACCTTGCGAACTCTCACCCGGCTGGCAGGACAGTCCAGCGATTCCTGCATCATCTGTTGCAGATAAAGACCTGGTGCCGTTTCAGTTGTCTCGACGTTGATGGTGGGGAAGCCCTTGCAATTCGGGAATCCCGCTGCGCTTAACTGCGCTTTGGCATAATCCGGGTCGTAGCCATCGGTTCCAAGATCGGCGTCCGGATTACCCTGCTCGAAGCCGCCATAGATTCCAGGCGGTGTGAAGTGTCCAGTAACTTGCCCACCATACTTGTCGGAGAAGCCGGAACGGTCAATCGCCGCACTGATGGCCCGACGGACCTCCACTTTATCGAATGGCGGTTTGTCCTCCATGAAGCCGAAATAGAAAACGGCGGGTGACGGGCGATTCACAAAGTTCACGACCTCATACGGGTTTTGCAGAAGATTGTCCAGATTAGCGAGGACATCTTGCGCACTCGACAGCGGAACATCGACAATTTCGATCAGACCTGAAAAATAGGACCGGATCGGGATATTGTTTCCGGTGCTGCTGTAGATAATGCGCTGGATATTCCCCGCAGGGTCAGTATGCACATTCTGTGGATAGAGTGGATTTCGAACATACACCGCCTGCCCGTTTTTGGTGTATTCGGTGAGCACGAAAGGACCATCGGTGACGATATTCGAAGCCGTGGTCCAGGCATCGCCATACTGGTCGATAATTTCCTTCGGGATCGGACGAAACATCCAATAACTGGTTGTCGAAAGGAAATAGGGGAGATTGCCTTTTGTCGTGATCTCTAGCTGTGTATCACTCACTGCGCGTACCGCAATTTGATCGAAGTCGGAGTCCTTGATCTGTGTTTTATCGAGCCTGGCAACCTTTTCGCAGCCCTGAATGATGCCTGCCGCCACCCACGTATAAAAAGCGTTGAGGCGCGGGTCGCAGCTTCGCCTGATGCCGTCTACAAAATCCTGCGCAGTCACATTGCGAACCTTTGTGACCGCCTGACTCCTGGCGTCCCATTTCACCCAGGGGACATCATTGCGGAGTGTAAAAGTCCAGACCTGGCCTGCTGCGTCTTGCTGCCAGGCTGTCGCTAGCGACGGGCGTATCTTACCCATCACCGGATCAACATCTGTCAATCCGACGAAGAGGTTCGCAATATGGTCTACGGAATCGACATCTTCTGCCCGCTGTGGGTCCAGGGTGATCGGGAAATGTGGACCAGCCAGCCGTAGCGTGATCGGCTCAGATGCTGCCTGAACCGACGACGGTAGACTGATCGCAACAAGAATACTGACGATCAAAATCGGTATGACGGTTATTTTACGCATAAATGTCCTCCGCTATGGCTGGCAATAACCTGTCGGTGCGCACGACTGGATGTAGCTTTTGTCGTATGCAGCTTCCGCGTCGTTAGGGTTCAACTTCAGCGCGTAACTGTAATCGGCAATCGCCTTGTCGTATTGCTGAAGATTGGCGTAGGCGTTGCCCCGATTCACGTAGAAATCCGGGTCGTTGGGATCGAGCGAAATGGCGATGTTGTAGTCATCAATTGCTTTCTGATCTTCCCCGCCAAGGTTCAAATTGCCCCACTCGAAATAGCCCCTGGCATTCTTCGGATCAATGGCAATCGCCCGGTTGATGTCATTCAGGGCATGAAGTTGGTCATCCAGGCCAACGTATGCCAGCGCCCTTTCAATGTAGACATCATAGTAGTTCGGGTCAGCTTGCACTGCCTTGTTCAGTTCGTCAAGCGCTTGCTGAAACAGATTCATGTCAATGTGAATGCTGCCGATGTTGAAATAATAGGAGAACGTGTCGCCGGAATCGAGCTTGAAAGCGTGTTCGTAATCGGCGATGGCAAGCTGATAGCTCTTCAAATCGTGGTAAATCACCGCCCGGTGGTTGTAGAAAAGTGGTTCATATGGATTCAGCGCAATGGCGCGGTTAATATCAGCGAGCGCAAGGTTGAGCTTTTTCTGACTGTAATATGCTAATCCACGCCCATCGAGGGCATCAGGATTCTGTGGATCGATTGCCAGCACGTGATTGAAATCGGCTAGCGCTTTGTCAAATTCCTGTTGTTGATCGTAGAAACTGCCGCGTTCGATGTAACCCTCAGCGTCATTCGGTGCGGCAGCAATCGCACTTGAATAGTCAGCCAGCGCCTTGTCCTTGTCACCCCGTGCCACATATACCGCTGCGCGGCCCAGATAGGCATCCGGCAATTTGGCATCAAGATCAATGGATTTGCCGTAATCACTGATCGCCAGATCAAACTGATTTTGAGCGAACGCTACATTAGCTTGATTGTAGTAATAGCCATATTCTTGCGTTGGATCGATCTTGAAGGCTGCATCATAATCATCGAGCGCCTTCTGATATTGTTTCTGCTGCTGGTAGACGCCACCACGCCATATATACGCATTGACGCGCTTGGGATCAAGCGTAATAACCTGGGTGAAATCGGCAATCGCTTCGTCAAATTTACCCGTAGCAGCATATGCTCTGGCACGTGCCATCAGCCCTTCGATACTATTTCCGTCGAGCTTGAGGGCTAGCGCTGCATCGGAGAGCGCCTGGGCATAATGTTTACAGTCATCCTGCGCCATGCCCCGATACGCGTAGGCATCGGCCAGACGCGGCTGCTTCCCGATCACTTTTGTAAATTCGAGGATTGCAGCCTTGCAGTTGTGATCGGTGAGCAGTTTGATACCCGGTTGTAATGGATCGCTATCCGCACGCGCGAATGCGACACTCTGACAAATCACAATGAACATGACGATCATCAGGCGATACGATCTCATCGTGTTTTGATCTCCATTGATTCAGTTAGGCAAGCGGCTGAGACTGGGATTCATAACGCTATGGTAGCACTCAATTGAGATTGCCCAGCGATAAAGCTCATAACATCTTAGATGAACATCGTTTAGAGATCGTCAAGACAATGTAATGGATGTCAGATTATCGTGGGTTGTTGAGGACGACGAAGGGATCGGCTTTTGGGAGCCGATCCCTTCATACGGGGCATTATTCTGGCAGTCGCGGCCATTATCGCGCCGTCCTTCTTTGCGTCAGGGCAGTTAAACTCGTGGCACACATCCCACCATGTTTTCAGCTAGGTCGAAGTTACGGCACTACTTTTTGCCGTTGGGCGATTTTGCTGGCGATAACACCGTGTCGATCAGGCCGTATTCGGCTGCCTTATACGCATCCATATACATGTCGCGATCCGTGTCCCGTTCGATGATTTCCCGGGACTGGCCTGTTGTCTCCATAAATATCTGGTTGAGGCGTTCGCGCAGGCGAACCATTTCTTCAGCCTGGATTACAATATCCGACGCCTGCCCCTGGGTTCCGCCGTGGGGTTGGTGCATATGAATCGTCGCGTTCGGCATTGCAAAGCGCCGCCCCTTTGTTCCTGCTGTCAGTAGAATCGTTCCAAAGCTGGCAGTCATCCCGACAGCACAGGTACTCACCGGAGCTTTGACCAGCTTCATTGTGTCGTAGATAGCTAATCCAGCGTACACCTGACCACCCGGACTGTTGATATACATTCTGATTTCGTTTTCCGGGTCCTCCCGATCAAGCCACAGCAATTGTGCTATCGTCAAATTTGCGATCTGATCATCAATCGGCGCACCCACCACGACAATCCGTTCTTTTAGCAGCAACGAATAAATATCATAGGCACGTTCGCCGCGCCCGGTTGTTTCAATTACGCTTGGGATCAACATTGCTCGCGGGTCATTCATAGCGCTTCCTCTGTATTCGCAATCAGATTCTATGATCTAAGGAGGCAGTTTGTGGCAAAAAGGTGACAGAGGAATTTGCGATAATGCTTCGAGCGTGCGGCGCTGAAGATGGGATAGGTATATGGCGGCTGCCTGAGACAGTCAGGCAGCTTATCAAGATGCTACTCTTTTAAGGTAAATACTGTCTATTTCATGCCGGTCAAGACAATACCTCTGATAAAGTAGCGCTGCGCAAGGAAGAAGAGAAGGACAACCGGAAGGATCACTGCCGTTGAAGCAGCCATCTGAAGGTCCCAGCGAGTTGCCAGGGTGCCACGGAAAGTCGCAAGCCCAACCGCGACAGTATAAAGTTCAGGAGATCGCAGGTAGAGGAGAGGGCCAAGCAGATCGTTCCATGCGTTCAGGAACGTGAAAATGCCCACCGTAATCAAGGCAGGGCGTGCCAGCGGCATCATAATTCGCCAGTAGATGCCAAACTCGCTACAGCCATCAATGCGGGCTGCATCCGCAAGTTCTTCGGGTATCGTCTGGAAAAACTGACGCAGCAGGAAGATGTTAAATGCGCCACCGCCAAAAAACAATGGCACGGTGAGCGGCAGAAATGAGTTAACCCATCCGAGCCGCGTGAACATAATGAACTGCGGGACAAGGACAATGACATACGGCAGAAACAACGTTGCAACCACAATGCCAAACCAGAAGTTGCGCCCTGCAAAGCGGATTCGAGCGAAGCCATAGGCGCAGAATGATGACGTGAACACAACGGCGATCACATTCAGACTGGCGATAATCAGCGAATTCCTGAAATAAAGCAAAAACGGCTTATAAGTTAAGGCGTCAACGTAGTTTTGAAAGAGCGCTGGATTAGGAATCCACTCTGGCGGGTATTGGAATATTTGTATCTGGGACTTGAGCGAGCTGCTAACCAACCAGATAAATGGCATCAGCATCAGGAAGCCAAAGACGAGCAACAAAATGATAGTTATCGCGCGCCGCGTCGGGTTGTATCGCCTACCGGAACGGTATCTTACCGGTCGGACTTTGACCTCTGGTTTTAACAGAGCTGCATCATATGTACTCATCGCCCATACCCCTTCACGCTATGCCGTGGGATTCTCATAGTAGATGCGCGTGCCAATGTACTTGAATACCAGAAACGACAATCCCACCAGAATAAAGAACAGCAGCCAGGAAAGCACCGCTGCGTAGCCCATATTCAATCCCTGGAATGCTGTCCGGTAGATGTAGAGCACCAGAAAGAGCGTTGCGTTCTGGGGGCCGCCATTGGTAATCAGATAGGCGCTTGTGAAAACCTGGAATGAATTGATAAAGCCGATGACAAGGTTGAAGAAGATCACCGGAGACATGAGCGGCAGTGTCACAGACATGAGCTTGTCCCATGCCCCCGCGCCGTCGATCTCGGCGGCCTCGTAATAAATATCAGGAATCCCTTGCAACCCGGCAAGGAAGATAATCATTGCGCCGCCGACGCCCCCCCACAAACTCATGAAAATGAAGGATGGAACGGCGATATTTGGGTCCTGAAGCCAGGGGACTTTGGATAGCCCGATTCCGCGCATGAAAGCATTCAGCAGTCCAAATTCCGTGTTGAATATCCAGGCCCAGAGCGCGGCGTTAGCGACTGCTGGAACAATGCTCGGCAGGTAGAAGATGGTTCTAAAGATCGAAATACCCGGTAACTCGTTGCTGATAAGGAGCGCCAGGCCAAAACTGAAAACCAGTCCGACGGGTACTGAAACAGCCGTATAAATAAATGTCGCTTTCAACGTTTGCGGAAGCAGTGGGTCCGATAGCAACTGCTCGATATTGGCAGTCCCGACATACTCCGGCGCGTTGATCAGGTCCCACTTTTGTGTGGTCAAATACGCCGCAACACCGGCTGGGATCAAGAACCAGATGAGAAACCCCAGCACAAATGGCGATATGAATATGTAACCCAACACATTCCGTCGCTGTGCCAGAGTCAGTCGTGGAATCCAGAGGGGTCTGGTGTCCACGGAGGATGTCGTGGTCTCAGATCGGGTCGCCATGATGTTTGCCTCCCATGGGCTGGTCAACTGAACTCGGAAAATCGTAAGAGGGCCAATGATTAACATTTGACCCTCCACGGTTTTCGTGAACTTGACCGTTAGCTAGGCAGAAGCCTTGGCGATGGCGTCGTTAGCTTGCTTAACGGCGGCAGGCATGACATCCGCAGCAGCCTTGCCATTGTTAATCGCGTCGAATGCAGGGTTGATGAAATTCGTGAAC
>WNFN01273137.1_pt1 | contig 11166 bp, 10 predicted proteins | sample 5400161 | NCBI WGS metagenome assembly WNFN01 (sample SAMN13153353, study PRJNA577476) | soil metagenome | isolation source: 80 cm saprolite on Douglas fir-dominated hillslope | place: USA:California | collected 2013-09-17
TCAACGGCTTCCCCGTCTTCAACATATGCGCGATGCGATCCTGCGTCGGGCGCGTCCCGATCAGCGACAGAAAAGCTTCGCGTTCAAGATCGAGCAAGTACTGTTCGGAAACGCGAGTTTCGTGATTCAGGTCCCCGCCCGTCAAAATGCGCGCGAGCTTCTCGCCAATCAATGCATCATGATCCGAAATGTAGCCGCCGCGCTTCATCATGTGCACCCCCAGCTTCAAAGTCGCCAGCGCCGGATTTCCCAGCGCCAGAATGTCCGTGCGCTGCTGTGGCTGCACATAACCGCTCGCCGCCAACGCCAGCACTTCTTTCTTCGCGTCAGCGATCAAACGATCGCGATTCATCGAAACGGAATCGTCTTCGCTGAGAAAGCCATAGCCGCGCGCCTCTTCAGCCGAGGTGGCAACCTTCGCCAACGCGATCGTTTCGAAGGCGCGTTTGACGAACGGAAACGGATCCGCGTCCTTCATGTCTTTCGGAATCGAATCGAGCGCGCGCACCAGCATCTCTTTCGTCCCACAGCCGGCGGGAATTATTCCCACGCCGACTTCGACCAATCCGATGTACGTCTCCGCCGAAGCCCGTACGCGATCCGCATGCAGGACCATTTCGCAGGCGCCGCCAAAGACCATCTGGAATGGCGCTACGACCACCGGCTTGGGCGAATACCGCAAACTCATGACCGACGATTGAAACAGCCGGCCGATCATTTCGAGTTCTTCCCAGTTTTCGTCCTGCGCTTCCATTAACATCAACATCAGGTTCGCGCCGACGGAAAAGTTCTGGCCCTGGTTGCCGACCACCAGACCGACAAAATTCTTCTCGACTTCGGTCAGCGCAATCTTCAGCATCTCAAGCGTGTCGCCGCCAATCGAATTCATCTTCGAATGAAATTCGAGACAGGCGACGCCGTCGCCGAGATCGATCAGCGACGCGCCGGAATTCTTCCTGATGACTGCGGTGGGCGTGGCACGCGCATCTTGCGCGTGATTCACGGGCGGGACGCCCGTGCCACGTTCTTTCAGCGTCTTCAGAATAATCGTGCCGGGCAGGTCACTGGCCGGAACATATTTGGCCGACGGAAAGTCGAAATAGAAGCGCTGGCCATTTTCTTGTTTGTAGAAAGACTTCGCGCCAGAGTCGAGCATCTGCTGCACATTCATGGGAACCGTCTTGCCCTCTTCTTGCAACTTCGCCACTGACTCTTCGACGCCGATCGCGTCCCAAACTTCGAACGGGCCCATTCCACAGAAACGCGCCGACGCGATCTTTCGCCCACGCGAGCGCCTTAATTCGCTCGGCGGTATCTTCGATGTTCTTAGCCATCTCCAGCGACGGCAGCTTAACTTTCTCGGCGGGTCGATACTCGAAAGTAGCCGGATCGAGCGTCAGGATCTCTCGCTTACCATCCGCGCCTTTTTCTCTCTTATAGAAACCGGCTTTGGTCTTGTTGCCGAGCAGCCCGCGCTCGATCATCTTCGAGATGGACTCTGGCATCACGAACATCTCGCGCTCAGGATCGTCGGGAAGATTCTCGTGCAGGTTGCGGACAACGTGCGCGAAAACGTCCAGGCCGACCAGATCGAAAGTGCGAAACGTCGCCGTCTTTGGCCGGCCGGCCGCGGGGCCGGTGATCTTGTCCACTTCTGCGATCGAATAACCGTCGTCGATCATCGCGCGAATGGTAACCAGCGCGCCGAACGTGCCGATGCGATTGGCAATAAAGTTTGGCCGATCCTTGGCGATGACCACGCCTTTGCCCAGACGCTCGTCGAGAAAACCGAACATCGAACACGAGACTTCCGGCCTGGTCCATTCGGTCCGAATCAGTTCGACCAGATGCATGTAGCGCGGCGGATTGAAGAAGTGCATGCCGAGGAAGTGCGCGCGAAAATCTTCCGATCGTCCTTCGGCAAGTTGCTTGAGCGGAATGCCGCTGGTGTTCGAAGCAATGACGGCGCCGGGCCGGCGATGTTGTTCGACTTTCTCGTACAAGCCGCGTTTTATTTCCAGATTCTCAACGACTGCTTCGATGATCAGATCGCAGTCTTTCAACTTCGCCAGGTCGTCTTCAAAGTTTCCTACGCTTACGAGGCTTGCGAGATCAGCAGTGAAGAACGCCGCCGGCTTGGATTTCTTCGCGGCCTCGAAGCCGGCCCGGGCAATCTTGGTCCGATCAATCGACTCCAGTCCCATAGTCGGCGTCCCGTCTGGCCCTAACGCGTTCTCACGCGGAACTATGTCGAGTAAAAGCGTGGGAATGCCTGCATTCGCCAGTTGCGCGGCGATCTGCGCGCCCATCGTTCCGGCTCCCAGAACAGCGGCCTTTTTTACGGTGATCATGGCGGCTAGATAATACTGAATGAATGTTCATTCAGCAAGTATCGGCGTGCCCATTTTCCAAGTGCCTGTTTATGTGGGTTCGGTCATAAAGTGAATTTCGTTGGTCATAAAGTGAAATTGGTCGGTCATAAAGTGATGGGACCAGTCACAGTGGTATCCCAGTAGCAAGCTTCGCAACCTTGCTTCACACCCCGACCCTCAGTCGGTGATCACTCCAGGCATGACAACTAGCCTTTTTGAGTTCAGCGACGGAGCCTTCGAACGGCTTACTCTTGGGTAATCAATGACATCGAGGCATCGCATTTTCAAAACTCGCCGTCTATTCGTAGATCGCAGGTTACACTCAATCGCGACGAGTTTTGGCATTTCCGAATCGTCTCTGAGTGAAGTTGCGAGACCTAGCGACTCGGATGCGAGCGCCTGTAACATTCAACCGAAACTGCAGCATCTTGCGACTTACGCCATAGAGTGTCTCCGCGTCGTCGTCTGACATTCCGCTGCGGATAATATGAAGAGCTGCTTCGTCGGAAATTAAGAGAGCGCCTGACAGCCATTCAGCTTCCTCTTCGAGAATTGGGTCCCAATCGCGGCAACCGCCAGAATTAATAGGGGGAGTGGCAGGGTGCAGCAGCAGGGCGTGCGCAAGATTACTTGATTGTCGTCCTGGTGAGTGGGCATCGTTATGCAAGATAGTGCGTTCAAATCCTCGAAACACAGTCACTGCCGAGAACTCCGCACGATTCGTGCGCATAAAATAACGCGTTGCGTCGGGAAGTCTGCGCTATGGGCTTAATTACCGAACGAAGCTCGTGTTTCTAGAAGGAAGTTTGACGCTTCGCGCGGATTGTGGTGTACCAACCGCGATTCTGATCCGGTTGGTCTTCCTGCACGATTACCCGAGAACGGAGCCGATCGTACTTGATAAGTCAGGTCTATTCATACATGTTGCTGATAGACATTTTTCTGCTGACGTTTGTTGTTTGTGGCTGCCGCCGGAATCAGAATGGAAGGCTAAGGACCCAAAAGCGCTGTATGAGTTTTTATGCCACGTCTCAGTGTTCTTTGAACGGCAGCTAATCTACGACGCGGACCCAGAGAAGAAGTGGCCGTGGGGCGAACGGCCTCACTACGTAATGGGATACCTCGAATACATAGCTGAATAATTAGGAGACGAACGTTTGCTTCAGGTTTTTTCGCCGAGTCTCGTCGGGGGGCATCACATTCCACTCGCGGAGGAGTGTCCTTGCAACAGTGGACGGCGTTTTAAGGCCTGTCACTTCAAAACGATTGAGAAGCTGGGCAACAAGATGGGCCGTGAAATATTTCAGAGGGTGCTTCATGAGTCGGCGCAAGAGAGCGCCACGAGCGCAAGCGCATGATCAAGAAACGCAGCGCGAATTGAGTTGTCTTCGGAAAGGTACTCGCCGGCCCTCTTGATTTCCGAAGCGCGCATTTGTTCAGGTGCGCTTTGCTGAGACAGGAAGAATGTCGGCAAAGATTGCTCCCTGCTCCGTGGCGGCGCTTGCAACGCAGCGAGTTGATTTCGGAGGATAAATACATGGCTTATAGCGACGAAACGCGCAGGCGAATTTACGATCGGACTGATGGATACTGCCACCTGTGCTGTAGGAAGCTAAGTTTTCATAACTATGCGTGTTACGGTGCGAGGGGAGCCTGGGAAGTGGAGCATTCGATACCGCGGTCAAGAGGCGGCACAAATCATCTCAACAACCTCTACGCCGCCTGCATCCCTTGCAACCCAGGACCAGGAAAGCTCATATGAGAAGGTCTAACACGGTCAAAGGCGCGGCGCTCGGTGCTCTCGTCGGTTCGTTTGGAGGGCCTGCGGGCGTGATCGTCTGCGCTGCATTAGGGGCTAAGATCGGCGCTGGATTGAACCCAAACGATTGACCTTCCCTTCTTGGTTCGTTCTGGGCATGTTTCGCATGATAATGAAACTAAATCTGCGAAGGTCTGGTTGAACTGGTTCATGAGAGTGGTTTCGCTGTACACGGCAACTCTCAGTTGGTAGAATCCTGCCAACACGAGCGGGTGCTAAATGTACTCGCTAAGAGGGCGGCTGACGGGGTGAGGACGTTGGCCGCTTTCGCCTTTTCAGGACCCTACATTAGTGATATAGCCATAATAGTGGACGCGAAAAGATACTGTTCCTATTGTGGCGAGCGAGTCCGCCATTCCGCTAATCGATGTCCGATGTGCCATCACCTAATGCTCAGCGGGCGCCGAGTTCTAGTTCTCATACTTCTCGCCATCCTGGTAGTTGCTGCCTTCTTTCTTTGGTTGGACTACCAGAACATTGAGTTCTTCAAGTGACCATGATCAGTCACTGATTTTCGAGGTTGACCGGGGTCAAAACATCAAAAACCATATATCATCCAGGATAAGTTTCGAGGAGTCGGTCAGCCGGGCTGGATTTGGTATTCGGGCGCTTATGTAAACAGGTTTTCAATGTTCCCAAATATCAATAGACTCTGCCGAAACATTAAGGGGCGGCAAGATTCTTCTAAGTGGTCTTATCAAGAGTTCCGCGAGCGATTTTCAGATAACCTCCGTGCTTGCCAATGGGAGCCGCATCCCTTCTACAGTGTGTTCACCCAATTTGATAGAGAGTATTACCTGCAACGCAAGGATGAGTTTCTACACAAGTACCGCTGCTTCTACGCTGTCTCTAAGACAATCTCACCTAAAAGGATTATCGAGCTGGGTGTCTGTGCCGGGTCAGGCGCAGATGCGTACCTGAGCGCCAGCCCTCAAGCTGAATACACAGGAATCGATACCTTCGGAGAGCCATTCAGTCCTGATGATGACTCACCCTGGAAGGTTTTGCGCAAAGACAAGCACTCTCTCTGGAAGCCGATCGATATCGCCCGTCGATTGTTTGAAGATCGAGGGTTTCAGCATTATGAATTGATCACTGCTAATTTGAGACATCTGCATCGGCTTCCTCATGCGGCCGACTTAGTCGTGGTCGACGCCGCGCACGACTTTGACAACGAGTATGCCGATCTACAGTTGGCGCTGAGTGCCGAGCCGACGTTCATCTTTGTTGACGACTCAGAGGATGAAAGCCAGGCCAAGCGCGCGATTGAGAAATTCCTGAACGAGGATCTGCGAGACAGGGTTGACTATACTTTAGCGGTTGATTACATCGGCGGAGGACTATTGATCAAACTGAAGAAATGAATGTTCGCTCAATTTCTCAGTATTGTTTTCGCTGATCGAAGCATTTATCGCCGAGGACTCTCTGAACTCTTTCAACATGCATCGTCCTTCCGGGTAGGCAAAAGGCTTTTAGTCTCGGGCAGCACCTTCGAGCATAAAATCAGTGATCGAGAACGTCTCAAGAGGTACGTTGGGTCGCACCCTGATAACTTTCCTACTCCATTTCTCGGGGTTGTGCTTATTGAAACTATCTACTTCTATTTTGTTCAGATAGAAGTTATGCCGTTTGCAGGTAAAAATGAACGTCTTGTGGTAAAAAATCACGGAGCCGTATTCGACTGATATTTCAAATCCGTCTTTATTCTTCTTCGCACCATCAAAAGCAAAACCATTACGCTCCACATCGGTAAGTAGTTTTATGGTGTGCAACACTCTGCCGTTCCTAACAATGTTCACCGAGCGAGTTCCCGGTTCTGTCCCCTCCTCAACCCTATACCCTTTCGGATCATCGCAATCTAAAGTTTTCGAGTCTTGGTCATCAATGTTTAGTCTATCAGCGTGAGATTCCTCTACGGCCGAAGAATTGTTGGCTGAAATCGGAGGTTTTTCATTGTTAGATTTCGTCATGATGGGTGAGCTGTCGGTCGAGCAACCCACAATTAAGAATAGGAACAGAACAGAGACGCTCATGAATTTATTAGATTTGGCGAATCCTCCAAAAATTGGGAGTGAAGTACGACTCATCAGCGAAGACTCACCTTACACAGATAGCTTAAAACCTCCAAAAAATGGTTTGTCCTCTTGCGCCAATCGCGGTTAGACCTGTTGTCGCTCTCCTGGCGCCCGTCACATAGTGAAAATCATCGGCCGCAGTCCAGTTGGCGATATTCGTAAACACGGCTTCACACGATGACCATAACCGTCATAGGAGTACGTGCTCGTGTGATTCGACCTGTCGGTGGCCGTGATCATCTGGTTCTCGGCGTCGTAAGTACACTGGTCGTTCGATGTCAGATAGTCCTTTGTCTGGTTGCCCGCCGCGCTCGCTCAATGAGTTTAGCGATCCGATGAGAATCTCAAGAATCGCAAGACTGACCCCAGCTTGATCCTGTGTTACGGGAATTATCCACTCGGAGTCCTATGAAAAGTGGCGTCAGGGTTTTTCTTTCTTAAGTCGCGATTCGACTTGAGACAACTTTGCTGACAATTCCTTCGCAACCTGAACTTCAGTTGATTTTGTTGAAGGCAAGCCTACGCTCGATTCGGAAGATACCGATTGTAAGTACACCTTTATCTTAGAGATCTCGTCCAGCGTCAAAGTATCTTCATCAAACAGATCATACTGGAAAGCTCTTCTGACAATCCGCCGTCTGACCACTCAGACACACCGAACAGAGCAGGAAGAAGATTCTTATCTCCGCGCCTAACTAACCGTCCTATGAGTTCTGCTTCCCAATCTGAATATGGATTACCGACATGGGGTTTTTGGAGCATCGCCGAAACGATGCTTTCCTTATTCGGTTCGTAGTCTACATCTAGGTTGCACAAAAGGAATGCAATCGCGAGTCGGTCGGTATCCACTTTCGCATCGTCTCGAAGCCGCAATAGCATCTTTATCAGATCAGGGCGAGGATACGAACTCAACACTTTCCATGCATCCTTGCGTCTTTGAGCATCGCTAGTGGCGAAATCTCTAACAAGCTGAAGTAAATCTTGCTTCATACCACTGTTTCCTGCTCTAGTTTGGTCGTCTGAGGCAACTTGTTTGACGCGAGTTGTTTCCGTTCGCCCGTCGGATGTAGTCGAGCCATGGCATCCCATAACGAAAGTCAGAACCACGATAACTACGCAGTGGATCAAGCCAAACCTCTCAAAACACCTATATTCGGCTGCTGAATTAGAATGACCGATGATGCGCATGTGGTTATTCGTCCGCTTGCTTGGGCTCATTAGCTGCTTGATCTTCATCCTCTTGACTAGTCTCACCACCACCGTTGGGATTTGCGTCGCTCATCCCGAAGGCCGTTCGTAGTTCCGGATACTTGTAGTTGCCGTTTTGGTCGCGCTCACCTGCTATTGCGTTTAAGGTTGCGTCGTCGCCAATGAAAATGTTCGTAAGCGGATCGCCATTTCTCGCTAGATTATTGACATCCGAAATCAATCCGTTGATGTTTGCATTTTCGGTTCTTACACATCCATTCGTAAAGCTAAGAGCTTGGTGATCGTCCAAATCGGGACCTCCGTGAATGTAAATCTTAGTTCGATTATTATCAAGCACCTCACCCGATACCGAAGTCATATAGATGATGCCGGTGCCAAATCTACTATTGTCGGATCTTGCTGCCTGACCGGACACTCCTCCTTGCGTCCCGTTCGCGTTCCCTCCATGAGGGTCGTTTGCCGTCGGGCGATAAACTCCAAATGGCGTGTCATTGTTCTCCTTAGTCCGGTCGCGACCTCTACCTCTAGCTATGCCGGGTGCATCCCTAACTTCGCGTCCGGTACGAGAGTCGAGTCGAATGCTGGCGGTTTGGGTATTCGGACTCACTACAATGATTATGATGGAGAGACCATCGGGATCAATGGCAATAGTCGGTTGGTTGGCTACATAGGAATAGCGATTCCAGCGCTGTGGAATCCTTGGATTCGCACTGGCGCGTAAAGGGTCAACACTGGTGAAACGTCCTTGCATTGACGAATGGTACCTCGCCCCAAAATAATCCAATCCAGTTTCAGTATCCCGTTCCTTTTGGGTGAATTTCTGCCGTGCTCCGTCACCGTTCGTGTAGCCGAGCGTTGTAGTTCTTGCGCCCGCAAAGAGTTCCTCGCCGAACGGCAGGTAATCGTGTCGAGAGACAGTCGCCAAGCTCCCACTCTGATCGAAGATCATCCGCGGCGTACCGAGTTGATCTGAAACCATCCAGCGAATGTCTACTCCACTACCGCTTTGCCATGCAGCCATCACTCGGTCGCGAAGTTCCTGAATGTGAATTGCTTTGACCGGTTGACCTTGAGCAAGGCCCGCCGCGTGGCCACCAGAAGGCGCACCAAGAACCTGATCCAACGCAGTGCGCATCTCCAGAATTGGATTCGCACTGATGTAATCACTCGTCGTCGCCGAATACTGCCAAGAGTAAGGGGACAAACTCATGTGTGAACGTAACGCATTGATCGCATCGCGCAGTTCCGTGATGTGACGACCTTGCACTGTCGTCTGTCCCACACTCAACGGATTGTCATTCAGTGTGGGCGCAGTTCCCCAATAACTAATAACTGTACATTCCGATAGCCATACTCTTTTTGTGGACTCGATGCCGATCCATTCTGGGCATACTCAGCAATCAACTCACCACCAAGACCATAAGCTTTCCACGTCTCTGTGTTCGAGAGGTTGCGCTTTACGCGACGACCGTCACCGTCATAAGAGTAGGTGCTGGTGTGGTTGGAACTGTCGGTGGCCGTGATCATCCGGTTCTCGGCGTCATAGGTGCGCGTGCCGTTGGATGTCGAAAATATTTGAAACGAAACAACGAAGAGGTCCGATCCAACCGGAAGTTATCCGAAGCAGCAGCACGGCTCCCGCGTAGAACAGCAGAAGATCGCCGCTGTCCTCGAAGCCTTCGTCAACCAACACGCCACGCGGTGAAAGATCGCGCGTCCGGCGGTTTGATAAAGCAATAAAGCAGGCTCATAAAGTGGGCAGACAAGATAGCAATCCTCAGACCACGACTTTCGTCGCTCTAACCCCTTGCCAATCAACTACTATGGAATAAAGTTTCTTTATCACTTTTGATAAGGCAGATAAAGATCTCACTCAACCACCGCCGCTGCATCAGTTGGAGATTTATTTCAAGGCTGAAAACGGCACTGTGAGTAAAGTTCTCGATCACCGTCGCTGATTACCAGCAACCACCGTCTCGGCGGTGAAGATCCAACGGTTTGCGGCTATGGGTTCGTTGCCTGGGGTTGCTTGGTTACGTCCCATACACTTCCATCTGTAAAACGCACCTTGCGGAGCGACAATGCAGGTTTTTCCCATGGATCATTGGGTCGGCAGGGCATTGAAGCAGGACCCGTTGGTTTCAGATATCGCTCTGCCTTGTCACGCTTGACTTCAAGAGTCGTCTTTTGATGAGGAGCGAGAGTGCCGTCCCTATTGATCGATTTCTTTGCCGGACTCTCAACTCCGTACTCAATTGGCAAAGCATAAACATCGTACTGTCGACACGGCATCGAAAGAAGCGAATATGCCACGAACGCGACCGCCTTTTCACTCTTGTTCTCAATTTCCATAAGCAGATCGCCGCGCTGCTCTCCTTCCCGAACGAGTTTCACTTTCACCAGTTCGATCGGCTGGCCTGGCACCTTTCCCAAGATGATTCCTTCAGCTTCATCGGTTTGTTGACTGACCGACGCGATGTTGTCGACTGCGTTGTGCGTATTCTGATCCTGTCGGATTCGCCGCCCCGATCTCAGTAAGATTATTCCTACAACACCGATCAAGAGAACCAAAAAGGCGATTCCAACGATCAGTCTTCCCAGATTTTGTTTCTTCATTGTGGCGCCTTGACGCTAACCGGTATTTGTGGATGCACCTGTGGATTGCCTATGGAGTGCGACAAGTAGTTGAGCACATGCTCATCGGGTGTCGCCACACAACCGAGAGTTGCATCTGTACCAAAGAAACGTCTTGAAGTCTCGTGGCCATGTAGATATCGACTTGTGCTATTGCTTTCTCTGAATACCGGCTCTCCATCTACCCAAGCGGCCTTGAAGAGATCAGCTCGCATGTGACCCCATGAGTATTGGGGCTCAGTGCCCTGCGGTGTTTTCTCTGGAATGTACTGGAAGCCGTGAAAGTTCGCCAATCTCCCGTCCTTGACCGCCCAAGCCTCGCTCGCCTTGCCTACTTTTGCAAGGTTTATGAAGTATTCGCCGGCAGCTGGTGGTTCATTCCCCGCGCCATAGCCGCCTGCGAATGCATAGGTATCTCGGGCTTTCACATCGTTAAACCCTTTGCCGTAAAGCGTGACTGTCGCCTTATTAGCTCCAGACCAGGTCGTACTTGTGGAAAGGGTAACGACTATCAGGTTAGTGTACTTGCTCGTCAGTTTCTTTCCTGTATCAGGAACCGTGTATTTTCTGCCATCATGCCACTCCCAATTGTCACCTTTTTTGTGATGAACTAGGAACCAGTTGTGACCGTCAACATCGATTCGGCTTAACGGGCCGTTGCGACAATACGTGTACTGATTCCACGTTTGCGGATCAACGGCTTTGGCATAGACGATGTTATCCGCACCCGTGAATCTCCCTTGAGCGCTTGCGTAGTATCTAGCCCCGAAATAATCGAGTCCGGTTTCGTTGTCTCGTTCTTTTTGGGTGAACTTCTGCCTTACGTTGTCGCTGCCCGTGTAGCCCGGCGTTGTGCTTCGAAGACCGGCCGAGAGTTCTTCACCAAACGGCAGGTAATCATGCCTTGATACGTTGGTAAGCGAACCAGTCTGATCGAAGATCATCCGGGGGGAAAAACACTTGGGGTCAGGCCTCCGATCTTGCGATTCACCGTCGACACTCTTCCACGATCCGCGCGACGAGGCTACCCACTTCTTTGTTATCGCGCACCTTGGCT
>WNFN01208613.1_pt2 | contig 11163 bp, 8 predicted proteins | sample 5400161 | NCBI WGS metagenome assembly WNFN01 (sample SAMN13153353, study PRJNA577476) | soil metagenome | isolation source: 80 cm saprolite on Douglas fir-dominated hillslope | place: USA:California | collected 2013-09-17
CCGCCTCGACGTCGATATAGGCATCGGCGAGGCGCTGGGCGACCGCCTGGAAGCTGCCGATCGGCCGGCCGAACTGCATCCGGCTGTTCGCGTGCGCCGAGGTCAGCTCCAGCGCCCGCTCGAGGACCCCGAGCTGCTGGGCGCACAGCCCGACGGTGCCGCGCGACACCAGCCAGCCGGTGATCTGCGCCCCGGCCGCCGGGCCGCCGAGCACCCGGTCGTCGGGGAGCTCGACGCCGGCCAGCTCGACGCGCCCGGCCGCGTCGCCGTCGGTCATCCGCTGCGGCTGCACCGTGACGCCGCGGTCGCCCGGCGCGACGAGGAACGCGGTGGTTCCGTGCGCCGTCGCGGCCGGGACCAGCATCAGGTCGGCCCGCGGGCCCGCGGGCACCGCGGTCTTCGTGCCGGTCAGCAGCCAGCGCCCACCCCCCGCCCGCTCGGCGCCGGCCGCCGGGGCGCGGGGGTCATCGCCGTCCTCCTCGGACAGGGCGGCCGTGAGGAGCAGCTCGCCGCGACCCGCTGGCTCGGCCCACCGGCGCTGCTGGTCGGGGGTTCCGAACCGCGCGAGCGCGCCGGCGCCCAGCACGGCCGAGGCGAGGTAGGGCACGGGAGCAACCGCGCGCCCGATCTCGGCCAGCACCGAGCACTGCTCGAGCAGGCCGAGCCCGGCCCCGCCGAGCGACTCGGGCAGCGCGGCGGCCAGGACGCCCGCCCCGGCCAGGTCAGCCCACAGCCCGGGATCGAACCGATCACCCCGGGCCTCGACCTCGCCCAGGCGCTCCGGCGTAGCCCGGTCGGTGAGGATCGCCCGGCTGAGTGCGGCCAGGTCGCGCTGGGTTTCGTTATGAGAAAAGTCCATTGGGTTCCTCGGCGGTCAGCGGTTCGCGGCGGGCAGCCCGAGTCCGGCCGCGGCGATGATGTCACGCTGCACCTCGTTCGTACCGCCGCCGAACGTCAGGATCAGGGCGGAGCGGTGCATGCGCTCGATCCGGCCGGACAGGACAGCCCCTGGCGAGCCCTCGCGGATGTCGGCGTGGGCGCCGAGCACTTCCATCAGCAGCCGGTACGCCTCGATGGCGAACTCGGTCCCGAAGACCTTGGTCGCCGAGGCAGCCGCGGGACCGAGGCCCTGGCCCGCCTCCGCCGCGATCCGCCAGTTGACCAGCTTGAGGAACTCGGCCTTGGCGTGCACCCGGGCCAGGTTGAGCTGTACCCACTCCTGGTCGATCACGCGCTGGCCGCTGGCCAGCTTCGTGGCGGCGGCCCAGTCGCGGACCTCGCCCAGCGCCGACACGATCGGCGCCGACGAGGTGAGCGCGACCCGCTCGTGGTTGAGCTGGTTGGTGATCAGCGGCCAGCCCCGGTTCTCCTCGCCCACCAGCGCGGAGGCGGGCACGCGCACGTCGGAGTAGTAGGTGGCGCTGGTGGTGGGCCCGGCCATCGTGTGCACCGGCGTCCAGGAGAACCCTTCCGCGTCGGCCGGCACGATCAGGATGGACAGGCCCTTGTGCCGCGGCGCCTCGGGGTCGGTCCGGCAGGCCAGCCACACGTAGTCCGCGTACTGGATCAGGCTGGTCCACATCTTCTGGCCGTTGATGACGTACTCCCCACCCGCCTCCCCATCCCCCTTCACTCGGACCGCGCGGGTGCGCAGCGCGGCGAGATCGGTGCCGGCCTCGGGCTCGGAGTACCCGATGGAGAAGTGGGTCTCGCCCGCGGCTATCCGGGGCAGGTAGTGCGCCTTCTGCTCCGGGGTGCCGAACCGCATGATCGTCGGGCCGACCGTGTTGATGGTCAGGAAGGGCACCGGTACCCGCGCGATCGCCGCCTCATCGGTGAAGATCAGCTGGTCGAGCATGGAGCCGCCGCGCCCGCCATAGTCCGCGGGCCAGCTGAGGGCCAGCCAGCCGTCGCGGCCAAGCTGCCGGACAATCTGGCGGTACGCCTGGCCGTCGCCGTAGTCCCCCCCGGCGTCGGCCAGGCCGCCGCGGAGCTCGGGGGTCATCAGGTGGGCGAAGTAGTCCCGCAGCTCGCTGCGGAGCTCCTCCTGCTCGGGGGTATAGGCCAGGTGCATCCGCTCTCCACTGCCGTATCAGGCGGTATAAATAGAACGTGTTCTAGGAGTGTAACCGAGGAGAGCTGATATGGCCGAGGCGTTCCTGGTCGACGCGGTCCGGACGCCGGTCGGCCGCCGGGGCGGCGGCCTGGCCGGCGCGCACCCTGCCGACCTGGGCGGGCACGTCATCCGGGCGCTGCTGACCCGCGCGGACCTGGATCCGCTGGCGGTCGACGACGTCGTGTTCGGCTGCGTGGACACGGTCGGCCCGCAGGCCGGGGACATCGCGCGGACCGCATGGCTCGCGGCCGGCCTGCCGGAAGCCGTTCCCGGCGTGACCGTGGACCGCCAGTGCGGCTCGTCCCAGCAGGCGGTGCACTTCGCCGCGCAGGCCGTGATGAGCGAGACCGCGGACGTGGTGATCGCGGGCGGGGTGCAGAACATGAGCCAGATCCCGATAGCGGCCGCCATGCTCGCGGGGCGGCCGTTCGGCTTCGACGACCCGCTGCGCGGGTCGGTCGGCTGGCGCGCGAGGTACGGCACCGAGGAGATCTCCCAGTTCCGCTCCGCGGACTTGATCGCCGCCAAGTGGGGGATCAGCCGCGACGAGATGGAGCGCTACGCGCTGGCCAGCCACCGGCGCGCGCTCGGCGCCGTCGCCGAGGGGGCGTTCGAGGCCGAGATCGTTCCGTATGGCGAGGTGACGACCGACGAGTGCCCGCGCCGCGACACCTCGGCGGCGAAGATGGCCGCGCTGGCGCCCTTGCGCGAGGGGGGCCTGATCACCGCGGCGCTGTCCAGCCAGATCGCGGACGCGTCGGCCGCGCCTGATGCTCACCGCGCCGATCCCGGCGACCGCCCACGCGCTGCAGCGCGCGGGGATGACCCTGGACCAGATCGACCTCATAGAGATCAACGAGGCATTTGCCAGCGTGGTCCTGGCCTGGCAGCGGGAGACCGGGGCGGACCTGGACCGGGTCAACGTCCACGGCGGCGCGATCGCGCTGGGCCATCCGCTCGGCGCGACCGGCGCCCGGCTGATGACGACCCTGCTGTACGCGCTGGAGCGAGCCGGCGGGCGGTACGGGCTGCAGACGATGTGCGAGGGCGGCGGCCAGGCCAACGTGACGATCATCGAGCGCCTGTGAGGTAGCCACGGGGCGGCGCCCGGCCGTGATGCGGCAAGGGCCGGCCCGCGATACAAGCCGGCCTTCGCGAGCCCGAGAACCCTGCTCGGCTGCGTCCGATCTGAGAGGCTTGGGAAATGCTGGACCGGATCGAGGCGGCCGCTGCCCGGCGGCGGCTTGTGCGGCGCGGGGTAAACCCGGACGCCCGCCCTGAGCCCACGATGAGCATGGGCTCTGACTGTCTTCCTCAGATAGAGCACATCGTGATCTTGATGATGGAAAACCACTCGTATGACAACTATTTCGGCATGCTGGCGGGGCGGGGCGATGGCTTGCCGCTTGACGGCAACGGCATGCCCTCGCCGGAGAACGTGTCGGCTGATGGGACCGTGGTCCGGATGCGCCGCTTCTCGGGCACCCGGCAGAAGCAGTATGTGCCCAGCCAGAGCTGGAATGCCAGCCATATCCAGTGGGCCGGGGGTACCGGTACGGGGTTTGTGCGCAGCATTGAGCAGACCCTGCCCGGCCGGGATGCCTCGGTGCCCATGACTTACTGGAACCAGGACGATCTGCCGTTCTACTACGGCCTGGCGCGGACTTTCCCGCTGGCGACGCGGTGGTTCAGTTCCTGCCTGGGCCCGACGTTCCCCAACAGGCGGTTCCTCATCGGCGGCACCGCGCACGGGCTCATCGATGACCTGCCATTCGGCATGGGCGACTACCCGGCCGCGGGCACGATTTTCGACCTGCTGGGCGCGCACGGCATCAGCTGGGCGAACTACCATCACATTTCTCCTATCCGAGTCAATTGGCGACGGCTGTCCCATGCGCGGGGCCTGAACTTTCTGCGCGCCCTGGGCGCCCTGCTCGCGGGGCTTTTCCCTCAGCTGATCCCGGCCGTGCAAAGCAAGCTGCAGGCCACGGCCGACCTCTACCCGCTGGGGTTCTTGCGGTCGGTCAACCACCTGCGGCCCATCAGCCAGTTCTGGCAGGCGGCGAGGGCGGGCAAGCTGCCGGCGGTGAGCATCGTCGATCCCGACTTTGGCAGCTGCTCGGAAGAGAACCCGCAGGATATCCAAGTCGGCGAAGGTTTCGCGGCCAAGGTCATCAATGCGGTCATGAACGGGAAGGGATGGCCAAAGACGCTGCTGATCTGGCTGTACGACGAGCACGGCGGCTACTACGATCATGTCGTGCCGCCCAGGGCAGCCGAGCCGGATGACGTGCCCGGCCAGGACCCCCTGCAGCGCTCCTTCCTGCTGCGGCTGCTTCGTCTTACCAGCTACGCCAAGCAGATCGAGGCAGCCGACGCCGGCCCCCCGGCCTACGACCGGCTCGGGTTCCGGGTCCCGGCGGTGATCGTGTCCCCGTACGCCAAACCCGGCTACGTGACCAGCAAGGTCTACGATCACACCTCCATCCTCAAGCTCATCCAGCGAAAGTGGAACCTGCCCCCGCTCACCAGGCGCGACGCGGCAGCGGTCGACCCGCTGGACGCGCTGGACCTGCAGAACCCGCCGCGCTTCCTGACACCCCCGTCTCTGCCCGAGCCGGCCCGGCAATGGTGGGGATAATGGCCGCCAAGGCCAGGCAAACGGGCGCATAAACCGTTCCGGCGGGGGCGCGCCGCCATAGTTCTCCCGGGGACGCCTTCGGTTCCCGCGGCTTTCGTGCTATACCGACCTATGGTGGCTGACCTGGTGACGCTGGCTGCCAGTGCGTGGCTCACCGGGGGTGCTTCGAAAGGAGATCCCGAATGCCAGACGTGCAAGACTCGCCAGATGCGCACGATCTGCACTCCACAGGTGCAGCCCTGGCGGCCGCGTCGGCTGCGGTGCAGCTAGCAGGAGAATCCGTAACGGAACCGGTGACTGTGGCCGGGGAGGGGGCGCTCTCGCAGCCACCGCTGACGGCCGTGCAGCTCGCTCTGCACGCGGGATGGACCATGGCGGTGCTCTATGGGAAGATCCCGGCCCCGCCAGCCGACGACGTTCCCGAGCTGCCTACCGAGCATGAGCTGCAGCCGGCGCAGCGCCGGGAACTGGAGCTAAAACGCCTGCAATACCTGCTCCGGCAGCTGTCAGATCGGCCGGGAATGGAGGGGGCGGGTCTGCCGACCGCGGTGCCTGCCGACGATCTTGACGAAACGGCGCAGGGTGACGCGCTCACGAAGCTGAACCTGGCGATTCTCGAGGCACTGGCGGTCGCCCAGCCGGGGGTGCAGCTGGCCTACGAGCTAGGCCGTTCGCTTCGCGACACGGTAAATCCACCGCTGGAGCACGCGAACGACCGGAAGTCGCCTGCTCCCGCGCCGGCCAGACAGCTTGCCCGCGGCCGGATCTCCAAGCTCCAGGAGTGGCTGGGCACCCTGTCGACCCAGTTCCCTCAGCACACGGCGGCCATCGTCGCCGCGTCGCTCGGGCGCTGGAGCGAGTTCGCCGCGGTGACGGTAAACACCACCACGAGCCGGCTGAAGCAAGGCGATAGCACCCAGGTCACAACAACGCTGTGCGAGTACCTGCTCCCGCAAGGTGATCTTTGGCTCATGCTCTTGACCGGCGGACGTTCAGCCTCCGGGCTGCTCAGCCCGGAGGGCTACGTGGCGGCCGGCGAGGTGGCGCTGCACCGGTCAACGGCGATCGTCCGCCAGGTCCTCCGGCACTACGCGGTCGCGCTGGTCATTGTCGCCGCTGCCCTGGGCGGCATCATCTACCTCGCCGTCAGCAGCCTTGGCGGTGCTGCCAAGGTCTGGACCACCGTCGCGGCCATTGGCGGATCTCTGGGCATATCGGCAAGGACCATCACGTCCGCATCCTCTCGCCTCACGGCCGAGGCTGAGCGGCCCGTCTTCGCCATGGCCGAAGAGGACGCCATGGCCTGGGCCATCACCACCCTGCCGGCCGTCAGGCTCACCTCCCGCGGAGTTAAACAGCTCCGCCAGGCCGGAGTCGCGCCGACAGGGAGCCTTGGCCGCATCTGACGCGAGCGCCCGTGTTCCCGGCCTCGGCAGCGCCGTCTTCCTGCACGTCGGGACCGGCTCGGCCACCGGTGGCTGTGTCTCCCTGCCGCGGGCGGAGCTCATCAGGATCCTGCGCTGGCTGCGGCCCCGCGACCACCCGCGGATCACCATCTCGGCCCGGTTATAGGGTGCCCGATTCGGGCAGGCGACCGGGCTGTGACTGGTGGTGAATGTGGGGCGGTGGGGTCTGGTGACACGCTAGCTTGCGTGTTCTAATCGTCGGATGGACGTGCAGAGACCGCGCTGGTGGACCTATCCGATCGAGTGCGCGAACGGCCATCCCTGGGGACCGGGCCGGGTGCGCGTGTCCTGGCGGCCGTGCCAGTGCGCGCCAGCCCGCGCGGCGCAGCCCCGTGGCAGCGGCCATCGGATGATCGCCTGCGCGGTTCCGGGATGCCGGTCGGTGTTCTTTGAGCCGCCGCACGACCCGGCGACGGCCTTAGGCCACCGTCTGGCGCCCGCGACCCTGGCCGGGCGCCCGGCGTCCTCAGCCGGCGGGGCTAAGCGGGCCGGCGAACGCGCCAGCTTTCCTTCCCCCCTAGCAGCCGTTGACACGATCATGGTTCAGCTCCGCGCGGTGGCAGATCCCTGGTGTGCCAGCAGCGGGACGAGGACCTGGGCGTTCGGGCTTCCCCAGCCGGTGACCGGATCCCAGCCGGGTGCTGCCTGGTAGCCGACCATCACGCCTCCTCCCTTGGGCACCATGACCGAGTTGTCGCCAGTGACCACGTCGTGGAACGCGCGGTGGTAGGCCGGGCTGCGCGCGATCTGGTAGATGGCGGGGTTGACGAAGCCCAGGTGATGCCCGGCCTCCTGGTCGGCCAGGGCGATCACCGCCGCCCACAGCGGGGTCGACGCGCTGGTGCCCTTGGCCGGCAGGATGCCGCCGTCGCTGAAGGCCAGCGCCATCGCGGTGCGGCTGTCTGCGTTTGCGGCCACGTCGGGCACGCCCCGGGTGGCGCCGATGCCGGGGATGCCGTCCTGGTAGGAGGGTCGGCGGAACAACTGGCTGAAGCCGCCGCCGCTGGCGTCGGTCAGCTCGTTCCAGGCCATCTCACCGTCGTAGGCGCCGGTCCTAAAATCGGCATTCAGGCTGGTGCCGCCTGCGGCCAGCACCAGCGGGTCGGAGGCGGGCAGGCTGACCTGCCGGGGCGGGCCCTGGTCGCTGACTACGCCGCTGTCGCCGGAGGAGGCGAGGACCGTGACGTGGCGGGCGCGAGCCTGCTCCAGCACCGCGTTCACGCTGGCCACCTCGGCGCGGGTGAAGAAGTGCTCGCCGCCGCTGGCGCTGATGGAGATCACCGAGGCGTCCTGCGCAATGCCGACCCGCACCGCGCCGGTCAGCGCGGCGGCGAAGTTGGCCAGGCTGGCCGTGGCGTTACTGGGCACGAGGACCACGTCGAGGGTGGCGCCTGGCGCGATCGCGTGCACGATCTCGGTGTCCTCGACCTCCTCGGTGCCCGCGACGTAGGGGTTCTTGGTGGGCGCGAGCGTGGTCAGCACCCGCAGCCGGGCCGCGGGCAGGCCGAACCGCCTGTCGAACGCGGCCAGGTCCTTTCGGATGTCGGTGAAGTTGGGCCCGGGGGCGTTGAGCAGCTCGGGCATCACCACGGTCTGGCCGCTGCCGTTGATGCCCCGGCTGAGCAGCGGCTGGATGCCGTAGGCGACCTGGTACTGCTTGGGCGTGTAGCACGGCAGGAAAAACTCCGGCTGCCCGCACTAGAGGGGCCGGACCTCGGCGGCGGCGGCAGGCTTGGTCGGGCTGCTGGTGGCAGCGGCCGACGAGGGGATGGCCGTCAGGCAGGCGGCGAGGGCCGCGGTGGCCGCGGCCGCCGCCGTGACCAGCCTGGCGCGTCGGGAGAACCAGTGTGAGGGCATGCTGTTTCCCTTCTAAGGGGAGGGGGCGATGTCAGGCGTCGCGTAGGGAGAGGAACATGCCGCCGAGCAGGAGGGCCCAGGCGGTCCACAGGGCGAGCACGCCGAGGCCGGGCCACGGCCCGATCGGCAGCGTCTTGAGACCTCTGGTCGCCTGGATGGCCAGGCCAGCGGTCATCGGCCCCCACTGCTGCAGCCGGCGCTCCCACTGCGGGTCGAGGACTCCCAGCTCGGTGAACAGCGGCACGACGTACAGCAGGCCGAGCAGGACCGCGATCGACGCGCCGGAGTCTCGCATTGCGGTGGCCAGGCCCAGGCTGAGCAGCGCGATCAGGGCCAGGTACAGCGCCGAGCCGGCCGCCGCGCGCAACGTCGGCCCGGCACTGAGCGACAGCGCCACGGAGCCGTTTGCCCCGGTGAAGCCGTTGCCGGGCAGGAAGTACCGGCCTGCAAGCACCGACCCGAGCACCGAGACGGCCCCCGCGGCCAGCACCACGCCGGTGAGGACGATCGCCTTGGCGGCCAGCGCGGTGACCCGCCGGGGCACAGACGAGGATGCCGGTGAGGCTGAGCTTGGTGGTGTCCTCGCCGCACGAGGCCGGGCACTTCGTCACCGCGGTCTCCAGGGTGCTCACGCCCACGATCAGGACGATCGCGGTGAGCAGCAGCCACCCGGTGCTCGACACCGTGCGCAGCTTGGTCCACTCCGCGTGCACGGCCTCCCGCAGCGTCCCGCCTTCGGCCCGCAGTGCCCGGCTCACGGTCTGTCTCCCGCTCGCTCCCGCGGCGTTCGTCAGCTCCTTCACCGTGCTCATGCGTCCCTCCGGCGCAGCAGGTATGTGGCTAGGCCCAGAGCGGCCAGGGCCCACACACACGCGACGGCGAACCCGGTCCACGGCGCCAGCGGGAAGCAGCCGTTGTAGGGCTCACAGGTCTGCATCACCTGCGGGTACTGCGGCAAGCCCTGCTGCACGCCGAACGCGGCCGCCGGGGTCAGCCGCAGCAGCCAGTCCGCCGGCCCCTGCGGCAGGACGACCCCGAGGATCAGCGGGACGATGACCAGCACGACCACGGCGGTGATCGCCCCGGCGCTGCGCCGCAGTACCGCGCCGGCGGACAGGGCCAGGATCGCGGCCACCGCGAGCAGTCCCGCGGTGCCCACCACGATCTGCAGCCCGTGGGCGCTGGTCAGCGACCAGACCGGGAACACCGAGGACACCCACCCGCCCGAGTTCAGCTTGCGCTCGGCGATCGGCACCGCGATGGCGGCCCCGACCAGCCCGGCGACGAACGTGACCGATCCGATCACGATCGCCTTGGCGGCGAGCACCCGGCCGCGGCGCGGGCTGGCCGCGAACGTGGTGCGGATCAGGCCGCGCCGGTACTCGGCGGCGATGAACAGCGCGCCGAGGGCGATGACCGCGATCAGCCCGAGGGCCGTGCCCTTGAGGGCAATCGCCAGCGGGTCGACGTTGGTCACGTACGGCGCGATGTCACCGCCGTACTCACGCACCCTGAACGTGCCGCCGGACCTGGCCAGGCCGCCAGCCGGCGCCCTGGTCTTCCCAGCGCAGAAACTGCCCGGCGGCTGCGGCTGCGGGCAGCCCGGACCGCCCGGGGGCCCGGCCACCAGGGTCGCGCCGCCGACACGGCCGGCGCTCCACGTGGCGCCGGGCTGCCCGCCCGCCAGGCTGACGCGGTCGAGGACGGCACTGGCCTGCGTCTCGAACGGGGCGAAGCTGTTGTTGGCGAAGCCCTGAGAGGCTGCAATGTACTGCGGCGAGGCGACGAACAGCCCCGCCTGCACCGTGGACGGCAGCCCGGACAGAGTGGCGGTGCCGACTGTCGTCCAGTGGGTGCCGTCAGCGGATTCGTAGCCGGTGATCGTGCCGCCGGAACGGGTCAGCCGCAGCCACCGCGGCGACGCCGCGGACACCGCGCCCGGCAGCCCGGCGGTGTCGTTGGTGTAGTTCCATTGCATGCGGACGCCGTGCCCGGGGGTGGCCATGACAGCGGCGTACGCCGACCCCGGCGTGGTGCTCGCCTTGATGATGATCCCGGCTTTGGCCCACGGCTGGGGACCCTGCGGCGGCGTCACGCCGGGCGGCACCTGCCCGGGCAGCACGGAGCCGGTGAGCGAGGTGACCCGGGCGGTGATGCTGCCGTTGCCGTCCAGCGACTGGTGCACGAAATAGAAGCTGTCGGTGACCGCCTCGCCGTCCGGGCCGAAGGGGCCCCCGGGGTTAGCCGCCGGGTTCTGCTTCCCGTTGGCGGCGGACGCGAGGGCCACCACGGCCAGCGCGGTCAGCAGCACCGCGCCGATCATGGCGATCACCCAGCCGCGCACGCTGCGGAACTTGGTCCACTCGGCCCGCAGCAGGTGCGCGAAGTCGTCGCGCCCGGGCCGCTGACCGGACCGGTACGGCGTGATAGTGGGAGTGTTCATCGCGCGACCTCCTCGGTGTCAGCCCGGGGGGACGGCCCGCCCGAGGGTGCGGCGGCGCGGAACTCGACCGCGTCCCTGGTCAGCTCCATGTAGGCCTCCTCGAGCGTGGCGCGGTGCGCGGAGACCTCGGAGAACGGCACCCCCGCGCCGCCGAGCACGGCCACGACGGCTTCGGCCGTCAGCCCGGAGACCGTGAGCGAGTCCCGGTCGGAGGCCACCACGGTGGCGCCCGAGCGGGTCAGCGCGGCGGTCGCGTCCGACCAGGCGGTGGTGCGCAGCGAGACCCGGTCGCCGGACGCGGCCGCGATCAGCGCGGCCACCGTGGTGTCCGCGATGACCTTGCCGCGCCCGACCACGACCAGGTGGTCGGCGGAGCCCTCCAGCTCGCTCATCAGGTGGCTGGACACCAGCACCGCCCGGCCCTGAGCGGCGAGCGAGCGCAGGAACCCGCGCATCCACACGATGCCCTCGGGGTCCATGCCGTTGAACGGCTCGTCGAACATCAGCACCGGCGGGTCGCCCAGCATGGCCGCGGCGATCCCCAGCCGCTGCCGCATGCCCAGCGAATAGCCGCCCGCCTTGCGCCGGGCGGCCTTCTCCAGGCCGGCCTCCTCGATCACCGCGTCGACCCGCCTGGCGG
>WNFN01231044.1_pt1 | contig 11163 bp, 13 predicted proteins | sample 5400161 | NCBI WGS metagenome assembly WNFN01 (sample SAMN13153353, study PRJNA577476) | soil metagenome | isolation source: 80 cm saprolite on Douglas fir-dominated hillslope | place: USA:California | collected 2013-09-17
CCTGGTGAACGCGGACGGCTCCGGGGTCGCCCCCCTCACTCACGGCGGCCCCGGATCCGCGCAGCCGTCGTGGTCCCGGACGGGGCGCCAGATCGCCTTCGTGGCCGCGACGGGCCACTCGGACGTGCGTGGCTCCCGGATGGTGATCGAGGTCGCCAACGCCGACGGGCAATACGACCTGTATGCGGTCGGTGCGAACGGCTGTCATCTGACCCGGCTTACTCACGGGGTGAACGGCGACAGCCCGTCGTGGTCCCCGACCGGGCGGCAGATTGTCTTCGAGGTTCCGCTCGGGATCGATGTCGTTAATGCGGACGGCACCGGGTTGCGACGCCTGTTGATCGATACCTCCAGGTACGGATACACCACCCCGGCCTGGTCAGCGAGCAACCGGATTGCTTTCGTCCGGTACCGGTACCGCTCACACCTCCCCGCCGAGATCTACATGGCGAACGCGGACGGCTCGGGGGTCGCCCCGCTCACTCACGGCGGCCCCGGATTCGCGCAGCCGTCGTGGTCCCGGACGGGGCGCCAGATCGCCTTCGTGGCCGCGACGCGCCACTCGGACGTGCGTGGCTCCCGGATGGTGATCGAGGTCGCCAAGGCCGACGGGACAGGGCTTCATCGGGTAAGCCCGCGCTCCTGGGCGAGCTACAGCCCCACCTGGACCCGTGGCGGCAAGATCGTATTCCTCCGCCAGATCGGTGCACCGACAGCAAATGCTGCCGCGCCGACGAGCGCCTACATCGTCAATCGCGACGGTACCGGCCTGCGCCTGTTGTACCCCAACCTGGACGCAATACAGATCGCATGGGGACCAACCGCACTCCCACCCGCGAGCTGCTAGCGCGGCCACCACGCCATAGCCGACCGGCCGGCCCCGCGGCGGTAGCTACACCTTGAGGTGAACAGACTTGGTCCGCGGCGACCATGCTGTTGGCACCCATTTGTTGATCACGGTCATCCGCGTGAAGTAGCGCTGGCCGGGATGGCCTGGCCAGGGCCGGGACCGCCAGAGTGTCACCGCGACAAGCGTGCTTCCCTCGCACGTCGCCGGATGTTCTGTGCCGGTGCCAGGTGCACAACTGTGGTTATACTCCGGCTGGCGGTGCGGCTGATTTCAGTCGTGAAGAGATAGCACAGCTTACATATCAGCACATTGGTGCCGGTGATATTGCCGGTCGTCCCACTCTGGAGGAAATCCAAACTGTGCTGGATCGTGGACAGCCAGTTCAGCTCCAAGGCCAGAACTCTATTCAACTTGAGCATGGAGGTGTCGGGTCATAGTCAATGAGGACATGCCATGGCGAAGCACCGCCTACTATCCGGGCTCGTGAAATGAGCGAGATGACAGGCAGGACCATTCTGGCGGGGGTCATAGTCCAGCTAGGCCATGGACGAGTCAAGACGCTCGCCGAACTGGTAGACGGCTGGGTGCAACATGTGGACCGGCTGCATGGACAGCGGCACAGCGCTACGGAAGATCCGCACGTGTGGGGACCGCATGACTATCTTGCTGCCCTTCATCTGAGAACCATGGTGACTTCCGCGCTCGGCCAGCAAGGAACCGCGTTCGCGAAGTCGCTGACACACTGATGGCAACGGCGGACGAGAAGTTCCTGTCTTTCACGGAGCCTGGCCTGGAGCATGTAGTGGAACGCTTTGCCAATCAACGCCATGACGATTCGGAATGGTGGTGGCACCGAATTCCTACATCCAGGCCCGTCCGCGTGGACTTGCTGCATGTCGTAGACGGCGTATAGCAGCGAGCGCCAGTGGCTGAGGTGGTGAGGCGCGGTTATGGTGACCGCTGTGGAGTGGTCTGCGGTGACTGATGCGGCGGGACATATGCACGGCTTTCCGGTCGCGCTGACCATGGCGAGGCGACCCCCATCCCCGGAGCGACAGCGATCGCCGTCATGGTAATACTGAGTTATACTAGTAGACATGAAGACAGCGATCTCGCTTCCCGACGACACCTTCGAGCAAGCCACCGCGCGCGCCGTGGAACTCGGTATCAGCCGGTCAGAGTTCTTCGCCCGGGCCGCACGGCGGTACCTGGACGATCTGTCCTCGCGTTCGCTGACACGCCAGATCGACGACGCGCTGCAAGCCGCGGGCGCAGACGACTCCGGCTCGGCAGCGGTTACCGTCGGCCGCAAGCGGCTCGCCAGCGAGGACGACTGGTGATCCGGCGCGGCAGCATCTGCTGGGCCGATCTCGGCGAGCCGCACGGCAGCAAGCCCGCCAAGCACCGTCCGGTCCTGATAATCCAGGCCGATCCCTTCAACGCCAGCAGGCTGAATACCACCATCGCCGCGGTCCTCACCTCTAACACCGGACTCGCGGCCATGCCCGGCAACGTCTTCATACCCTCCACAGCCTCCGGCCTCAAGCGTGACTCCGTAGTCAACATCACCGCCCTGGTGACGCTGGACAAGGCCGACCTCGACCCTGAGACCGGGCACCTGCCGGCCTCGCTCATAGATGACGTCGACCGCGGACTCCGGCGCGTCCTCGGCCTATAGCGCACCACCCAAGCTGGCCGGACGGCTGGCCGCCGCGGTCAGCAGGGACTGGAGCCAAGCGCAGCGCCCCAGGAGATCGCTTCGACACTCACCGTGACCTGCCGGGCGCCGCTCGGCCCGCTTGTGCGGAGGGCTTGGCGTGCCGGGAAGGAGGACCTGCCTAGTCTCATTTCTAGTCTCGTCTATCTCAGTGCACGGGGGTCGGTCGCGGGCCACTGGCGGAGGCTGAGCACACCCCGCCCCTGACCACGACTCTCACCAGCCCATATGCTGCGGCCCATCTGCCGGAGCGGGCATTTGACGGCAACCGTGACGGCAACGGGGTCACTTCAGCGCCTCCCCGAGCTTCAGCATGGCCTTGCGCTTCTCATCAAGCGAGACGTGCGCGTAGATGGTCATCGTGACCTCGATTGCCGAATGACCGACGATCTCGCGGACTACGTGCGGTGGTACGCCGAGGTCGAGAAGCAGGGTCACGCAAGTGTGCCGAAGATCGTGGAGCCGCACGTTGGGCAGTCCAGCCCGCTCGCGGATCAGGTACCAGCTTCGACGCAGATTGTCAGGCTCCATCGGCGTACCTCGCCGTGAGGGAAACACGAGTCCGTGATCTTCCCAGCCAGACCTGGCCTCGGCCCGTTCATTTTGCTGCTGAGCCAAATGCTCACGTAGCGCCTCCACGCATGGCAACGGCAGAGGCACGGTCCGGCTTGAGTCCTCTGTTTTCGGGGCGACGAGACGCAAAGCTCCGCCGACACGCTGAAGCGTATGCACCACTTCGAGCTTCTTGCCGTCTAGATCAATGTCATCCCATCCGAGCCCGAGCAGCTCACCACGGCGGAGGCCTACAAAGAGGGCCAGAACGTAAAGCGCTTCGAGTCGCAGTCCCGCGGCTGCATTGAGCACCGCCCGAGCTTGGGGAACGGTCAGGCCGCGGTTTACCGAATAGGTGGGTGCAGCGACCTTTACGAGCCGGGCCACGTTGCGAGGGATGATCTCCTCGCGAACTGCGGATTCGAGCGCATTACGCAACACAGCATGTATCGACTGGATCATGCGGGGCGAGAGCCTGGTCTCACAGCACAGCCGGGGCGTAAGGGCGCAGCATCGCGGCGCCTCACGCTTGATGTCCCAGCCGAGCTTGCAGCACTGACACTCTTGCCTGGTTCGAGTTATGAAGGTCCGAACATCTTGCGCGCTGAGTTTCGCGAGCCGCCTGCGTCCGAGCGCAGGAATCAGGTGCAAGCGAACGACTCCTTCGTAACCCTGATAGGTCTTTGGACGCCGTTCTTCCCTGACGATGTACCGCAACCAGTAGTCCAGATATTCGGCTAGCGTCCAGGCGGACGAGGCAGCCGGGATCCCTTGGTCAGACTGCCGAATGATTGACGTGAGACTCCGACGCGCGTCCTCGCGGCTGGTTCCGTACACCCGGACTCGGCGGTGGGTTCCCGCGGTCGTGAGAACAAAGGCTGCGCCTTCCCAGCGGCCGTCTTTGCGCTGGTAAATTGTCCCCTCACCATTGGCTCGCTTTCGTCCGCGACGGCTCCGCGACGGCTGGTCGGGCACTGGGATGTCGGCCATGGCCTAGTCCTCGCTCAGAGTCTCGATGCATGCAGCGAGTGCGGCAGGACTTACTAGCCGACGACGGCCGATCTTTACAGTGCGCAGTTGGTTCGCCCGGATGAGGTTATAGACAGACCACCGACTGACTCTTAGCCGATCGGCCGCCTCTTCAATCGTGAGCAGCGAGTCGGACAAACCTGCGGCCGCGGTAGTCGTCATGCCGCTCTCCCGGCTGCCGGTTGTTGGGAGGCGCGGTCTTCGGCTCTTCGCCGGGCTTCAGCGATCGCGGCTTGCCAGGCCGTGCGGTCAGCCAGGACGTGCATGAGCCTTTGGGTTGCTGGCATGTAGTCGTGGTCGGCGGGTGTGACCCGCTCCCACTTGTAGGCCACGGAGTCGTCGGCCGGGTCGAGGTCGAGCATGGCCAAGAGCCACGCTTTGCGGTCGGCGCGGTGGTCGGTGAGGGTCTTGCCGGACCACTTACGGGAGACGAGGACGCGGCGTTCGGCGTAGCCGAGGTTCTCGTAGCGGTGGGCTTTGCCCCGGCAGAGGCCGGGGATGAGATCGGGGCGGGCGCCTTTGGGCTGGATGCCGTAGCGGAGCCAGTTCGCGCACCGAGGCGAACACGGCTCATAGCGCAGGGCGTCCGCCAGCCGGGCGGCATGGTCGCGCTGGGCGGCGGTGTCGGCGGTGTGGCATCCGGCGATCTGCTTGGTCAGGTACTTGGTGAGGTACCGGACGCAGCGGGCGGCGTCTTTGGTTCCGGCTAGCACGCCCTGGGCGTCGAACTTGGGTCCGAACCGGGCGACGTGCCGGGGTTCGTCTTCCGGGCCGATGTTGTCGAGGGCCTGGTCCCAGGCGGGCTGCAGCTCGCCCGTGACGGGGTCGAGGTAGTTGCCGGATGGCTCATGCCAGACGGGCAGGTCGTCACCGTCGCTGTAACGCACGGTGCTGGTGGCGGGCCACCAGACCTGGTGGTAGGTGGCGGCGATGACCTGCCGCAGATCCTGCCGGGAGATGGCGCCGCGGAACGCGATGTGCGTGTGCGGAGCCAAGCGTTTTTGCGGTTCGATGGCGGCGAAGTACTGGACGTCGTAGCCGAGGTAGCGGCGCAGGTTCTGGATGAGCCGGTCGAACAGGGCCGGGAAATGGATGGCATCGCGTGCGGCCGCTGGTAGTCGTAGGCGGCCGGATCCAGTGGTGTTCCGTCGTCGCGGACTTTGCCGTAGCTGTCGCAGGTGAGGGTGAGGAACATTGACGGCCGGTAGGTCGTCCCGTCCGGCGATTCGTACACCTGGCCGGTCGTGCGGTCGGTCATCTTCCGGCGCGGCAGCTCAGGCGCGTCCTGACGGCGGCGGGTGGACCGTGACCGGCGCTGGCCAGCGGTCCCTTGCCGGCTCCCGTCGTTGGTGCGGGTGGCGAGGTTACCGCGGATGCCGCAGGCGGCGAGCTCGTCATCCAGGGCGTCGAGCAGCTGGTCGAGCTCGGCTGTGTCCTCGCCGTTCGCAAGCGCTTTGTCGCGGCGAACTTGGGCGGCGGCCCGGGCGGTGAGCCAGAACTCCTGCGTCTCATCCGGCGGGGCGGCGGTGAGGTCGGGTTCGTGGTCGAGGTGCCAGCCGTCGCGGCATTGCTCGGCCCGCAGCGACTGGGCTCGTTTCGCGCACGGCGGGCAGACGTCCTCGAGGGTGGAGCGGCAGGGCAGCAGCTGATAGTCAACCTCGCCGGTCGTGTTGTTGGTGCGGCGGAGCTGGACGGGCCGGATGCATCCGCCTGCGGCTTCGGTCAGGTCACGGATGGCGGTGGCGCCCAGGGGCATGGCCAGGCGCTCGGCGCGGGAGACGCGGGTCACCGAGCAGCCTCCCCGTAGGCTGCCTGCCAGTTGGTGGACCAGCCGCACAGGGGGGACTGCCAGGTCGTGAGCGCGCTCATGCCGGACTCCCCGCCATGTCGAGGGCGGGCAGGGGCGCGTACTGGGCGCACATGGCGTCGATGTCCTCATCCGACACCCACGCGGCGCGGACGCGGACCGGGTCCGGGTTGCCTTCGAGCCGGACGTAGGCGATACCGGCGCCGACGTCGGGTCGGTGCTGATCTGGTCGGCCAGTGCGCCGCGGTCCCGAGCACCGTCACCGAGGACCAGGTCGGGCTGCTCGGGCTCGTCCAGCCGCATCGCGATCCGGTCAGGGAACAGGTTCCGGATCGTCAGCACGTCCTTGCGCGGGTCTTGCAGGGCGCCGACTACCGAGTAGCCAACCGCGCGGCCCTGGGTGGTGAGGGTGGCGATCGCGGCCAGGGCCCGTTCGCGGAGCTTGCGGTCAGGCTGGTAGGCGGTGAGGAACGCGACCTCATCCACGAACACGACAGTGAACGGATGCTCGGTCGTCGCGAAGTGAGTCCGGCTCCGGCCCGCCAGCTGCCCAGCGCGTCGCTGCATGTCCGCCACGGTGTCTTCGAGCATCGCGACGATGAGCGCAGGGTCGGATTCGTAGCGGCCATAGCGGTCGAACAGGGCGCGGCCGTAGGCCAGTTCCATCAGCTTCGGGTCCGCGCCGAAGATCCGCGCGGTACCGTCCGCCAGCGCGGGGAGGATGCCGCGGATGATGGCCCACAGCACCGATGCTTTGCCCGCGCCGGTGGATCCGGCCAGCAGCACATGCGAGCCCGCTAGGCGCACGAGCCAGAGGGAGCCGTCCTCGTGGCGGCCGATGGCGACGGCCCGGAAGTCCACATGCACTGGGATGGGGAGGGCGGGGATGATGGCGGCGAGGACGTCACGGCGGACCAGCTCCACCAGCACCGCGCCGGGCGGGGCCTTGCGGATGCGGCAGGCGATGGCCCCGAAGCCGTGCGCGAGATTGTCCGCCGCATTAGCGAATTTGCCGGGTGACTGGCCGCGGACCAGCCGCACCAGCAGCTGATCGACGTACCCCGTCACGACGACGGGACCGAGCTGGGGCAGCAGCCAGCGGCCCTGGTAGTACACAGCGAGCTGGGAGACAGTCATGACCTTGACCCAGCAGCGCTGGTACTGCCAGCGGCGGAACCGGCACCGCACCGGAACTGCGGCGAGCTGGGACCAGGACCCAGGCCAGGCCAGCCGCCACGTTACGGCGGATGCGGCCAGGGCTGCCGCGAGGGCAATGAGGGCTGGCCAGCCTGCCAGCCGCCAGGTCAGGGCCAGAACGGCGGTGATGAGGCTCGCGACCGGATGCCGGATGAGGAAGCGGAGCAGCCGCCACAGCAGCCGGAACAGCTGCGCCGTGGCGATCATCCACAGCGGCGTATGCAGGACCGGAGAGCGCAGAACCGGCTTGGCGAACGGGTCGGGGTTGGTGACCTGGACGATCTGCTCGCCCGAGAACGGCGACAGGCTCTGGTTCACTGCCTGCCTCCTTCGGTGACCGTGCGGCGCAACTCAGCGGCGAGGGCGGCGAGCTGGTCCCACGCTTCGGCGGCTGCCGCGTGGGCTTCGGGGGTGTCGAGGTAGGCGGCGATCCGGGACAGCAGGCTTGCTTTTCGCTCGTGCCAGGCGATCTGCGCGCCTAAGGACGGGAAGCTTCCTGGCATCGGCATCGTGGCGAGCAGCTCAGATATCTCAGCCGGAGTGACCCGGCGGGGCTGATCGGTCATCATCGGGGTGTCCTTCCAGAGCGAGGGATGACAGGCCCCGGCTGGTGGTCGCATCACCGGCCGGGGCCATTGCGCGTCACGATGCGCGGGACGCGGGGCGCGGCGGCAGACCGCGGTTACCGATGATCTGAGCGACATCACGAACGCGCTCCGAGACGACCCGGCGGTTACCGGCCGCACGGCCGAATAGCGCCTTCCTATGATCAAGGCGGCGCCTGCGGCGCCGCGTCCGGCGCTCCCCGCGCCGGGCTCTGCCTTGGGAGGCCCGCCCGGCGCGCCCGCGCCGTCCCGAACCGATAGCAGCCTTGACCAACAGCCATCAGCGGCAGGCAGGAACTACCGTCTTCCTCGCTCTCGATTGTCCGGCTCGCGGCCACCACGTCCAGGGCGGCCCTGCGGGCCGTCGCACGCGATCGGCTACGCCTACCCTGGACCCGGCAGCCACTCACCTGGTTCTGGCGCCTACAAGGAAGGCCGGGACAGAGCAGTTGATCGAGGACATTCAGCCGACGATCTCCTAAGCTGCTAGGCGACCGCACGAACAGGCATTTAGACAGCCAGGGAGCCTACGGATCATGGCTAACCGGAACTTCGGGAATATTGGCGACGTCTGGAAGCACGTCGTGCTGGCCGAGGTGTTGGAGCGAGAACCTCCCGCCTGGTATGCGGAGACTCACGCAGGCTCAGGCGCGTACGCGGTTGTCCACAGTGGAGGGCGAGAGTATGGCTTCCTGCATTTCCTGGAGGTCGCTCCGCGGTTCCCCGTTCTGGCCCGGTCGCCATATTGCGCAATCGCCTCCTCCTACGTCGAGAGCGACCGTCGCCTGTATCCGGGCTCCGCACTGCTGGCGATGACGGTACTCGGCGATACAACCTCGTACCTGTTGTGTGATCTCGACCGGGACAGTGTCATTGATCTTCGCCGCTGGTCACGCGAACTTGACCTGCATAACTGCGAGGTGGTCGAAGCCGATGGCATGGCGGCCGTGGCCGCACGGCTAGACAGCGAAACTCACAGGCCCGGGCTGGTCCACATCGATCCATTCGATCGAGATGCCCGGGCGCCGGGCAGTTACTCCGCGCTCCAGCTTGCCGCCCGCGTCGCCGACAGCGGTACCGGGCTCGTGTACTGGTACGGCTACGACGAGCCCGGCACGCAAGGCCTGGCCCACAAACAACTGGCCGCTTTGACCAGGGCGCCGCTGTGGTGCGGCGAGGTGACGGTCACCGGCGCAAACGACTCGCTGGGTGATCGTGACCGTAGCGCGACACTACGCACGTTCGGGATCATCCTGGCCAACGTGCAGGAAGGCACGGCCGGTGCCTGTGCGGCATTGGGCAACGCTCTCGCCCGCGCATATGACGACGCCGTACTTCCGGACGGCGCCCGGGGGAATCTCGCTTTCACAAGCAGTACGTACGTCGAGCACGGCAAACAGACTTAGGGCTCGCGGGGTATCCGCGCGGGATGACTGCCACAGACGGCAAGCGCGCGAACGAGCCGGAACGACTGAGACGGAACGGGTCAAGCAACAAGCTGCCAGCGACGCCACACCCGGTCAACGCGTGAACCAGAGACAGCGCGAGACGAGGTTAGACAGCCGTCGTCCGGTTCCTAACCCAGCGACTGCACGCGTGCCCGCCGCGTGCCCGATCGTATGGTTACTCAACGGGTCTGGCGGTCACCCTCGGAGCGACCGGATCTGCGCTGACCTGCAACGCAGCAGGTCACCAGACTGGCAGTCGTAGCCTTCCAATCTGGTGGTGACAGGAACTGCGGCTGTACGCTCGGGCGATGACGGACGTGGGTGAGCTGCCGTTCAAGCTCGAAGTAGAACAGGCTCACCCTGCCGGCAAGGCCGAGGGAACCGTCCTCGTCGGTCGCTTCGTCCAGGGCTCGATACATATTGGCGACCGCCTCGAACTTGTCGACTCCGGCACGGCGGATGAGACAGCAACGCAGCTGACGTGCGCGACCTACTCTCTGCTGTGTGAAGTCGATTGGGACCCATCCAGGAGCGTGCTCCTTGCAGTTACCGTGCACGGCATCGAACCAGAGCAAGTCATGCCGGGCAGCATTCTGCGCGCCGCCGGGCCGGCCGAGCGCTGACGGCAACACTGACGGCAACCCCGGCAGCCACTAGCGCGCGGGCGCGAACGCAGAGAGCCACACGCGCTTGGACTCTCGACCGCAGTTAGGCATCCGCTACACCTGAAAAGCGGAAGGTCGGCGGTTCGACCCCGCCCCTGACCACCATTCAGCTAGCAACCGCCGAGGCTCTGACCAGCGCCAATACTGACTGGACGTTTCCTGCCTCTCACAGCCGAGTGAGCGTGATTGGCCCTACGTGACCGTGGGCGGCCGCTCGCTATCGCACGCGGATCGCACGGCTCGTCATCCGCTCCGATATCCAGTAGCCCACCTGGCGCGGCGGCTCTTAGCATCGGCAGGTGATCTATCAGCACCCCCTGGCTTACCTGCTCGGCCTGCAAGGCGTCGCCCTCCTTCGCGCCTACAACGGCGAGTACGACCGCGAGTTCACCGAGGCCAGGATCGCCGACATCCGCGCGATGCTCGACCATGCCAGCGAGTTCGGCGACGGCGCCACGGTCCGCCCGATCACGGCGACCGAGGCCTACGACGTCTGGGCCGAGTCCTACGACGAGCCGAACGACCTGATTGACCTTGAGGAGCCGATCATCCGGCCGATCATCGACCGCCTGCCGACCGGGCCGGCCCTCGATGCTGCCTGCGGCACCGGCCGCCACGCGGCCTACCTGGCCGCCAAGGGCCACTCGGTGATCGGCGTGGACGTCTCGGCGAAGATGCTCGCCATCGCCAAGGCCAAGGTTCCCGGCGCGGACTTCTGCCAGGGTGACCTGCGCGCGCTGCCGGTCGCGAACGACCAGGTTGATCTCGTGACGATCTCGCTGGCGCTCACCCACGTGCCCGAACTGGCCCCGGTGCTGGCCGAATTCGCGCGGGTGCTGCGGCCGGGCGGGCACCTGGTGATCTCCGACTCACGGATGGACTATCCGATGGTCCAAGCGATGCCCGACGGTAGCTACGGCTACATGCCGCACCACAGCCGGATGACCAGCGAGTACCTCACCGCTGCACTGCCGCTCGGCTTCGAGGTCCGCCACTGCGAAGAGCTGCGCGCTGCGCCGGCGCGGTGTTCCCCTGCGGGGCCGTTGCGGGTCGGCGTCCCGTACCAGGACCCCGCCGACGCGCCGCCGCCCGAGCGGGTGCTGCCCGCGCATCCGTCAGACATCTGGGCATTGCGCGCCTGGTACCCGGCTGCGGCTGCCGCCGCCTACAACGGCGACCCGATGCTGATCTTCTGGGACTTCGAGCTGGGTTAGCCCGGGGGCGTCTCACGGGCCCTGGCACGTCGACTGGTACCTCCGTTTTCCTCGTAGGCGCCAAAGCCAAACGAGTGGG
>WNFN01265800.1_pt1 | contig 11159 bp, 11 predicted proteins | sample 5400161 | NCBI WGS metagenome assembly WNFN01 (sample SAMN13153353, study PRJNA577476) | soil metagenome | isolation source: 80 cm saprolite on Douglas fir-dominated hillslope | place: USA:California | collected 2013-09-17
CGAGCGCGCCCGTGAAGGCGAGGACGACGCCGTCGACGCGGATCTCGTCCGCCCGCGGCACGTTGGCGGGCAGCGACGCGACCAGGCCGCGGACTCCCCAGTAGGCCAGGAGGATCCCGAGGATCGCGCCCAGGGCGGCCAGGAGCACGCTCTCGGTCAGGAGCTGCCGGAAGATGCGGCCCCGTGGAGCCCCCAGCGCGCGGCGCACCGCGATCTCCTTCTGCCGGCCCGCCGCCCGCGCGAGCAGCAGGTTCGCGACGTTCCCGCAGGCGATGAGGAGCACGAAGGCCACCGCGCCCAAGAGCAGCATCAGCGCCGGGCGCAGGTCGCCCACGTAGGCCTGGTGCAGCGTCTCCAGGGTCATGCTCTGGCGCGCGCTGCTGTTGGGGTGCTGCTCGGCGAGGCGGGCCGCGATCCCCTTCACCTCGCTGCGCGCCCTCTCCACGCTGATCCCGGGCTTGAGCCGGCCGATCACGTAGATGCCGGGATGGTTGCCGCGGTTCTTCTCCCCGCCGATCTTGTCCTCCAGGCGCAGCAGCGGCGTGTAGACGTCGACCTTCTTCCAGCTTCCGTGGACGGTCTTCGGCATGACTCCGACCACGGTGAAGGGCTCGCCGCTCAGGACGAGATGCCGGCCGACGATCCCGGGGTCGCGGCCGAACCGGCGCTCCCAGTAGCCCTCGGCCAGGATGGCCACCGGCTCCGCCCCCGGCTTGTCGTCCTCGGCGGTGAAGGCCCGGCCCACGACCGGGACCTTGCGCAGCGTCGAGAACAGGCCGGACGAGACCTGGCGCCCGCTGAGGTGTTCCGCCTCCGCCCCTTCGCTGCTGAGGATGAAGTTCGTCCCGTTGTAGCCGACCAGGGACTCGAAGACGGAGCTCTGGTCGCGCACGTCCTTCAGGTTCGCGACGGAGAAGCTCATCTCCGGGACCTGCTGCGACCATTCGGTGAGGAAGACGAGCCGGTCCGCCTCCTCGTAGGGAAGCGCCCGCAGCAACACCGCGTTGATGACGCTGAAGATCGCGGTGTTGGCCCCGATGCCCAGGGCCAGGGTCAGGACGGCCACGGTCGTGAACGCGGAGCTCCGGGCGAGCATTCGGGCCCCGTAACGGATGTCCTGCCACCAGGTTTCCATGCGTCCTCCCCGCCCGAAGCAGACGAGCCACGGCCGTCTAGTCCCTAGGACGTCGCGCGACCTCCGAAGGTTGCGCGGCTAGCCACCCGTTCCGGAACGGGTGACGAGTCCGAACAGCTTCCGGAACCCGGCTTCCCCGCTCGTGGTCACGGCCAGCGCGCGTGTGCCCTCGATGCGCCGGACCCAATGCAACGCGAAGCAGCGGCGCTGGATCGCGGCGCCCAGGGCGCCCGCCAGGTGAAGGCGGCGCTCGCTCCAGTCCAGGCAGGTGCGGCACAGTGCGCGCCGCGACGGGGCCGCGGCCGCGAGGTCGATCCCGAAGTCGAGCAGGAAGGCGGCGCCGTCCCGCGTCACCAGGCCGCCGTCGCGGCCGATCTCGACGTAGCCCCGGCTGGACATCGCGTCGGCCAGGCCGACGGCAAGGCGGCCGGCCAGATGGTCGTAGCAGGTGCGTGCCGCGCGCAGGGCCGCGTCGCGGGGCCCGACGCGCACGGGCCGCCCACCGTTGACCCCGCCCAGCGACGCAGCCAGGCCACTCATGCTCTCGAGCATGCCCGCGACCTCGGATGACGCCAGCGAGTGATAACGGTGGCGGCCCTGGCGCCACATCACGACCAGACCCGTCGCGACCAGCTTCGCGAGGTGCCCGCTCGCGGTCTGCGGCGTCACCCCCGCGTGCGCGGCCAGCTCCATGGCCGTGAGCGCACGGCCGTCGAGCAGGGCCGCGAGCATGCTCGCGCGTCCCGGATCTCCGACGAGGGCGCCGATCCTGGCCAGGGCCGTGTGGTCGAACATCACGAGCTCCCGTGACATGACCCGATCCTAGTGGATGCGACGCGGGGATGCTTCGGTCGCGGCCGAAGCATCCACCGTCGGGCCACCGCTACCGTGAAGGCCGCTCACTCGACTGGAGGCCGCCATGACCGTGACCTGCTGCATCCGCTACGTGCTCGACCCCTTCCAGCGCGACGCGTTCGAGGCCTACGCCCGGAACTGGCTGACCATCATCCCGGCCTGCGGCGGCGAGCTACTCGGCTACTTCATGCCGCACGAGGGCACGAACAACATCGCGCTCGCGCTCATCTCGTTCGAGAGCCTGGCCGCCTACGAGGCGTACCGGGCCCGGCTCAAAGCGCATCCGGCCGGCGCCGCGAACTTCCGCACGGCGGAGGCCGAGCGCTTCATTCTCAGCGAGGAGCGCACGTTCCTGCGCCGGGTCGAGCCCACGCGCGACCTGTGAGAAGCTACGGGCAGCCAGAGACCGCGCGTGAAACGTCCTCTCCTCGTCCTCCTCATCGGCACGACATGCGCGCCCGGCGCCTCCGCCGCCACGGACGTCGTCCGCTCCCTGCCTGCGCTCCAGGCGCGCATCGACCGGGCCGTCCCCGGTGACGTCATCCTCGTGGGCAACGGCGTGTACACGACCGCGGCCGCGATCACGGTGACCCGCGCCGGGACGTCCGCCCGTCCGATCCGCATCCGCGCGGAGACCACGGGCGGGGTCGAGATCGCGGGCACGCACGGCTTCGTGGTGAACAGCCCCGCCGCGTTCGTCGAGATCGACGGCTTCCGTTTCACCCACGCCGCCGGCCAGACCGCCGTCCAGCCCGGCGCCACTCACGTCCGCTTCACGCGCAGCGTCTTCGAGTGCGCGGGGCCGGGCGCCTACCTGACCCTCGCGGGCGACGACGCGCAGATCGACCGGAACGAGTTCCGCAACAAGAAGACGCTCGGGAACATGATCGACGTGCGCGGGACGGGGAGCCAGGTCGCGCAACGAATCTGGATCCATCACAACTACTTCCACGATTTCGCGAACGCGGGCGGGAACGGCGCGGAGACGATCCGCTTCGGGCACAGCGAGCTGAGCCTCTCCAAGGGCCTCGGCCTGATCGAGCACAACCTGTTCGTCCGCTGCACGGGCGAGAACGAGCTGATCACGAACAAGTCCTGCGCGAACACGTACCGGTACAACACGTTCCTCGATTCGCCGGGCGCCCAGCTCACGCTCCGCCACGGCAACGACTGCCTCGTGTACGGCAACACCTTCCGCGGCACGGACGGCATCCGGATCTTCGGCGACCGCCATCGCGTGTTCGCGAACGACCTCGAAGCGAACACCACCGGCATCCAGATCGGGAACGGCGACGGCGAGGTTGCGGACGGCGCGAAGCTGACGAGCCACGACCGGCCCGATGGCGCCGTCATCCTGTTCAACACGCTCGTCGACAACGCGCGCCCGTACTTCATGGGCGGCCGGGCCGGCGGCCTCGGCGCGACCCACACCGTCTTCGCTCGCAACGTCATCCAGGGTGGCCAGGAGGCGGCCACCATCGAAGGGCCGTACGCGGACGGCGAGTGGCGCGGCAACATCCTCTGGCAGACGAGCCCGGGTGCGATGCCCAGAGGCACGTACGAGGTCGTGGACCCGCGGCTCGTCGCGGGCCCAAGCGGCGTCCGACGCCCGGGACCGGGGAGCCCGGCGCTCGACCGTGGGCGCGGCGACCCGCTGCCCGAACCCGTGGACCAGGGCGCCACCGCGCCGTTGACCCCGGAAGCGCTGCTCCGCCTCATCCGCGATCCGCAATGACGTGGTCGCCGCCGGTGGCCTCCCCCCTCCTCCTCCAGGTGACCCGCGCCGACGTCACCCGCATGCTGCACGCGGACGCGCTCCGGCTCGGTCTCGGCGTGCTGCTCATCGTCGCCGGGCTCGCGGCCGCGGCAGTCTATCTGCGATCGTTGCGTGGCGCGGAGTCGACGCTGCCCTGGTTCGGCCTCTTCTCCTTCCTCTACGGGCTGCGGCTCCTGGCCCGCACGGACACGTTCCCGCTCTTCTTCAGCGCGCCCCCTCTCTTCTGGCGCTACGTCGCGGCCGCGATCACCTACGTGATCCTGATCCCCGGCCTGCTCCTGCTGCGCGCGGCGTTCCCGGCGTGGCGGCGGCATTTCGGCTGGGCCGCGGCGTTCGTGGGCGCGTTCGCGGTGGCCGCCGTCCTCTCCGACGCCGTCCTTCGGCGACCCGCCTCCGCGGAGGCGCCGAACAACCTGATCGCGATCACGTTCATACTCGCCGGGATCGTCTTCATCTTCCGGCCACAGGCGGAGGCCAGCCGCGACCTGCGCACGCTGCGTGTCGGGCTGGCCGCCTTTGCCGTCGCCGCGGTCGTGGACAACCTGCGCGGCCTGGGCGTACTGTCCTGGCCGCGCGCGGACGTGGAGCCGCTGGGCTCGACCGTCCTCATCGCGTGCCTGGGCACGATCGCCGTTCGCCGTGTGTTCAAGGACGCGGAACGCCTGCTCGCCATCGACAAGGAGCTCAGCATCGCGCGCCGGATCCAGACCTCGATCCTGCCCCACGCGATGCCGAGGGTCGGCGGGCTTTCGGTCGCCGCGCGCTACGAGCCGATGACCGCGGTCGCGGGCGATTTCTACGACTTCCTGGAGGTCGGCGCGAAGCGCCTGGGCGTGCTGGTGGCGGACGTCTCCGGGCACGGCGTGCCCGCCGCCTTGATTGCGTCGATGGTGAAGGTCGCGATCGCGGCGCAGAGGTCGCAGGCCGACCGGCCGGCGGCCGTCCTCGCCGGCATGAACGAGACTCTCGCGGGCCGTCTCGGCGGCCAGTACGTCACGGCGGCGTATCTCTTTCTCGACCGCGAGGCGGGAGTGATGCGCTACAGCGCGGCCGGCCACCCGCCGCTCCGGCGCGGGCGCCGCGACGAGCCGCGCGCGCACGAGCTCGAAGAGAACGGGTTGCCGCTGGGCATGATGGACGTCGCGGACTACCGCCAGCTCGAGCAGCCGCTGCACGCAGGAGACCGCTTCCTGCTCTACACGGACGGGCTCGTCGACGCCACCAACGCCGCCGGCGAGTTCTTCACGGTCGAGCGGGTGAAGGACGCGATGGCGGCCGGCTCCGGCCTCACGACGGAGGGCGTCGCGGACCTGATCGTCGCGAAGACGCGCGGCTGGGCAGACAAGGTCGCCGCGGACGACCTCACGGTGGTGCTCGTCGACTGCGTCTAGACCGCCCGCGCCGCCATCGTCGCGAGGGCGGCGGTATCCTGGCTTGAATGGTGTCCGGCGCGCTCGTCCTCAGGTTGTTCCTGGCCGCGGGGGGTGCCTGGCAGCCGGCGGCTCCCGGCGTGGAGACGCTGACCGTCGACGAAGGCGGCGCCAGCGTCTCCCTGATCCGGTTCGACCTCCAGCGGTTCCGGCCCGAAGTCGTGATGCTGGGACCGGGGCGCACGAAGACGGTGGCCGCCCTGCGCCGCGACCTGTCGGCGGTGGCGGCGATCAACGGCGGGTTCTTCGACGAAGATCGCCGCTCGCTCGGCCTGCGCATCGCGGGAGGCAAGACCGCGGTCCCGCTGCGCCGCGGCGTCGACTGGGGCGTGCTCGTCGTCCGCGCCGGACGCGCGACGATCGTGCACTCGCGCGCAGGCCGCGCGCCGCTCCGGGGTCGCGCTCGATGAGGACGGGCACACGTTGACCCTGGTCGTCAGCCCCGGGCCGATCGAGGCCGGACGTCTGGCCGAGTTGCTCGTGCGGCTCGCCTTCCACTCCGCGCTGCTGCTCGACGGCGGGGCCTCGACCCAGGTCTCGGCCGCGGCCGGACGGTTCACGCTGGACGTCGCGGGCGCCTACGGCGTGCCCGATGCGCTCGTCGTCCGTTCGCGCTGATTCGTTCTGACCCGCCGGTCGAGCTAGGGCTTCGCGAGCCGTCGCGCGTCGAGGCCCAGCTCGCCCGCCGATCGACCCATCCTCACGTTGTTGACGGCGAGGACCGCGTGAAAGACGAGCGTCGCCCAGCGAAGCCGGCGGCCGAGCCGGGGATGCCGGGCTTCGACGGCGTCGATCGCCTTCGCGAGCAGCGGGAACTGGATGATCTTCACCATGCCGACGTCGATCCGGCGAAAGGCGAGCAGCGGGTTGCGCTCCGAGCCGCCGTGCGCGAGCGCCCAATACGTGGTCGCCGCGTCCGCGGTGGCGGCCAGCGCGAAGGGCCAGGCTCGGCCGGGCGACTCGAGGCGGAAGCGTCGCCGCGGGGAGGGCGAGGCCAGCCGCTCCGCTCGCACCAGGACGCTGGCGGATTGCCCGCTTGGATCCTCGCGCCGGACGCGCGACTCCGCGGAGAGCAGGAGCGACCGCGGCTGCGGCTGCGGATCCACCGTCCGCGCGGGGGGCACCGCCGAGTCGACCGGGTCCGCCGGGAACAGCCCGTCGGGCTCGATCGAGCAGGCGGCGGCCATCGTGAAGACGCCGTCGGGCGCGGTCGAGTACGTCGCCGTCGAAACCAGCAGGATGGCGATCGCGAGAGCACTCATCGTCACCTCCCCAGCCGAGGTCCGCTGGGCGCGCGAACTCTGAGCCTCCGTGCACCACAGTCCGATGACGGTGATCACCGCGGGCGGTGCGGCTGTGAGCGGTTGCACGGGCGAAGGTGACACGGTGCTTCCGGGAGGTGACGCGACGCACGTCGCGGGAGCCGCGATCACCCGGCTGGCACGGTTGTGGGCGCGAGGAGAGCTACTGGATCGCGACGCCGGGCGCGGCGGGTCCGGCCACCCGGTGCGTGATGCGGAGGTTCCGGACGATCCCGCGGTGCATGTCGCGCGTGTCGCGCGCGCTCCGCCGGTCGGCCTTGACCTCTTCGTAGAGAGAGAGGTCGGTCGTGCCGTCCTCAAGCGCCTGCAGCACGTAGGAGCCGCATTGCCGCTTGATATGGTCGGTGCCCTCCACCTTCTGGTACGACACGACGATGCGCCGCGGCGCCTCCGCCGTTCCTTCGACCAGGCTGAAGGCCCAGGCTTCCGTCCAGGGGACCTCCATCTTCAAGAACAGCGCGCGCAGCGTGACCACGATCTTGACGAGGTGGAACGCGATGTAGTCCGGGCGGTCCAGGACGGTCGTCGCGATCGTCGTCTTCGTCATGTCCTTGACGTTGCGATGGTCGAGCAGGTTCGCGTACACGGCCGCGACCGGCATGTCCAGGACGACGCGGCCGGACGCCCAACCGACGCCGGCGGGAGACGTGCCGAAGACGTGGTTGTCGCGGCCGGGGATCAGCGGGATCGCGGGCGTGAGCGGCTCGACCACCTTGTGGTTGAAGTCGAAGCAGGGGCCGGCGGCGAGGTCGGCGGCGGGGACCGGACTCGCGGCCAGAACGACCGCGAGCGCGAGAAACGCGGGCCGCGCGCCGCCGCCACGTCTCACGGGCCGGCGCTCCCCACTGGTCAACTCCATCCAGCATACTCCAGAAACGAGGTCCTCACCGGCCTCGCGACCAAGTGAGCGCCATGACGCCGGAGAGCGCATGAAGGGCCTGGCCGCCGTCCTGTTCGTGGTCGCCTGTGGCGGCGCGCGCGCTCCGGTCGAGGATCCGGCCCGCGCGCGCGAAGCAATGGTGCGCGAGCAGGTGGAGGCGCGCGGGGTGACGGACGCGCGCACGCTGGCCGCGTTGCGCAAGGTGGAACGCCACTTGTTCGTTCCGCCCGCGCTGGCCGCGCTGGCCTATGCCGACCATCCGCTGCCGATCGGCGAGGGCCAGACGATCTCGCAACCGTACATCGTCGCGGTGATGACGGAGGCGATCGGTCTCCGCGGCGGAGAGCGCGTGCTCGAGATCGGGACCGGCTCCGGTTACCAGGCGGCGGTGCTCGCGGAGATGGGCGCGCACGTCTACACGGTCGAGATCGTGCCGAGCCTGGCCCGGACGGCGCGCGCGACGCTCGCGCGGCTCGGGTACCGCACGGTCGAGGTGCGGGAGGGGAACGGCTGGGAGGGCTGGCCGGAGAACGCGCCGTTCGACGCGATCGTCGTCACCGCCGCTCCCCCGACCGTGCCCGACGCGTTGAAGAGCCAGCTGCGCGACGGCGGGCGCCTCGTGATTCCGGTCGGCGACGACGTGCAGGAGCTGCGGCTGCTGACGCGGCATGGCTCCTCGTTCGAACAGCGTCGGCTCCTGCCCGTGAGGTTCGTGCCGCTCGTCGCTCCGCCCCCCTGACGGGCGCGCCTGCGCTCCCCGTCCGAAAACGGCTAGTCGATCGCGGTCGCCCGGCGTATCTTGGCGCCGTGAACGCCATCCTCGGCCTCGATCGCCGCGCGCTCGACCGGGCGCGCGTCAGCCGCGATCCCCGCTTCGACGGGAAGTTCTTCATCGCGGTGACCTCCACGCGCATCTACTGCCGCCCGGTCTGTCCGGTACCCAGCCCGAAGACGGCGAACATCCGTTACTACGCGACCGCCGCCGCCGCCGCCGAGGCCGGCTACCGGCCGTGCCTGCGCTGCCGGCCGGAGGCGGCGCCGGGCACGCCGGCCTGGCTCGGCACCTCGGCCGTGGTGCGCCGGGCGCTGCAGCTCATCCACGACGGCGCGCTGGACGAGTCTTCCGTCGGCGCGCTCGCCGCGCGCGTGGGGATCGGCCCGCGGCACCTCCATCGCCTGTTCGTACAGCACGTGGGCGCCTCCCCGATCGTCGTCGCCCAGACGCGCCGGCTGCATTTCGCGAAGCGCCTGCTGGACGAGACGAGGCTGCCGATGACCGAGATCGCGCTGGCCGCGGGCTTCGGGAGCGTCCGGCGCTTCAATCACGCGTTCCACACGACGTACGGGCGCGCGCCCCGCGAGCTGCGCGGTCAGCGGCGGGACGAGAGCGCGGTCGGGGGCGACGAAGTGGTCCTTCGCCTCGCCTACCGGCCGCCGTACGACTGGACCCAGGTGCGCGACTTCCTGGCCACGCGCGCGCTGCCGGGGGTCGAGCGCGTCGACGCGCGCGGCTATGCGCGGACGGTCGCCGCAGCCAATCAGCCCGCTGGTGGCCGCAGTGCAGCCAATGAGCCCGCTGGTGGCCGCAGTGCAGCCAATGAGCCCGCTGGTGGCCGCAGTGCAGCCAATGAGCCCGCTGGTGGCCGCAGTCCAGCCAATGAGCCCGCTGGTGGCCCCAGTGCGTACGGCGGCCACGCGATCGTCTGCGTGCGCGCGCTGGAGCACGAGCGCGCGCTCGAGCTGCGCGTGCGCGGCGCCGCCCCCGCTGCGCTGTTCCAGCTCTCCGCGGCCGCGCGACGGACGTTCGACCTCGCCGCGGACCCGGCGCGCATCGCGCTCGCGCTGCGCGGGGACCCGCTGCTCGCGCCGCTCGTGGACCTGCGGCCGGGGCTGCGCATCCCCGGAGCCTGGGATCCGTTCGAGTGCGCGGTGCGGGCGGTGCTGGGCCAGCAGGTCAGCGTGGCCGCGGGGCGCACGCTCGCCGCCCGCCTCGTCGCCCGCGTCGGCCGTCCGATCGCGGGCGGCACGGACGGCCTGACCCATCTGTTCCCTTCTCCGGCGGCGCTCGCCGCCGCGAACCTCGACGGGCTGGGCCTCACGGGCGCGCGCGCGCGGGCGCTTCGGGCGCTCGCGCACGCGGTGGCGGAGGGCGCGCTCGATCTGGGCGCTCCCGTCGAAGACGTCGCGGCCGGGCTCGAAGCGCTGCCCGGGCTGGGCCGGTGGACCGCGCAATACGTCGCGCTCCGCGCGCTCGGCGAGCCCGACGCGTTCCCGGCCGCGGACGTGGTCCTCCGGCGCATGGCCGCCGCGGGTGGGACTCCGCTCAGCGCGCGCGCGCTCGAGGCGCGCGCCGAGGCCTGGCGTCCCTGGCGCGGGTACGCGGTCCTGCATCTGTGGCGCGCGGCGAGCGACGTCGTGGGGCCGCGGAAGCGGACCGACCGCGTCCGAAAACGGCCGGCGCGAAAGGCCGCGCCCGCCTAACGTTGCGATGGACGAACCGTGATGACGGGCACGGCGGCACCTCCGGCGGACGGGCGGGTCGAGACGACGGCCTCGATCACGGGGCCGGCCGGCCGATTGCCGGCGGGCGGTCGCGCTCGATCTGCGTGGACACGGACGGTCGGATGCGCCGGCGTCCGGCGCCTACGGCATCAAGTCGCTCGCCCGCGAATCAGATCCTCGACTCCTTCCTGGCGACCGTGCGCTGAGGATGCGTGTGCGTCGCCGCGCACGTCCCGCACCGCGCGCTACGATCGTGAGGGTGAGGGAGGAACGAACGATGGCGGAGGCAGACGACGATCCGATCCGTGGAAAGACCCATCGCTGGACGTTCACCGACGGACCGACGGCGGGCAAGACGTACGAGCACACGTTCAACAAGAACGGCACCGTGGCGTTCAAGGAGGTGGGCGGCGCGGCCGCGGGTGAGCGCACTGCGAAGAAAAAGCCGGAGAAGAAGGGGGCGAAGCCGGAGAAGCCGGACCGTCCCCGCTACGCGGCGGTCCGGGCCGCCGACGACGTCTACGCCGTCTCCTATCTAGGCGCCTCGGGATACACGCTCACGGTGGTCCTGAACTTCAAGGACCGCGGCCTGGTGGGCTTCGCTTCGAACGACAAGGAGTGGTACCCGTTGAAGGGGACCTTCGAACCCGTCCCGTGAGGCGTTCCGCCGCCCGGTCGCTGGTCGTCGGCGCGTGTCTCGCGTTCATGGGGAGCGACACGATGGTTTCGGCCCAGGTCGTCGAGATTTGTTCCTACAACCTCAAGCCGGGGACGCGCGACCGCTTTGACCAGCTCTTCCAGACGGAAGCGCTCCCGCTGCTTCGGCGCTCGAAGGTGGAGGTGGTGGGATATGGTCCGTCCCTCCACGATCGCAACTCGTACTACTTGATGCGCGCGTTCCCGAGCCTGGAAGAGCGGGAGCGGAGCGAGGACGCGTTCTACGCGAGCGACGAGTGGCGCCAGGGACCGCGGGAGGCGATCCTCGCCTGCATCGAGAGCTACACCACGGTCGTGGTCCGGAGCGACGAGGCGACGCTGCGCGCGAGCTCGCCTTCCGATCTCGCCACCCTGACGGAGCTGAACCAGGACTATCTGCGATCGGTGCAGACGTCGGACGTGCGGCGCTTCGACGAGATCCTCGCCCCCGACTTCCTCTGCTCCAGCTCCGACGGCTCGCTGCTCGACCGCGCCGCGTTCCTGAAGCACACCGCGCTGCCGGCCACGATCTCCGAGCTGGAGGGCCACGACGTCCAGGTCC
>WNFN01011190.1_pt1 | contig 11157 bp, 9 predicted proteins | sample 5400161 | NCBI WGS metagenome assembly WNFN01 (sample SAMN13153353, study PRJNA577476) | soil metagenome | isolation source: 80 cm saprolite on Douglas fir-dominated hillslope | place: USA:California | collected 2013-09-17
AAAAAGGGGGCTGGTGCAAGCCCCCCTTTTCTTAGAACTGACCCCCCAAAACCGGAATCCCAGTCGAGGTTGGGTATCCGGCCACCCCGGGAAGCCAATCTTTTTGAACAGCGTTGTTCCTAAAAGAGAGCAAACCGTGTGCCAGCGTTTGCCGGGAAATCCACAATCGAGCAGACATCTGAAAGCATGGGAGTTAGCTCGCTCTGCGTAGGCCGGTGGGTATGAATACACGTTTCAGCCTACAAATTCCCACAGAGGAACAGAGGCGCGAATCCATTCTTTGGGAGGCAACACTGCCGTTACATCCCTGTGACACGCCTCTGCTCCCTTCAACTACGACGCGGAGGAGGCAATAGCGATGCTGCGGCGCCAGCGACGCCAGAGTAGCCACACTATGGGCAGGAAAATGAGCAGCCAAATCAGGAGGGAGGGCACGTACTCGGCGAAGAACAGGAGGATGCTGATAATGGTTTCGGCGGCGGCGCGATACCCAGAGACAAAGGCGTTGTGGAAACGTGTGGAGATTGAAGGCGAGGGCGGGTTGAGCTGCGCTTTATATTCTTCGACGAGCCTGAGATCGATGGTGGCGAAGTCGACGCGGTGCTCGAGCGATTTCTGCTCGGCTTCCATCTGCTCGATTTCGCCGCGGACGCGGGCGATTTCCTGCTCGACGGCGAGGACATCGCTGATTTTCCCGGTGCGGTTGCGGAGGATGTCCTGAAGACGCTGTTCGGTTTCGCGGGAGTTCTTGAGACGCGCGACCAGGTCGGCGTGCTGCTGCGTGACTTCTTCGCCGTTCTGATTTTCATTCTCGAGGCGGCCGAGTGATTTCAGTTCGATGACGGTGGCATTGAGTTCCCCAGCGGGAATCCGGAGGGAAGCCTGCAGCGACCGGGCGGCATTTTGCTCCATGCTGGCGGTGAGGCTGGCGGCATAGCCGTGGTGACGTGCGAGGATGGCGTCGAGCGAGGCACGCGAGTTGCTGAAATCCTTCGCGATGATCGACAACGAGATCGTACGCGCGATCATCGGTTCTTGCTTCAGCTGATTACCAGCGCGCGCCTCGGTTTCTGAACGGTTGAGGAGAGCACGCTGTCTTTCGGCGATCGCCCGACTGAAACGATCTTCTGGCCCTACCATTCTTAGCGGTTCTCGTGGTTGTTCTAGAGCGGTAAGAGCAGCAAAGCCATCGGACCTGCCTTCGGCAATCGCTTTCGTTTTGTCTACAGCATAGCTATGGGTCACCGGAGTTTCCGCCAACCGCGGCGCAAAAACCGAGAACATAAAGAAAGCGCTGGCGGCGAGGGCCGAAGAAGCCGCGGTCAAAATCCAATGCCGGCGCAGGAAAGGCACTAACCGGAACGGGTTTAGAACGCGCGGAGCAGAAGACGCGCTGCGAGCAGCTTCGGCAACGGCGCTTTCGAATTCGGAATTTACGAACTTGGCGGGAACAGTCCAGTTCGAGAGCAACTGTGAGGTACTGTGGAGAGAGGCTGCCAACTCGCGGCAATCGGCGCAGCCTTCGATGTGCGCAGCGGTAGATTGGGCCTGGTCGGCGGGGAGTTCGCCGTCGAGGAGGGCCATGATTTCTTCGGGAGCGACGGGATGGGTGGTGATGCTCATGGGCGGCTGCCTTTCTGCGTTATGACTTGCGGCACGGCGAGCGGCGTGAACGGCGCGGCGTCCTTCGCGGGGGACGCTGCCGGCTCTAGCAAACTGCGCAAAGCCATGCGGGCGCGGAAGAGGCGGGAGCGGACGGTGTTCAGGGGAAGCTGCAAGAGGTCAGCGATTTCGGCGTAGCTTAATTGTTCGAACTCGCGGAGGAGCAGGATTTCGCGATCGATGGGGTCGAGCTTGGCTACGGCCCGGCGAATCCAGAGAGAGGATTCGGTGGCGTCGTGGCGCGAAGGATCTGGAGTTGAGCCGCGGGGACCTAGGAAGGTGGCGCGAAACGCAGCTTTGCGGCGATGGGCGCGGAGGAGTTTCAGCGCGATGGCGTAGAGATAGGTGCGGAAGAGGGCGCGAGGTTGGTAGCGGGATGCGGAGCGGACGAGGGCGAGGAAGGTTTCCTGGGCTAGTTCTTCAGCGTGGGCGGAATCGGTAACGCGGCGGCGGAAGAAGCCATGAATCGGCTGCTTGTAGCGACGGAACAGCTCGGTGAAGGCTTCTCGAGAGCCTTGGGAGAAGGCGAGCATGAGATGCTCGTCGCTGGGGGGCTGACTGGGTGCGTCGTTCATGGGGTTATTAGCGTGAGCCTCTGAGTTTAGAACGAGGATTGGTCGCGCGTCTTGCATCTGAATGTGCTCATTGGGTCGCGCTGAAACATAAAGGCGCCCGCCACGGTCAGTGGCCGCTACGGTTGCCGGGGCCTACGCGGTGCTTGTTCCTTCATCATGGTAATTGCGCGACAGGCAGAAAAGTTCCCGGGGAAAGAGAGAAACAGACGCCTTCGGGATGGCGGTCGGGATGAACTCAAAGAGAGGCCGCGGTGACGCTTGGTCAAAAGCGGCGGCCCTCGAAGCTCGGGGTAAACAAGACCGCCGCAGTCCAGCGCTGGACGTCCGAATCGTGTTCGGCTTCGACCATGACGCGGGCGAGGGGCTCAGTGCCAGAGTAGCGGAGCACCACGCGGCCGTTTTCGCCGAGGGCGGATTGCGCCTCCGCGAGGGCGCGCGAAACTTCGGGGAGGGATTCGAGGGGAGGCTTGGATTTGACCTTTACGTTGACGATGATTTGCGGGTAGTCCTTCAGGCCAAAGATGAGTGATTCGAGACGCCCGCTCGTGGAAACGAGCGAAGCGACTTTTACGGCGGTGAGAAGGCCGTCGCCGGCGGGAGAATCGTCGAGAAAAATGACGTGGCCGGATTGCTCGCCGCCAAGAACGTTGTTGCTGCGCAACATTTCCTCGAGAACGTAGCGATCGCCGACGGCAGCGCGCGCGAGGTCTATGCCTTCGCGGGCCAGTACGCGCTCGAGGCCGAGATTGGACATGGAGGTGGCGACCACGCGGTTGCCTTTGAGTTTGCCTTGCGATTTCAGAAAACGCGCGGCGGCCAGCAGGACGCCATCGCCGTTGATGATTTTCCCGGACTGGCAAACGAAGAGGGCGCGGTCGGCGTCGCCGTCGAAAGCGACACCAAGCGTGGCGCGCTCGGCAACCACGCGCTTCTGCAAGCCTTCGAGATGGAGCGAGCCGCAACCGGCGTTAATATTGCGGCCGTCGGGCTGATCGCCCATGGCGATTACTTTGGCGCCCAGCGATTGAAAAAGCTCCGGGCCGAGTTTGTAGGCGGCGCCATTGGCGCAATCGAGCACGATGCGCAAGCTGGAAAGCTTGGCGCCGGGAATGACGCGGCTGCGCAGAAACTTCAGGTATTCGGCGTCGAGAGATTCGTCGGCAACCAAGCGCGGGGGATTTTTCGGGGGCGCCTCGGAGCGATGCTGGAAGATATCCTGTTCCAGGACTTCCTCGACCGAATCGGGAAACTTCATGCCCACATTGGAAAAGAGTTTTACGCCATTGTCGTGGTAAGGATTGTGGGAAGCGGAAATCACGACGCCGGCTTGAAGACCTTTTTGGCGGACCAAGCAGGCGACGCCCGGCGTGGTAATGATGCCGGCGAAATCGACGGACACGCCGGCGATGTTAAGGCCGGCAGCGAGAAGAGCAGCGATGTGCGGGCCGGATTCACGGGTGTCCATGCCGAGGAGCACGTGCGCCGCGGGACTGGTTTGCTTGAGATAAGCGCCGAGCGCGCGGCCGGTGGCGTACAGGGTGGCATCGTCCAGCGGCGGGGTGCCGGGGACGCCGCGAATACCGTCGGTACCGAAGAGCTCTTTGGGCATGCTGGTAGCGATCTCGAAGAAAATCGCGAAGGGCCGACCGGCGGAAGGACGACCTGCGTCGAGTCTAGCATAGGGGCGTGAAGCGGCTGCTCGCAACGAAGCTTGGATGCTCGGCGAGTAAACGGAGAGCACCAGAAACGGTTGCGGCCTTGCAGCAGGCAAGGATTGGCGACACAAAGTCACCGTGGCACCCAAGATGCCTGCAATAGTGTGATATTTTGTTGGGACCGGAGCCAGCCGTGCCAGTAGCGGAAACACCACCATTTGTCCGCATCAGCGGATCGACGTTCAGCCTGCGGGTGATCGCGGCGGCGATCATTCTGTTGTTCTGTTACTACGCGCAAGGCGTGGTCATCACGCTACTGTTGTCCATTTTGCTGGCCTATTTTCTGGACCCCGCGGTGGAATTGCTGGAGCGCATGCACATGCCGCGGACGGTCGGGGCCATGACCATGGTGCTGATCCTGATCGCCGTGCTGGTCGCGGTGGGCTACGGCTTGGGTGAGCGTACCGCGGATTTCGCGGCGAACTGGCCGAAGTACGGAGGAATGCTGCGACAAGCGGCGAGCACGGTGGAAGGAAAAATCAAAGGCATCGAGGGAAGAGTTTCGGACATCGCGGCGGAGCCCGGAAACGCCGCGCCCGCCGACATCCGGCCGGAGCCGGGCATCGTACGCACTTTGATTTTACGAAGCATCGGCTCGCTGTATGCCTTGTTTCTGGAGGTCACCTTCGTTCCATTTCTGGTGTTTTTCATGCTGGCGGCAAAACGCGAGGTGTGGCACGGGACGTTGCAGTTGTTCCCGGTTGCGCGGCGCACGCAGGTGAAGGAGACCCTGGAGGACTTGCGGGACGTTCTGCGCGATTATCTGGCGGGAATGACCATGGTCACGTTGCTAGTGATCGCGGCGAGCAGCGTGTTTTTCTGGCTGATGGACATGGACTATCCCATTCTGACGGGCATCGCGTCCGGCCTGCTGAACATGGTGCCGTACATCGGCGCGGTGATGGCCTGGCTGCCGGCATTCGTGATCGCGCTGGCCAAGTGGAAGACCATCGGGACGTTCATGCTCATCGCCGGCGTGCTGACGACGATTCATGTCCTTGCGCTGAACCTCGTGGCTCCGCAGTTGGTGGGAAAGCGGGTGCAGCTGAACGCCGTGGCCATCACCATATCGCTGCTGTTCTGGGGCTGGGTGTGGGGCGGCATGGGCTTGCTGCTGGCCATTCCGATTACGGCAACGCTGCGCGTGATTTGCGATCACACGGAATCCTGGCGGCCGATCGGGCGGTGGCTGAGCGCGTGAAGAAGTTCTTTGTTGTTACGGATTCGTTTTTATTCTGCATTCTGCGATTTTGGGTTTGTGGCTGAAGACTGTGGGGATCATTTGCGGCACACCGTGCCGAACAATTCTTAAACATTCGATAGAGATAATTTGGAGTCGTCTTCAGCGGGCGCGGAACAGCGAAACGATCGACCGAACCTTTCATCTGACTTTCGCACTACATGGCAATGCGGGGAGGATTCCAATGAAGCGCAATTGGGCGTATGTGTGTGCCGGTTTCAGCTTGGTGTGTCTGACCTGCGGACCGCCGGGGCGGGCTTGGGGCTGCCGGGGACATGAGAGCGTGGCGGCGCTAGCGGAGAGGCATCTCACGCCGGAAGCGAAGCAGGCGTTGCTGGCGCTGCTGACCGCCAATCCGATCGATCCACAATTAAAACGGTTTTGCGGAGACAGGGGACTAGATCCCTTTGTCGATGCAGCCACCTGGGCGGACGATGAGCGCACCAAGGAACCGGCGACCGCGCCGTGGCATTACATCGATATCCCGTTGGGGGCCGCGCAGGGCTCGGCCGCAAATTTCTGCGCCGCCGGCGGATGCGTTACCAAGGCGATCACCGAGCAACTAGCGATTCTGAAAGATAAGACCGCCGCGGGACCGAAGCGCGCGGCCGCACTGCGTTTTATCATTCATTTTGTAGGAGACTTGCACCAGCCGCTGCACGGAACCACCAACAGCGATCGCGGCGGGAATTGCGTTCCGGTGCAATACCTCCAGCGCAAGCCGCACGCCCGAAGTGATTCGTATACGCCAAACCTGCATCACATTTGGGACACGGAAATTCCAGAGAGCCAGATGCAGGGCGCGGATGCCGCGGAGTTCGCCAGCACGCTCGATTCGATGTTCGCGGGCTCCTTCGCGGAATGGCAGGCGGGCGGAATGCAACTGGAAAACTGGGCGTGGGAGAGCCACCAGCACGCGGCGGACACGGCGTATGGCGCGCTGGGTACGCCGATCGCGGTGGAACCAGACGTCCCGGTGAACAGTTGCGCGGACGACAACAATATCGGGCAACGCATGCTGCACAAGCACATTGTGGCGGGAACGACGTATCGGGAGCAGGCCGCGTCGGTGGCGGAAGAACGGCTGGCGCAAGCGGGAATTCGACTGGCGATGATCCTGAATGATGCCGCGAAAAGCGGGCTGTAACGGATATCAGCGGAGCGCCCATCGCGGTTGTTGACTAGGAACCGAGGGTGACCGTTTGGGCTGGTCGCGACGAATTGCGCCTTGCAAATTGGGGTTTCACTGCTAGAGTAAAGGGGAGTTGTGAATCCTGAAAGAACGCCAGGGACAAATGCCGCCCAGCTTGCGGCCCCAGCACCTGCTCGCCACCATTCTGTCTTCCACCGAAGACGGACTTGTGTCGTTTGCGCTCGACGGCACGATCCAGACCTGGAGCGAGGGCGCGGCCCGGTTGTACGGATATTCCGCAGGGGAAATGATTGGGGAGCCGCTGACGCGGATGCTGCCCCTCTACGAAGTACCACCTTTCGAAGAATTCCTGCACAAGGCACACGAAGGAAGCTTTGCATGCTGCGAGCTTGCGGAACGCCTGCGCAAAGATGGAGCCAGAATCCGGGTGACGGTGAGGCGGCGAGAGGTGCGAGACAAGAGCGGGAAAATCGCCGGGGTCCTGGAGATTGCGCGGACGAAAGGCTGGCACGCGGAGGGCTCGGCCGCGGACGCGGAGTTGCGACTCCTTCTAGAGCAACTGCCCGGAGTCCTATGGACCACGGACCGGAACCTGCGAATCACCTCGAACTGGGGCGCGGAACTTGGCGACGCAAGAATCAAGCCGGGAGAACTGGTGGGCCAAACGCTTCACGAATACCTGAAATGCCAGGACCCGCATGCCGCGCCCGTTGCGCAGCATGTTCAAGCGCTCAACGGAGCGACATCACATTTCGAGTACCGGCATAAAAATCGCGATTTTGAGATACACCTGGGGCCGCTACGCTCCCCATCTGGAGAAATTGTCGGTTGCATCGGCGCAGGAATCGACGTGACCGACCGGAAGAAAAACGAAGACCGGATTCGCCATCAAGCGACGCATGATGCGCTGACGGGATTGGCGAATTACCGGGGATTTGTGGACACGCTGGAGCGAGAAGTGCGCCGGGCCGAGCGCATCAATCATTCCTTTGCGGTGCTGCTGCTGGATTTGAATGAATTGAAGCGGATTAACGACCGGTTCGGCCATTTGGCCGGAAACCGCGCGCTGAAGAGATTGTCGGACGTAATCCAGGAGCACTGCCGGGCCACCGACGTCGCGGCGCGCTACGGAGGCGATGAATTTGCGCTGGTGTTGATCGACGCCGACCCGGCAATGGCACGGCAAATCGCTGACCGGGTGGACCATGCCTTGCGTGGACAGAGAGAGCAGCCTCCTTTAAGCGTGAGCATCGGCATCGGCGTGTACCCAGAGGATGGACGAACAACACAAGAGCTTCTCGAAGCAGCAGACCAGCACCTTTACCAACGGAAGAAAGCCTTTCGCAGCCAAAGCGTGAGCGCCCCTTAGATCCCGGGCCGCGGTGGCTAAGTTGCGAAGTTCAAGCAAGTTGAGCGCGCCCGTAGCTCCCATTGATTGACTTAGGCGTGCACGCGGCCTAAGATTCGCCACACTGGCGGGCGGGCAGGTGCAACCGCTGCGCCGTCCCTCCCGGCTGATTCCTCCGAAGTCCCCGGCGGTGTGGCTTGCCGAATGCCGTAATCTCGCATTACCGTCTGCTGAATCCGCTGGGTACCGGCGGAATGGGCGTGGTGTACCGGGCGGAAGATACGACGCTCGGGCGCACCGTGGCGCTGAAATTTCTGTCTCCCCAAGTCGCGCAGGATCCCAAGCGAGTGGAACGCTTCCGGGATGAGGCACGCACGGCGTCTTCGCTGAACCATCCGAACATCTGCACGATTTATGAAGTGGGCGAGCAGGATGGCGAGATGTTCATCGCCATGGAATACGTGGAAGGCCGCCCGCTCTCAGAATTTCTTCGCGAGAAGGGCATGGCGGTGGAGACGGTGCTGCGGTACGGGAGGCAAATTTGTGCGGCCCTGGAACATGCGCATGAACACGGGATCGTACACCGGGACTTGAAGCCGGTGAATGTGGTGGTGACCCCGAACGGCGATGCGAAGATTCTGGATTTTGGGCTGGCGAAGCGGACCGACCCCGAGCAACTGCAGCGCAAATCGACGGAAGGCGCGGCGACAGAAACGAGTGTGGGACTGACCGGCACGCTCCCTTATATGTCTCCCGAGCAACTCGAAGGAAAGGAGACGAGCGCGCGAAGCGACATCTGGTCGCTGGGAGTGATGTTGTACGAAATGTCTTCCGGGAAGCGGCCATTTGCCGGGGAAAACCTGTACCGGCTGTGCACCGCGATTATTCAGGAGCCCGCGCCGCCATTGCCGGAGCACGTCCCGGCGGGGCTGGCGGCAGTAATTCGGCGATGCCTGGAGAAGGAGCCTGCGCGCCGATACCAGCGCGCGAGCGAAGTACGCGCGGCGCTGGAGGCGCTGGAACCAACGGGAGCCCTTGCGGGTGCAGCGGCGCGAGCGGAAACGCCGGGGCGCTCGGTGTTGTGGGGCGCAGTGGCGCTGGTGGTAGTGTTGCTCGCAGGCGTGGGGATCGATATGGCCTGGCGAAACAGCAAACGCGCCAAAGCTCCGGCAAGCGGGGCCATTGCCGTGCCCGAGCGAGTGCAGCTTGCCATTCTGGCGACGAGCGGCGAAGCCGGCACCGCAGAGGCGGCGTTTGATGACGGCTTGGTGGAGACGCTAACTTCCCGCTTGACGGAATTGACGCAGAAGCATCCGCTGGCGGTGATTCCGGCAAGCGAAGTGCGTGCGCGAAAGGTCACTACCGTGGACGCGGCGCGCGCCGAATTCGGCATAAATCTAGGTTTGCTGATCAACGTGCAGCACGCCGCCGGGCAGGAGCGGGTGAATTATTCCCTCGTGGACGCGCGTTCGCATCAGGAATTGCGCGGAGGAACGATTACCGCCGCGACCAGCGATCCGTTTGCCTTGCAGGACCGCGTCTCGGAAAGCGTGGCGCAAGCGCTGGAGCTACAGCTCCAGCCGCAGGAAAAACATGCGTTGCAAGTTCATGGAACGACCGAGCCGGCGGCCTACGACTTCTACCTGCAGGGGCGCGGGTATCTGCAAGACTACGGGCAGCTCGAAAAAATCGACAGCGCGGTAACGGTGTTTGGACGCGCGCTGGAGAAAGATCCGGCTTTCGCAGCCTCCTACGCGGGCTTGGGTGAAGCGTACTGGAGAAAATACGAACAAACGCACGAGAGTGCATGGGTGAAGAAAGCGGCGGAGGCCTGCGAGCAGGCCACGCAGCGGGATGACGGGCTGGCTGAAGGCCACGCATGCTTGGGTCTGGTGTATCAAGGCACGGGCAGGTACGAACAGGCGACTCAAGAATATGCCAAGGCGGCGGTGATCGAGCCCACGCTCGACGCCGCGCAGTCGGGGTTGGCGCGAAGTTATGAGAGCCTGAATCATATGGGAGACGCGGAAAAAGCGTATCGAACGGCGATCGCGCTGCGCCCCAACTACTGGGCAGGATACAACCGTCTGGGGGCCTTCTACTTGCGGCACGGCAAGATGGAAGAAGCGGCGCAGATGTTTGCGCAAGTGGTCTCGCTGGTGCCCGACAGCTTCATGGGGTACAGCAATTTGGGCGCGACACGACTGCAGGAGGGACGCTATAAAGACGCCATCATTCCTCTGGAGCGTTCACTGGCGATCCGCAAGACCGGGGACGCCACCTCCAATTTAGGCACGGCGTACTTTGTGCTGCGCCGTTATGCCGATGCCGCGAAGCAATATGAAGAAGCCGTGCAAATGAGCGGGAACGAATATGTGCTGTGGGGCAACTTGGGCGACGCCTATTTTTGGACGCCCGAGCGACGACCCGAAGCCGCTGCAGCCTACCGTAAGGCGATCGCGCTGGCCATGGACGCTTTGCGGGTAAACAGCCGTGATGCGGCGGCCCTCAGCAGTGTTTCGCTCTATAGCGCCATGCTTGGTGAGCGCGCCAGCGCCATCGATTACCTGCAACGCGCCCTGCGACTTGAACCGAAACGCCCGGACCTTTTATTGAATGCGGCCCTTGCGTACCAGCACCTCGGCGACCAAGAAAGGGCGCTGGATTACCTTGAAAAATCGGTGGGCGGCGGGCTTCCGCCGGAATCGTTGCGGGATTTGCCCAATTTTGATAGGCTGCGCGACAACCCTCGATTCAAGAAGTTGTTCCCTCAACGCTGAGCAAGTTCAGGAAGGAGCATTCAATGAAAGCCGCGGTCCAACTCTCTTCGCATATTTCGTTGCAAGACGTGGCCTTCGCACCCTATACCGTGTACAACTGTCGAGACCGCACGATCATGCCCGATCGGACCTCTTCGGCCACCGGTGTGGACCGGGATACAATCATTGTGTGCGGTGGCTTTCACGTCCGTTGGAGGGAAAAAAACGGCGAGCAGTGGCAAGTGGACTTTGTGACTTCGCCTTTCCAACAGGGCGAAAAAACAATCAAGAAGGGCGACAAGGACCCCAGCCCCGTTTTGGTGCTAAATGACGATACGGCATTCAAATACACGATCACGGTTGACGGTAAGCAGCACGATCCGCAGATCATCATCATGGGCGGCTAACTGACGGAAGGCTAGCGCGGCTGAAGGCATCGAGCCACAGGCGGAGAGCGGCTACCGGAGGGACTCGAGAATACTTGCGGGATGGTCTACCTCCTGAAAGAGGCGGATGGCCGCGAGGCCGGCGGCGCCCGAATTTTGGCAGCAGGCGGCGTTCTCGAGCGTGATGCCGCCGATGGCGATCACCGGAATGGCCACGGCGCGGCAGACTTCCGCAAGGCGGTCCAGGCCTTGCGGCGCGCCGAACGCAGCTTTGGAAGGCGTGGCAAAAACCGGACCGAAGAAAACGTAATCGGCGCCG
>WNFN01212269.1_pt1 | contig 11156 bp, 9 predicted proteins | sample 5400161 | NCBI WGS metagenome assembly WNFN01 (sample SAMN13153353, study PRJNA577476) | soil metagenome | isolation source: 80 cm saprolite on Douglas fir-dominated hillslope | place: USA:California | collected 2013-09-17
ACGCGGCCCGTTTGCACGCGCCATTCGAAAATCGCCAGCGCTATTACGAGCACTGCGAAAAAACGATGCAGCAGTACTTCCGGATCCGCAAGAGTCGCCCAGAAGCCGACGGGCCCGAGAGGCCAGGTCTCCGGATCGCTGCGGAGAAAAAGAAATGCCGAGAGCCCGAAGAAGGCGAGCGGCCAATTGCGCGCCCAGGAGATTTGTCCCGCTTGTGCGATGAGGGCCAGCAGTCCCATCGCCAGAACGACGATGCCTGCCCAGTGATGGTTGTATTCGGACCAAGCTTTTTCGGCGGAAGTGTTCGGGCGTGTTCCGGTTTGGCCGGGAACGTAGGATTCGGTCGAGAGCGAGCCGGATTCGAAAGCTTTTTTCTGAGCGGCGTAAATTTCTTCGGGCAGCTCCTGAACAGAGGGACTGGCGAATCTTGGCGAGCGTGGAGACATGCGGGCGAAGATTTCTGGACCGGTGACGCGGTCGTGAGTGAGATCCGCGGCGGGAGGGAGTGAAGTGAGCGAAGCGGCGGTGAGGATCACAGTAATGCCGATGCCAATTTCGGCTTCCCCGAAGCGCTTCAGGCTGGCAAGAATCGAACTGGCCGGTCCGCGGCGGACGAGCTGAAAATTGAGCGCGCCGAGAAACAAGAGGAGGCCAAAGAGAAGCACTTTGGTAGCGACCATCGCGCCGTAGGAAGTACCGTAAACCGCCTTGAATGAGCCAACGTAAGCAAAACTCAACAGCAAACCTGCCGAAGCGAGCACGGCGACGCTCGCCAGAGCGAGTTGCGAAAATCTGGCGCTGAGCCGGCGCGCGAAGTCCGGAGTCGGCGGTCGCCGGACGGCGATCAGCAGGTACGGCAGGCCGCCCAGCCAAGCCGCAGTGGCTGCTTGATGCAGGGCGGTGAAAGCGACCAGCGGCGCACGATAATCCAAGCGAGCCATGGAGTGGCTGGTCATGACGGAGGAGGCGATGATGGCGGCTGCGGGAAGAAGCAGATCGATGTAGCCGGTGGAGCGCCTCGCAGCCGCAAGAGCGATCACGGTAAAAGCCGCCACGATGCCAATTAGGCCGGCGAGGACAAAATTTGCTCCGGCGACTTCGCGAAGAGACATTCCGGCGGATTGCCTGAGGATCATCGAGTTCGCCAGGACATAGGAAATCTGCATCACGGCCAGCGCGATCGCCGAGCGCCGAATCCAGCGCAGACAGGCTTGCTGAAGCGCAGACGAATCTTCATTCCCGCGGCGGACGACGGAGATCAGAAAAACAATGCCGCCAATCGCGAGGGACTGAAACGTGAGGGTCGCGCCGCGGAACAGGACGGAGAGGAAGCCAAAGACTTGGAGCAGACGGGCCATGAATGTCGATCAGGGCGACGTGACAGTGAAAGGGATTTCCCCGCGGGTGATGTGACCGTCGGAGGCCAGCACTTGCCAGCGCAGGCGGTATGCTCCAGCGGCCAAGCCCATGGCCTCGCCCGAGAGGGTATCCGGGGGAGTCTGCTTGCTGATTTCGAGCGGTTGCGCGGAGCCGTCCGGACGGATGAGCGTCAAGCGAGAGCGGAGCGCATCGATGCGGACATTGAAGCGCAGCTTGATCGGAACATCCGGTCCCGATACCGCGCTCTTCAAAGGCGGATTTGATTCCAGAAGGACCGCATGCGCGGCGGCGGGAGCAACGATGAAAAAAGCCGCGGCCACGGCCAACAGAATGAGTGCGCAAAGATTTCGACGACCTGGGTGCATGACTTTCCTCTTCGCCGAGAATGGCGAAAAGCTCCGTGAAAGCCGGGCTTCCGCTGCTGGAAGAAAATTATACAGAAGCCGGGGTGGATTGCTATTTCATTCGGGCGCCGCTGTTCGAACAGAGTTGTCTCAACGGCCTGCGGAGGAGCCAAGGAAATCCGCTGGCGAGACCGCGGCCGAGGCCAATCGAAATTACTCCGGCGAGCTTATCTCGTTGCTGTGATTCCAATCGATGGTTGGATCGGACGCGGGATCATGTTCGACTTCGGGGGCGTTGGTCTTATCCTGCTTTCGCTGCGCGCGCTTTTCTTCCTTCATCTTGCGCTTCTCGATGCGCTTCATTTCTTTCTGCCGCTTCTGAAATGTCGTGGTCATAAACCTCTCCTCACAGCAGAGTGCGGCGAAGGCCCTGGCCCTGCCGTCCAGCCCATCCATGGAAAAGGGAAACTACCAGCGCGGTTCGCGCGGCTGGCGCGCTGATTCACGGTAATCTTCGTTCGAAAAACGGTCGCGTCCGCCGCCACCCTTGCCGCGTCCGCCGCTCGGCCCGCCAAAACTCTTCGGACCGCGCGGCGGGCCGCCTTCGCCCTTCGGGCGCGCTTCGTTCACTTTCAAATTGCGCCCGCCAACTTCTTTTCCATCGAGGGCAGTCATGGCCGCCGCCGCTTCCGCGTCGTTGGGCATTTCGATGAATGCAAAACCACGCGCGCGGCCGGTCTCCCGGTCCATGGCCATGTGAACTCGCGTTACCTGGCCAAACGGGGCAAACAGCTCGCGCAATTCGCTCTCCGAGGTCTGGAAGCTCATGTTGCCCACAAATAAACTCTTCATCTTAATTCTCCCTGTACTCTTCGAAGCACCACGAGCGCAGGATCTTGGTGAAATGCCGCTTCCCAGACACTACGAGAGGTTAGTTCTAAATTGGCTGAAATCGGTGGAGGGAGAGCCGCAAAGCGCACCCTACAAGAAATTCAGGCAATTCTACTTCGGGAGTCTACTTGACGACAGTAACACATTTCCCCGCGAATGGCCGCATGTTCATTTCGGGCCCGGCTCTGGAGCCGAGATGACCCTGCGAACGGCAGTGACCGATGGAGGAGTGCTAGCCGTGAAGGAGTTCGCCGACGGCGCGCCAGGCTTGATCGATGGCGGCATCCGTTTCGGCACTCGCCCCGGCATCGGAATTGGCGATGGCCAGCCTTCCGAACCGTTTTCGCCCGAGCAGCCAGGGTTGCTCTCCTTCTTTCCACTCTGGGTCAAAGAGTGCGTTATAGGGCTTTGGCTCATACGCATAGCCGTGGGCCCAGCGATTGACGGTAATTCCTTGTATGTCGCGTGTGGGGTCAAATCCTCCACCACCCAGCATTCGCGCGAGCTGATCGCGGATATTTCTCTCGAATTGCGAAAATGGTGTTTGCAGCAACTCGGCGCGGCCCGCGCGATGTTGATCGCGCGTCGGCAGGCCCGGCTTGCAAGGTGTGCGAAACATCCAGAGAGCCATCGGCTGTTCCGGTTTGCCGGGGAACTCATACCCGCCGAGAGATACGGGGTAGTCCAGCGCAGCATAGGTATGATAAGCACCTGGGGCAACAATGTGATGTACGCCGAGCTTCGCAAAAGAAGTCCAGTTGCGCAAGGCCACGTGCGTGTACACCAGCGGCGCTTTCACGAGGTACGATAGCGATTCTTTTTGTTTCTCAGGCAGTTCAGGGCAGAGATAAGGAATCATCCCGTTGTAGCAGGCCAGGATGCAGTTTTTTGCCGAGACCGTCTGCAACTTCCCCCCTCGCACATAAGCAACTTGGACTCCCTTCGAAATGTCTGCGGCATTGACGTGCTGCACGTGAACCGCGGTACTGTTCAGGCGAATTCGTGCGGAGGAACCGCCGGCATCCAGCTTGCTGTAGTCGGCTCTGGCCATGACCACATCATCCATCGTAGAGCCCGGCATGGCCTCCGGGATCAATGAGCGAACCAGCAGCCGGGCAATCGACGCGTTTCCATCAGGAAAGTGGAAAATGTATGGTTCTTCTTTTTCGTTCGCGCCGATGCCCAAGCCCTCAAAACCGGGATACGTGAACGATGCGTTGGCATCGCCTTCGTAGTAACAAGCCAGCGCGGAGACAGCATCGATCCCGACGCAGAAAAGATCATGGGGAAAAGTCTGAAAAAACGGCAGCGCTTCTGGGATCAACTTGCAATACTGCGTCAGGTAGTCCGCGTAACTGGTTTTCGCCAGCTTGGCGAGCTTTTCCTCCTTGGAAAGTCCCGCAAGATAGTCAACCTTGGAGGTGTAGACCCGGGCGATGTCTTTTCTCACGGCGTCTGAGAGTGGCGCCTTCGCGAGGAATTCGGGCCAGGGCGTGTCGTTCATTCCTGCAACTAGCCGGTCTTCCCCAAATGTCTCTTTATCAAAAAAAGCCGCGGTGCGCAGTTTGGAATAAAACTTCTGGTCGTAAGCTTTGTAGAAGCGCTGCGTATCGATCCCTAGATCACGGAGAAAGCCCTTGGCGACAGCGCTGTATTCTGAGGGCCTCTCGATGGCAACTGTGCCGCCAAAACTTAGCAGAGTCCTGCCGCCCGCGCGAAACTCGTTGCGCTTGGCGTGGCCGCCAAAATCGTCGTGATTGTCGAGAATCAGGATGCGCGCATTTTTCTCGGCGCTCTTGCGGAAGAAATAAGCCGCTGCCAGTCCGCTGATGCCTCCGCCGACGACTACGAGGTCGTAAGACTCACCGGTATCTGCCGGCTCTCCGAACGCATCCGCGCCCTCGCCGTCCCGCAAGCGATGGGCAAAGGTGAATGTTCCGTCATGGTTGCCGCGCATTCCCGTGCGTGCGGGAGGGTAATAGTCCGGCGCTTTTTCCGGAGCGAACTCATCGAGAGCGGCTGCGGCGAGCAGGGTCTCTGTTCCAATCCCTTTCCCCACAAGCGTTCCTCCAACGCCGATGGCCACGCCGTTCAGAAAATCGCGGCGCGTGATTTCTCGCCCCATGCCCAGATCTTTCTCTTCGCTCATGACTGGTCCCCTGGCGCACTCCACAGCCGCAGATTATAGCCTGCTCTGCCCAACTCTACACATTTCAAGTAATCTTTCTCGCATCTTGGCGTGGCCGTACTGGGTTTTCCGCCATGCATTGCTGGATCAATTTGCAGGAATGTTGCGAGCCTGGGGTTGATTACTTGTAGCCGACCACGACTTCGCCGTTCTCAATTCGCAAATCAGAAATCTCTGAAGGCAGTTTCAGCTTCTCGCGATTCTCGGGCGAGTCCATGAGCCGGTGCACTGCCGACTCGAGCGTGGATTGAGGAATCGGCAGCGAGCCGATCTGCCCGCTGAGGGGTTCAAAATGCAAATAGCCGTTTTGCGCGCCTAACCGGCCTTCCAACTGCAGCGTCATGTCTTTCCCATGCACGTCAAAGACGACATAGGCCTTGACCCGGTCGTCGATCAGTTGCACCTTCACGTCCCGCACGTTCGAACGCATCTGCTCGACTTCCTGGGGCGTCGGAGCCGCGCCGCTGGGAGCACCTTGCGCGCCTCCTGTAGGGGCCGGATTCGGCCCGCCTTTGTCCGCCAGTGCCAAGTGGGACGCGAGGTAAGAATTCAACTCCGTTTCGTCCATGCGCAGCGTCGCGGGTTGCCCGCTCGCGACGGCCTTTTCCACCTGTTCAAATTTTCCTTCCGCACGCGCAGCAGCCTGCGAGCTGGTCTCCACCAGCGGTGGTGGCGCCTTATGGAGCAGCAGAACGAGCGTGACCAGAGCAAACGTGTAGGTCGTCCAGCGGATGATGCGGAAAACGCGCTTCCACGGACTCGCGCGAACGAACTGATGTTGATCGGCTGAGGGAGTCGTTTGCGTCATGAATTCCTAGTTCCCTTAAGAAAACCATAGCCCTGCAAACAGTCAGAGACAAGCAAACCGAGGCGGATTAGAGGCCAAATCGACACCTGTGCGAGGCGGCCGGGCACGAATTGTGAGAAACATTGCTCGGCTTGCCGCGTCTAGAGGGCTAGGCAGGTCCAAAGAACTCAGAGTAGACAGAAGGAGCCCGCATGCGAAAAGCCATACTCGTTTTGTTCGCGGCCGGAGGGTTACCGGAGCTGGGTATACGCCTCTTCCGGCTATGGCATGAGCTATTCGCAAAAGGCCGACGACAGCATGGTGATGTTCACAAACGTGTTCGTCAATCCTTCGTCCTACGGCTACTATCTCGCGCATGGGAACTGGCCGGACAAGACTATCTTCGTCCTGGAGCTCTACGGTTCGACTTCGCAGGGCTCGATCAACAAGCACGGCAGTTATCAAACCGACTTCATGGGCCTCGACGCGGAAGTCAAAGATGAAAAGCGCTTCGCGGACAAGTGGGCCTACTTCGGTTTCGATGCCGCCGAAAAGGCTGCAAGTGCGGCCACCCCAAGCAAGAATGATTGCTGGAAGTGCCATGACGAAAACGCCGCGGTCGAACATTCGTTCGTGCAGTTTTATCCCGAGCTATTGAAAGTGGCGCGTGAAAAAGGAACGATCAAGCCAACCGTGCACCTGGAAAACAAAAAGTAAGCTCAAAAACTCCCGACAATCTCAACCGATGTATGATGCTGCACATGGATTTCTCCGAGAAAAAATCGATGCGCGGTCAAATAGCGGTGATTACCGGCGCGGGAAGCGCTGAAGGGATCGGTTTTGCCGTCGCGCGGCGGCTGCATGCCGCGGGCGTACGCGTGGTGATTACTTCCACCACGGATCGCATTCATGCCCGCGCCCGGGAACTCGACGCCGGCGGCGACGGAGTTTTTTCCTTCATTGCCGATCTCACTGTCGAAACCGAAGTTCAGAGACTTGTCGATTCGGTGGTCTCGCGCGCCGGCAGGATCGACATTCTGGTGAACAACGCGGGCATGGCGCAATCCGGGCGGCCGGCGGATAGCAAGCCGCTGATCGAAACCTCGTTCGCGGAATGGCAAAACCAGATCGCGATTACTCTGCACACCGCCTTCCGCATGACCCGCGCGGCCTTACCCGGAATGACGCAGCAAAAGTACGGCCGGATTGTGAATGTTACCTCGGTGACGGGACCGCTGGTCAGCAACCGGGGTTCCGCGGCGTATGGTGCGGCGAAAGCGGCCATGGACGGGATGATGCGCGCCGTCGCCATCGAAACGGCCGGCGCTGGAATCACGATCAATGGCGTCGCTCCCGGCTGGATTGCAACGGCATCCTCGACGGAGTCCGAAAAAATCGCAGGTCTTCACACACCGCTTGGCCGCGCCGGCGCGCCGGACGAAGTCGCCGCTGCGGTTTGCTTCCTCGCTTCGCCCGAGGCTTCCTACATCACCGGACAAGTCTTGGTGGTCGATGGAGGCAATATCCTTCAAGAGAACAAGCGCTGCTGAATTAGCTGCTCAATGCTTGCCCGAATCCAGACGCTAGGCCAAACTCGGAAGAGCTTTTCAAAGTCTCGATGATCGACCTGCCGCTGAGGAGGCTCTCGATGCGCCGCGCTCTACCCGTTCTCGTACTGCTTCTGGCCCCTTTTTGTCTGCGCGCGCAGCAGGAGAACAACTCGAACCCGGCCTCCCCGCAAGCTCCTGGCAATCCCGTTGTAGCCGAGACAAAAACCGCGCCGCAGCCGCGACCCAAAATCGGTGTGGCCCTGGAAGGCGGCGGCGCGATGGGACTCGCGCACATCGGCGTCCTGAAATGGTTTGAGGAGCATCACATTCCCGTGGATTACATCGCGGGGACCAGCATGGGCGGATTGGTTGCCGGATTTTATGCCACTGGGATGAACCCAGACGAATTGAAAACACTCATCGAAAGCCTGGACTGGCGGAACATTCTTGGCGACCGCACCCCCTATGAAGACCTTTCGTTCCGCAGAAAAGAAGACCAGCGCGCCTACCCCAATTCACTCATCTTTGGATTGCGCCGTGGTTTATCGGTGCCTGCGGGACTGAATGCGGGACATCAGATCGGACTGATAATCGATCGCGTAGCTCTTCCTTACTACGGATTGCCGGCTTTCGATGAATTGCCAGTGCCGTTCCGATGCGTGGCAACGGACCTAGTCAGCGGGAAGCCCTATGTATTCAAAGACGGTTCGCTTGCGGTAGCGCTGCGCGCGACGATGTCGATTCCCGGCGCATTCTCACCGGTGCATGAGGGGCAGGCCGTCTTCGTGGACGGCGGGCTGATGAATAACCTGCCTACGGATGTGGTCCGCCAGATGGGCGCGGATATCGTGATCGGGGTCCATCTGGAAAGAGCCCCCGTGGAGGCCAATGACATTCAGTCGATCTTCAAAGTGCTGGATCAATCGGTGCGTGTGGTCCTCGCAGAAAACGAGGTGCGAAGCCTGGCCCGCGCGGATGCCGTCGTCTCCGTGCCGCTCTCTGAATTCGGCTCAACGGACTACCAAAAAAACGGGCCGATCATGCAGAAGGGTTATGCAGCAGCAAATGACCGATCACGCTTGTTCGCGGCCTTCGCTCTCGACGATGCCAACTGGCAGGAGTACCTCCGGGAGCGCGCGGCACGGAAACGGACCGAGGCCCCGGTTCCGCAGTTCATCCAGGTTCAGGGAACCAGTGCGAATGGGGCGACGGACATCGAGCACCACCTCAAGTCTTTTCAGGACAAGCCGCTCAATCCGCGGAAGCTCGACCAGGCTTTGACGCGGCTCAAGGGATTGGGCCGCTATGATTCGGCCGGATACCGTTTCACCGAACAAAACGGCCGGACGGGGCTGCTCGTTCATGTGGTCGAGAAAAGCGATGCGCCCCCCATGTTCCAGCCGGCCTTTGAAGTGGATGGCTCGCAGGGCGGCGATGTCCAGTTCACGATGGGGACGCGTTTTACATTTATGGATGTGGCCGGCTTCCGCTCGGAGTGGCGGACCGATTTGCTGCTCGGGAATACCTACGGAATCCAGACCGAACTCTATCGGCCGTTCCGCGCGGAGAGCCGCTGGTTTTTTGCGCCACATGCGGATGCCAGCGATACGACGTTTCAGATCTACAAGAAGAATGATCCGCTGGCGGATTACCGCATCTACCGCACCAATATCGGCGGCGACCTGGGATACAACTTAGGGCGCTTCAGTGAACTACGCGTCGGCTACGAAGTCGGTTCGCTGAACACCAAGCTGCGGCTGGGGGCGCCCATAATTCCCTCGGTGACAGGGCGCGTGGGGCAGACCCGGCTGCATTACCTGCTGGACCACACTGACGATCCCGTGATTCCGCGCCGTGGTTTCAGTACGGAATCGAATTTCCGATGGTTCGACAGCAGTCCCGGAGCAAAGGAGGGCTTCCCTTCCATGGATTTGAAGCTGGGATATTTCCAGCCGATTACGCGGCCGGCGTCGATCTTTCTTGAGGGCGAAGGTGGCACGACGTTTGGCTCGACGAGCACGGGGATTCCTCAGTTCTTCCTGGGCGGGCCGGTGCGACTCAGCGCCTACGGCCAGAATGAGTTTCAGGGCAATCAGTATTACTTATTCCGGATCGGCTACTTGCGTGACCTCCTTACGCTGCCGCCATTCGTTGGCAAAAAAGTCTACGCCGTCGGGGCCTACGAGTTCGGCAAAATGTACGGCGTGACCACCGGCACCGAGTTCCCCAACGATGTGGCCGCGGGCCTCCTGGCGGAAACCGCCTTGGGCCCGTTCTTCATCGGTGGCAGCGTCGGCGACTCCGGCCATCGCAAGTGGTTTTTCCAACTGGGGCGCGTGTTCTAAACCGCAATTCCGGGCGGTGGGTCAGTTTCCGATTACGGCGTTTACCCCGCACTTGCCTACCGCTTTATACTTTCCATCTGAGGTTCGCTACGCTTATGGCGTTCAAAGAGCTATCACCGAGCGAAAAAGCGATCGTGCTCCAATGCATGAAGGCGATTGCGGACGGCCCTGAAATCGAAGACTGGGAGTTTCATACGCGACTAGGCATAGTTCGGCCCACTCTAAGACGAGTTATTTCGCTGTGGCCTGAAATTGACGACGGCTCAGACGATTCAGACGAATTCCTTGCGATAAACAACTGCTTGAACGAGATTTGCCATGGAGTCGATATACCGCCAACTGGGGAAAGCGGTTTGCGCAACCAAAGGATGACATCAAACAGACCTACGCCAAATGGCTGAGGCTAAGACACTCCTCGGGTGGCATTCATTGAACTCAACTTTCTTGCTTGCCATGAGTAAGTTTGGAGGAAATCCGTGCTCGAACTGCTTCCCAAGGGACGGTCTTCGCTTTACCCGAGTCCGGATCCTCAATGCGGCGGGCAATCTCCTGATTCCATGCTGCCTCGGCAGCTTCGTCGACAGTGGCGTCGAGGCTCTCGATGAGCGAGCCGGCCAGTTCGGCGCGTTCTTCCTCGGAGAATGAGAGAGCATTCTGAAGTAATTCGGAAACTTGTTGCGTCATGGGATCATTATACCTCTGAGACCGGCAATTGGAGCAGACTGGCTTTTGCGCGCTTATACTTTTCCTGGCTGCGATTAATTTTTTCTATTTTCCCTTTCACGCTTTCTATGGCATCTTGGCCGCTGTCCTAAGGAGGACTACGTCCCATGCAACGGTTGATTCATCATTGCCGTTTTGCGGCGTTGCCGGAGCGACATTGTCGCGGCAGCGAATGGGCGTCGTCTGCGCTCTTCAGCTAGCCCGCTTTTCTTCCGGCAACCTTTCTAATTTATCTCGGCGTTGAGCGGCCATGTGTGTGCCGCATTGTCGCACAAGTTTTGCATCTCGCGCGAGTCACCGTTCCTGGTGTGCTTTCACGATGTGCTTGCGCGCCAAGAACACGGCCCGAAGCGCTGAAGCGCTTCTTAGAAAAGAGAAAGTTATGGTCACGATTCGAGTGGCTGCACCCTTCCATTTAGGGAGGGTGCAGAACCAATTTGTATTCAGTTTTCCAATTCCTATTGGAGGTTGTCATGCGAGACGAACACATCAACGAACGACACTGCTTTCGAGCGCAGCAGTAAGCGCCGGAAGGGCTATCCATCAGAAACCAAAGTAAAGCGCGGGACGCAAGTGGTTCACGGAGAAAAAGAACTCGTGGAGAAACTTGGGCGCAATGACCTGTGTCCGTGTGGCTCGGGGCGCAGGTTTCAAGCGTTGTTGCCTGCGCGCGGGCAAATACGACGGCAGCAACCGCGACTACTTTTTTCCGAGAGTAGAAAACAGGCCTGCGAGAAGGCGAAAAAATGGGGGTCCAGAAATACTCTTGACTTTCGCTTTTTGTTCGCCTATAGTGCGGGGCGGTAGAGGAAACGGGAAACGGGTGGCGCGCCGGCTCCATTGCCGACTAGGCTCTCACGAGTCGGCCGCCGCCCGTTGAAAGTTCCGAGCCGTAAGCGGGGTGAGGGGTCGACTCGAAAGAGTGATCCCTCGACTCCGGAAGCCGAC
>WNFN01219030.1_pt1 | contig 11155 bp, 10 predicted proteins | sample 5400161 | NCBI WGS metagenome assembly WNFN01 (sample SAMN13153353, study PRJNA577476) | soil metagenome | isolation source: 80 cm saprolite on Douglas fir-dominated hillslope | place: USA:California | collected 2013-09-17
AGAGTCCGACAAGCTGTTGGACAGCGATCAGCTGGTGCAGGAATCGATCAATGCGGTCGAGAATAACGGCATCGTGTTTCTCGACGAGATCGACAAGATCTGCGTTCGTGACGGCCGCAGCGGCGGCGACGTCTCGCGCGAGGGCGTGCAGCGCGATCTGTTGCCCCTGATCGAAGGCACCACCGTGTCGACCAAGCATGGCGCCGTCAAGACCGACCACATCCTGTTCATCGCGTCGGGTGCGTTTCACATCGCCAAGCCGTCCGATCTGTTGCCGGAATTGCAGGGCCGGCTGCCGATCCGGGTTGAGCTGGAAGCGCTGACGCGCGACGACATGCGCCGCATCCTGACCGAGCCTGAAGCTTCCCTGATCAAGCAATATATCGCGCTGATGCAGACCGAAGGCGTGACCCTGGACATCACCCCGGACGCCATCGACGCGCTCGCCGACGTGGCGGTCGCGGTCAATTCCACGGTGGAGAACATCGGCGCGCGGCGGCTGCAAACCGTGATGGAGCGCGTGCTCGACGAGATTTCCTTCGCAGCCCCGGACCGCAATGGCGAGACCATCCAGATCGATGCCGACTACGTGCAGAAGCACGTCGGCGATCTCGCCAAGAACGCCGATCTGAGCCGGTTTATTTTGTGATTTGGCATCGTCGTCCCGGCGAAGGAGGCAGTGAAATATATCTCCGACCTCATCCTGAGGAGCTTGCGAAGCAAGCGTCTCGAAGGATGGACGCCAAAGCACGGACTCGCGGCCATCCTTCGAGACGCGCGCAAGGGCGCGCTCCTCAGGATGAGGTCCGGAGAAGCTTTGTCGTTACAGACGATGGCCGCTCCAGCTTTTTGCAATACGAACGCCGATGATTATGGGTCCCGGCCTTCGCCGAGACGACGTCAAGAATATTGGCGCGTTGCATGCCGAGCATCCGCCGTGTGATAGTTTGCGCCTGATTCAGCCGCTGTTTTTCGGGTGCCGAATGATTCTGCGTATGCGGGAAAACCCCTGGCGCCTGATGCTTGCCGTCAACGTCGCCGTCCTGATCGGGGTTTTCTGCTACAAGATCACACGCGAACCCTATGTCCCCTACATCCACCTTTTGGTCGATTATCATTTCGGCTTCACCAAGCGCGCGTTGATCGGCGCCGTCGTATCGTTGTTTTTTGCAAAGGTGCCGGTGTGGCTGGTATTCGCGCTCTCAGGCGGTGTCTGGCTGATCACGCTCGGTCTCTTTGTCGCGCTGTTTCGGCGAACCTTCGGTCTCGACCAAGCGCAGATGCCGCTGCTGGTGTTCATGGCCGGCTCGCCGTTCTTTCTGAAAAACTTCATGCATACGCTGGGGCACTTCGATATCTACGGCTGCGCGCTTGCGATTTGTCTTTTGCTGGTGCCGGCGCGTTCCGTTGCCTTCGTGATATTGGCCGCCCTTGGTTCGATGATCCTCATTCTGATCCACCACATTCATCTGCTGATGTATGTGCCGACCATCGCGGTCATCGTGGTGCTGCGCTATTATCTCGTCCAGGGTTTCAACCGGCAAAATGCGATCATCGGCATCGCGGCGTTGGCGTGCATCGGCCTGCTGTTCTTCGCCGCGCAATTCTACGGCACCATGACGGTGTCGCCCGACGAATTCGTTCGTTATCTGCAGGGCCGCATGGCCGACCCTGCGCGCACCAATCTGCTGAGCTTCAGTTATATCTGGTATCAGCCGCTTGCTCAGGAGATCCGCGAAACCTGGACCCGGATGCCGTCGAACCTGCTGGGCGTGCCGGTGTTTGCGCTGCTGATCTGGCTGCATGCCCCGCTCTGGGTATATTTTGTCAATTTGATCCACGCGCTCAGGGAAGAATTCCACCGCCGCATTGTCATGGCCGCCATCATGATGGTGAGCGCGGCCTATCTGATCATCTTTGCGATCGTGTTCGATTATTCGCGATGGATTTCGAACTGGGCGGTCTGCATGTTCCTGATCCTGCACGCGGTAAAGACCTTGCCCAGTTCGCGGACCGTGCCGCCGGTAGCAGCGGATGATCGAAAGATCTCGATTTTCGGCTGGATCGTCACGCTGGTCCCGCGGGTGGGGATCGTGAGGCCGTTCTAAAGCACTACATCAAAGTTCGTCATGCCCGGGCTTGTCCCGGGCATCCACGTCTTTTGTGCATCCAAGACGTGGATGGCCGGGACATAGGCGAGCGGAAGCGACGCCGTCCTTCGGACGGCTATGCCCGGCCATCACGATGAAATGCGTCGGCTCACATTCTCGATCGCCTGATCCGCACGTAGAGCGCGCCCTCGCCGCCATGGCCGATATGTGCTTCCTCAAAGCCGACCACCAGCGAGCGGAATTCCGGCAGGCTCAGCCATTGCGGCACTTGGCGGCGCAGCACCCCACGCTCGGATTCGGGTCCGATGGTGCGGCCCTTGCCGGTGATGATGAGTACAAACGTCAAGCCATCGCTGTGGGCCCGTTGCAAAAAGCCGGATAACGCGCGATGTGCGCGGGTCTGCGTCATGCCGTGCAGGTCGAGCCGGGCATCGATTTCCTTCCGGCCACGTGAAAGTTGCGAGCGCTCACGACGTCCAAGTGGCGCCAGCGGCGGCGCTGTCGGCGCCACGTCCGGTCTGGGCGCACGTGACACTTTGGCGGGCGGATGAGCCTTCGGCGCCGCTGCAGCTTTCGCGGCGGCCGGCGTTTCCGGAGCCGCGAGTTGCGGCTTGGCGGCGCGGGATCTTTTCCGCAATGGTTTGGTCTGCTTCGCAACGCTTTCCCACAGGGCGCGCTCCTCTTCGCTGAGCGCACGCTTGCGCCGAGGCGGTGACGACAATTCCAGGATCGAGGTCGAGCGTTTCATCGGACGCGGAGGTAGTCACGATAGCGACGCTGGTGGCGCAGTTCATGGATCGGTTTGGGGTTCGGCCGTGCTTCCGGCAGCGGTACCGGTTTCGCGACGGCCACCGGGGTTGAAGCTTGCGCGACGGCTGCCGAAGGTGGCGCCGCCGCGGGCGCGGCGGTCTTCGCAGGCTCCCTGGCGTCGAACGCGTCCTTTGAGCCAGGCACCGCGGAAGCCTCCGTCGGCTTCGCGCCTCTGTTCTGATCTTTTTGGGTCTGATCTTTTGGCTTCTGATTCTTCAGTGGATCCACTTGAGGAAACAGCTTTGCGATTTTCTCCGATGGCCTCGCATCCGGCAGCGGCATCTTGCGGCCTCGGGCCACCGGATCGAGGCTCCTGGGCACCAGGATAGCAAAGCGCATATTGTTCCGGAGCCGGCCAGACACCCGCCCGGCCTCCGCGCCGGCGCCAAAATAGAGATCGGCTCGCGCCGGTCCTGTTATCGCGGAGCCGGTGTCCTGCGCGATCATCAATCGGCGAAACGGCGTCTTCGATCGCTCGGACTCAATCGGCAGCTCGCCTTCGATGAAGAATGGCGTGCCGTAGACATGCAGCGACTTGTCGACCGCGATCGACCGGCCCGGCGTCAGCGGCACGCCCTGCGCACCAACCGCTTCATCCTTGTCGGAGAGCTGCACTTCGCGGAAGAACACGTAGGACCGGTTCTGCCGCCGCAATTCGTTGGCGCCGTCAGGGTCTTGATCCATCCATTCCCTGATCCGCTGCATCGACATCTGGTCTTTCGGGATGATGCCGCGATCGATCAGGATGCGGCCGACCGCCGTATAGGGATAACCATTATGGGCGTCGTAATTGATGCGGACGGTCGAGCCATCTTCAAGGCGGACCCGCGCCGAGCCCTGGATTTGCGTGAACAGCAAATCGGTCTGGTTCTTCAGCCAGCAGATCTCGAGGCCTCGGCCGGCAATCTTGCCGTCTTCGATCTCGGCCCGGTCGTAATACGGCACCAGCTTGCGGCGGCCGATCTTTCGAAACACCTCTCCCTTGTTGGGCAGGCTGGCGGCGCTCTGCTTGAAGCCGCGGACGAACAGATTCGAAGGACGGCGATAGACCGGCACGGTGTAGACGTCGGTCTGGGTCCGGGACCCGTCGACGACAGGCTCGTAATAGCCGGTGACAAAACCCTCGCCTTCGCCGAGCCGCGAGATTCGCAACGGCAGAAAATGCTGCTCGAAGAATGCCCGCGCCCTTGCGCCATCCGAAATATCGAGAGCTTTGGCGGCGCGGCAGGGATCGCGTAGCGAGATGCCCAATGCCTTGGGATCGGCGGGAGGTTTTTGTTGCGCCGATATCGGCTTGCAGCTGATGCGAAACGCCTTGTACGCCTGCAGCTGGTCGTCCTCGCTCCAGCCCGGGATATCGGCCCACCCGATCGGAGTATATTGACTGCCGCTGATCTCAAGCGGCGAGGCCAGGCTGGGATATGGCAGATGCCGACGTGCGGCATGCGCGGCAACAGGAACCAGCGACAATGCGATGGCGATGACATACAACGTCGCGGCGTATCGCCCGAAGCCGCGCGCGTCAGTGAGCGCTTCCCGTGCCAACCAGCTTCCAGTTCGGATCGCGTGAAGTAGTGTCGCGGGCAAAGGTCCAGACGTCGGTAATGTCAGTGACCTTATCCGGATTGCCGTCGACGATCGTGCCAGCCTTGTCGCGGGTCACCGAGACCATCTGCGACACAAAACGAACGGTCAGTTGCGCCGCCCGATCGCGTGCTTCCGCACCCACGAGCTCGGCCTTGTCGATCGAAACGAATCGCGTTTCCGTCTTTTGCTCATTCTTCTCGCGATCCTTGATCACGGTCTCGAAACTCTCATAGACCTCGGACGACAGCAGGTCCTTCAGCGCGCGGCGATCGCCGTTGGCGAACGCCAGCACAATCATCTCATAGGCGCTGCGCGCACCGCTGATGAAATGTCGCGGATCAAACGAGGAATCATGCGCCACAATGGCATCAAGTCCCTGAGCGAGCGGCGTGCCGGGTTCAGCCAGGTCTTTCCAGCGATCCGACGGCGGAACCACATCCGCTGTCGGCGCCAGCGGCGCCTGGTCGATCACGGCACCCGGAATCGGGACCACATTATTGTCCTGTGCCCCCTGCACGACGTTGCGCGCGGCGCGATCGTAGGGCGGCCGCTCGTTTCCGGTGCGCTGTCCAAGGACATTACGCAGGCGCAGGAAGATGAAGACCGCCAGCGCCAGGAAGATGATGGTGTAAATATCCACGTCGCATTCGCTTTCTGGTCTGCGCCGGTAACGGGTCCGGCGGTAGAGCGTTCCTTTGGGGAACGGCAGAGATTACATCATGGAAGGGTCTGCAGCATGTAGGCACGAAACTTGGCCCGGCCAATGGCGCACTTGGCATGAGGAGCCATGCCGGCGGCAATAGGCCAAGTCGGTGCGCTTGACCGTTCGCCACGGGCGAATAGTAGCGCGTTTTCGCTGCGAGGGGAAACCCGATCATGCCTGGAAATCGCGCATATTCAACAATTTAGGGTGCCCCCTCCACGCTGGACCGGCCAGCATGGTCGCTACCTGCCGCGCTGGCCGATTCCTGGGGTGCGCGCGTACAAGCCTGCGGGCGATTGTCGTCCTTGTGGTATGAGGCGGGGCTATGATAGCCACTCGCCCCGACACGGGCATTTTTGCTCTTTGAGCGAATTCCGACCCAAAATCGGTCCCGCTCGCCTTCGAACGTTCGCTGGCGCAATATACCAAGGACCTGTCGTTCGAAAACCCGAACGCGCCGGCTTCGCTCGCACCGCAACAGCAGCAACCTGCGATCAATATCCAGATCAACGTCAGTGCCAACAATATCGCCGAAAACGAATTCGAAGTGACGCTTTCGGTCGAAGGCAAGGCGGAAAACGCCGGTAAGGTGATGTTCAGCTTCGATCTCGCCTATGCCGGCGTGTTCCGGATTCTGAACGTACCGAAGGAAAATCTGCATCCGCTGGTCATGATCGAATGTCCGCGGCTGCTGTTCCCGTTTGCACGCGAAATCATCGCGACCTCGGTGCGCGACGGCGGTTTCCCGCCGCTGATGCTGGATCCGGTGGATTTTGTCGGTTTGTACCGCCAGAACCTGGAGCGGCAAACTGCCGCGCAGGCGGCGCCGGCTAAACCGAGCTGAACCGCGCGCGTCCGGCTTCAATAAGTTATGCGCTCAGGAAATCGCCCCAGATCGGCTTGTCGCCCAGCGTGGCGACAAAGGCCCGATGCGCCGCGCGATCGTCCTCGGTGACCCGCGGAGCGAGCGGCACCAGGCGTTGCCGCCGCGGCATTTCGCCGTAGCCGGCAGCGCGGGTATCGCGGCCCTCCGTGGCAAGGATCAATTGCGACTGCCGCGCCCCGATCAGATCGATGTAGACTTCGGCCAGAAGTTCGGCGTCCAGCAACGCGCCGTGTTTGGTGCGGCAGGAATTGTCGATCGCATAGCGCGAGCAGAGGTCATCGAGACGGTTCGACACCCCCGGATGTTTGCGGCGCGCCAGCAGAAGCGTGTCGACCAGCCGGTCGCGCGGGATCGGCGGCCGCTTGATGCGGTCAAGCTCGGCGTTGATGAAGCCGATGTCGAACGAGGCGTTGTGGATCACCAGCGGCGCGTCGGCGATGAATTCCAGGAACTCCTCGACCACATGAGTGAACAGCGGCTTGTCGGCGAGGAACTCGCTGGAAAGACCATGCACCGCGAATGCTTCCGCCGGCATGTCGCGCTCTGGATTGAGATGCCGGTGAAAGGTCTGTCCCGTCGGCATGCGATTGACCATTTCGACGCAGCCGATTTCAACCAGCCGGTCGCCCCGCAGCGGGTCGAGGCCCGTGGTTTCGGTATCGAGAACGATTTCGCGCATGAATTATACCGCTGAGAATGACGAATCAGGATCGCCGCCTCGGCATCTTAACAGCCTCGTTCAGAATGTCCCGGATTCGCAGGCGCACGGCGTCGAGTCCATCGGATGTATCCACCACGAAATCAGCGCGGCGGCGTTTTTCGGCGTCGGGCAGTTGCCGCGCGAGGATGGCATCGAGCTTTTCACTGGTCATGTTGTCGCGCGCCAGGATTCGCTGGTGCTGAAGTTCCGGCGTGGTCGTGACCACCACCACCGCGTCCACCCGTTTTTCGCCACCGGTCTCGAACAGCAATGGCACATCGACCACCGCGACCGGTGCGCCGGACCGTTCGGCATCATCCAGGAATTTTTGACGTGAGGCGCCGAGCATCGGATGAACGATCTGCTCCAGCCGCTTGATCGCCGCCGGATCATGCACCACGCGGGCCGATAGCATGTTGCGATCGACTTTGCCGTCCACCGTCGTGCCGGGAAACGCCGCTTCGATGGCGGGCACGGCCTCGCCTTCGTATAACATGTGAACGGTCGCGTCGGCATCGTAAACCGGAACACCGGCCTCCGCGAACAGCTTTGCGGTGGTCGATTTTCCCATCCCGATCGAGCCGGTCAGTCCGAGAATTATCATTCAAATATCGCCATTGGCTGCCATATCAGGATTTTCCAGTTCAGCCGTTATCATCCGCCACCGGGTCTCGCCTTTGGCGAGCCCGATGACAGGCTCCAGCGGATGATCCAGTATTCCGAAGCGCTCGCAATCCACTGCAGCCTCGCAGCGTACTGGATGCCCGCCTTCGCGGGCATGACGAGTGTGTGGTGTGCGCATGCACTGCATCTTTTACATCCCGAGCAGCCGCTCGCTTCGCAGAAACGCCAGCAATGGCAGCAGCGGCAGACCGAGGATGGTGAAATGGTCGCCTTCTATCCGCTCGAACAAATGAACCCCCGGCCCTTCAAGCTGATAGGCGCCGACACTTGAGCTAACAACGTCTCCCGCTTCATCCAGATAGACGTCAATCTCGGCCTCGCCAAGCCGCCGCATCGTCATCCCTGCGATCGCCGCTGCCTCGAACAATATCTTGCCATCGCGCGCGACGGCAACGGCGGAGTGCAGTTCGTGGCTGCGACCGGCAAGCGCGCGCAATTGCGCGGCAGCAAGCGCGCGGCCGGCCGGCTTGCTGAAGAGACGCTCGCCGAGCGCCAGCGTCTGGTCCGCGCCGATGACAAATTTGCCAGGCTGCCGCGCCGATACCGAAAGCGCTTTCTCACGCGCCAGAAGCGAGGCGATCTCGCCGGGCGCTGAAAGGCCGGAAGCTTGCTGTACAGCCCGCTCGTCGATCTCGGCCGTTACGGCTTCGAAGCTGATGCCGGCATTGGTCAGCAGCGCCTGTCGCGCGCGGCTTTGCGAAGCCAGGATCAACGGAGATTTTCCGCGCCAGAGCGTCATTCCGCCAGCCGTTGCCGTTGCCTGTCGGTGAACAGCTTCAAGACGGCGGCGGCGGTTTCCTCGATCGATCGCCGCGTGACGTCCAGCAGCGCCCAATTGAACTTGGCGCTCAATCGCCGCGCGAACGCGACTTCATCGGTGACGGCCTGACGATCGATATAGGTGTCATTGTCCCGATCGCCCATGCTCAACAGCCGGTTCTGCCGAACTTGAATGAGCCGCTCCGGCGTCGCGTGCAGACTGACCACCAGCGGCTTTTTCAGCTCCACCAATTGATGCGGGATCGCAATGCCCGGCACCAGCGGAACGTTCGCGGTGCGGATGCCGCGGTTGGCGAGATAGATCGAGGTCGGGGTTTTCGATGTGCGGGACACGCCGACCAGAACCACGTCGGCGTCTTCGAGGCCTTCGACGTGCTGGCCGTCGTCATGGATCATCGTGTAATTCAGCGCGTCGATACGTTTGAAATATTCCGCATTCAGGGTGTGCTGCGCGCCGACCCGTCCCGTGGTGGCGGCGCCGAGATAGGCCTGAAACAATTGCATGACCGGGCCGATGATCGAAAGGCTGGGTATGTTGATCTGCTGGCACTTGGCTTCCAGCCGGCCGACCAGATCTTTCTCCAGCAAGGTGAAGAGCGGCGTCACGTTGGCATATTGCGCGGCCACCGCGCGCGCCACCGTGATCAGCGTCTCGCCGGTTGAATCAGAAACCAGGTGAAGATGAAAATAGTTGCCGGTCGTAGGCACGGTGACCCCTGTGTATCCTGTGAATCGCTGTGGAGCGTACCCGACAGAATCGTGCGAGCGACGACGCATCGGGGATAACCCGGCTTTTTCTTCACAGGCCTCGAATGAGGATAAGTCCATTCAACGGCGGCAATGATAGTGAGGTTATGTGGACTTGTCTCTTGATAAGCTGGCCATGACGCAACCCAAGTGCCTGAGCCGAGTAGTATTATTCAAATTGCCGAATGTAGCGGGAAATTTGTTGATGGATGTGAACAAGCCCGGGGAACTGGCGGACGGTTTTGTGCGGGCCTAATCCACCGCTACTTAGACTCAAACCTAAGATTCTAAAATTATTGTTTTAGAAAAGGACCGCTTGCGGAAAGGCTTCCGTTCGGGTCTGTAGGCGACATGCTTTTCAACCGATCATTCGTCGAAACGTTCCGACGTTGATCGGTTGGAAATTCCCCACCATCGCTGGCGAGTAGAAATTCCCGATGTACGAATGGATCAAGGCGCTGCATGTGATCGCCGTCATCGCGTGGATGGCGGGCATGCTGTATTTGCCGCGGCTGTTCGTCTATCACTGCGACGCCGAAGCCGGATCGAAGCAATCCGAAACCTTCAAAGTGATGGAACGGCGGCTGCTGAAGGCGATCATCAACCCGGCGATGATCGTGACCTGGTTGGCGGGACTTTACCTCGCCTGGGCCGGCCACTGGTTCTCGGCGGGCTGGCTGCATGGCAAGCTTCTGCTGGTGCTGGTCCTGTCGGGCGTTCACGGTTTTTTTTCCCGTTGCGTCAAGGATTTCGCTGCCGATCGCAATCTGCGGAGCCAGAAATTCTACCGTATAATCAATGAGGTACCGACGGTACTCATGATCGGGATCGTAATCCTTGTGGTGGTGAAGCCGTTTTGACGAAGGCGGCCATCAACATCTGCAGCGCTGCGCCTCCTTGCGCAAAGCCGGCCGATTTTCTATATTAATGAAATCCCACCCCACGCAGGCGGATGTGGTTGCGTCCCGGCTTCCTCGTTGAACCGGCCGCCGCATCAGGTTTGAAGCCTCTCCGGCCCCTTCCTTGCTCAGACCTGCGGACCTTCTTTTTCTGTCGTCCGCATTTTCCTAAAGCCACCTCGCAATCCCTCCTCCGTTATTCCACAGGACCATCCCAATGCGGGAAATGAAACTCCAAGACCTCAAGGCTCAAACGCCGGCCGAGCTCGTCTCGTTCGCGGAAGAGAAAGGGGTCGAAAATGCCAGCACGATGCGCAAGCAAGAGCTGATGTTCGCCATTCTCAAACAACTCGCGATCCAGGAAACCGACATTATCGGCGAAGGCGTCGTTGAGGTTCTCTCCGACGGATTTGGATTCCTGCGCTCGCCGGACGCCAATTATCTGCCGGGGCCCGATGATATCTATGTCTCGCCTTCGCAGATCCGCCGCTTCGGACTTCGTACCGGCGACACCATCGAAGGCCACATTCGCAGCCCGAAAGAAGGCGAACGCTATTTCGCGCTGCTCAAGGTCAACACGCTGAATTTTGAAGACCCCGAGAAATCCAAGCACAAGGTCAATTTCGACAATCTGACGCCGCTGTTTCCCGATCAGCGCTTCCGGCTCGAGCTGGAAGACCCGACCAGAAAAGATCTTTCCGCTCGTGTGATCGACATCGTCGCTCCGATCGGCAAGGGCCAGCGCGCACTGATCGTGGCGCCGCCGCGCACCGGCAAGACGGTGCTGATGCAAAACATCGCGCACTCGATCACGGCCAATCACCCGGAATGCTATCTGATCGTGCTGTTGATCGACGAGCGTCCCGAAGAAGTCACGGACATGCAGCGTTCGGTGAAGGGCGAAGTCGTCTCGTCGACCTTCGATGAGCCGGCGGTGCGTCACGTCCAGGTCGCCGAGATGGTGATCGAGAAAGCCAAGCGGCTGGTCGAGCACGGCCGCGACGTCGTGATCCTGCTGGACTCGATCACGCGCCTCGGCCGCGCCTACAACACGGTGGTCCCGTCATCGGGCAAGGTGCTGACCGGCGGCGTCGATGCCAACGCGCTGCAGCGGCCAAAACGTTTCTTCGGTGCCGCGCGTAACATCGAGGAGGGCGGCTCGCTCACCATCATCGCGACCGCGCTGGTCGATACCGGCAGCCGCATGGACGAAGTGATTTTCGAAGAATTCAAAGGCACCGGCAATTC
>WNFN01006660.1_pt1 | contig 11152 bp, 10 predicted proteins | sample 5400161 | NCBI WGS metagenome assembly WNFN01 (sample SAMN13153353, study PRJNA577476) | soil metagenome | isolation source: 80 cm saprolite on Douglas fir-dominated hillslope | place: USA:California | collected 2013-09-17
AAGTGAAAAATGACTACGGGCTCCATCCGATCTACGGGTGCCTTGCCTGGTGAAGGCACATAGCGGTATCCGATTGACAACACCAGGGGCCGGGATTTTGCATCGTCCAGCTCAAAAGCACTGGTTTCCCTTAGCGTAACCAAGGGCTTCAGGTAGAAATCTATGCTGGGACCCACCTCCGCTTCCGTGGGGTTACCACCTTCTCTCGTATCCTTCGCTTGAAAAACAAATCGTATATTCGATCGTAGCTTGAGATGCGTATCGATCTCCGGCAGGAACTGTGGTGTAGATGTTTGCGCGTGCGCGGCCAGGGAAGGAGTCAGCACCAAGAGCGCTGCCATCAGCCAGGTGTGAAAAGACGCCCGAGGTCGCCATCGCCTAGGCAAAATATGACCCCGGCGACGCCTGGAATTCAGCGCTTTAGTATCGACGAACGTCATTGTTTGGCTAGGGCCCGCAAGTACTCCGCGCCGAGTACTCATAGTAATCGCGAACAAATGCTACAACGACTGTCATAAGTGACAGCAAGATCGGCGAGCACTTTGCAAATACTTGCCCGATGCGGGGGCCCTCAAGAAGCCAGCCTCAGGGAGTCGACAAGCGCTTGGCGAGAGAAGATTCTCGTGTGCGGTTATCTGGCTGCCGAGCGTGCCGGTCGCTGAAGTCGTGGTCCAGCGCCTACCAGAACCCACTCCGTCTGCGCGGGCTTATCAGCAGCCACCGTCATCCAGCCGTTCCGGTTGTTGGCAACCTCGTCGCGATATAAGAAATTACTTGCGCAAGAGGGCCGTTAAGCGTGGAATATTCGGGACAGGGGATTGTCCATTCCTCAGGTGACGATCAAGTCGGGCCTCTCGACTCCGGACGGACGCGAAGAAGTACTCACTGAATATTTCTGCGACCACCCGGGCTGTCCCAACATTGCTACCAGCGTGCTCGGACACGCAGCGGAGCTCCGCCTCGTCGCGGTCGTTTGTGACCAGCACGCACCCAAACCTCAGTCTACCAACTGCTTCCCTAAGCGAACCTAGCAAGCTCGATCGGTTTTCGCTCCGACGTGAATGCGTCTCGCCGTACAAGACGAGCGAAGACACCCGTAAGTTCTGACAGTTGTCTCGCTGAGGTGTCAGTTCTAGTTTGGGTGGGATGACGACGTGTGCGCTGTTCTATTCATCGTCGCGTGAACATCGCAAATTTCTACAGGAAGGAAGCCTTTCCGTGAATGACCAGGACAAAACTCAACGAACAGTTCTCCCCATCCCGGATCAGCCGCGCACAGGGTTGATCACCTATGACGCGAAAGATCCGGAGACCAAGTTCCCGCCGATCACCCAGTTGCGCCCGCCCAAGGGTGCGCCGAATGTCCTGATCGTTCTGATTGACGACGCGGGTTTTGGCTCCTCAAGCGCCTTCGGCGGCCCATGTAACACGCCTACGGCGGAATTGCTGGCGGCTGGCGGCCTGAAATTCAATCGCTTTCACACAACAGCGCTTTGCTCCCCGACCCGACAAGCCTGTCTGACTGGACGCAACCACCACACTGTTGGAATGGGCGGAATCACGGAAATCGCCAGCGGTTCGCCCGGCTACAATTCGGTCCTACCGAACACCTGCTCGCCACTGGCCCGGACGCTCAAGCTCAATGGGTACGCGACGGCGCAGTTCGGCAAGTGCCATGAAGTGCCAGTTTGGCAGACCAGCCCAGCCGGTCCGTTTGATGCCTGGCCTACCGGGGGAGGCGGATTCGAATATTTCTACGGTTTCATCGGCGGCGAGGCACACCAATGGTATCCGTCGCTCTATGAAGGCACCACACCGGTGGAACTCAAGCGGACGCCCGAAGAGGGCTACCACCTGGTGGAAGACATGACCGACAAGGCCATCAACTGGATTGGGCAAGAGAAGGCGCTCATTCCCGATAAGCCGTTCTTCGTCTACTTCGCACCCGGCGCCACGCATGCCCCGCACCATGTCCCGAAGGAATGGGCGGATAAGTACAAAGGCCAGTTCGACCAGGGCTGGGATAAGGTACGCGAAGAGACCTTCGCCCGCCAAAAAAAGTTAGGTGTCATTCCTCCAGATTGTCAACTCACGCAAAGGCACAAAGAAATCCCGGCATGGGATGAGATGCCTGCCGCGCTCAAGCCCGTGCTTATCCGAGAAATGGAGGTTTACGCCGGGTTTATGGAGTATGTCGACTACCATGTCGGACGATTGGTAGATTCGATCAAAACGCTCAATCTGCTCGATGAAACGTTGATCTATTACATCATCGGCGACAACGGCGCGTCCGCAGAGGGCACGCTGCACGGCACTTACAACGAGATGATCAATTTCAACGGCGCGTCCGCACTGGAGACGCCAGAATTCCTGATGGCACGGCTGGACAAGCTGGGCGGGCCGGAATCTTATAACCACTATGCTGTGGGCTGGGCGCACGCTATGAACACACCCTACCAGTGGACCAAGCAGGTGGCCTCGCATTTCGGGGGCACTCGCAACGGAACGATTGTGCACTGGCCCAAGGGGATCAAGGGGAAAGGCGAGATCCGCAGCCAGTTCGCTCACATAATTGACATCGCGCCGACCATTCTCGAACTGGCCGGCCTGCCCGAGCCGATTTTCGTTAACGGAGTCCAGCAGCACCCGATCGAGGGCGTCAGTATGGCGTACTCGTTCAACGATGCCAAGGCAGCCGAGCGACATGAGACACAGTACTTCGAGATGTTCGGAAACCGCGGCATCTATCACAAGGGATGGACCGCGGTGACGCGACACAAGACGCCGTGGCTGCTCATAGGCGAGAAAACCCCGGCATTTGACGAGGACAATTGGGAACTCTACGACACCAGCAAAGACTGGAGCCAGGCGAACAATCTAGCGAAGCAGATGCCTGAAAAATTGCATGAGTTGCAGCGCCTCTGGCTGATCGAGGCGACACGCTACAACGTGCTGCCCCTCGATGACAGGCTTGCAGAACGGATTAACTCCGATACGGCAGGCCGTCCGGTGCTGATCAAGGGCAAGTCCCAAATTCTGTTTGGCAGCATGGGCCGCCTGTCTGAAAATTCGGTCCTCAATTTGAAGAACAAGTCTCACTCGGTGACCGCTGTAATCGAGGTGCCCAAAACGGGGGCTGAGGGCGTCATTATCGCGCAGGGCGGCAACATTGGCGGTTGGAGCCTCTACGCGAAGGGTGGCAAGCTGAAATACTGTTACAACTTGCTCGGCATTCAGCAATTTTACGCCGAGTCAAGCAGCCCGCTACCTACGGGTGAGCACCAGGTGCGCATGGAGTTTGCCTACGCCGGTGGTGGTCTCGGCAAGGGTGGCACCGTGTCATTGTTCGTGGATGGCAAAAAGGTCGGCGAGGGCAAGGTCGGCGCCACGGCGGCTATGATCTTCTCCGCCGATGATGGTTGCGACGTAGGAGTTGACACGGGGTCCCCCGTCTCACCCGACTACGGGTCCCGCGGGAACGAGTTTTCGGGTCGCGTCAAGGGCGTCCAACTGGCCATTGCCGAGGACGCCGTAAGCCTCGATCACCTCGTCTCGCCGGAGGAAGCTGTCCACATTGCCGTGTCGCGGCAATAAACTGACGGAATGATTTCTCGGCTTTCGATGAATATCTCTGGATGGTGCTCCTGTTAGGCTTCTGCCTTTGGCCGTAAGGCGGAAGGTGCATCCACGCTGATCGGAGGCGACAGCTGGACTTCAGAGAACAAGGTTGTATACAGGGCACCGCCCAACGCTCCGCCCAGGAGCGGCGCCAACCAAAACATCCAGAGCTCGCGCAACGCCCACCCACCGACAAAAAGAGCAGGTGCCGTGCTACGTGCCGGATTAACCGAAAGATTCGTGACCGGGATCCCGACTAGATGTATGAGCGTTAGTCCAAGCCCTATTGCGATGGGAGCAAACCCTTGAGGCGCACTACTGTCTGTAGCCCCCATAATAATTAACAAGAAGAAGGCGGTCAGCACAACTTCGGCAACGAAGCAGGCTAAGGTCGAATAACCGCCAGGCGAATGTTCTCCATAGCCATTGGAAGCGAAGCCGGCACTCAGGTCAAAACGGGGCTTTCCACTAGCAATAATGTACAAGACCACGGCCGCACAAACCGCACCAGATAATTGTCCCACAACATAAGGAACCAAATCCGAAAGCGCAAAACGCTTGCCGACGACCAGGCCGACGGTTACCGCTGGATTTAGATGACATCCGGAAACAGGCCCGAGGACGTACGCCATGGTTAGGACCGATAAGCCAAAAGCAAGCGCAACACCGACGAAGCCGATTCCAAGCTCAGGGAAAGCCGCTGAAAGTACCGCGCTCCCGCATCCGGCAAACACAAGCCAGAAAGTACCGACAAACTCCGCTGCCGCTCGTCGTTTTAGATTCATCTGTAACCTCCGCCGGGACCGAAATCGCGCCAGACTGCTTCTCCGCTGATTCCCCGGGGGCTCGAGACACCTCGCCCACAAATCAGAATTATTGCGGAGGCTGGTAAGGTCGCAACTGTCAATTAATACAGGAAGTCTTTGCATCAACCTCGACTGTTCCCAACTGCGTGATGTTTTGCATGTGCTTTTACCACTGCTGGTGAGGCGCTGTAAGAACTAACAGTTTGCCGGCCAGACACGAGCTGCTAATCAAGAGTTTTGGGCAAAGCAAACCTGCGCTCTGCGGCCCACAACCGTCCTAGGGCTTGGTTTTATCTGCAGCGGTCTTGAGTTCTCGAACAGTACGTACTTAAGTTAGGAACGGTCAGTACTGGTTTCGGAAACTTCAGAGCACGACTCCTAAGTGAGCACGACTCCTAAGTGACGTCGACCCTGTGCTCTTTCTGTTTTTTGATGCCCCTTATCGGAGCCTTGAGATGAAACCTAGAACCTATACCGTGTACGCCACAATCCGAGTTCTGCTTCTCACAGCCGTGTCCTTGAGTTTCGCTTTACCAATGCAAGCGAGGCGGAACGACGTGGTCGTAATGAAGAACGGTGATCGTTTCACCGGTGACGTGAAACGTCTGGAGGACGGTATTTTGTATGTTGAGACGGACTACGTGTCGGGCAACATCGGATTGGATTGGAATCAGGTGCAGTTGGTCCAGAGCACGGCGACCTATCAAGTTGCCCTGGATAACGGGCATAGGTTGGTGGGCACTATTGAAAGGGTGGTCAGTGACAAAACAAAGGGAACGGAGTTCTATGTTCGCCAGGCGGGCAAGCAAATCCTTGTTCCTGCAGCCAATGTGGTGAACATCGACTCGCACAAGCCGACGTTCTTCCGTCAACTGCAAGGTGCGATCGATGCCGGTTACAGCTTCACGAGTGGCAACGGTCAGTCGACGCTGAACGTAGACACGAGCGCGACGTATAGGAGGACTGGGTGGGAGGCTGCGGTCTCTTTTGATTCGTCGTTCAATGGCCAATCAGGAGCTTCGAAGACAAATCGGGAGGATGTACAAGCGACAGTGACAAAGTTTTTGAACAGAAACTCGTTCTTACTGGGATTGTCTGACTTCCTTCACAGCAGCCAGCAAAGTTTGGATCTACGCACGACACTTGGTGGCGGCTACGGGCATTACTTGGCGCGCTCAACGAACAGTCACCTCGGCTGGCTGGGCGGACTTGTATACACTCGGGAGTCTTTTACTACAAACGCCACTCAGCCGTCCGACCAGAACATCGAGTCCGTTCTGGGCTTACAATACCATCTATCGCGCTTCAACTTCGGAGAACTGGATTTCCAAGCGTTGGTTTTTCCAGGATTGTCAGACTCGGGACGGGTCCGTTCGACAACGAATAATTCGCTAACAATCAAGCTAACAAATAATTTTCATTTGACGTTTTCGCTCTGGGATAACTTCGACAGCAAGCCGCCTGTCGCGGCGAAAAGGAATGAGCTTGGTGTGAGCTCGGGAATTGGCTGGTCCTTCTAACCATGGCACTTCAAGTGCGCCGGTCTCGATTTTCAGTGCTGACCGCAACAACATTATCAAGGTCTCGGATCGGTCGCCGCGCTCTCCGAGATGTAAACTTCTGCCGCAATCTCAGTACCTTGGTTGAGAGAGGAATCGACCAGAAATTTGCCTCCCACTACTCGAAGCCGTTCCCGCATGCTGGTCAGGCCAATCCCTGAGGACTGTCTCGAGTAATCAAACCCAATGCCGTTGTCCTTGATCCTCAAACGCACTCTGGCCTGAATCTTCAAAGCCTCCACGAGCACCGCACGGGCGCCACTGTGCTTTATCACGTTATTCAACGCTTCCTGCGCCACTCGAAATAGGGTGAGGGCCAAATCCTGTGGGATGTTCTTGGGGAGGTGGCTGGTGCGCAGCTCAACGTCTATTTGGCGCTGGGCCGTAAGTTTGTCGCAAAGTTCTTTCAGTGCCGCTGCCAGCCCCAGATGTTGCAGCCTCGACGAATGCAATTCATGTGAGAGCTGGTGAATATCAGAAGCCAAATCAGAGGCCTGCCGCTGGAGCGACTTCGCTTTGAGGGAAAGCGAGGCCCGACCATCTGCAGAGAGCTCGCCGCTTAGTGTTTCGAGATTCGTTGACAGAAGAGAAACACGTTGGCCAATGTCATCGTGCAGATCTCGACTAATGCGATGCCTCTCTACCTCGTGGGCCTGAATGAGACGACCGGTAAGCCTCTGAAGCTCGTGCCTGGTCCGGACGATTTCCGTGACATCAATATAGGAAAGAACTACGAGGGGCAAACCGTTCTCCTCGAACCGCGCCACTCTGACCTCATACCAAGCATCAGCACCGATTGCTGTCCGCATTTGCTGCAGAAGCGGGTTTGTCTTTGGCATGCCAGTCAGAAGGGAGCGGACTTGTTCGGCCACTTCACGGACTTTGGAAGCATTGTTACCACGCAGCGCTTCACACGTATCGAAGAAATTAGCTCCGATCTTGATGCCCGAAATCTTGATGCCGTCTGCCGCAGCTAAGTCCCAACGAGCATTGAGAGCGACGATCGTCCCTCTATGATCCAGGATTGCAATATGCGATGGCAGTGCGTCCAGAGTGGAATTCAAGCGCGCCTCGGAGGTTCTCAGCTGTTCTTCGGTAGCCTTCCGGACCGTAATGTCCTGCACCATGCCGATTACGAGCGGGGGATTGGATGCGCTCCCTTTCAAGGTAGAAATACTAATATGCCCCCACATTTCCGAGCCGTCTTTGCGGAAGAAGCGCTTTTCGAGTTGGTAGCCGGCCCGCCGACCATGGCGCAGTTCCTCGAATAGCGGTTTCTCCGCCTCTGCATCCTCAGGATGAGAAATCTGGGAGCAACTTAGCCGAAGGAGCTCTTGTTTTGTGTAACCCAACATCGAGCAAAAGGCAGGATTAACAAGGGACAGACCGCCCTCAACCGATTCGAGAACGATGCCGACCAGCGACTGCTCAACGACGTGGCGAAAGAGGGCTTCGCTTTCCCCTTGAGCCTGCTGAGCGTTCGCGCCCTGCAGACACGTCGCTATAACATTCGAGAGGACGAGAAGCTGACTAACTAGGTCGTCAGCCCAAGTCCGTTCTGACGATGTCGAAGCCAGCCCTAAAAGTCCTTTCCTTTTGGCGCTACGGCTTGAGGGTATCAAAGCGACGGACTTCACACGGTGCTTTTCGAAGAATCGCCTTTCCCGGACGGCATCTTCGGGCAAATCCGCTATCTTACGGAGGATAATCGGCTCACCCCGCAAGAGACGCTCTGTCACCCATGGCACATCACCAATGCCGATCAAAGCTGGGGGAGCAGCCACGCCTCGCTTGCGGACGAAATATTTTCGAGCAAATGCCCGAGATCCATCGCGATTCTCGTACCAATAAACTCGATCCGCTTTTCCCAGGGATAGAAGTCTCTTGAGGCCGCGCTGAATCTCTAGGCCGAGTCGTTCAGGAGCGGCAGCAGACAACCGAGCCGACAGATCCGAGATGACGCGCTCAAGGGCCAAGCGTCGGCGGAGCCTCTGTCGGCTCTTCAAAGGGGATAGGCCGCGTTCAAGCAACTGCGAGTGGGTGGACACAAGCACTCCGGTGACGCCTGGGAAGTCAATGAATGCGTTATTCCTGGCTGCTCTACGTAACCACAAACGGGACACTCTTAGAGGTTAATCGCAAGAGATTTGCAAAGACCAACAGAGTAACTTTCGGATCCGGCCACCTTAATTCCTCGTCGTTGCCTCGGAATTGCAGCGAGCCTTCTCTGCCTTCGCTTATCTTCACGGGCGCCAGTCTGAGGATGTTGTCAGGTTTAGGCTACTGGTAAAAATGACAGTTCCAACGCTTGGCGCGGGCGCCCAATCTAACTCGATTGGGAGCAAATATGAAACCGTCCAGGCGCCTCACCCCAATCGCCCTAGCTCCCCTGCTAGTGTTCGCCGGTTCCAAGTACCAGCCCATCCAATCACCGGAGTCCTATTCCGTCGGGACAATTGAAGGGGCACCAGCCCAATCGGCCTTCGTTCAGGAATGTTCGCGGTCTCCTCCGTGATCGTAATTTCAACCTGCACCAAGGAGCTGTTTATTTCGAGCAAGCCTTGAGTTGTCAATGACATGCGCTGAAGTCGCGAAAGGGAGGATCAATGAGAAAGGTGTGGTGTTGTGTCGGGTTGGTTGTGATTCTTGCGAGTCCAGTATGGGCTCAGAACAAGGAACAACAGCGCGTCGAGAACTCTGGGACGGTGATGAAGGAAATTCTGAACGCTCCAGAGAGTATTCCTCAAAGCGTTCTGGACAAAGCGGACTGCGTCGTAGTCCTGCCGTCCGTGGTGAAGTTCGCGATTGGAATCGGAGGGAGCTACGGACGCGGGGTGATGACCTGTCGTAGCGGGAAAGAATTTCAGGGTAAATGGGGTACGCCGACAATGATGGCCCTCGAGGGTGCCAGCGCAGGTTTGCAACTGGGCGGTCAAGCTACGGACTTTGTGTTGTTGTTGATGAGCCCAAAATCCGCGTCAAGCATCCTCACCAGCAAAGTCAAGCTTGGCGGTGATGCTTCGGCAGCGGCGGGTCCCGTCGGACGAAATGCCTCAGCCGAGACGGACGTATCGATGCAAGCGGAGATTTTGTCGTATTCGCGCGCCCGAGGACTCTTCGCAGGAGTCTCTCTTCAAGGTTCGACGCTGCGCCCCGACAATGACGCGAACAAGAACCTGTACGGCAAGAAACTAGATGCCAAAGAAATTGTTTTGGAAGGTGCGGTTCCGGCGCCGCCTTCCGCGACGAAGTTACTCAGCACACTTGATAAGGCGTCCCCAAAGAACAAGTCGACAAGCTAGCGAGTGCATTTACGAGCCCGTCGCGACCGTTACGAAATGTACCATTAGAGCGACTTGGCTATGACACAGGAAAGGACCGCGCTTGCTGGAAGCCCGGAGCGGCAAGTCGAAACGGCGAAAGTAGGCCCGTACCTGCGCGAGCGGCATGTTCGGAGGCAACTCCAACTGGGGGCCGGTGCGGATGCCGGTGACTATTTTGCTGATCCGCGCGCTTTTGTCCTTCTATCTCTACTATGGTGACGACTTCAAGATTGAACGTCCAACTGGCGCGGGTAATTCAGGAGGAACACAGAAGTCCAGACCGATCCCCACTGGAAGGATTATCTGCTCTTCTACGAGTACTTCCACGGAGATAACGGTGCCGACCTTGGCGCCAGCCACCGGACCGGTTGGACTGGCCTGGTGGGGAATTTGGTTGAATTCTTCGGCCGGGTAGAGGCCACGCAGTTTCTCCGAGGCGGCAAAGCAACTGCCCTTGCTCAAAGCGCAGGCAAGGTGTAATCGACGACGTGGCCGTACCACTCGAAACCAGAAGAGCGAAGCGCTTTTTACAACGAGCGGCTCGAAACGCGACCCGAAAATCACCTCGGAGCTGAACGTGATCAGAATCACTTTTGCTGATCGGAACAAGACGCATATCACTCACCACGCTGTAGGCATTTCCTAGGTCGGCTAAGGACTGAATGTCGGATGTGCCGAGCAAGCGGTCGCCTTCCGTGCCTTGACCTTGGATCCATTTGCAGCGGAAATCCTCGACATAGCGGCTCGCTAGGATGCCATACTCCCGTTGTGCCTTTCGTCCAGCCTCCTCGAGCCCAAACAAAAAAAACGTAAGTGGTATTAGCACGAGCAGCATCAGGAATGCTACTGCCTCCGCGATTTCCATCTTGAAGGTTGGCAATGTAGCGCCCGCGTGCCAAATCCGATCGCCGATTATTCCGGTAAGGAGAATTGTCTGCGCGACCAGAACGGGCGCAAACGCAGACACACTTCCGGAAAGGAAACCAATGCCGCCAGCGCGGTCGGGATGGAATAGATGGAAATGCAAGGGAAGGGCACGTACTTGCCAGAGGAATCGGTACCACACGAACAGCCGAAAATACCAGCGAAGCAGGATGAAGCGAAGGATGGGTAGGCTCACAAAGGCATACCAACACCCGGCAAGGGTTAAGTGTTGGCCACGGCCAATGCTGGAGGCGAACCAGGTTGGGGCGTCAGACATCATATTCTCCTTCCACACCCAGTGGCCGATCGTGATAGCTGCAACGAAGAGGATACCTTCCGCAAGTGCGGAACTCTGAAGGCGTTTGGCGGAAGCGACGAGATCACTAAAACGCGCTCGATCTTGAGGCAGAACAATCCCTCGATCCAAGAATTGTTGCACTATAGGACTCAATCGTTGGTACACGATCAATTCCGCGGCAACCATAAGCGGCAGCGCACCCAGGAATCTCGTGTAAACACCGAGATCGAGAAGAAAGGGGACCGCAACTCCCCCCAGAGCGGATCCGTTGAGTAGGCTGAGAACTAACAAAGGGAGCCAACAAATGAGCGCGATGCTGGCTACTCGCCGGGGGACAAGTTCCAGCGTAGGCCGCGCAAGCTTAGTCCGAAGGTAAAGTTGATAGAGCGGTCCCCCGAGGACCAGGGTGAAGTTTGTGTTGTCCTCACAAGCCTGGTTAGCTACCCTTGGGTTCAGGACTTCTGCTTGTTGCATGTTTGACAGTCCCGAAGAACTCTGGGCGGAACCCACCTTCTGAGCAGTCTTATCCCCAGGCTGACCACCAGCACGTCGTCCAACTGCCCGATAACCGGTATGAAGTTCGGAATGAGTTGGATGGGACTCAAGACGTAGCCCACTACACAC
>WNFN01269807.1_pt1 | contig 11152 bp, 10 predicted proteins | sample 5400161 | NCBI WGS metagenome assembly WNFN01 (sample SAMN13153353, study PRJNA577476) | soil metagenome | isolation source: 80 cm saprolite on Douglas fir-dominated hillslope | place: USA:California | collected 2013-09-17
TGTGGAGCCATCCTGCTATGAGCAGAGGCAACCACGCGAAACTGGCGTGTGATGAACAGGATCGTCAATGATTTCGCCATGGTGGAGTAAGGCGTGATCTGAGACAATGTATAGAGGAGATTATGTCATTGCCTACGGCAGGACATACGAGCAAGAGCAGCCTCCTATGTGGCAACCTGCCCAGCCGACTCTGAAAGGACATCCGGAGCGCTATCTGTTTGCAGCCCATACCTTCTGCTACAGTGTTATTACTGTTCGCACCGAAAATGGGGGTCACAGGAACATGAGAAACGCGATTACTGTACCACCGTTCGTTGATGAATGGAAAGGCGAACTTCCCTTATTTTCCCTGGACGGATTGCTGCCTCTTGGCCGGGCCCTCAGTGTAAATACGGACTGCCTGGTCGTCTCGCTCGCGTTGACACACGCAGCGAACGGGAACCCTATTCTATTGCAGAGACCGTTGACCGAACTCCAAATGCGCCTCCTGCTCCCCCTGCTGGAGTCCCCGCACTACTGCCCCCATGAGTTCCTCTACGCGAGCCTCTTCTGTTCGTGTCAGGGACTATTCGCCGGGCTTTTTTCACCTAAGAGAGCCGCCGGAGAAGAGTGGCGTGCTGTGGTGCAGGAGGCACGATTGCACCTGGAGCATGCCCAGGCGCAAGGCATGTGGAGAAAGGAATTGAAGCAAATCTACAATGTGCTCTCCGAGCTGCGCGCCAAATTACGTCCGTTCGGCTTAGGCATCGCCATCTCCACCTCGGGGTCAGCCTATGCGCTCGTCTCGCTCCCTGCATCGGAGCAGGAGGCGCGCGAACCATGGCGAGTCCCCCTGTGGGCTGCCAACGGGAGCAGCCAGCCTAGCCTAGCAGGTGCGATATGAGGAATGACAGACCACAGTTTCGAAGTTAGCGAACAAGATAACCGATCAGAAGCCACGCTTCAAACAGACGCTAAAGAAGCCCATAATAATCAGCACGCGCCAGAAGATCGTATTGCCGATTTTTCCAGTTGCTTGGCAAATTCGTCGAGGATTAACCCTCAATCTTGAAAGATCGTGCTAGCAGTTATTTAGAGCCTCTTCCATTACTTCAATTGGCGGTTCTACTCCGGTATAGACTTTAAATTTCAGCACACCTTGCCAGAAAAGCATGCGATCGCCATAGACTATTTTGCATCCTCTTTCTTTTGCTTCTCTTAGTAATTTTGTTTCTTTTGGATGAGAGACAAGATCCATAACGATTAATTCTGACGAGAATAATGCTTGCTTTACTAATGTTTCGTTTTCAGTCGGCACCATGCCCACTGAAGTTGCATTGATCACAACGTGAGCACCTTTTATTTCTTGTTCTAGCTTATCTACAGTTTCGTATTTACAATCAACTGCTTTTGCCAGATCTTCTGCTGCATCTTTTGTCCTATTTACAATAATTACATCCCCTCCTTCGTCTGCAATAGCAAACGCGATAGCTCTCGCTGCTCCACCGGCGCCTAGTAATAAGACTTTCTTTCCAGCAATACCCGTTACTTCTTGTAGTGCTTTAACTGCTCCTTTTCCATCTGTATTTGCTCCAAGTAACTTGCCATGATTATGCATAATTGCATTGACTGCTCCAATTCTTCTTGCATCGCTATCCAATTCATCAAGGTAGGGCATGATAGCGATTTTATAGGGTAGCGTTACACCGGCTGCTTTTATTCCTAAATGACGTATTCCTTCGACGGCTTTTTCTAAGTCTTTAACAATCAATGGGATGTAGACATAATTGAGCCCTAATGCTTCAAAAGCAGCATTGTACATGGCATACATCTTGCTTGTTTTGTACGTTGCTCCCAAGAAGCCAATAATTTGTGTTTCGCCATTAATTGTTGCCATAGGCCCTTAATTCCGTCAAAATGGCAGTAACTACTTCCTCAGATGTCCCATTACTTACATCTATTGTTATATCTGCCAGTTTTTTATATGCTGCTACTCTTTCGGTTAATAATTCATTAAGTGATTTTTCCGGATCATTTTGATAAGGGAAAAACGCAGGGATGCCCTGAGCAAGGATGCGTTTTAAAAGAACTGCTTTCTCGACTTCCAAAAAAATGACTTTCCCAAGTCCGGATAAAATTTCCTGATTTTCCTCCTGTAGAGGGGTTCGTCCTCCACATGCGAAGACAAAGTCCGTATTCCCAGATTCTTTCGCAAAATGCTTTAAAGTTTTCGCATCCAAAGCACTAAAATACTGTTCTCCATATTTCTTAAAGATCTCGCGGAAAGGAATAGCTTCGCCCCTCTCCTGTTCGTGCATTTTTTCAATAGAAGCATCGGAGTCAATAAATGGTATTTGCAACTTCTCTGCCAATAATGTCCCTAGCGTTGTTTTTCCACAACCTTTCATACCAACGAGAATAATTCTCATAACCTTGCTTCCACTACCTCAAAATTTGCTCCAACTTTTATCATGTCTGGGATGAAATTTTCAAAAGATTTCACTACCATGTCCGCATCAGAAATGATGGTTTCTCCTTCTACTTGCATAGCTGCAATAGCCAACGATAATACCATCCGGTGATCATAATACCCATCGATGTGTGCAGCTTTTAATTTCCATGTTCCATCCTGGCCGATAATAAGCCCATCCTCTTTTTCAATGACTTTAGCACCCATCTTAGACAGCTCTCTACATACCGCAGCAATCCTGTCGCATTCTTTCCAGCGCGCAGTCAATGCATTTTTGATGGTGGTTTTTCCTTTTGCAAAGCATGCCGCGATTGCTATCGTTGGAACTTGATCCGGTAGATCGTTCATGTCTACTTCAATGCCATGAAGCTCACTGGTTCTGGCGGTTAAAGAATCACCATCAATGGTGATATCGGCACCCATGTTTTGTAGAACAGAAATAACCTGAGCAGAGGATACGCGGGAGCAGACCATTCAAAAGGGATTTCCGCATCAAAAGCCCGGGGAGGTGTATTGCCGGGAAATTTGTAATGCTCATGTTTGTTATCAACATTTTCATACTGTAAACCCACTTTGCGAAACCAGTATAACAAAAGGTCGATATATGCTCTTTCCCCTGGATTTCTTGCAAACACTTCAACCGGTTTTTCAGAAAATGCAGATGCAATGAGTACACTAAAAACGGGTTGACAGCCAACACCATCCATATGTGCTACTCCGCCATTTACTTTTCCTCTGATCACAAGTGGCGCCATGCCATCATTTTTTGTCGATAGTATCTCAGCGCCCAATTCTTGAAATGGTTCAAACAAATTTTTTGAGATTTTTCTGAGTGTCCGTATTGATTCATCTCCGGTAATAACCGACCATCCCGGGCACGCAGCAGCTACTCCTGCAACAAAGAAGAGCATAGTACCAGAATTATTGACATTGATGACATCTGCTGGCGTTTGTAAACTGCCTCCTACCCCTTTCACACGAAAAACGTTTTTTTCTATTTCCTCAATTTTCGCGCCATACATTCTCATTGCCTTCACTGCTTCATGCCAATCGCCACTGAGTTTTGGATTTCTCACAAATGATGTTCCATCAGCGAGCGACGCCAGGATTAACGCTCGAAAAGAGTGCGTTTTACTCCGTGGCATACGCACCTCGCCTGTCAAATTTTGGCTTTTCGTAACTTTTAAAAATACACTTGTTTTCTGCATAGCGCTAATGTACCCTTAAATAATTGATTAACTTTTTGAGTGCTTCATAGTAGCTTTGCTCCTTCAGCCCGACTACCTGGTCAATACGTACGTCTTCAAGGACATTTACTGATTGATTGATGCCCGTTTTGTGGATATCAGACATATGTACTTCAATCGCAGGTTTTCCCAGGTCAACGAGTGCCTGCCTGAGACAATAGCCATAGCGCACAAGTGCCCCTGGATTAATAATGACGCCGTCGGCCGCTCGCGATGACTCTAGCTGTAGAAAATCGATGATGGCACCTTCGTGATTTGATTGAAAAAATTCAAGTTCGCAGACTAATTCAACCGCAAGAAGTTGCAGCTGTGTATTAATATCAGTCATCGTCAATGTCCCGTATTTTGTCGGATCTCTTTTGCCTAACATATTGAGGTTTGGTCCATGTATTACTAAGATTTGCATATACTTTTTGTAGCGTCTCCTGTAATGCTTGTAGGACTATTGCCGTACCAACTTTTTGCTCGCGCACGGCATGAATAACGTTTTCTAGTAGTACCCAATATAGCATGAGAAGCCGCAAAAGGCAATGAAACCAGACGTGTACTGCTCCATTCTCAAGGGCACTTTGAACATACATCGTGTTCCACTCTACAAGAGACATCGACCACGTGCTGGCGTGGCAATGCCAGCCGACCCACGTCTCGTTAGTAGCCTACCGTCTCCGTCACGCGCACCTTGCCCCGGAACAGACGGTAGGTGAGGATGAAGTAGAGGATGGCGAGTACCATGCCAATCAACCACCAGACTAACCCCACCGCCTGGGCATACTGGGATGCTGAGGCGTTATAGATCGTCAGACTGTTGGCCGGGTTCGTGGCGGGCAGGACCATGGGGTACAGGGTAATGGCTGCGCTCGCCAGCAGCCCCACCATGTAGGCACACGAAGCAAAAAAGGCCGCCAGGTCGAGAACGTCAGAATGGTTCCAGGTATCGTGAGGCCAATCGTGATGAGCCAGGCGAGCCTGGCAATCCGCCGGGAGCGGGCATTGAGCGTCCCCTCTGTCTTCACGGCAATATAGTTGGCCCCATGAGCCGTCAGGGCAGCCAGCGCTAGCAGCCCGATCAGAATCGTGTACCAGTCCAGGATGCCGGGGTTCGAGCTGTACGGGTTAAAATCTGTCCACAAGGGCAAGAAGAAGGTCCCCGTGCTATTCAGCGGCACACCCCGGATGACATTCCCGAGCGCGACACCGAAGAAGAACGCCAGCAGGGCACTCCCCAGAAAGAAGAGCCCATCCCAGAAGGAGACCCACACCGGATTCTGGAGGTGCGAGCGGAGTTCAATGGCAACCCCGCGCAGCATCAAGAACCAGAGCACCATGATCAAGGGCAGGTAGAACCCGCTGAAACTGGAGGCATACAGGACGGGGAAGGTGAAGAACAGCGTGCCTCCAGCGGCGATGAGCCAGACTTCGTTGCCATCCCAGACCGGGCCAATCGCGCGCACAATCGTGCGACGCTCCAGATCACTCCTGGCTGCAACCAGGTGAATGACCCCGGCCCCCAGGTCAAAGCCGTCGAGTACGACATACATGGTGAGCATGAACGCCACCAGGATAAACCATAACGTCTGCATCGTTTTCCTCCTCGTCAATTCTGCCTTAGTCCATGAATCCCTGTGCCTGTTGTGGAACCGCTTCCTCTAGCGGAGCCTTTTCCTCAATGATGGGGCCGCGTAGCGCTTCGTTGACGATCAAAACGACATAGAGCAAGCCCAGCAGTAGATACATACCTGCGAATCCAATCAGCGTAAAGATCACATTCCCATCCGAGAGCGTCGTTGTTGACCCCTGGACCGTCTGCAGCAGTCCGTAGACAATCCAGGGTTGACGACCGAGTTCGGCCGTGAACCAACCCGCTGTGTTCGCGATGAACGGGAACGGAAGCGCTAGCAGCAGGATCCAGAGCATCCAGCGCAGCTGGAAAAGCCGGCGCCGCCAGAGCAAGAGCGCCGCTAGCCCCATAATGGCAATGAAAAAGGTCCCCAACCCGACCATGATGTGATAGCTAAAATAGAGCAGTGCGATCGAGTCTGGTCGCTGAGCGGGAGGGAAGGCGTCGAGCCCTTTCACTACAGCAGTCCAGCGGCGGTAGGTCAGAAAGCTGAGCACGTTCGGGATGATGAGCGCATTGTCGAGGGTTCCATGCGCTGGATCAGGCTGGCCGATAATGACGATGCCCGCACCCTGTTGCGTTTGAAAGAGCCCCTCCATCGCCGCCAGTTTGGCCGGCTGATTGATGGAGACCTGTTGCCCTTCCAGGTCACCACTCGGGAAGAGCTGGTTGAGGCTGGCAATCAGCCCCACGATCACCCCCAGGGTGACAAACAGTCGGCCGTACTCGACGTGCTGCTTCACCAGCAGGTAGTAGGCACCCAAGCCGGCCATGGCGAAGGAGCCGGTGAGCACAGCTCCGCTCATAGTATGCAGGTATTGCGGGACGATCCAGGAGTTGAACAGCACCGCCCAGTAGTTGGATAAATGCAGCCGACCGCCAGGGGTGATCGTGTAGCCAACCGGGTGTTGCATCCACGCGTTGGAGGCAATGATGAAGGCACCGGAAGCCCACGTTCCCAGCCACACCATAAACGCCGAAAACCAGTGTATCTTTTGCCCGAAGGCGCGTTCGCCAAACAAGAAGATCCCGAGGAAGGCCGATTCGATAAAGAAGGCAAAGGCTCCTTCCATAGCCAGGGTCTGCGCGATGATATCACCCGCAAAGACAGAGAAGCGCGCCCAGTTGGTGCCGAACTGAAACTCCATCGGGATACCCGTCACGACGCCTACAATAAAGGTGACGGCGAAGATTCTGGCCCAGAAGCGTGCGCCTGTGTTGTAGCGCTCGTCCTTGCGCCACAGGTACAGCGTTTTGAGGATCAGGATGAGCAGGGCCAGCCCCATGGTGAGCTGCGGAAAGAGATAATGAAAGGAGATCGTGAAGGCAAACTGTAAGCGTGATAAGAGTGTCGATGTGTCCATACGCTACCTACTTCCTGCTAGGATAACTGTCCGTATCATACTCTCGCTGCTGAGGATGAAGGTGATTCCTCCGTCTTTCCGTGCTGTTCCTTTCCCATTGACGCTGGATGGCTCCAGGAGAGACTAGCATTCCGTCCTGCACCTCAAACATGCTCCGGTAGAGCCCATTCCTCATCAAGAGCTGGCCATGGGTACCGCGTTGGCTGATTCTACCCTGATCAAGTACCAGAATCTCATCCATCCGCTCCATCGCGACGAGGCGATGGGTCATCATCAACGTCGTTCGCCCCTGCATCAGCATATCGAGCGCATCAAGTACCGCTTGCTCTGTCAGTGGGTCCAGGTTGGCGGTTGCCTCATCCAGGATGAGCAATGGGGCATCCTTGAGCAGCACCCGCGCAATGGCGAGACGCTGCCGTTCCCCCCCGGAGAGTCGCAGTCCCTGCTCGCCTATCCATGTCTCCAGGCCATCGGGGAGTTGCTCGATGAACCCGGCGAGTTGCGCCTGCTCCAGGGCCTGCTGGATCTCGCTGTCGCTGGCGCCAGGTCGTGCCAGCAACAGGTTACCGCGTATCGTGCCGTTGAAGAGGTACGTATCCTGGGCAACGACACCGATGAGGCTACGCAGATCGCTGAGCCCATACCTCCGAATATCCTGGCCATCCAGGCGAATGGTGCCGTGCGTAGGGTCCCAGAAGCGCAGGGCCAGCCTGGCTATGGTCGTCTTGCCCGATCCGCTGGGGCCAACAACTGCCGTCCGGCTGCCAGGATGCATGCGAAAGGTGACCCCATCCAGTACCTCGCCTGCGGCAGTCGGATAGGCGAAGTGCACCTGGTCGAACCCCAGCATATGCCCAGCTGGCGCATACTCACTCGGCGCAGGCAGAGGAGTAGCGCATTCTTGCACCTGGGGAGCGGCGTCTACCACCTCAAACACTCTCTCAGCAGCGGCTAGCGAGTGGCCGAGCGATTGAAAGGCCTGCGCCAGGGGCTGGACGGCTTCAAAACTTGCCAGGATCACCAGGGTGAGCGTGGCCAGGTAAACACCGTTAATGGCCTTGGTTACTACGAGAGGTATCGCCAGGATGAGAATGGTCCACAGCGCCAGGTTCACCAGGAGGTTGTTCAGCGCCTGCTGCAACCCTGTAATGTATGCCATCCGTCGCTGTACCTGTCCAAGTGCACGGTCGAGGTCAGCGATCATCCGGCGCTGATCGCCCGCACACACACACGCCAGGATGTCCTGTACGCCCTGGATACCATCCACGATCTGTGCGTTGAGCTCGGCCCGCAGCGCAAGCTGGCGTTTCCCTAATCCGCGAGCGAGAGCGTTGGCCAGGAGTGGTACGCCGAGGCCGGCGGCGACAAGAAACGCCAGCGCCACCCAGGCCAGCACAGGGCTGAACATGGTGAACAGGCCGAACGTGAGGATGGCAATCAGAACGGCGACAATGAAAGGTGAAACCACGCGCAGGTAAACGTTTTGTAATTCCTCGACGTCTGCAACAAGGCGGGTCAGTACGTCGCCACTGCGGTACATGAGTAGCCGAGCGGGAGCCAGAGGTTCGAGGCGGCTGTAGACCCAGATGCGGAGCTGGGCGAGCAGGCGGAAGGTGACATCGTGTGCTACCAGCCGCTCGGTGTAGCGTGAGACGGCCCGCGCAACACCCATAAAGCGCACGATGTAGATCGGCAGCGTGAGCAGAACCAGCAGGGGTGCAAGCGCCGCAGCCGCAATCAGGTATGCTGCCATGCCCAGCAAGCCCATATTACTGGCCACCGTCGCACACCCCAGGACGATGGCCAGTGCCACCTGCCAGCGAAAGGGACGCAGAAACGTGAGCAGGCGTAGAAAGAGCTTCATACGGGCACCTCTCCCATTCTGTAAGCGTCCACAAGGCGACTATACGGACCGCTCCGGCGCATCAGTTCCTCGTAGCAGCCAATCTCGACGAGCCGTCCATCCTCCAGGACCGCGATCTGTTGCGCATGGGCGATGGTGTTGAGCCTGTGGGCGATCACCAGCACCGTCCGATCCTGCACCAGGCGCTCCAGTGCCTGCCTGATAAGCGTCTCACTCTCAGGATCAAGGCTCGAGGTTGGCTCATCAAGGACCAGCAGTGGGGCGTCTTCGAGGAAAGCGCGAGCGATGGCGAGGCGCTGGACCTGGCCCGCGCTCAGCAGTCGAATGTTCGCTCGTACACTCCCAGAGAACAGGTATGGCCGCTGTGGCACCAGGGCCACAGACGCTCGCCACGCCTCAGCCGGAAGGTCAGTGAGCGGGATGCCGTTCGCGGTAATGCCTCCACCCTGGACATCCATAAAACGCAGTAACAGGTTCACCAGGGTGCTCTTGCCCGCGCCACTCCGACCCACCAGTGCAGTGCAAGTGCGGGCTGGCAGGGTCAGGTTGACCTCTTTCAGAGCAGGGCGATCGCTTCCAGGATAGGTATACATCAGATCGGTAAACTCAATGGTGAGTCCACCAGGGGGGATAGTCACAAGAGGTACCCCTTCCTGATTTGTTTGTAGAGGTACAGGCGTTTCTAAAATCTCGACAATCCGCTTTGCCGCTGCTTTACCCTCCATGCCCGCGTGGCGATGGACCCCGAGTTCCCGGAGTGGCCTGTAGAACTCTGGTGCCAGGAGCAGTACGAGGAAGGCTTGCTCAAAGGAAATGCCGCCATTTAATAGACGCACCCCCAGCGTGACGGCAATCAAACCAATCGCGATCGCTGTCATGAATTCAAGCACCGCTCCTGACAGAAACGCAATACGTAGCACTTGCATCGTTCGCTCGCGGAAGGTATCGCTCACCTGGGCAATGCGTGCGCTTTGTGCCTCACTGCGCCCGAAGAGCTTCAGCGTTGGCAATCCTTGCACTATATCCAGGAAGTGTGCGCTCATGCGCGAAAGCGCGATCCATTGACGCTGGATTTGTGCCTCGGCATAGCTACCCACCAGAATCATCAAGAGCGGAATGACCGGGCCGGTGACCAGGAGCAGGACTGCGCTGGTCCAGTCGAGGGGCAAGATATACGCGGCAATCAAGAGCGGCACCAGGACACTCAAAGCCATCTGGGGTACGTAACGGCTCACATAGGCATCGAGCCGCTCAATACCTTCGTTGAGGGTCGCCACGAGCTCGCCACTTGACGCGGATTGCCCCTTGCAGGGCGGTCACTTCGCGTACCCAAACGATGCCCGCATGCACCCCGATTGTGCCTACCAGGAGAAGGAGCAGCGAACTGACCTGGGCAAGATCCTGATGGGCCAGGAACACCAGGCTAACGATCCTACTCAGGAAGGCCATCTGAGCGATCATCACGATTGCCCCAAGGACCCCAAAGATGATCGTAAGAGCCAGAGCATTCCGTGCATACTTGATCTGCCGAAAGAGTTCTTTCTTCATCATGTTTTGTGCTCATCTGCTGGCATGACCTATGTACGTGGGGAGACAAGCGGTTTGGCGTTCAAGGTGCCAGATGCCATGGCCTCCAGGAGCGAGGCCGCGCTTTCCAGCGGCTGTGGATCACTGGCGGTGGCTCCTGGTGCGAGCTTGCCAGAGGCGATGAGGTCAATGGTTACCGGGTAATCAGTCGGATGTTCGTAGATGAGCGTCCCCCGGATCTCCAGTTCCTGACGCACAAAACGAAGTGGATTGAATGTGACATCCTCCATAGTCAGGCCTACCAGCACGATGCGGGTTCCCGGAGGTGCGGCATCGAGGGCAAGTTGCGTGGTGGCGCGTATTCCCGCGCATTCAAAGATGGCAACGGCTCCCTCCTGCTCAAAAAAGGCACGCGCCTCATCCGCATTACGCGCTTCTGAATACTGCACCGCTCCTGCTGCCAGGGCTGCGGCGCGACGTGCGGGGTTTGGCTCCATCACCACCACACGGCTGCCCCTGGCGACTGCTATAGTAACGATCAAGAGTCCCACGCCCCCGCAGCCGATCACCGCGATCGTCTCTCCAGGCGCGGCCTCGGCCCGGCTAAATGCATGTACCCCCACAGTTGTCGGTTCGATGGTGGCGGCATCACGGATGGCAAACGTCTCAGGGATCGACCAGGCATAGCCATGGGGTACCGCCACATACTCGGCCAGCCCTCCCCAGCGCGTTATGCCGATCGTCTGTTTGCGCAGGCAGATACGTTCCAGTCCACGGGCGCAAAGCGAGCACTCTCCACAACCAAAGTTCGGTTCAATGGATACCCGCTCACCGAGTCGCCCCGGCGGCGCATTTGCTCCTGTGGCGACAATGTGCCCGGCGATCTCATGGCCGAGCACCATCGGGTACGTCAGGGCTCGCTCACCCGTGTAGCAGTGAACATCGGAGCCACAGAGTCCGTTCGCCTCGACTTCGACCAACACCTCATTAGCGGCAAGTTGAGGTACAGGGACGCTCTCAATGCTCATTTCATGCGGGCCATGCAAAACTGCTGCCCGCATCGTGGTTGGAAGATTGGTTGTG
>WNFN01236868.1_pt1 | contig 11151 bp, 12 predicted proteins | sample 5400161 | NCBI WGS metagenome assembly WNFN01 (sample SAMN13153353, study PRJNA577476) | soil metagenome | isolation source: 80 cm saprolite on Douglas fir-dominated hillslope | place: USA:California | collected 2013-09-17
TGGCCGGCCGCACTGTGTCGGTGCCGAACCGGCCGGCGATCCGGTCCACGGCCCGCTCGGCCTCGCGCCACGAGACCGGCCGGTCCCCGAGCGCCAGCTGCGTGACCGCGGCCGAGGCCGGGACCAGGCCGGCCGCCCGCACGCCGACCAGGCGCAGCCGCGCCCGGTCATCCAGGGCCGCCGCGTAGAGCTCGCACGCCACGGCGTAGATCCTCTGCGCGACGTCGGTCGGCTCGGGCAGGGTCCGCGATCGCGTGATCGTCTTGAAGGTGGCCAGGCGCAGCTTCACCACGACCGTCCGGGCCGAGCAGCCCGCCGCGCGCAGGCCGCGCGCCGTCCGGCCGGACAGCCGGAGCAGCTCGCGCCGGATCACGTCGGGATCACAGACATCGCTGAGAAACGTCTCCTCGGCACCGATGCTCTTCTCACGAACGCCCGGCACCACCCGGCGCTCGTCGCGCCCCCAGGCCAGGGCCGACAGGTGAGCCGCGGTGGCCGGGCCCAGCTCTCGCTCCAGGCTGCTGACCGGGGTGTGCGCGATGTCCGCGACGGTGCGCAGCCCGAGCCGGGCCAGGACCTGGCCGGTCTGCTTCCCGACCCCCCACAGCGCGGCGACGGGCAGCGGATGCAGGAAATCCAGGACCCCGCCGGATCTGATCACGAGCAGCCCGTCGGGCTTGCAGTGCACGGACGCGAGCTTGGCGATGAACTTGCTGGTCGCGGCGCCTACCGAGCAGGTGATCCCCTGCTGCTCGCTGATCTGCGCACGGATCAAGCGCGCGATCTCCGCGGGCCGTCCAAGCCGCCGGAGCGCGCCGGAGACGTCCAGGAATGCCTCATCAAGCGCGAGCGGCTCCACCTCGGGCGTTATGGTCCTGAATAGCCCCATGACCTCCCGCGACACCGCGGCGTACAGGCCATGCCTGGGCGGGATGACCGCGGCCCGGGGGCACAGCCGCGCGGCCTGCGTCATCGGCATCGCCGATCGCACCCCGAACGCGCGCGCCTCGTAGGAGGCCGACAGCACCACCCCGCGCCCGCTGGTGCCGCCCACGATCACCGGCTTGCCGGCCAGGTCGGGCCGGTCCCTGATCTCCACGCTGGCGTAGAACGCGTCCATGTCGACGTGCAGGATGTGACAGCCCGTGTCATCCGCGACCGGATTGCCTGGCTCACCCCATGCACGATCGCGGCTCACCGGCGCCTCCTCATGCCGCTCCCCCACCCAACATACTGTCGCCCGCCGACAGCCCCTCCCCGCCGCGCCCGCCTCGGCCGGGTTCAGCAGGCGGATTACTGGTCGGGAGCGGGGTCGAGGTCCGGGCGGAGCTCGAGGAGGCGGGCGAGCAGGCCGTTGACGAACGCCGGCGAGCCGTCGGTGGACAGGTCCCGGGCCAGCAGCATCGCCTCGCTGATCGCGACTCCGTCAGGCACGCCGGAGGCCCAGTAGAGCTCGTAGACCCCGATCCGCAGGATGTTCCGGTCCACGGCGGGCATCCGGTCCAGCGTCCAGCCCTGCGAGTGCTCGCTCAGCAGCTCATCGATGCGATCACGGTGCGCCTGTACGCCGCGGACAAGCTCGGCGGCGTAGCCGGTGACCGGCAGGCCGCCCGCTGCCGCGGAGCTGGCCTCGGTCGACCGCTCGGCGAGCAGGTCCAGGACTGGCTGGCCCTTGATCTCGGCCTCATAGAGGACATCGAGCGCCCGCTTCCGGGCCTTACTGCGTGCTGGCATGGCCGACCCCGGCGAGTCGGCGGCACCGGGAGGAGCTCACGCCCGGCCGAGGTACTGGCCGGTGCGGGTGTCCACCCTGATCTTCTCGCCGGTGGTGATGAACAGCGGGACCTGGATCTGCGCGCCGGTCTCCAGGGTGGCCGGCTTGGTACCGCCGGTCGACCTGTCCCCCTGCAGCCCGGGGTCGGTCTGGCTGACGGTCAGTTCCACGGCGGCCGGGAGCTCGACGTACAGCGCGACCCCCTCGTTGAACGCCACCACGGCGTTCTGCTCTTCGAGCAGGTAGTTCGCGGCGTCGCCGACGGTCGCCGCGGGAACGTGCGGCTGGTCGTAATCCTGGGTGTACATGAACACGAAGTCGTCGCCCTCGCGGTAGAGGTACTGCATCTCCCGCCGGTCGACGCTGGCCTGCTCGACGCGCACCCCGGCGTTGAAGGTCCGGTCGACCACCTTGCCGGACAGCACGTTCTTCAGCTTGGTGCGCACGAACGCGCCGCCCTTGCCGGGCTTGACGTGCTGGAAGTCCACGACGCTCCAGAGCTGGCCGTCGAGGTTGAGGGTCATGCCGTTCTTGAGGTCGTTGGTGGTGGCCACTGGTCGTGTCTCCTGCGTGCGTGCGGAACCGGCTCGTCCCGGCTACAGAACGAGCAGCTCCCTCGTGGTCGTGGTGAGCATTTCGCGTGATCCCGCCCCGGCGTCAGCGCGCACCACCAGGGTGTCCTCGATCCTGACGCCGCCCCTGCCGGGCAGGTAGACCCCGGGCTCGACGGTAACGGGAACCCGGTTTATCAGTGTACCGGTCCTCCCGTACCCGATGGTCGGCGCCTCGTGCACCTCCAGCCCGACGCCGTGGCCGAGCCCGTGCCGGAAGTGGCCGCCGTGACCGGCGGCGGCGATCAGGTCGCGCGCGGCCGCGTCGACCGCGCTCACGTCCGTGCCAGCGGTCGCGGCCTCGATCCCGGCCCGCTGCGCCTGCGCCACCAGCTCGTAGATGTCGCGCTGCCATGCGGCGGGCTCGCCGAGCGCGACGGTGCGGGTCATGTCCGCGTGGTATCCCCCGTAGCGCGCGCCGCAGTCGATCGTGATCAGGTCCCCGGCAGCGAACGGCCGATCGCCGGGCACGTGATGCGGGATGGCGCCGTTCGGCCCGCTGGCCACGATGGTGTCGAAGGCGGGCGCCTCAGCGCCGAGGTCCATCATCGCCCGTTCCAGCAGGACCGCGAACCCGCGCTCGGTCCGGCCTGGCCCGATGCCAGGCAGCGCGGCGGAGAACGCCTCGCTGGTGATCGCGCACGCCCGGGCGAGCAGGGCGATCTCGGCCTCGTCCTTGACCATCCGCAGTTCCTCGAGTGCTCCTCGAACGCCATCACGCGCAGGCCGCGGGCGCCGGCCAGCCGGGTCAGCGCCGGCTCGATGAAACGGTCGACGATCAGTTCGAGCTCGGGGGCTTCACGACGGGCGGTCTGCTCGTACCTGGAGTCGGTGGCCAGCACGGCCGGCCCCCGTACGGGCAGCAACAGCGCCGCGTTGGAGCTGGCCAGGCCGGTGAGATAGCGGACGTTCACCAGGCTGGTGATCAGGGCCGCATCCGCGCCCAGCGCGGAGGTCCTCTCCTGCGCGCGCGCCCGGCGGGCAGCGTGTGCCTCCGGCATGACCGTCACGCGGCAAGGTCGCGAATCTGCTCGATCAGCCGCACCCGCTCGGCGTGCGTTTGCGCGATCGGCGCCACATTTAGCGTGGTCACCCCGGACTCGCGGAACGCGGCCACCCGCTCGGCCACCCAGGAGCGCGGCCCGATCAGCGAGGTTCCCTCCAGCAGCGAGGCGGGCACGAGCGCGGCCGCCTCGTCCTTCCGGCCGTCCAGGTAGGCGCCCTGGATCGCGGCGGCCTCGGCCTCGTACCCGTACTTGACCACCAGGTCGTTGTAGAAGTTGCGCCCCTTGGCGCCCATCCCGCCGATGTAGAGCGCCTGCATCGGCCGGCTCAGCTCCAGCAGCCCGGTGACGTCCTCGCCGATCGCCAGCGACGCCGTGGCCGGCACCACGTCCAGCGGCCCGAGCGACGGGTCGCGCTTCGCCTGGCCGGCCGCCAGCGCCGCGCCCCACACCGACGCCGCCTTCTCGGGGAAGTACTCCGCTCCCGGACCGGGTGGTTGATCAGCTTCAGCGGCTTGCCGAGGCCGGTGCCCTGGTCCGGCGGCAGCGGGATCGTGTAGTGCTTGCCGGAGTACTCCAGCCGCTCCCGCCGCCACACCTTGCGGCAGATCTCGATGATCTCGCGGGTCCGGCCGATCGGCGCGTCGTAAGGCACGCCGTGCCAGCCCTCGATGACCTGCGGGCCCGAGGCCCCGATGCCGAGCACGAACCGGCCGCCGGAGACGAAATCGAGCCCGGCGGCGGTCATCGCGGTCAGCGTCGGGGTCCGCGAGTACAGCTGCAGGATCCCTGAGGCAAGCTGCAGCCGCTCGGTCCTCGCGGCGACGTACCCGAGCTGGCTCACCGCGTCGTAGCTGTACGCCTCGGGCACGAACACGATGTCCAGGCCGGCCTTCTCGTAGTCGGCGAGTTCGGTGACGGTCTCGGCGAAGCCGCCGGCGTAGTTCAGAGACATCCCGATGCGCATGGGTGCGGCGCCGCGGGCCGTCGCGGATAGCGCGGCGATCGCCCGGAGCGCCAGCTCATACGAGAGCAGGCCGAACCCCGCCACGGTGCCGTCGGCAACCCCGGCCACCACGGAGGTGTGCCGGAACGTCTCCCTCGCCGCGGGGTTGGTCAGGTGCACCTCGACCAGCGGCGCCGTGCGCATCGCCAGCGCGTCTCGCAGCGCGTACGAGTAGTGGGTGAACGCGGCCGGGTTGAGCACCACCGGCACCCGGCCGTCGGCCGCCTCATGCACCCAGCCAAGCAGCTCGGCCTCGTCGTCGGTCTGCCGGACCTCGACGTGCAGGCCAAGCTGCCGCCCGGCCGCCACGCACGCCTCGGCCAGGTCCGCCAGCGTCGCGGTGCCGTAGACCTCGGGCTCCCGGGACCCGAGCCGGGCCAGGTTTGGGCCGTTGAGCACCAGCACGTCCCGCATCACCCGCTCACTCTGCCTTCCCGCTCACCTCTGCGTACGCCTGTTCCAGCAGCTCCTCGGGCGGGTCGTTCAGGATGCCGGGCCTGGCCAGAGCGTCCAGCACCACAAGCCGCAGCGCGGAGCCCCGGGACTTCTTGTCCACCGCCATCGCCTCCCGCAGCCGCGGCCAGGCGCCGGGCCGGTAGCCGGTCGGCAGACCGACCGCGGCCAGTATCGCCCGGTGCCGCTTCTCGGTCGTCTCCTCGAGCCGCCCTGCCAGCCGCGCCGCGGCGGCCGCGAAGACCATGCCGATCGCGACCGCGTCGCCGTGCCGTATCCCGTAATCCTCGGCCCGCTCGATCGCGTGCCCGAGCGTGTGCCCGTAGTTGAGCATCTCCCGCGGCCCGGCCTCGCGCAGGTCGTCGGTCACCACCGCGGCCTTCACCCGGACCGCGCGCTCGATGAGCTCGCGCTCGCGCGGCCCGCCCGGCCGCGCCGAGCCCTCCGGGTCGGCCTCGATCAGCTCGAGGATCACCGGATCGGCGATGAACCCCGCCTTGATCACCTCTGCCATGCCGCTGGCGTACTCCTCCGCTGGCAGCGATGCCAGCATGGCCAGGTCGGCGAGCACCCCGGCCGGGGTGTGGAACGCTCCGACCAGGTTCTTGCCCTCGGCGATGTTGATCGCGGTCTTGCCGCCGACCGCGGCGTCCACGACGGCTAGCAGCGTCGTCGGCACCAGCACGAGCCGGACTCCGCGTAGCCAGGTCGCGGCCGTGAACCCAGCCAGGTCGGTGGCCGCCCCGCCGCCGACTCCGACGATCGCGTCCCGGCGCCCGACCCGGTGGGCGGCGAGCCTCGACCACAGGCCCGCGGCGACCGCGACGTCCTTGGCCGCCTCGCCGTCGGGGATCTGCTCGGTGTGCACCCGGTACCCGGCGTCCCGCAGTACCTGGCAGGCAGGCCGCGCGAGCTGGCCGAGGGCGGCCGGATGGATGACGACGACCGCGGCGGCCTCCTGGCCGACGACGGAGGGCAGCTCGCCGACCGCGCCGGTGCCCACGACCACCTGGTAGGGCACCGCGCCGCCGACGCCAATCCTGGTCAGGCGTTGTCGCCCGCTCGCCAGCTGGGCGCCCTTGAGGGCCTCCGACTCGCTCACTGGCCGGGCCCGGGGCGCGGCCCGGCGATCTGCGCCGCGACGTCGGCGGCGATCTCGTCGGGGGCCCGGCCGTCGGTGGTCACGGTGATCCGGGCTAGCTTCTGGTAGATCGGCAGCCGCTGCTCGAGCAGTTCCCTGAGCTTCGCGCGCGGGTTGCCGATCAGCAGCGGCCGCGGCGTGTCCATGCCCACCCGCTTCGCGGCCGCGGCGAACCCGGTCGCCAGGTACACGACCCGCCGCTGGGTCAGGAGCTGCTGCGTTCCGGGATCCAGAACGGCACCGCCGCCCAGGCCGAGCACCCCGTCGTGGCTCGCGACGGCCCGGGCCACCGCCTCGCGCTCCAGCGCCCGGAACGCCGCCTCCCCGTCCTCGACGAAGATGTCGCCGACCGGCTTGCCCGCGGTCGCCTCGATCTGATCGTCGGTCTCGAGGAAGCCGACGCCGAGCCGGGCCGCAAGCAGCGGCCCGACGGTGGACTTGCCCGCCCCCGGCGGCCCGATCAGTATCGCCAAAGGCCCGGCCGCCTCCCGGGGCGCCGCCGCTGCATCCCGCTGGGCGCCGCTGCCCGTCACGAGATCACCAAGGATTCCAGGTAGCCGCGGAAGTTGCGGCGCGCCTCGGCCACCGAGTCGCCGCCGAACTTCTCGATCGCCGCCCTCGCGAGCACCAGCGCGACCATCGCCTCCGCCACCACTGCGGCGGCCGGGACGGCGGTAACGTCGCTGCGCTGGCTGATGGCCTTGGCGGGCTCGCCGGAGTGCACATCCACGGTGTCGAGGGCCCTGGGCACCGTCGATATCGGCTTCATCGCCGCCCGCACGCGGATCACCTCGCCGGTGCTCACGCCGCCCTCGATCCCCCCGGCGCGGTTGGTCCGCCTGCTGATTCCGCCGCCGCTGCCCTCGATCTCGTCGTGCGCGGCCGAGCCGCGGCGGCGCGCGGTGGCGAAGCCGTCGCCGATCTCCACGCCCTTGATGGCGTGGATGCTCATGAGCGCCCCGGCCAGCCTGCCGTCGAGCCGCCTGTCCCAGTGCACGTGGCTGCCGAGCCCGGGGGGGGCACCGTAGACGGCCACCTCGATCACGCCGCCGAGGGTGTCACCGTCCTTGCGCACCCGGTCGATCTCCTCCTGCATCGCAGCGCTCGCCGCCGGGTCCAGGCAGCGTACCGGGTCCTCATCCACCCGGGCGTCGTCTTCAGGCCGCGGGATCACGCCCTCGGGAGCGCACACCGAGCCGATCGAGATCACGTGACTCACGATCTGAATTCCGAACGCCTGCCGGAGGAACCGCCGGGCGACCTCGCCGAGCGCCACCCGGGCGGCTGTCTCGCGCGCGCTGGCCCGCTCCAGGACCGGCCGCGCGTCGTCGTAACCGTACTTCTGCATGCCCGCCAGGTCCGCGTGACCGGGACGGGGCCTGGTCAGCGGGGCGTTCCTGGCCTGGTCGGCCAGCTGGGAGGCGGCCACAGGGTCGGCCGACATCACGGTCTCCCACTTCGGCCACTCGGTGTTGGCCACCCGTATCGCGACGGGGCCCCCGAGCGTCACGCCGTGCCGCACCCCGCCCGTGATCTCGGCCTCGTCCTGCTCGAACTTCATCCGCGCGCCCCGCCCGTACCCGGCCCGCCTCCGGGCGAGGGCGGCCGCGACGTCCGCGGTGGTGATCTCCACTCCGGCCGGCATGCCCTCGCAGATCGCCACGAGCGCGCGCCCGTGCGATTCTCCGGCGGTCAGCCAGCGCAGCATGCTGCCGATCCTGCCATGCGGGGAGGACCGCTCGTCACCGCGGCACCTGCCGCCCCGGGGGGCCACTGCGTCCCAACCCCCCCGCGACCGCGACCGCGATGCCGCGGCGCAGCGGCCCGCCCAGCCGCGCCATCACCGCAGCCCCGAGCCGCCTCACCGCTTCGCCGGCGGCCGCCGGGGCGCAGCCGGCCGCGAGCGTCAGCTCGATCTCCACGTCATTCCCCGGCATGACACGGAGCCCGGTGATCAGGGCCTCGCCGGCGGCGGCCGCCCGAACCGCGCTCAGTACGTCGGGATCCTCGTGCGGAAGCGGGACCGGCAGGCCGTCGGCGAGGGCGGCCAGCCGCGCGCCGTCGATGGCCAGCGGGACCGGGCCGGCGATGTCCACCACGACCGCGCACGAGTCGTCGACCGCGGCCCGCCACACGAGGGCGGCCGGCGCGGGCACGGGCCGTGCCTCCGGCCGCCACCTGGCCAGCGAGTCGACGCACGTGAACGCGGGTATGGCCTTCCTGCCGTCACGTCCGACCAGCGCGGGCAGGGCCATCTCGCTGTTCTTCTGCCCCGAGTGCCCCCCCGCCTCCGCCCGCCCCCCGGCCCCGCCCACAGGAGAGGCCACGACCGGCACGAGCAGGCGCGAGCAGGCCAGCGTGGTGAGCGCGGCGTGCTCGCTGCCCTCGCCCGAGGCGAACGCCACCAGGGCGGCGGCCGCCCGCGGATCGGCGGAGCCGTCGTCATCGCGGAACTTTGGGTCACCACCGCCAAGCACGGGCACGACCCCACTGTAGGCCGCCGAGTCCGGCGGCCCGCCCTCCGGCGGGAGTCCGCGCAGGTAGCCTTGCTGCTGTGTACCAGCGGGTCAGCGGAAGCAGTTGAGGCGCATTTCGCGGCGTGAGACTCTCAGGGAGCCCCCATCAACGTCTTGACCACAGGGGAACGCGTGCAGCAGGTTGACCAGGCAGCCGTTGCCATCCAGCCGGGGACGCTCATGCAGAAGGCGATCCCGCCGCGCCTCGTCGAGCCGTACCTGACGGGTCGGCGAGCGGTCATCGCCGGGTTCGTCTACCGGGTCCAGGACAGTTCCTTCACCGACCCGGCGGAGTACTACGAGGCGCTGGACCTCGGCTATGAGGGCTCGGACTTCGGCCCCGACCTCGCGGAGCTGTACGTCCTGCGCTGGAACGCCGTGGGCCCCGAGTCGTACCAGGTCCCCTACTCGCTGGAGATGGGCGGCGACTGGTCGGGCAGGCCGCCGTTCACCGGAACCGGCTACACCTCCTCCCGCTCGCACGTCGTCGCCGAGTTCTACCTCGATCCGGTGCCCGTCCCCGTGGGCGCGGAGATCTACCGGATCACCCTCGCCGGGACGGAATTCATCGCCCGGTTTGACGGGCAGGTGTGGCTGCGGCCGGTAGGGGCGGGCTGAGCCATGCGCTACCGGCTGATGGCGACCTACCGCGGGGTCCCGTACGAGGCGGGCATCGGTCCCGCCGACGGGAACGTTGTGCTCTTCGCCGCGTGCCCGCCGCCGGAGGAGCTCGGGTTCGAGCCTGCCACCGGCCACTGGCGCAAGCGGCTCCCGATCCAGGACGTGCAGGGCCTGTGGGAGTCCAGGCCCATGGGCACGTTCCGGGGCGACCGCTGCCTTGTGCTCGACGATCTCGGTGACCGGCTGCACATCGCCTACCTGGGCCACGACGCCTATCACGCGAGGAGCGCCTCGACTATCCGCACCGGGCCGCCGCCAGCCTTGCGCCCCCGGACTTCACGACCGGACCGCTCCCGGCCGCCTCGCCGCAGGCCGGGTACCCGGCGGTCGTCGCGCTAGACGGCAGGGTCGAGCACGCTCCCCCCCACGACGTGCCGGGGACCATGCTTCCCCGCAGCGTTACCGCGGCTGGCCCGCAGCGCGACCTCGCGGTGATCCCGCCGACCAGCGAGCCGCCGCTGCCGTTGGAGGCGGCCGCGCTGCGCGCGGCGTCAGCGCGCACGCTGCAGCAACAGCGACCCCACGCCCAGGCGCCAATGGCCGAGCCCCTGGCCGCCCCGGCGCCGCTGGCCCAGCCACCCGAGCCAGAGCCGACCTCTCCCCGCCGCAGGCGTTCCGCACTCCGCCGGCTGGCCACGCAGCGGATCTTCTCGGAACTGGCGAGCCTGGCGGCGATACCTCCCTCCGCCTACGCGGTGGGCGAGGAGGTTGACGGGGCGATGTGCCTGATCCAGACGCCCGACGGGTTCGAGGTATTCAATGCCGCGGGCGGGTCCCGGCATGAGGTACGCCTTTTCGACGACGAGGAGTCGGCCTACTTCTACCTGTTCGGTGTCCTGGCCGCCGAGGCGGTCCGGGCCGGCCGACTAGTGCCGAAGGACTAGTGCTTGCCCTAGGGGACGGCCCCCTTCAACCCCCCGCGGCGGAGCAAGCTCCGCGAACAATGTCAGAGGACTGGGCGGCGATTGTAGCCGAGAGGTGCCGGCATCTTCCCGTTACCTGAGAACTACATATGGTTGTTGCCGAAGTTCACCCGCCTGCGCCGCCGGGGCCGCTATCGTGCGAACTGCCGGCGGGGCTGAAGGTCCCCCGCTCCCCAAGCAGCCCCGTCGGCACTAATATAACCGGGTCCAGCCCCGGCCAGCATGCCGAGAAAGCAAGATGGACCGCATGACCAAGCTGGCCTCGATCCCGCTCACCGGCACGCAGTTCGCGATATCCGCTGGCGACTACTCCGCAACGGTCACCGAACTCGGCGCGGGCCTTCGCGAATTCCGATATCGTGATCGGCCCGTTATCGCCGAATATGAGCCTGACGAGCTCCCGCCGGGCGCTTCGGGCCAGCTGCTCGCGCCGTGGCCGAACCGCATTGACGGCGGCATGTACGCCTTCGAGGGCGCCAGCTACCAGCTTGACCTGAGCGAGCCCGCGAGGGGGAACGCCATTCACGGCCTGACCCGGTGGGCGAGCTGGCAGCCGGCCGCGCAGGCCCCCGACGCGGTCCAGCTCAGGCACATGCTGTACGGCCGGCCCGGATACCCGTTCTGCCTGGAGCTGACCGCCGAGTACCGGGTCAGCGCCTCCGACGGACTGCGGGTCAGCGTGACGGCGGGCAACGCGGGCAGCCGCCCGGCGCCGTACGGCACCGGCTCGCACCCCTACCTGACCGCCGGCACCCCGCTGGTCGACGAGTGCGAGCTCGAGCTGCCCGCTGGCCTGTGGCTGCCAGCCGACGAGCGCGGCATCCCGCTGCGCCAGCCGGAGGACGTAACCGGAACGCCCTACGACTTCCGGGTGCCGCGGCCGGTGGCCGGCACCAAGGTCGACCACGCGCTCACCGGGCTGACCTCCGGTCCTAACGGCCGGGCCTGGGCCCGGCTGAGCGGCGCGGGCGTGCAGATAGCGTTCTGGGCGGGGCAGGGTTACCGGTGGCTGCAGGTGTTCACCGGCGACGCCCTGGACCCG
>WNFN01030515.1_pt1 | contig 11150 bp, 9 predicted proteins | sample 5400161 | NCBI WGS metagenome assembly WNFN01 (sample SAMN13153353, study PRJNA577476) | soil metagenome | isolation source: 80 cm saprolite on Douglas fir-dominated hillslope | place: USA:California | collected 2013-09-17
TTCGGAGATCTTCTTCGCCAGGTCGAGCTTCAGCAGCGGGTTGATCGGCGAGTCGAGGATCACCGCAGTGCCGGCGTTGATCGCCTCCTTCTGCTGGACCGCGATGTCGTGGGTGAAGACCGGGGTGAGCGCGAGCAGGCCGATGACGACGCCGGCGTGGCGGGCGGAGATCGTCCAGCCGCCGTGGATCGCCTGCGGGGCACGGCCTCCGAGCGCGGTCTCGGTCAGGGCCGAGAGCACCAGCGAGAGACCGACCCCGATCAGGACCTGCGGCGGCAGGGTCAGGGCCACCTCCGCCTTCGGCAGGAACGCCAGCCCGGCGAGGCCGCCGGAGACGAGGATCGCGCCGGCAGCCGCCCGCGCGCGAGCACTCGGGACCAGCGGGCCGAGACGGCTGCCGAGGATCGCCGACAGAGGCATCACAGTGACCACGATCGCCGCGCCGATCGGGCTCAGGCGCCATCCCTCGATCAACAGCAGCACGAGGAGGAAGAGCGCGGCGGCGATCGCCGCCGAGACCATCGCCAGCGCCAGGTTGGCCCAGAGGTGCGGCCGACCGGTGCGGCGCAGCTCGGTCTGGAGGATCCCAGTCGCCGCCTCGTGCCTGGCGACCGCCAGGATCGGCACGGCCGCCGCCAGCGCCACCGGCACCTGGATCAGGAAGATCGACTGCCAGGAGACCAGCTCCGTGAGAACGCCGCCCAGCGCCGGCCCGAGCGCCGCCCCCGTCGCCCCGGCGCTGGCCCAAACCGCGGCGGCGCGCCGCTCGGAGCCGACCGTGGCCGGCAGCAGCTCGAGCGCCGCGGTGACCGCGGCGGCGCCGCCCAGCGCCTGCACACAGCGAGCGAGGATCAGGGTCGAGAGGCTGCCGGAGACGCCGCAGGCGAGCCCGGCGCCGGCGAAGATCGCCAGCCCGACCGCGGCCGACCGGCCGGGCCCGACGCGACGGGCCAGCAGGGCCGCGGGCACCGCGGCCAACGCCATCACCAGGTTGAAGGAGACCAGCACCCAGGTGACGCCGGCGACGCTGGTGTTGAGGTCGCGATAGATCTGCGGCAGCGCCAGCACCACCACCGAGGAGTCAGCCAGCACCAGGCCGACCGCCAGAGCCAAGGCAGCCACCCGCGGCCTGGGGGCGGCGCTCACCGGTAGCCCAACTCCTTCGCGTACTTGTCGCGGTACGCCTGGCGCTTTTCGAGAACCTCTTCGACGTATGCGCGGGTTTCCGGGAAGGGGATGGCGTCGAGCGTGAGGTCGCCGCCGCCCCACTTTTCGACGTTGGCCGGGCCGGCGTTATAGGCGGCGAGGGCGGCGATCTCGTTGCCGCCGAAGCGTTCAATCAATTCGTGCAGGAGGAAGGTGCCGTAGCGGATGTTGATTTCGGGGTCGGAGAGGTCGTTGAGCTTGAACGTGGTGCCGCCGCTGAGACGCTCGATTTCCTTTGCCGCTTCCGGCGTGATCTGCATCAGCCCCCGTGCCCCCGCGCCGGAGGTCTGGTCCGCGAACTTCGACTCCGAGTAGATGACGGCGGCGATCAGCGCCGCGTCGACTCCCTTTTCGGCGGCCTGCTGGCGAATTATGTCCTCGTGGTGCAACGGCAGGGTCAGCTCCTGCAATGCCTGATCGAACTTGCCGCTCGCCACCAGCACTCCGGCGACGAGGCCGACCGCGACCGCGACGCCCCCCAAGGCCGGCCAGCGCCGACGCCGGCGGCGCATCCTGGGCTTCATCGCCGCAGCCTTGCGATCAGGGCGGACAGCGCCCGCTCCAGGTCCTCTACCGAGCCGTCGTTCTCCACGACGTGCTCGGCGCGGGCGGCCTTCTCGTGCTGGGCGAGCTGGCGCGCCTCGCGCTCGTCGACCAGGGAGTGGCCCCGCGCCGCCGCTCGATCCCGGCGCACCTCGTCCTCGCTGACGACGGCGACGGTCGTGTCGAAGGCCTTCTCCATTCCCGACTCGAACAGCAGCGGCACCTCGATCACCGCGACCTCGGTGTCCTCGGGGAGGGCGGCGAGCCAGCCACCGATGCGCTCCCCGACCAGGGGATGGACCTGCTGCTCGAGCCAGGTCAGCTGGTCGGGGTCGGCGAAGACGATCTCGCCGATCTTGCCACGGTCGACCCTGCCGTCCGGGGCGATCCCCGGCCCCCAGCGCTCCACCAGCCGGCCCAGCAGCGGCTCGGAGTCGAGCAGCCGGTGGACCACGGCGTCGCTGGAGAGCGTCGACGCGCCCAGCCGCGAAAGGGCCGCCAGCGCCTCGGACTTCCCGGCCGCGATGCCGCCGGTGAGGCCGATCGTCAGCGGCATCGCCGTCTAAGAGTCGGCGGGTGCCTCAGGGTCCGTCTCGGCCGAGTCGCCAGGCTCCTCCTGCGCAGGCTCCGACTCAGGCTCGGCCGCGGCCTCCGGAGCCTCCTCGACCTCAGCCTCGTCAGAGGTCTCAGGCTCAGCAGCGACCTCTGCCTCGGGATCCTCAGCAACAGGCCCCTCCGCTGCGGGGGCCTCGTCCTGCGGCTCCTCCTCCGGGCGCGGCGTCTGAGCCCTCGCCAGTCGCGTCCTCCGCCGCTGCTGCCTCGAGCTGGTCGCCCAGGTCCCCCATCGGCATGTTCTGCCCCTCGACCCGCTTGATGCTCAGCGACAACCGCCGCCGCTCTTCGTCGATCTCGAGGATCTTCACGTTCAGCGCGGTGCCCGGCTCGACCACTTCGCTCGGGTTCTCGACGTGGTGGTCGGCGAGCTCGGAGATGTGGACCAGTCCCTCGACGCCAGGCAGGATTTCGACGAAGGCGCCGAAGGCGACCACCTTGGTCACCGTCCCCTCGAGCACGTCGCCGGGCCGGTGGGTGCTGATGACGCGCTGCCACGGATCCTCCTGGGTCTGCTTGAGGCCGAGCGAGATGCGCTGCCGGTCACGGTCGATGTCCAGCACTTTGATCCGCACGGTGTCGCCGATCGCGACGACTTCGGAGGGATGGTTGACGTGGCTCCAGGAAAGCTCTGAGATGTGGATCAGGCCGTCGATCCCGTCGAGGTCGACGAAGGCGCCGAAGTCGACGATGTTGGAGATTTTCCCTTCGACCACCTGGCCCGGCTCGAGGCGGCCTAGGATCTGCTCGCGAACCTCCTTGCGCTCTTCCTCGAGCACGGCGCGCCGCGATAGGACGACGTTGTTGCGACTGCGGTTCAGCTCGGTCACCTTGCACTCGAGCGTCTGCCCCATGAACTCGTCGAGGTTGTGGACGCGGCGGATGTCGACCAGCGAGGCGGGCAGGAAGCCGCGCACCCCGAGGTCGAGGATGAGACCGCCCTTGACGACCTCGATGACGCTGCCTTCGACGGGTTCGCCGGAGTCGGCCGCGACCTCGATCCGCCGCCACGCCTTCTCGAAGCGGGCGCGCTTCTTGGAGAGGATCAGGCGGCCCTCGGCGTCCTCCTTGGTGAGGACCAGGGCATCGATCTCCTCGCCCAGCTCGACCTCTTCGGCCGGATCGACCGACTTGCGAATCGAAAGCTCGTTGGACGGGATGACCCCCTCGGCCTTGTAGCCGATGTCGACGAGGACCTCGTCTTTGTCGATCCGCACGACTTTGCCGTTGACGACGTCGCCCTCTTCGAAGGAGACCATCGTCGCCGCGTAGTTGGGGACGATCTTGCCGTCGATCTGAAGCAGCAGGCCGTTGGAGCCCTCGACGGGCGTTGCGGCGGGCGCAGGGGCGGTCAATACGTCGGTCGCGGACACGACGGCGAATAATGGCAGAAACAAACCGGCCACCTCCTCCGCTTCCGGGCCGGTCGCGCTCATCATGACCGGCGATCTCGCGACCGGCCCTCCCGCGTCCGGGGGTGCCGGGCGAGATACGCTGCTGGGATGCCAGTTAGGGCCACCAAGCGCGGTGACGAACGCACGCCTTTGGACGGGTCGCATGACGTGCTTATATGTGGAGCCAGCTTCGCCGGGCTGGCGATCGCGCGCGAGCTTGCCGGCTCCGGCGCCGACGTGATGGTCGTGGATCGCTACGAGATCGGCGAGCGCCAGACCTCCGCCTGCGGCATCCCGACCGAGTGGCTGCGGCGGCTCGGCCTGATGGGCTGCGAGCGCCAGCGCTTCGACGCGCTGGTCATGCACACCCCCCACGGCGACACCCGTTACCGGCTTCCCTGGACCTTCTCGACCTTCGACTACCGCGAGCTCTGCCAGCTGCTCTGGCGCGACTGCGACGCCAGCTTCGAGACCGCGAAGGTGAACGGGCGGGCGGTCCCGCCCGCCCGTGGCGGGGAAATTGCGATCGACAGCGACCGCGGCGTCATCTCGGCGCCGTTGGTCGTCGACGCGCTCGGCTGGCGCCGCATCCTGGGCCGAGGCGACGGCTATCAACCGCCCGGCGCGCCGCTCTCGCGTGGGCTCGAGGTGCATCCGGGCGGCGGTGGCGAGGACCTCGAGATCTGGATCGACCGCCGCTACGTGCCGGCCGGATACGGCTGGTCCTTCCCGGCCCGCGACGAGACGCGGATCGGGATCGGCTCCTTCGACCCCCGCTTCCATGTCCGCGAGACGACCGAGCTGCTGGCCGAGGACCTGGGCCGCGACCGCGTCCGCTACCAGGGCAACTGGATCCCCCACAAGCTGCGCCCGGCGACCGAGGACGGCGTCTTCTTCGCCGGCGACTCGGCCGGGCACTGCCTGCCGCTCAGCGCCGAGGGGATCCGGACCGCGCTCTACTTCGGGATCGCGCTCGGGAGGGAGCTGCGTGGCGTCGTCGAGGGCCGCCAGAGCCGCGAGCAGGCGGCCGCGACCTATGCCGAGTTCCACGACTCGCACGAGCGGAAGTTCCGCTGGATGCTGCGGGTGCAGCGGCTGGTCCCGCGGGTGCCGCCCCGGATCCTCGGGCCGGCGATCCGGCTGATGGGGACGAAGCGCATCGTCGACTGGTCGTTCCGGCACTACCTCGACATCGCCCCGCCAGAGTTCGCCGGCTCAGCGGACGACCAGCACGGTCCCGGCCAGCAGCAGGGCGACGCCGAGCAGCCGCTCGGGGCTGAGCGCGACCTGGTCCAGGCCGAACAGGCCTAGGCGGTCGATCACGACCGAGGCGGTGAGCTGGCCGGTGACGGTCGCCGCGGCGACGCCACCGGCACCGATCACGGAGACCGCGATCAGCGCGTTGGTGACGTAGACGGCCCCGAGCAGGCCGCCGAGCAGGTAGTACCAGCTGACGTCGAAGGTCGAGCCGAGGCCGCCGGCCTTGCCGCTGAGGACGACGATCGCGGCGAGCGCGACCGACCCCACCGCGAAGGAGACCAGCGCCGCTGGCAGCCCCCCGGTCGCCTTTCCGAGCCCGGCGTTGATCGGCGCCTGCAGGGCGATCAGGCCGCCCGCGGCCGCGGTCAGGATCACAGCCAGGCTTCGATCCATCGTTCGTCCAGCCTCCTCGGAGGGTGATCTTCGCCGTCTGTCAGGGTTGAACTGTCAAGGCCAGCCGGCCGTAGGCCGATAGGTCACTGTCGTCATATCAGGCCGACACGTCGCAGGCCGACACCTCGCCGATCATCTCCTTCGATGACACCGCGCAAACCGAGCCAGAGGATCCTCGCCGGCCCCGTGCTGCGAACGCAGCCCGACCAGCGGCTGGTGGTGCTGGCGCGTGAGGGCCACGAGTCCGCGCTCGAGGAGATTGTCCGCCGCCACCGCCCGGGGCTGGTGCGCTACGCGGCCTCGATAGTGCCACCCGACCGGGCCGACGACGTCGTCCAGGACTCGCTGGCGCGGTCGCTGCCGGAGATCGGCGGCGGCGAGGACGACCTGCGCCTGCGCCCATGGCTCTACACGATCGTCCGCAACGCCGCCCTCAACCAGCTGCGCGACGCCGGCCCACCTCATGAGCAGCTCGACGAGAACTACGACGGCGTCGAGCAGCCGCCGCAGGCGATGGAGCGCCGCGAGCGGATGCGCTCGCTGGTGGCCGGGCTGCGGGGCCTGCCCGAGGCCCAGCGCAAGGCACTCGTCAAACGGGAGATGGAGGGAAGGAGCCACGCCGAGATCGGCGCCGAGATGGGTGTCTCGACGGGGGCCGCGCGCCAGCCTCGGCTCGCTGCTCCCGATGCCGCTGCTGCGGCACCTGGCCGAGAGCAGCGACGGCGGCGTGGTGGTGGCAGCGGGCGGCGGAACCGCCGTCGCCAAAGCAGCCATCGTTCTGGTTGCGGCCGGTGCCGTCGTCACGGCCGGCGTGGAGATCCAGCGTGGCGATCGTCCGAGCGACGCGCGGGCGATCGCCGCCCGCGGCGCCGGCGGACGGGAGGCGACCATGCCGCCCGGCACGGCGTCCAGGAGCGGAGCGGCCTCGCCCGAAGTCGCCGATCCCAAGGCCGGACCAAGGCATGGTGCGCCGGGGAGGGGCGCTCCCCCCAGGGACGAAAACCACTCGGGCCCCAGCGGTTCCCTGCATCAGATCACGAGCGGGCACCGTGTTGGAGGCGGCCCGCAAGCCAATGACCAAGCGGGCGGAGGCGGAGGCGGCTTGGGCGGCAACGATCACGGCGGACCCGGCCATAGCGGCGATCGCCCAGGCGGAGAACGGAGCATTGCGAGCGAAGGTGGAGACGGCCCCTCCAGCGGTGGCGGGTCCAGCTCGGGCGAGGAAGCCCCCTCCTCGAGTGGGGAACCGGGCTCGGACGGTGGCGAAGGCGCCGGCACCGAGCTCAGCGACGGCAGCGGCGGCGGGGTGGAATCTTCAAGCGGGAGCGGTTCGAGCCCTGGAGGCTCGCGTGATTCTTCGGGCTCGGGCGTGTTCTCGGGTACGACCGATCAAACCATGTCCGCCGGCGAGCCGTAGGCGCCGGCTGAAGGAGGACGCATGAACCGCTCGAGTGGCAAACGACTTCGCGTCGGCACCGTTCTCGCCGCGGCGCTCGGCGCGCTCGCGATGCTGGCGATTCCGAGCGTGGCGGCGGCCAGGGACCGCAACCACGACCACATTCCCGACCGCTGGGAGAAGCGCCACCATCTCTCGCTGAAGGTGAACCAGGCGGGGCGCGACCAGGATGGAGACGGGCTCCCCAACCGCGCCGAGTTCCTCGCCGGCGACAACCCGCGCAACGCGGACTCCAACAACGACGGCGTCCCCGACGGGCAGGAGAACGCCGGGACGATCCAGTCGTTCGACCCCGCAAGCGGCAAACTGGTGATCGCGCTCTTCGGCGGCGACACGATCAGCGGCATGGTCACCGAACAGACGGAGATCCAGTGTGAGGGTGCGCCCTCGGCGGCGTCGGCTTCGGACTCCCAGCAGGGCGACGACAACCAGGGCGAAGACGAAGGGCAATCCGGCGAAGACGAAGGCGACGACTCCGGTCCGGAATCGTCGAGCTCCGGCGACGAAGGCGAATCCGGCGACGGCAACGACGAGTCCGGCAACGACAACGGCGACAACGCCAACTGCACGACGGCGGACCTGACGCCGGGCACCGTGGTCCGCCAGGCGGCGCTGCAGCTCGAAAACGGCACCGCCGCCTTCGAGGAAGTCGAACTGGCCGGCTGAGCTACTTGGCGTCGAGCCAGTCCCGGCCGACGCCGACGTCGACCTCGAGCGGCGGATCGAGCTGGTAGGCGGCGCACATCTCGCGCCGCACCAGCTCGGTCGCGCCGTCCATCTCCTCCGGCGGGCCCTCGAACAGCAGCTCGTCGTGGATCTGCAGGACCAGGCGAGTCTTCCCCCCGGCCTCCCGCAGCGCCCGCTGGCAGCGGACCATCGCGACCTTGATGATGTCGGCGGCGGTGCCCTGGATCACGGTGTTGACGGCGAGCCGCTCGCCGAGGCGGCGGGTGTTGGGGTTGCCGGAGCGCAGCTCGGGGATCTGGCGGCGTCGGCCCATCAGCGTCGTCACGTAGCCCTCCTCCTGCGCCATCTCGACGACCCGCTCGCGGAAGGCGCGCACGGCCGGGAAGCGCTCCAGGTAGCGGGCGACGAATTCCTCACCCTCCTTGCGAGGGATGTTGAGCCGGTCGGCGAGGCCGAACCCGGTGAGGCCGTAGACGATGCCGAAGTTGACCATCTTCGCCTTCGAGCGCTGGCCGACGTCGACCTCGTCGCGGGAGATGTCGAAGACCTCGGCCGCGGTCGCCGCGTGGACGTCGTCGCCGGCGCGGAAGATCTCTTTCAGCACCTCCTCGTCGGCGACGTGGGCAAGTACCCGCAGCTCGACCTGGCTGTAGTCGGCGGAGAGCAGGCGCGCGCCCTCCTCGGCGACGAAGCAGGCGCGGACCGGGCGGCCGATCTCGGTGCGGATCGGGATGTTCTGGAGGTTGGGGTTGGCGCTGGAGAGGCGCCCCGTGGTCGTCGACGCCTGATTGAAGGTGGTGTGGACGCGGCCGGTGTTGGGGTCGATCAGGTCCGGCAGCGAGTCGAGGTAGGTGTTCTTCAGCTTCGTCAGCTCGCGCCAGGACTCAATCTTCTCGACGATCGGGTGCTCGTCGCGGATCTGGGCGAGAACCCGGGCATCGGTCGAGAACCCGGTTTTGCCGCGGCGCTTGCGGGTCAGCTCGAGTTTCTCGAAGAGGATGCGGCCGACCTGCTGCGGTGAGCCGATCGTGAACTCCTCCTCGGCCAGCTCGAAGATCTCCTTCTCCAGGGCCTCGATCCGCTCGCCGAAGCCGGCGCCGACCTCGGCCAGGCGCTCGGCGTCGAGCTTCAGGCCCTCCCGCTCCATCGCCGCCAGCACGTGGACGAGCGGCAGCTCGACCTCGTGCAGAAGCGTCTCCAGCCCCAGCTCTTCGATGCGGGGCCGCTGGACGTCGGCGAGGGCGGCGACCAGGCGGGCTTCCTCGGGCGGGTCGAGCCCGGCCTCTACCTCCTCGCCGAGCGCGAGCTGGCCGTCGTCTTCGGCGGTCGCGGCGGCGGCGCCCTCGGCGAGGCCGATCCCGGCGTCGGCCGCCAGCTCCGTCAGCTCGTAGGTCCGTCGCTGGGGCTCCAAGAGGTAGGCGGCGACCATCGTGTCGTGGTCAAGGCTCAGATCGGCGCCCTCGCGAGCCGCGGCGGCGAGCAGGCCGTGGCGGCCGCCCCCGAGCGACTTGGCGTCGTGGGCGAGGAACGCCCGGCCGGCCAGCGCCACCGCCAGCTCGTCCTGCGTCGAGGTCCCGGCGAGGATCCGCTCCCCTTCGGCGGCGGCCCAGCGGTTGCCGGCGATCGCCAGCGCCGCGGGCCCGTCGCCGAGGTCCCCAGGCGTCCCCTCCTCCCCCTCGACCTCCAGCTCACGCTCGACACTGCGGCCCGGGACGGCCTCGTCTTTCGGCAGCGCTTCTTCGAGCCGCTCCATCACAGCCCGCAGCTCGAACTCGCGCATGAAGTCGCGCAGGGCGCCGCGGTCGGGCTCGGAGGTCATCGCCGCGGCCAGGTCGACTCCCGTGTCGATGCCGTGCTGGAGCGTCGCCAGCTGCTTGGACATGCGGGCGTCGTCGGCGTGCTCGACCAGGTTGTGCTTGCGTTTGGCGCCGGAGACCTTGTCGACGTTGGCGAGGACCTCCTCCAGCGAGCCGAACTCCTGCAGCAGCTGGGTCGCGGTCTTCTCGCCGATCCCCGGCACCCCCGGGATGTTGTCGGAGGTGTCGCCCCGCAACCCCATCAGGTCGGTGATCAGCTCCGGCGCCACCCCGTAGCGCTCTACGACCGTGTCGCGGTCGTAGACCTTGGTCTCGGTGATCCCGCGTGAGGTGCTCATCACCCGCACCCCGTCGCCGACCAGCTGGTAGGCGTCGCGGTCGCCGGTGACGACCATCACCGAGATCCCCTCTTCGCGGGCCTGGCGCACCAGCGAGGCGATCACGTCGTCGGCCTCGTAGCCCTCGACCTTGACGTTGGTGTAGCCGAAGGCCTCGACCAGCGGCATCAGGTGGGGCCACTGCTCCCGCAGCAGGTCGGGCCGCGGTTTGCGCTGGGCCTTGTAGAGGTCGTAGGTGACCTCGCGCCCGGACATCCCCGCGTCCCAGGCGACGACGACCCCGGCCGGCCGGTGCTCGTCGATGATCTTGACCAGCATCGAGGCGAGCCCGTAGATCGCGTTGGTCGGCCGCCCGTCGCTGGTGCCGATCGACTCCGGCAGCGCGAAGAACGCCCGGTAGGCCAGCGAGTTGCCGTCGATCAGGAAGAGCTCTGGTGCGTCCGCGGCCATCGCCGCCAACTCTATGAGGCGGAGACGAGCTCGTCCCGCAGGTCCGCTGCAACTTCGGCAGGCTGGTCGCGAATCTGGCGATAGGTGAAACGACGCACCTCGTAGCCCAAGCGGCGGAGATCGAGATCGCGAGCGTGGTCGTCCTCGAAGGCGAGCGTGCCCCGATGGAAGGTGTAGCTGTCCGTCTCCACGGCGATTCGCTGGCGTCGCCAGAGGAAGTCGACCGTCCAGCGGCCCACTTTGATGTTGACCTGCGGAGCCGGCAGGTCGTGGCGTCGACAGAGACGCAGGAAATCTCGCTCGAGGTCGCTGCGCGTCCGGTCCGTCCTGACATCGCGGCCGAGGTGCAGTCCGCGGATCTCCGCCTGCCTTACAGCTCTCCTCCATTGCCATGCGGGCACCACCCCTCGAAGGTCGGCGATGGTCCGCGCGGGGGCGGTGACGGGGATGTGGTGGCGTTGGGTAGTCACCTCGGGGGAGAGCGAGGCGCAACGGTGCAGGCGAATGCCCGGCCTCTTGCCGCGCCCGCTGCGGGCGGGAGTCGACACGTCGACCGGTCCCTGGGGTGCAGGAAGCAAAGCCCACAGTGCCGCCGCGCTCCGGTGGCTCAGCGCCGCCCCCTCGCCGCACGCGAGCACCGCCGCCATCCACCGCCCCTCGCGCGAGACGCCCGGGTGCCCGACTGCGTACACGCCCTGGTGCAGGCGATGTAGTCGCCCCCTCCCCACGCGCCTCGACACTCCGTTTGGGCTCAATCCAGCATCCAACAGCTGCCGGCGAGCAACAACGCCGTGCTGCCGAGCCCGATTCTCGCGATCACCGCATCGGGCTGGGCGAGTTTGTCCCGCATAGCGACATAAAGTCGCCCAGCTCATCGTGTTCTCCCCTCTAGGAGCTAGTGCCGCCACCGCCAACCTTCGCCCGTTGCCGGCAAGGATCGGGGTTATGTAGACAGAACCTCCTCGTGAACGATCGTCGTCACGAGGAGGCCTCA
>WNFN01175975.1_pt2 | contig 11150 bp, 12 predicted proteins | sample 5400161 | NCBI WGS metagenome assembly WNFN01 (sample SAMN13153353, study PRJNA577476) | soil metagenome | isolation source: 80 cm saprolite on Douglas fir-dominated hillslope | place: USA:California | collected 2013-09-17
TGACCGGTGGGGCCGCGCTCTCGGCAACGGCCGGCTGGGCGTGCGCCTGGAGAACCGCGGCCGCCACGACCGGCGCAGCCGCCAGCGTCGCGCCAACCGGCGTCGTGAAGCTGACGGATGCGACGGCGACCAGCTTGGCGGCTGCCCCTTGCAGGCCGGCCAGGTGCAGCCGGGGGGCGGGCCGCCGGCGCAGCGCTGCTTGCGCCTCGGCGAGCACGGCAATCGTGAAGGCTGCCCATGCGAGCCAGGAAATGTCCCTGACCGCGCCGAGGAACAGGCTCCCGTTGTCCCTGTGCAGCAAGACGAACGTCATGACCTGCAAGGACGGCAGTCTGGCGGGTATCGGTGAACCGCCGAGCCGGTAGAGCATGAGCGGCAAGCCCACGGTTGTGGCGCCGAGGGTGATCACGGCGGCTGAGCCGCGAACGAGCGCGGCCGTACGTCGGCTGACCCTCGCGGACGATCCCCCGCGCTCGCCGGCCATGCGGGCGCTCACCTTCCCGGCCCCGTCACGCCTGTGACCAGGGATGCGACGGCTGAGCCGGTGGATGTCATCGTGTCGATCCCGATCAGCGACAGCACGAGCGTGCGTCCCTTGACCGTCACAGTGACCCGGATCTTCTGGGTCCCTTCAGAGCTGACCGAGCCGGTGTAGCCGGCGCTGACGAGGTACGCTCGCGCGGCGGCCAGCGCCTGCGCTTCATCAACTCCGAAGGTGCCTGACCGGTAGGCGACCGACCGGTCCACCATGCCCGCTCCTGCCCTGGCCGCTTCCTGCGCGATCGCGTAGGCGCTCGCCGACTGGTTCAGCTTCCGCCCGCCGTCGATCACGAGGCCGACCAGTGCCAGCAGCGCGACCATTAAGAGGGCAAGCAGCAAGGTCAGCGAGCCGCTGTCCTGCCTGCCGCCCGGTGCAGCGCACGGTTGTCGCATCCCGGCTCCCCTCATCGCTAGAGCGTGATCGTGCCGCCGGTGGCGTGACGACGCTGTGACAGGATCCCGCCTGGGGATTGGAAGCCCAACATGGCCATAATCACGCCCGCCCTGCGGCGAAGGGTTGACTCTTGGGTTACCGGAGGGCCGATCGTGGTGCCGTGGATGACGACGAGTTGATGACTATCGGGCGGTTCGCCAGGCTGACCGGGCTGTCGGTCGGCACGCTCAGGCACTACGACGAGGTCGGCCTGCTGTCGCCGGCTTCGGTGGATCCTGTATCCGGGTACCGTCGGTACCGCCGCGGGCAGGCCCAACGCGCCAGGCAGATCCGGATGCTGCGCTGGGACGACCTGCCCATCGAGCAAATCCGCGAGGTCATCGACGACCCGGCTGGGGCCGCGGCTCGTGACGTCCTCGCCAGTCACCGGCGCCGCCTGGAACGCCAGCGAGACCTTCTGACCGCCAGGATCCGCGACGCCGACCACTTCGCGGCGGAGGGAATCACGATGCCACCAGTTCATACCGGTTGCAGGCCGGCCCAGATCAAGATTGCCGTCGACGACGTCGACAGCTCGGTCGAGTTCTACGTCAAGGCGTTCGGCTTCCGCTACGACGTGGTACAGCGCACGGAAATGGCGGACTACTCCGCGTTCATCTTCGGCACATATGGCCAGGACGACTTTTTCCTGCTGCATCTCATCGCCGACCAGGATCGCATGGACCTTCCAGGCAGGTCGACATTCGGGCTGCTGGTCGAGGACCTCGACGCCTACCATGCCCGCGCCGTCGACGCTGGCGCCACAGTCAGGTACCTTGCGCCGAGCCCGAGAGTTCTTGACCGGTACGGATCGAGCGGAGACACAAAGCGCGCGGTCAGCGTCCTGAACCCAGGCACACCGGGCACTAGCAGGTCAGAAAGCGGGACAGTGCAGCGGACCGACGCGCTGACCTGTGCGGGCTGGCCGAGCGGCGTGCTGAAGCCGGGTTCCAGGTCGAGCGTGACAACCGGTTTGCAGCGTAGGCCGTCCGCGCGCAGCGCCGCGCTGGCGCTCGCCAGCGCCGCCATGCGCGCGGCGGCCGGGCTGAGCGAGATGGACGCCTGCCGCGCGGCGTCCCGGGCGGCGGCGTCGACCGAGGCCTGCGCTACCGAGGTGCGGCCGGCCGCGATCACCAGCCCGATCACGGCCAGGATGACGGGCGCGAGTATCAGCAGCTCGAGCGGCGCGCTGCCGTCGTCCCACGCTGCCGAGGTACCTTTCTGCCCAGCACCGCTGCGGCCGCGACGGCTCCGGTCAGCCAAGATGATCACCTCCCGCCGCCTTGACCCTGGCGATCGCGAGCATGTCACGCGCAGCTACCAGGCGACCAGCCGCCGTAAACCGTTCAACCGGTGCCGTCACGACTTCGCTGACCGTGATCACCATCCCCGGCACCAGGGATGGCACCCGGCCGCTCACCCGGATCGTGACAGTAGAAGCCGAACTGCCGGCTGCTGAGGCGATAGGCCCGAGCAGGAAGCCAGGCGCCGCCTGCCTGGCGAAGACCACGGCCGCATGGACGCCGCGGCCGGGCGGCGGATTGGCGGTCCTGGCCACGTCGGCGCCCTGGCGTGCCGCCGCGATCGCCGTCTCGCGCGCCAGGTACCACATGCTGGCTTGGACGATCACCAGGATGGCCGCCAGGAAGACAGGCATGATCACCACGTAGCTAAGCGTCAGCGCGCCGCCGTCTGCGCGCTCTTCCCGGCACACGTCAGGGCAGCTTGGCTGACTCGGAACTGACGGCGTTGCTGAAGACCACGCCGGCGGCGGTGGCGGCGATGAACAGAACGACGGCTATGACGATCCATTCCAGGGACAGCGCTCCGGCATCGGAGCTATTAGCCAGGGCGCGGACCCGCTGCCGGGTTAACCCGACCAGATAGCTGGCCGTCATCCAGATGATGTGCATGGTGCCTCCTTGTGGCGGCTAGCCGAAAGTCCGGTAGACGATCGGGAAGATGAGCAGCAGCAGAAATCCGGCTCCGAGCAGGGCAATCGGGACGACCATGGTGGTGCTACGCGAACCCGCCTGTGCTTTTGTGGCCGCGAGCGCCTCGGCGCGCATGGACTCAGCCCTGGCGGCCAGCGTCTGCATGATCCTGGCGCCTTCGTGGCCGGCTACCGCCGCGATGTCGGCGAGGTCGGAGAGTTCGCTGATGCCCGTCTGCCCGGCCAGTGCGGCCAGCCCCTCCCAGGGCGGCCGGCCGGCCTTGCGCGCGGCGTCGAGTGCTGCCTCGATCCTGGCGAATGCCCAGCCACCGCCGATCCGGGCGCCGGCCTCAAGCGCCTCGGTCGGTCCGGCGCCCGCGCCGCGCTCGAGGACAACGAGGTCGAGGTAGCTGGTGAGCGCGTACCTGAAGTCTGTGCGGCGCTCGGCGGCATTCACCCTGGTGACAAGGTCAGGCGCGAAGAACATCGCGCCGCCTAGCAGCACGGAAAAGACGGCGGGAATGCTCCACCCCGGCCGGTACCCGGCCGATGTGACGATGACAGTCACCAAGGGAACGGCGCCTAGGCCGGCGAGCCCGCAGACGATCTTGCTGGCGACCCACCGCTCGCGGTCCTGGCCGAGCAGCGCGAGATCGGCCGCCGGAACTGGCAGCCATGGCATGGCGGCTGCGATCTGCCTGACCAGCACGCGAGAAGGCGGCTGCTGAAGCTCCTGCGTTCCGGCCGCGTGGATTCTCTCCAGTGCTGCGCCCAGCCGCGGACCGCCGGGAATCAGCTGCGACATGGCGGCGAAAACCCCGAGGCCGCCCAGGGAACCGGCGAGAAGTACCAGCAGGTTCACCGCCCGGCCTCCGCCCGCTGCGGCGCGGCTTGCTGCCCTGCTGCCCGGCCAGGTAGCTGGTCGAGGAACCGGCCGGGCCCAGGAATCGTGCCGAGCCTGTGCAGCCAGCCGAGCCCCGCCGCGTACAGCGAGGCAACCAGGGCAAGCACGATCTGCCCGGCGACGGAACCGTATGGCGCCGAATAGGAGCGGTTCACGATCGCGAACACCGTGAACCCAGCGATGAACGCGATGATCCACCGGAGCGTGGTCCGGTGCTGGGCCCGTTCCGCCTCGATTTCGCGGCGGGCCGCGATGTCCCTGGCGAGTATCCCGGCGAGGGCGCTGAGCACGCCACCCGCGGCGCCGCCGCGCTCGCTTGTTGCGATGATCAAAGCCGCGGCGATCCGGTCACCGGCCGGATCGTCGAGCTCGGCAGCGAAGGCGCGCAAAGCCTCCTCGGTACCTATCCTCGCGGACAGCCGCCTGGACAGTGCGGTGACCGGGCCGGCGATCGCGGCGGGCGCGCTCCGGGCGCTGACTTCGAGCGCGTCTTCCAAGCCGCGGCTGGCGGTCAGCATGTCGGACAGTCTGCGCGTCCACTGCTCAAGGCCCTCGAGCCTGCCGGTGCGCTGCCGCGCGGCGCGGACGGCGGTCACTTTGGGCACGAAGATGACCGCGGCAGCAGCGGCAAGCGCCGCGACCGGCCAGCGGGTGAACGCCAGCATCACCAGCCCGGCCGGGAGAGCCAGCGCGATCCGCGTTCTCGCGGCCGTCATCCGGCGGGCGGCCAGCATCCGCGCGGGCGGGATGCCCGCCGCCGGTGCCCTGCGCGTCAGCTCACCGACCCCGACCACGACCCCCGTCATGATCATGGCCCCGGAGAAAGCCGCCGCGATGATCACCGCCGGGTCCAGCTGTCTGGACTGCCGGGCCCCCGCCGATCGACCAGCCCGGGCCCCCGGAGGCTGAGCCCGGCCGCCTCCAGCCGCGCGAGCATCCCTGGCGACGGAGTGTGGGCCGCGACCGCGCGCCCGCCAGGGCCGTCGGGCAGGAACAGCCGGTTTACCGCGGGCCGCTCCGTATCGCCTGGCGGCATGACCTCAAGGATCTCAGAGACGAAGCGGATCGTCCGCTGCCCGTCGTACCGCTTGCGCACGTGCACGATGACGTCGACAGCCATGCCGACCAAGATGTGGATCGCCCGCTCGGCCAGCGCCAGGCCGCCGCGCAGGCCGAGGATCAGAATCCGGTCGAAAGCCTCGGCAGGGGAGTTCGCGTGCAGGGTGCACATGGAGCCTTCCTGGCCCGAGTTCATGGCTTCGAGCATCGGCATGATCTCGCCGCGGCGAACCTCGCCGACGATGATGCGCTGCGGGTTGTGCCGCAGCGCTGCTGCTCCCGGTCATGCAGGTAGAGCTCGTACTCCGACTCGAGCGTGGCGATCCGTTCGCTCGGATGGATTTCGCTGGCGAGCGCGCGAAGCAGCGTGGTCTTCCCGGCGTTCACTCCGCCGGTGACGATGAGGTTGCACCGGCTGCGTACCGCCGCGGCCAGGAACGCGGCCGTGACCTGATCGACCGTCCCGAGCTTGATCAGGCTGGACAGCGTGACGTCGAGGTGCCCGTGCCTGCGCAGCGACAGGCAGGGCCGCGGGGTCACCGACATGGTCGCGGTGATCCGTGCTCCGCCCGCGAGCGCCACGCTGACCAGCGGTGAGGCGGCAGAGAAGTCGCGGGCGGTCTGGCCGCCGCGGGTCGCCCACGTCCTGATCATGTCGGCCAGTGCCGCATCGCTCGCGGCGATCGGCGGAGCCGCGACGCGCTCACCGGTGCTATAGGTGACCCAGACCTGGTCGCACCCGTTCACGTCGACGTTCTCAACGTCGGGATCGCGCAGGTAGCCAGCGAGCGGCCCGAGGCCGTAACGCTGGTCGTACACGGCCTGCGCGATCGTCTCCAGGTCGGCTGCCGCCGGGACCGGGGCGCCCTCGCGCAGCTTCCGCTGCGACCATGCCCGGGCCGCGTCCCTGATCAGGGGCATGACGTCGACCTGATCGGCCCGGTCAGGCAGCAGGTCGGCGATCGCGGCGAGGATCTCGGGGATGCCGGCCAGCAGCCTGGAGTCGGTGAACCCGAGGGGCTCGTTCGCCCACCCGGGCTCTCGCCGCGCTGTTAGCTCTGCCGGGCGGGCCCACAGAACGTCCCGCGCGGATTCGAGCATCACGGCGCCCGTGGTCGGTGAACCAGTAGGCCGGCCGTTCCGTGATTCCGGGCGCGGCGATTCCGGGCGCGGCGGCCAGTGCAAGCCGCTCACGCCAGGCTCCCGTTCACGCCGGCCAGGCCGGAGCCGACGTCCGCGAAGCCCGCCGCGGCGTTGACCAGCGCGCGGCCCGCTGTCTTGGCGGCGCGCAGCAGCGGCCGGTCATCCAGGCTGCTCCGGCGGCCCACGCCGTCCGACAGCACGGCGGCCGTCCTGACATCGGACGGAATCCTCGCCAGCACGCGGACGCCGAGCGTCCTGCTGATCTCGGCCGCGCTGTGACCCTTGTCGCCGACAATCAGCAAGCCGACCCGCTCGGTTCCGCCGCGCAGGTCCGCCAGCATCTCGATCCTTGGCCTCGCGGCCGCGATCTGGCGCAGCGAAGCGCGGATGACCATGGCCGCAAGTTCGGCGTCGGCGAGCACGCTGCTCGGCTGGCCATCACCGGCGTCCAGGCGCCCGCAGTCCGCGATCACGTCGCACGGCTGGCTGGCCAGGGTGCGCGCGATGGCCGGCCAGGCCGGCGTCAGGCCAGGGGCTTGCCGCGGGTCGCTCAGCCCCGCGAGCAACATCCGGCTGCCGCTGCCGTCCAGCGGCGCGAGGTGACCGCCGGGCCTTGCGGACATCACCACCGGCTCAGCGCCAGTCTCGAACGCGACGCCGAGCAGACCGCGCGGCGCGTGCATGTGTCCGGCGAACAGCCCGGCGAGTATGTCACCGCCAGCCGGGTCGCACTCCGCCAGTATGACGGGCTGCGGCCAGGTCAGCGTGATCGCCAGCGCCGTCGTGGTGGTGCCGGCCGAACCGCCGGGAGAAACGAGCGCGTACAGGCTCATGCCGGACCCCGCTTGGTCACGATGAGGGCGAACTGGCCGGTGGACGCCTGCGCGGCCAGTCCGGCGCCGCTCCTGGCCGCAACAAGGATGTCCACAATGCCAGACCCGTCGGTGCTGACCGCTGTGCTGACCGCCTCGACGACTCCGGCGACCGGGACGGTGAGCAAGGGCGCGGTGGTGATCGAGCCCGGCTGCCCCTGAGCCCCGGGCGTCGCGACGACCAGCACGTGGTCGCCTGCCTGCAGGCCGCTGGCGGGCAGCGCTGACGGCCGGACCGCCAGCGGCACGAGCACCTGACCGTAGCGGGGCGGGCGGGACGTAGCCAGTTCGGCGGGGCTGAGCAGCATGCCAGGGTGCAGCGCAGTCCCGGCGACCTGGCCAATAACCTGGCGCACCTGGCTGGCCGGGATCACCCGGACGTCGCCGCCCACCGAGACGCTCGCCGTTCCCAGGTCACTGGCCTGGATCACAGCACCGGCCGGGACATTGGCCTCGGCAACCAGGACCGGCACCCTGCGATTGGTAGCGGAATATAGGGCGGTGCTCGCCAGGATCCCTGCTCCTACCAGGGCGAGCGCCAGCGCGATCATGCCCGGCCTGCGCCGGCGCGGCAGCCTTGCGAGCGCGATGGGCTGGCCGGCCTGGCGTGCTGCTCCGTTGGACGCCGCGTCGGCCTGCGGGTGGTAGGCCGTGCCGATCGCCGGTCCCCTGCCGTCGTTCATGGCGTGGTCACCAGCGCCTCGGCCTGGGCGATGCGGACGGTGAACGCGTTGCCGGTCGTGTAGCTGCTGGTGATCAGCCCGCCTGCGCCGCCCGAGCCGGTCCAGCTGACCGTCCACCTTACGAACAGGCCGGCCTGGAAAGCGTCGCCCGGCTGGCCCTTAGATGGCCGGGTGTAGGTGTAGGAGCAGCGGGTCTGCTGCTGGGCCGCGGACAGCGCCCGGTCGAAGGGGGCACCCGGCCCTGGGCAGCTGACCGAGCCCATGCCCCCGCCTGGAACGTAGCTCAGCATCGTCGGGATCGCGGTCGCCACCGCCCACACCGGGCCGGCCCGGACCGTCATGCTGACCGGATGCCACTGGGCGCGCACCGGGCTGATCGCCGGGGCACCTGTCTTGGTGCTCACCTGCACCAGCTGGCCGCCGAGCGGCCCGGTGTTCGGGCCGGGGCACGTCATGATGTCCCACTGGTAGCCGGGCGCCGGCGGCCCCGTGCCCGTGCGCCGCAGCACTCGGGGCGGTGCCTTGGTAAAGGTGCAGGTGATGGTCGACGAGCCGCCGCCGGAGCCCGGTCTGCCGCCGCCTCCGCCGCTGTAGACGCAGATCCAGGTGAGATTGACCGGATAGCAGCTGCCGGTACCGCCCGCCGCGGCCCGGGCAATGCCCGTCGGCCCCAGAACTGCCGTCAGGATCGCTGCCACAGCGATCGGCCGGACAAGGCTGGAACGGATCAGTACGAGCATGTGCGCACCACCGGAATCGCGCCAGTGACCACCCACCGCCCGTGCTCGAGCACGAGCGCGGTGATCAGGAAGTCGTGAGACGGGCCGGAACCGCCGACCACCTGGCCGGTCTGCTGATTCGCCAAGCCCATGTGACTGAGATCGAGGCAGTCATGAACGGCGGCCGTCCGGCGCCCGGTTATCTTGACGCTCATGATGTGGAAGACGGGGTTGCCGTAGCCGATCTCATTCCGTCGCCAGATTGCCTGCAGACCTTTCACCAGCGCCGGTATCGAACTGGCCGGGACGTGGCCCGCCATGATCGCCCTGGCCTTGCTGGCGTCGCGTGAGGCGAGCGCCTCGTTCGTCGCCCGCCAGTAATCCTCATACGCGGCTATTAGCAGGTCGCGGGCGGACGGCCTGGCCGGCTTCGCGCCTGTCACCTGCACGTGACCGGGCTTGTCCGGCAGCACCACGTTCGCCGCACCGGCGGCGCAACCGGTCAGGGCTGCGACAAGCGCGGCCGATAAGCAGGCGACGATGAAGGTGCTGCGACGCCTGCTGCGACCTGGAACGGTCGTGACAGTCTGCATACTTTCTCCCCTGGATGCCCCGCGCTCGTCGTGGGCGACTATAGGCCGGCTCCGGTGTCCGATCCGTGATAGCGGCATGAACCCGCAGGTAAATGGCGCTCAGGGGGCTGTCTGTCGCCCCGGTCGAGCGGCAGTCCCTGCGCCGCGCTCGCTTCCTCCGCCTTGGCCGGGCCGCGCAGCACGTGCGCCAGCGCGACTGCGACAACTGCGCCGGCAACCGGTCCGACGAGGTAGACCCACCACGTGGACAGGTTGCCCAGCGCGACATCGGGTCCGAAGCTCCTGGCGGGGTTCATCGACGCGCCGTCGAACGGCCCGCCCATCGTGCCCCAGGCCATGATGTAACTGCCGACGGCCAGCGGTACAAACGGGCCGTTGAGCTTCGGCCCGTTGGCCAGGTTGAGGATCATCAGCACCAGGCCGCAGCAGCGACCCGCACACGGCCGCGGCGAACTGAACGATCCAGTACGCGCAGCCCATGGCCACGTCCATGTCCCGCCGCAGCACGAACGCCAGCGTCGTGGCCGGGTTGAAATGGGCGGAGATGTCGCCGAGGAAGTAGACGGCCACGACTAGCCACAATGCTGACACCAACGAGAGCACCAGCACCGTCTGCCACGGCTGCAGGGGCTGGCCTCCGTACCGGACCAGGACGGCCGCGCCGCCGGAGAGGACGAAGGTCAGCCCGGCCATCCCGATGAATTCCGAGAGCAGGCGCCGGAGCCTGTGGTCGGGGTTGGTCCAGTCGGCGTACCCTCGCTGGCCGCCGACAGAAGCGATGAAGGCAGCCTTGCCGGAGGTCATTTCATGCTTTCGCCCCGTCTGCGGAGATGTCAGCCGAGCCACCGCGGGTTAGGGCGAGTGGGTTGACGACCCGGTCGAACAGTTCCTCGCTGACACCGTTGGCCAGGGCGGCCTGCTTGAGGGTGAGGTCGTGTTTGATGGCGTAGTGCGAGATGACTGAGGCCTGGTCGTAGCCGATGACGGGCGACAGCGCCGTCACCATCATGACCGAGCGGTCGATGTCGTCTTGCAGCTTGGCCTCGTTCAGTTCGGCGCCTTCGATCATGAACTCGCGGAAGTGGTCGCACATGTCGGCCATGATCAGCGCCGAGTGCAGGTAGTTGCTGATCAGGACGGGGCGGAACGCGTTGAGCTCAAAGTTGCCCTCCGCGCCGCCCATGGTCACGGCCGTGTCGGAAGCGATGACCTGAATGGCGACCATCAGCATGGCCTCGGCCTGGGTCGGGTTGACCTTGCCGGGCATGATGGATGACCCGGGCTCGTTGGCGGGCAGGATCAGCTCGTGAATCCCGGTGCGCGGACCCGATCCCAGCCAGCGCAGGTCGTTGGCGATCTTGAATAGCGTGACGGCCGCTGACCTGAGCGCGCCGTGGGCGCGGACCATCCGGTCTAGGGTGCCCTGCGCGGTGAACTTGTTGGCCGCGGTCTGGAACGGCGTGCCCGTCATCGACGCGATCTCCGCCGCCACCTGGTCCCCGAACCGCGGCGGGGCGTTGAGCCCGGTACCGACGGCGGTTCCTCCCATGGCCAGCCTGAGCAGGCCACCGGTGGCGTGCTCGACCTCGGCGATCGCATCGTCGAGGGCACCGGCGTAGCCCGACCACTCCTGGCCGACGGTCAGCGGGGTGGCGTCCTCCAGGTGCGTCCGGCCGATCTTGACGACGTGAGCCCACTTCTTCGACTTGCGCTCCACGGCATCGCGGAGCCGCTTCAGGGCCGGGATGGTCTTCTCCGTGGCCATCTTGTGGGCGGCGATGTGCATGGCCGTAGGGAAGGTGTCGTTGCTCGACTGGCCCATGTTCACGTGATCGTTGGGGTGCACCGGCCGCTGGGAGCCGAGCGTCCCGCCGACAAGCTGGATGCAGCGGTTCGAGATGACCTCGTTCACGTTCATGTTGGACTGGGTACCCGAGCCCGTCTGCCAGACATACAGCGGGAAATCCTCATCCAGAGCTCCGCTCATCACCTCGTCGCACACCCGCTGGATCAGCTGGCCTTTCCAGTCGGGCAGGCGGCCGGCTCGGGTGTTCACGATCGCGGCGGCCTTCTTCACGTACCCGTAGGCGTGGTACACCTCTTTCGGCATCCGGTCGTTGCCGATGTTGAAGTGCTCAAGGCTGCGCTGGGTCTGGGCACCCCAGTACCGGTCGGCAGGCACTTCGACGTCGCCGAGGCTGTCGAACTCCCGGCGCGTGCCGGTGGCATCGAGGCCGATCGGCACATCGAGGATCTTCGGGGCCTGCTCCG
>WNFN01218385.1_pt1 | contig 11147 bp, 7 predicted proteins | sample 5400161 | NCBI WGS metagenome assembly WNFN01 (sample SAMN13153353, study PRJNA577476) | soil metagenome | isolation source: 80 cm saprolite on Douglas fir-dominated hillslope | place: USA:California | collected 2013-09-17
CTCCGTCTTCTGCACGATGTCGAACTCGGTGCGCAGGTCGTTGGAGGTCAGCACGGCCAGCAGCGCGCCGATGGGATAGATGTGCGGGATCTCGTCCCAACCGAAGTCGATGAGCATGAGCTTGGTGAAGACCCACAGCATCATGCAGGCCCAGAAGCGGGTGAAGATGCCGGTCATGAGCATGAAGCCGCTCAGGATCTCGGCCATGCCGAAGGAGACGACCCAGGTCTCGCGGTGCAGCGAGGGGTCGGTGCCCATGGCGAACAGGTTCACCAGGGGGTCGTTCATGACGGCCGGATAGTTGTCGGCCACGCCCGCGGTGAGGTCGTGGTTGTAGACCTTCATCCACCCCAGCACGAGGAAGCCGAATCCCAGGATGATGCGCACCCAGCGCGCCTGCTCGGGATTGAGGCGCGTGATGGCCAGCTTGTGCGACTGCCAGGGCGCGGTGAGGTAGACGACGGCCACCGTGACCACGGGCAGGGCGTCCACGGCGACGAACGGGCCCCACCGGAAGAGGTACAGCCAGGTGCCCACGATGAGCGCGCCGCAGAGGGGGAGCAGCGTCTGGGTCAGGATCAGGATCGCGAGCAGGGCCTGGATGAACTTGAAGTAGATCGCGGACGAGGGCTCGAGGGGGTAGCTCGGCATGACCAGCGAGTCGTTGGTGGCCGAGTACATGAGCACGAGGGCGGGTGCGCGCAGGAACATGATCACCGACCACTCACCCAGGGCGTAGAACCAGCCCACGCGCACGGGCTTGTCCGTGATGAAGGCGGCCAGGTTGTGGAGGGTGCGCTGAACGCCGCCGCGCAGCCGGGAGAGGACCTTGTAACGGACCACCTCGTCCAGGGACTCGCGCAGGAACCAGATCGCGAGGAGGACGGCCAGCAGTCCGGTCACCAGGAGCCCGATGTGCAGCATGTTGGGGTTCATCCCGAACATGGCGTTGGGATCGCGACCGAAGAACCAGTCCTGCATGCGGTGCTTCAGGTCGTGCCGGATGAACCGCTCGTGCGCGGACGCGAGCGAGGGCGCGAGCAGAAGGGCGAGGGCGGCGAGCGCGGTGCGAAAGCGGGTGCTCATGATTCCGCGGACGCGTATTCCAGGGCGCGCGTGAGGGCGCCCTGGTCGGGGACCACCCAGTTCGCGCCCTGCCGGCGCACGAGGCCCTCGCTCTCGTAACGGTCCAGCAGACGCCCCACCGTCTCCGTGTTCGACCCTACCATCGACGAGAGGTCGCGCACGGAGAGCGGCATCTTTATGCGCCAGCCGTCGGGCCCGCTCTCGCCGTGGCGGGTCACGAGCTGCGACAGCAGGCGAAGCACGCGGTAGGGGACGTCCTTGAAGGAAAGGTCGAGGACGTCTTCGTTGATCCTCCGCACCCCCTCGCACATCGACTGCAGCAGCTTGTAGAGAAAGTCCGGATGCTCGCTCGCGAAGCGCTCGAAGTCTTTGCGCGAGAGCGAGAGCAGCTCCGTCTCCTCGAGGGTCTGCACGGTGGCCGAGCGCGGCTGGCCCTCGATCATGGCCAGCTCGCCGAAGGCGTCGCCGGCGCGCAGGGTCGTCATGATCCGGTCGCGGCCGTCCTCGGAGGTGCGGAACACCTTGGCCGATCCGGAGAGCACGACGTAAAGCGAATCGGACGGGTCGTCCTGGAAGAAGACGGCGGTGCCGGACGGGAATCGCTTGCGGCTGGTCAGCTTCTCGAGCTTCTCGAGCTCGCCGGCGCTCAACCGCTCGAACAAGGGGACAAGGGCCAACTCGTGCACGCCACGCCTCCGTAATCCTCGGATCGGGCCCGCCCGGACCCGGATGATGGCCTGAGGGAGCGGCCGAGACTGTACCAGTGGTTCAGGGGAAGGGGCAACCCCTGTGTTTTTGAGGACGAACGGTACCGTTTGAGGTCGAACCTTCGCGGTCGATCTCAGGGGCCGACGGGTACGGGATCTTCTTCTCGCGCCGGGGCCGCCCGGCGCGACGCCATCACCCGCTCGAAGCTCTCCCGCAGCTCGGGCAGGTTGGCGGCCAGGACCGTGAAGTCCCGCTTGGGCAGGCTCAGGGCGTCCATGGCCTCGACGCAGCGCACGGTGGCGCCACGCGTCGTCTGGTTGAGGAGCGCCATCTCCCCGAACCAATCGCCCGGCCCCAGCCGGGCCAGCGGCCGGACCCGGCCGTCCGCCTTCCGCCACACCTCCGCCGCCCCGCTGAGGATGACGTAGACGCGGTCGCCCAGATCGCCCTGCCGGAAGACCTCCTGCCCGGGCTCGAAGTGCTCCTGGGTGACGCCTCCCGACCCCCCGAGCTTGAGCTGCACGAGCTCCGGGGGCAGGAGGAAGTCGAGGGCCCACGAGGAGGCGACCCGCACCTTGCGGCACCAGCCCGGAAGCTTCATGAGGTAGACGCTGCGCCAGAAGAACCAGGCCAGGAAGCCGGAGATCCGGATCCCGCCGGGCAACTCGGCCACCGCGCAATGTCGCCCCAGGGAGCCCATCTTGCCCAGCCCCAGGAAATCGAACGTGCGCAGGGGCTGGCCGCGAAGGGTGGCCACGATGTTGTGCGCGACCACGGCCCCCTGACGGATGGCGTGCTGCGCCGTGGGCGGCGACGGCTTCCCGTCTTTCATGGGCAGGATGGCGCCGTCGCCGAGGGCCCATACGCTCGTCTGGCCCTCGACGTTCCCGTGCCGCGTGGAGAGCAGCTTGCCGTTGCCCGCCTTGGGCAGCGGCAGACCCTGCAGGAGCGGATGGGGGAAGGCGGGCACGGTCGAGACCAGGGTCTTGGTCGGGATGCGTTCGCCCCCCTTGAGGATCGCCTCCTCACCGGAGGCCGCCTCCAGCACGGTGTTGAACCGGATCTCGACGCCGCGCCTGATCAGGATCTTCTGCGCGAACAGGCCGAGGCTCTCCTCCACCTCGGGCAGGATGCGGTCCTGCGCGTGCAGGAGCACGATGCGGATCTCCTGCGGATCGAGGCCGGGGTAGTTGCGCGCGACCGCGCGCACGAAGTCGTTGAGCTCCGCCACCACCTCCACCCCCGAGAAGCCCCCGCCCGCCACCACGAAGGTGAGGAGCTGCTTGCGCAGGCGCTCGTCGTGGCGCTCGATCGAGGCCTCGTCCATCGCGCGGATGACGTGGTTGCGCAGGTTGAGGGCGTCGCCGAGGTTCTTGAACGGGAAGGCGTGCTCGGGGAGGCCGCGCATCCCACGGAAGTCGGTGACGCTACCCAGGGCGAGCACGAGGTGGTCGAAGGGCACCACGTGCGGCTGGGCGCGGAAGCCGGGGCTGCAGACCACGATCTTGCGCTCCAGGTCCACGGACTCCACCTCGCGCACGTGGAGGTCGGTGCGCGGGAGGAGGCGGCGGATCGGGCTCACCACGTCCAGCATCCCGATGGTGCCGGAGATCACCTCCGGCAGCATGGGCTGGAAGACGAAGTAGTTCTCCTTGTTGATGAGGACGACCTCGAAGTCGTCGCGCCCGTCCATGGCCTTCTCCAGCTCCATGGCGGTGTAGATGCCGGCGAATCCTCCCCCCAGCACCACGATGCGTGACCGGCGTCCGGCCTTCGGCTCTGTCATGGGGCCCTCCCGACGGCCCGTAGTATGTCAAAACGGGGGAGCAAGGGAAGAGAAATGTTTGAGCTCCAAGAGTCGGCGCTCCCCCCGTCACGATCCGCGCCGCTCCCCGCCCCGGCCCGCGGCGCCGCGCCGCCCCTCCATCACCCGCTCGAAGCTGCGGCGCAGGTCGGGGAGGTTCGCGGCCAGGACGCTGAACTCGCTCTTGGGCAGGATCAGGGCGTCCATCGCTTTCGTGCAGCGCACGGTGGCGCCGCGCGTCGTCTCGTTGAGCAGCGCCATCTCCCCGAACCAGTCTCCGGGCGCGAGCTGGCCGAGGCACTCCTCCACGCCGTCCACGGAGCGCCACACCTCCGCCTGGCCGCTCATGACGAGATAGACGCGATCGCCGAGATCGCCCTGGCGGAAGACGTCCTGGCCGGGCTCGAAGTGCTCCTGGGTGACGCCGAGCGAGCCGCCGAGCTTGAGCTGCACGAGCTCCGCCGGCAGCAGCAGGTCGAGGGTCCAGGCGGAGGCCACGCGCAGCCGGCGCCCCCAACCCGGCAGCTTCACCAGGTAGATGCTGCGCCAGATCCACCAGGCCAGGAACCCGGAGACCTTGATCCCGCCCGGCAGCTCGGCGATGGCCGACCGATGTCCGAGCGCGCCCATCTTGCCCAGGCCCTTGAACCGGATGGCGTGCTGGGCCGTGGGCGGCGAGGGCGTACCGTCCACCTGGGGCACGACCGCGCAGTCGCCGAGCGCCCAGACGTCCGTCCGGCCTTCCGCCTGGAGGTGCCGGTTGGCGAGCAGGCGCCGGTTCTTGCCCTTGGCCAGCGGCAGCGCTTCCAGGAGCGGATGGGGGAAGGACGGCACCGTCGAGACGAGCGTCTTGGTGGGGATGGTCTCGCCCCCGCGCAGGGTGGCCGCATCTCCCGTGGCCGCCTCCAGGACGGTCTTGAACCGGACCTCGACGCCCCGGCGCATGAGGATGTCCTGCGCGAACAGGGCCAGGCTCTCCGCCACCTCGGGGAGGATCCGCTCCCCCGCGTGCAGGAGCACGATGCGGATCTCGCGCGGGTCGAGGCTCGGGTAGCTGCGCGCGACCTCGCGCACGAAGTCGTTGAGCTCGGCCACCACCTCGACCCCCGAGAACCCGCCCCCGGCGACCACGAAGGTGAGGAGCTGCTTGCGCAGGGTCTCGTCGTGGCGCTCGATCGACGCCTCGTCGAGGGCGCGTATGACGTGGTTGCGCAGGTTGAGGGCGTCGCCGAGGTTCTTGAACGGGAAGGCGTGCTCGGGCAGGCCGCGCAGGCCGCGGAAATCGGTGACGCTGCCCAGGGCCAGCACCAGGTGATCGAAGGGAATGACGTGGGGATGCGGCCGGAAGCCGGGGCTCGTGATGACGACCTTCTTCTCGAGGTCGATCTCCTCCACGTCGCGGACGTGGAGGTCGGTGCGCGGCAGGAGCCGCCGGATGGGACTGACCACGTCGAGGATCCCGATCGTCCCGGAGATCACCTCCGGCAGCATGGGCTGGAAGACGAAGTAGTTCTCCCTGTTGACGAGGACGATCTCGATGTCCTCGCCCTTGCCCACCGCCTTCTCCAGCTCCATCGCGGCGTAGATGCCGGCGAAGCCGCCGCCCAGGATCACGACACGCGGACGCTGCTTCATGCCCTCTTGGATGCCCACGGCTAGCGGTTGGATTCGCGGTCGACGCGGAAATCGGGCCGGGCGGGGGCAAGGCCTTGCGCGCGCGCCGTGGCCTCCGTCTTCGCGCCCGGGGCCACCGTCGGCGCCCGGCGGCTGTCGTCGCCGAGCACGATGCGGTCGAGGCGCAGGGCCTCCCCCACCGACCAGGCCTGGAACGGGCAGCCGCGCGGCGCGTGCGGAGGGCTGCCGTCCACGATCTCGGACACGTGGCCGAGGCCGCCCTCGTCGAGGTGGCGCATCAGCGGCTCGAAGAAGCGCTGCCGCGCCTCATGCCGCGCTTCCAGCGTTCCGCCACGGACGCGCACCCAGGCCTCGACGAAGGGGCCGAGGAGCCAGGGCCACACCGTGCCCTGGTGGTACGCGGAGTCGCGCTCGCTCACGGCGCCCTGGCAACGCGGGGCGTAGCCGGGCTCGTCCGCGGCCAGCGTGCGCAACCCCAGAGGCGTCCACAGGCGCGCTTCCACCGCGTCCACGACCTGACGGGCCATCGCGGGCTCGAGCAGGGCGAAGGGCAGGCCGCCGACGGCGAGGATCTGGTTGGGCCGGAAGGTCGCGTCCACCGTGCCCGGAAGATGATCGGGATCGACGACGTCGTTGAGGGCCCGCGTGGCCGCGTTCCAGAACCGCTCGCGGAACGCGCGCACGCCGGCCGCCAGTGTCCGGGGCCAGCGCTCGGAGAACGCGGAGGCGATGGTGAGCGCGTTGAGCCAGAGTGCCTCCACCTCGACCGGCTTGCCCACGCGCGGGGTGACCGCCTGACCGCCGACGCGCGCGTCCATCCAGGTCAGCGGCACGCCGGGCGCGCCCGCCGCGAGCAGGCCGTCGCCATCGAGCCGGATCCCATGGCGCGTGCCCGCCGCGTACCCGTCCACGATCGCCTCCACTGCGGACTGCAGCAGGCGACGATCGCCGGGGGGCGCGGACCGCCCGCCCGCCGCCGCCGCGGCCAGGTACTCGTGGACGGCGATGACGAACCAGAGCGAGGCATCGACGGCGCCAAACTCGGGGGCGTCGCCGCGATCGGCGAAACGATTCGGCAGCATGCCGTCCGAGAGCGCGCCCGCCCCTTCGAGCAGGATCGCGCGCGCGTCGTCGAGCCGGCGCGCGGCCAGGCAGACGCCGCGCATCGCGATGAAGGTGTCCCGCCCCCAATCCGTGAACCAGGGATAGCCGGCCACGATCGTTCGTCCTTCTCCGCGCGTCACGACGTAAGCGTCCGCCGCCCGATGGAGAGGCGAGGCGAACGTGGATCGCCGCCGGCCCTCGGTGGCCCCCAGCTCCGCGACGACCGGCGCCGCCGCGCGTCCCTCGAGAGGCAGGGGGGCTTCCCGCAGATGAGCGGCGAAGACGAGCTGCGCTTCCCCGGCCGCGAGGTCGAAGGTCAGGGTGCCGGGCGCGGCCAGGTCCTCCTCGAAATCGAGTCCCCGCCGCCGCTCCTCCTCGTAGACGAACCCGCGATACCAATGCGGCTCGTGGCGATACGTCCCGTTCGAAAGGGCGACCACGCCGGGAACGTCCGCGTAGGGGCGCCAGGTCACGCGCCCCTCCGCGCGCTCGGCCTCGAACCGGAAATCCCCGTTCTCGCGGTGGAGGGCGTGGTAGTCACGACCGGACAGGAACGGGCGCACGGTGAGCCGCGTGCCGGCGGCGGCGCCGGCGACGCGCCAGGTGAGGACGGTCATCGCCGATCCCTTGGGCACGAACAGCTCGTGATCGACGCGCGTGCCGTCGTCGAGGACCAGGGACCAGCGCGGCCAGGGCCGGATCGAGAAGGCCTCCAGGCGACGGCCGCCCGCGGGGGCGATCACTCCCGGCCGGTAGCGTTGCGACGTGATGTCGAACCGTCCGCGCGGCGTCTCCACCCAGGCGTCGAGGCCGCCGACCAGCGCCATCCGCTCGGCGGGCGGGCGGCGGGCAGCCAGGAGCAGGGCGTGGTAGCGCCGCGTGCGCACCCCGCCCACGGTCCCGGAAGCGAAACCACCGAGGCCGTCGGGCTCGAGCCACTCCGCGTCCGCGTAAGGGAGGGCCAGCGACCGCTTCGTCATGGCGGCTCCTCTCCGTCCGGCGCCCGCCCTGCGTAGGCGTGATCCTGGTCGTGATCGGACGTGCGCCGGTGGCGAAGGGCACGTGCCCGCGCGCGATCCTCGATCAGCCGCGCGGCCAGGGCCGTCCAGCCGGTCTGATGGCTGGCGCCGACCCCGCGGCTGGAGTCGCCCGAGAAGTACTCGTAGAAGAGGACGAGGTCGCGCCAGTGCGGGTCGTCGGCGAACCGTCGGTCCGGGCCGTGGACCGGCCTCTGACCCTGCTCGTCCGGCAGGAAGATGCGCGCGAGGCGCGAGGAGATCTCCTCCGCGACCTCCTTGAGGGTGAGGAGCCGGCCCGATCCGGTCGGGCACTCCACGCGGAGGGAATCGCCGTAGAAGTGGTGGTAGCGCTCGAGCGCCTCCACGATGAGGTAGTTCATCGGGAACCAGACCGGCCCCCGCCAGTTGGAGTTCCCGCCGAAGAGGCCGGTCGTGGACTCCGCGGGCGCGTACTCGACGCGGTGCTCCTGGCCGCCCACGCGCAGCACGTAGGGGTTCTCGCGGTGGTAGCGCGAGAGCGATCGGATCCCGCCGGGGGCGAGGAACTCCGACTCGTCGAGCAGGTAGCGGACCACGCGCACCAGGCGCTCACGCGAGGGAATGGCGAGCAGGCGGTGGCGATGCACGTCGCCGTCGTCGTCGTCGCGCGTCTGCATGCAGGAGATATGGCGGGCGAGGTCCTTGCGGTTCTCGAGGAACCAGTCCAGCCGCTTCTTGAGGCCGGGCAGGCGCTGGATGACCTCGTCTTCGAGGATCTCGACGGCGAACAGCGGCACCAGGCCCACCAGCGAGCGCACCCGCAACGGATCTCCACCCCGTCCGCCTGCAGCCGGTCGTAGTAGAAGCCGTCCTGCTCGTCCCAGAGGCCGGTGCCCCCGAGCGTGTTCATGGCATCCGCGATGGCCACGAAGTGCTCGAAGAACTTGCTGGCCATGTCTTCGTAGCAGACCTCTTCCCGGGCCAGCTCCAGCGCCATGGCCAGCATGGTCGCGGTGTAGAACGCCATCCAGGCCGTGCCGTCCGCCTGCTCGAGGTGGCCGCCCGTGGGCAGCGGCTTGCTGCGGTCGAACACGCCGATGTTGTCGAGACCGAGGAACCCGCCCGCGAAGAGGTTGTGCCCCTCCTCGTCCTTGCGGTTCACCCACCAGGTGAAGGTGAGCAGCAGCTTCTGGAAGCAGCGGGCCAGGAAAAGGCGATCGCGCTGGCCGGGCGGCCCCGACATCTTGTACACGCGCCAACAGGCCCAGGCGTGCACGGGCGGGTTCGCGTCGCCCAGCGCGAACTCGTAGGCGGGGAGCTGCCCGTTGGGGTGCATGTACCACTCGCGCAGGAACAGCACGAGCTGGTCCTTGGCGAACTGCGGGTCGATGCGCGCGAACGCGACCATGTGGAAGGCGAGGTCCCAGGCCGCGTACCACGGGTACTCCCACTTGTCCGGCATCGAGATCACGTCGCGGTTGTAGAGATGCGGCCAATCGTGGTTGCGACCCTGGCGCCGCTCCGCGGAAGGAGCGGGCTGGGCCGGATCGCCCTCCAGCCACTCCCTCACGACGTAGTGGTAGAACTGCTTCGACCACAGGAGACCGGCGGCGGCCTGCCGCACCACCGGCCGCTCCTCCGCCGTGAGCTCGACCGCGGAGGCCTGCGCGTAGAACTCGTCCGCCTCCACGATCCGGCGCGCGAACGTCCGGTCGAACTCGGGGCCGAACGGCGCGTCCGTGGCCTCCTCTTCCCGGGTCAGCCGCAGCGACAGCACGACCTCCCCTCGCGCCGGGAGGCGCAGGCGGTAGTGGACGGCCGCCTTGGTGCCGCTCCGCTCTGGACTGACGGCATCCGTACGGCCGTGCACCACGTACTCGTGGAACGCGTCCTTGACGTAGGGGCTCGCGTTGGGGAAGGCGAAGAGACGGGCGGCGTTGGTCTCGTTCTCCGTGAATAGGAGGTCCGGAGCGCGGCCGTCGGGGCCGGGCGCGGCGGCCAGCACGTGGGGCTCCAGGGTCGCGTGGTCGGTACGCACGCGGCCGGGCGCGATCTCGCGCAGGCTCGGCCGGGGCCAGTACGCTTCGCCCTCGCGCCCCCACGACCACGTGTTCCGGAACCACAGGGTGGGCAGGACGTGCAGGATCGCGTCGTCCGCGCCGCGATTGGCCAGGGTGAGGCGGATGAGGACGTCGTCCGGCGCCGCCTTCGCGTATTCGGCGAAGACGTCCACGTACCGGCCCTCGTCGAACACCCCGGTGTCCGTGATCTCGAACTCGGGCTCGCTCCGTCCGCGCCGTCGGTTCTCCTCCACCAGGCGCGCGTAGGGGTACTCGACCAGCGGGTACTTGTAGAGCGCCTTCATGTACGAATGGGTCGGGGTCGACCGTGGTTGCCCTCGGGCCCGGTGAGACCGAAGAGCCTCTCCTTCAGGATGGGATCGCGGCCGTTCCACAGGGCGAGCCCGAAGCAGAGGCGCTCCTCCCGATCACAGATCCCGAGCAGGCCGTCTTCGCCCCAACGGTAGGCGCGGCTGCGCGCGTGATCGTGCGGGAAGTACTCCCAGGCGGCGCCGTCCGGCGAGTAGTCCTCGCGCACCGTCCCCCACTGCCGGTCCGAGAGATAGGGGCCCCAGCGCTTCCAGTTCTTCTCGCGGCGCCTGTCCTCGTCCAGCCGTCGTCTCTCGGCCCCGATGGTCATTAGGAAAGTTCTCCAGCTTACCGCGGCCTGTCAAGAAGAAGGCCTGGCCCATGACCAGCCGCGTGGTAGGGGGCCAGGAAGACCAGTGCCCCCAGTACTTTGAGCCCAAAACGAATGGTGGGCCGGAAGGTGGACGTCGCCGCCCGGGGCAGACGGGTTTCAGTCCGGGGCGCGGCGGGAGAATTCGCCGCCGGGTGCCGCTTTGCCGCCGGGCGCGCCTGCTACGCTCGTTGAAAAGGAGCACCCACCATGAGCCAGCTGCTGCGCGGCGTGGCCGCCGGTTACGGGGCCAAGAAGTTGGGAGGCGGCTGCTTCAGCACGATCCTCGTGTTCATCCTGCTGTGGTGGCTGCTCGGCCACTTCCGCATCTTCCAGTAGGCGTAGGGCGGAGCGGTCAGCTCGCTTCGCGCCGGGCCAGCAGCGCGACGGGGAAGCTCGCGAACAGCCGCGCCGCGGGCACGGCCCGTCCGGAAATGTCCTCACCCGTGAGCTCGTTGCGCCACTCGCCCGCGGGCAGGATGACGCGCGTGTCGCCCCATTCCCCGCGCCGCTTGAGGGGGAAGCGGGGGACGACGGTCGCCACCTCGCCGCCCCGGCTGAAGGCGACCACGTGGTCGGCCGCCGGCCCTTCCACGGCCAGCGGCGTGTAGGCGCCCTCGGGGCCGAACGCCGCCGGCCGCCGGCGCCGCAGGGCCAGGGCCCGCGTGATGAGCCACAGCTTGGGCAGACCCTCGTCGGCGCGCGCCATGACCGCGGCCACCTTCAGGCCTTCCAGCTCGCCCAGCAGGCGATGCCGGAGCGCGTAGTCCACGGGCCTGCGATTGTCGGGGTCCACGAGGCTCAGGTCCCACAGCTCCGTGCCCTGGTAGATGTCCGGGACACCCGGACAGGTCAGCTTCAGCAGGACCTGGGCCAGCGAGATCGTCCTTCCCGCATCCCGCAACGAGGCCACGAGGGCCTCCAGCTCGCGTCGGAACTCGCCGTCGGCGAGCACGGCGTCGATGAAGCCCCGCAGCGCGGTCTCGTAGGCGGCCTGGGGCGCCGTCCAGCTCGTGCGCGCCTTGGCTTCGCGCGCCGCCTTCTCCATGTAGGCCTTGATGCGCTCCTTCTCG
>WNFN01095752.1_pt3 | contig 11145 bp, 9 predicted proteins | sample 5400161 | NCBI WGS metagenome assembly WNFN01 (sample SAMN13153353, study PRJNA577476) | soil metagenome | isolation source: 80 cm saprolite on Douglas fir-dominated hillslope | place: USA:California | collected 2013-09-17
GCGAGGGAGCAGGCCAGGGCGCTGGCCACATCCGGCCTCGACGCGGCGCTGGCCGGGCACCGCCTCGACGCGGTGCTCGCGCTGACCGGCAATCCAGCCTGGCTCACCGACTACGTGCTCGGCGACCACTACACCATCGGAACATCCTCGCCGGCCGCGGTCTCCGGGTACCCGGCGATAACCGTTCCGGCGGGAACGGTTGGCGGGCTGCCGGTTGGCGTCTCGCTGATCGGTCCTGCCTTTAGCGAGCCCCGGCTGATCGCCCTGGCCTATTCCTTCGAGCAAGCGCGGCGCCAGCAGGACTGAGGAGGGGCCAGGAGGACTGAGGAGGGCCAGCAGGACTGAGGAGGGCCAGCAGGACTGAGGAGGGGATGGCGGGAAGGCTCCAATCGCGCCCGGTTCGGTGAGGTCCGGGTGATAGCACGCAAGTCGAGCGATAACCTGGCCGGCATGGACTCCTGGCCTGCCGCGCGCGTTCCCGACCTCCCGGGACGCGCTCCTCTGACCGTGATCTGGGACACGGCCCGCGGCGGCATGGCACCGGCCGCACAGGGACACCGCGCGACGATCTATGCGTGCGGCATCACTCCTTACGACGCAACACATGTCGGCCACGCGGCGACCTACATCGCCTGGGATCTGCTCGTCCGTTCGTGGCGTGATGCGGGCCATGAGGTTAGTTATGTCCAGAATGTCACTGACGTCGACGACCCCCTGCTCGAGCGGGCGGCGAGGGACAGCCAGGACTGGCGGGAACTTGCCGACCGCGAGATCAATGTTTACCGGTCCGACATGGCGGCGCTGCGGCTGCTGCCGCCTGACCACCTGATCGGTGCGGTCGAGGCGCTCGACCTGATCGGGGAGTTCGGCGGAGTGCTGGCCGACCGGGGCGCGCTGTATGACCTCGAAGGCGATGTGTATTTCTGCCGGTCCGCCGATCCGGCATTCGGGTCAGTCTCCGGCCTCGACACCGAGACGATGATCAAGCTGTCCGCTGAGCGCGGCGGGGATCCGGGCCGGCCGGGCAAGAAGGACCCGCTTGACGCAGTGGTTTGGCTCGCCAGACGGCCGGGGGAGCCGTCCTGGGATTCGAGGTTCGGCCAGGGGCGGCCCGGCTGGCATGTGGAATGCGCGGCGATCGCGACCAGGTATCTCGGGCGCGCGTTCGACGTGCAGGCAGGCGGCTCCGACCTGATCTTCCCGCACCATGAGATGAGCGCGGCGCACGCGAGGGCGGCGTTCGGAGCCGGCGGCGAGGTGTTCGCGCGCCGGTACGCGCACGCCGGGATGGTCATGCTGGACGGCGAGAAGATGTCCAAGTCGCTGGGCAACCTGGTGTTCGTGTCGCAGTTGCGGGAATCGGGCACCGATCCGATGGCGATCAGGCTGGCCATTCTGGCTCACCATTACCGCGAGGACTGGGACTGGACCGGCACGACGCTCGCGGCGGCGGCGGCGCGGCTCGATCGCTGGCGGAGCGCTGTGCGGGCTGGCCTTCGCGGTCCTGGCGGCGTGACCCACGAGCCGGGTCCGCCCAGGCAAGAGGATTCAGTACCCGACCGGGCCAGCAACGCGGTTCTCGCGGCGATCAGGGAGCGGCTCTCCGATGAACTGGACGCTCCTGGCGCGCTGGCCGTCGTCGACTCGTGGGCAGAGATGATGCTGGCGGGCGCGGCCGCGGATCCGGCCGGGCACTTGGCTGGCTCGACGAGGCTGGTCAGGGACGCCGTCGACGCACTGCTCGGCGTCGCGCTGTAGCCGCCAAGCCCGGTGTCAAGCCCCGCCCTTTTCCTGTGGAGTACGTCGCCACTGCCAACAGGCGGCTGAGCCAAAGGTCGCAACGACCTGACCGCCGGGCAAACCTGGTCGCATGGATGATTCACAGGCAGGTAACCCACACGCCATTGACCCCAAGACGACCGGCTTGCGCTGCCGTGTTCGCGTCGGCTCGGCCGACGGCGTCCTCGCCGTCGTGCCCCACCTTCTCGGGTTCCACCCCAGCGACAGCCTGGTGATGCTCGGTATCGGCGGCCCCCACGCCAGGATCAGGCTGGCCTTCCGCTATGACCTGCCCGATCCACCGGACGAGGAACTCGCGGCGGATATCGCCGCGCATGCAACAACTGTGCTCGCCCGCCAGCACCTGACAGTGGCTGTAGCCGTGGCCTACGGCCCGGGCGAAACGGTTGCGCCGGTAGTCGATGTCGTCGGCCCCGCATTACTGGAGGCGGGCATCAACGTCCAGGACGTGCTGCGGGTGGAAGGCGAGCGGTACTGGTCCTACCTCTGCGTAGACCCTGACTGCTGTCCACCAGAAGGCCAGCCGTTCGACCCGGCCGGTCACCCGGCGTCTGCCGCACTTGCCGCGGCGGGGCTCACCGTCCGTGCCGACCGGGCCGAACTGGCCCGTATCGTCGCTCCGGAGGCCGAGGCGGCAGGGCCGATGCGCGAGGCCGTCGAGCGGGCCATGCAGCGAGCGGGAGCGCTGGTCGACCTGGATGCTGCGGGAACGGGCGATGACCCGTTTCTGCCGATCGCAGACGCCGGGCGCCGGTCGGTCAAGCAGGCGATCACGAGGTACCGCCGCCGCGGCGCGCTGCCCGACGACGATGAGATCGCCTGGCTGGGCGTCACGCTCGCCGATTTGCGGGTGCGCGATGATGCCTGGGCGCGGATGGATCCGCAGTTTCATGACGCTCACCAGCGGCTGTGGATCGATCTCGTGCGGCGGCTGCCGGCCGACTTGGTCGCGCCGGCGGCGGCACTGCTGGCCTTCACCGCATGGCAGGCGGGCGACGGCGCGCTGGCCAGCGTCGCGATCGAGCGGGCCCTTGAAGCCGATCCTGACTACTCGATGGCACTGCTGGTCGCCGATGCCTTGCATGCCGGGCTTCCGCCGTCGGCAGCTCGGCTGCCGATGACGCCCAAGCAGGTCGCGGCGAGTTACGCGAGAAGGCGCACGTCGGCCAGCAGGGGCCGGCCTGGCTGGAAGCGTGCCTGCTGAGCGCCTGGCCAAGAGCTGCGAAACACCCCTAGACGGCGAGCCCGGCAGCGGGGTCGCAGCCGGCTGCGAGCGCCGCGAGTTCCCGCCCCTGCCTATACTGCAGGGCCGCTCGGGGCAGGTTGGCCAGGCGGCCGCTGAGCAGGACGCTTAGGGTTCCTGACTCGACCAGGCCGTCAGGGGCCGGGCGGGCGTGGCCGGCCGGACCGGAAACTCCGTCGGCCTGCGCTGTCCGGCGCAGCGCCTGAGCGGCGACGGCCGCGGCGGACCCGAACAGGGCGGCGCCGGGTACCGCGGCGCTGATCTGGTCAGCGGCGAGCTCGTACTCGGTGCATCCCATCACCACGGCACCGCAGCCGTCGGGCGTGCGCAGGGCCGCGGCCGCGGCCGCGGCCGCGATCGCGGCATTGTCTCCGGCGTCGATTGCGGTCGCCAGGCCAGGGCAGGCCACCGGGGTTACCGTGGCCTCGCCGCCGAATTCGGTGATCAGCCAGCGCTGATATTCACTTGCCGTCGTGGCGACCGTCGCCCAGATCGCGACCGAACTCGCTACCGCGGCGGCCGGCTTGATCGCCGGAACGGTGCCGACCACGGGGATGTCCGGCTCGAACTCGGCTCGAAGGGCGTCGAGCGCGTGCACGCTTCCCGTGTTGCACGCCATCACGATGACATCCGGCTCGTAGCGCGCAGCGGCCCGCGCGATCCTGAGCGAGCGCTCCGCGATGTCCTGCGGTGTCCGCGGCCCCCATGGCATCCCGTCCGGGTCCATTGCGATGACCAGATCCGCATCGGGGCGAAGCCTGTGCAGCTCGCTGGCGGCGGCCAGCAGCCCGAGCCCGGAGTTGATGAGCGCGAACCGCATCCGATTACTGTAAAAGATGCCCGCCTGAGTTTGGTTAACCGTCGGTAACAAGACAGGACGGACAGATCCAAGCCGCCTGCGAATCGGCCGTTCGCGTTCTGGTTCAGCCGAGGGCGGGGAGGCCGTCGATGCTCTCGGTGTTGTGCTTGACGCGATACTCGGCCAGATCTTCCGCTGACCGCCGCTCCGACCACCTGGTCAGCAGATCGCGTTCGCTGGTCATTTCCATGACCGGCACGGCGTAGCCGCACGAGTCAGCGATACGGTCGACCCGGACCACGATTATCGCCCGCTGGTTGCCGCGATCGGTACCGGTCCCGCTGCCAGGATCTGCGCCGAAATGGACAGCCAGGCTGGCCCAGCCGGGATCAGCGGGCAGCACCGCCCGGCCTGTGCCGTAAAGCCGCAAGATCTTCGGCGTCCTATCGAAGGAGCAGAACATAATCGTTATCCTGCCGTTCTGCCGCAGTTGCGCGATGGTCTCCGCGCCGCTGCCGGTCAGGTCGAGGTAGGCCACGGTCACCGGGTCGAGCACGGCGAATGTGTCGCGGTAGCCTTTCGGCGACACGTTCACATGACCTCCGCCGCCAGCCCCGTCCAGTACGGGTGCGGTCGCCACGAAGAACACCGGTTGGCTCGCAATGAACCTGATCAGCCGCTCGTCCAGCCCGGCATAGACCGTGCCCATAATTCCTCCAGCTCCTCGCGACGCCCGCAAGGGGCGCTGACAGCCGCGCGATGCCAGGTTAACTGGTCACCTGGCCAGCGCCGCTTCGGCGATTGGCCGCAGACGACTGAGCTACCGAACGGTACGATTAACCGATGTCTTGCCCGTCGGCGGTGGTGGGCTTGCTTGGCGGTGGTGGGGAGCTATGGCGGTACCGGACCTATTGCGGTGGCCGGCCAGTGGAGGGCAGCGTGACTGAACTCGCCGACCAGGGACACGACGTCAGCCTAGCCGGGTCCTGGCCGACTCTGAGCGGCGCGCTGCCTGCGAGCCGGCACGCCGCCGCTGCCCGGCTGCGCCATGCTTACGCTGAGATCCCGCCCGGCACTGCGGTCCGGCTGGCCAAGTCCACGTCCAACCTATTCAGGTTCCGCGAGTCCGGCGGCCCCGGCCTGGTCACGCTCGATGTGTCGGCATTCAGCGGCGCGGCGTGCGTCGATCCAGAGACACGCACGGCGGTCGTCGGCGGCATGACCACCTACGAGGACCTGGCCGACGCCACGCTGCGGCACGGCCTGATGCCGCTCGTCGTCCCGCAGCTGAAGACGATCACGTTGGGCGGAGCGGTGTCGGGCCTAGGGATCGAGTCCTCATCGCTGCGCAACGGGCTCCCGCATGAGTCAGTGCTCGAGATGGAGATCCTGACCGGCGACGGCCGAGTGGTTACCGCCCGGCCGGATTCTGAGCATGCGGCGCTGTACTGGGGTTTCCCCAACTCTTACGGCACGCTCGGCTATGCACTCTGGCTCACCATCGCGCTCGAGCCGGTCGCGCCCTACGTGCACCTGCGGCATTTCAGGTTCGCCGGGCCGCAGGAGGCGATGCGGGCGGTCGCCGAGATCGCCAGAGAAGGCAGCTACTACGGCCATCGCGCCGATTTCGTCGACGGTACGGCGTTCAGCACCGATGAGATCTACCTGACCGTCGGGGCGCACAGCGAGGTGGCGCCGTGGCTGAGCGACTATACCGGCCAGAACATCTATTACCAGTCGATCCGCGGTCCGCGGGATGACTTCCTGACCATCCGCGACTACCTATGGCGGTGGGACACCGACTGGTTCTGGTGCTCGCGCGCGTTCGGCGTGCAGCGGCCGCTGATCCGCCGGATGTGGCCGCGCCGGTATCGGCGCTCTGACGTCTACCGCAAGCTGGTGGCGCTCGACCGCAGGCACCGGCTCAGCAGCGCGCTTGATGCCAGGCGCGGCGCCCCCGCGCAGGAGTCCGTGATCCAGGATGTCGAGATTCCGGTCGGCCGGAGCGCGGAGTTCTACAATTTCTTCGCCGCGACTGTCGGCATGAGCCCGGTCTGGCTGTGCCCGCTGCGCCTGCGTGCCGACCGGGCCTGGCCGCTTTATCCGCTGCAGCCAGGCGAGGTATACGTGAACTTCGGTTTCTGGGGCAATGTCGCCTTGCCGCCCGGGGCGCGTGACGGGTACTACAACCGGCAGGTCGAGGACAAGGTCTCCGAGCTAGGCGGGCACAAGGGCCTCTACTCAACGTCTTACTACTCGCCGGAGGAGTTCTCGCGCCTTTACAACGGGCCCGCCTATGCCGACCTGAAGCGCGAGTACGACTCAGGTGGCCGCCTGGCCGGCCTTTACGACAAATGCGTTGGCGGAAATTGAGGAAGGAGTCCTGGTATGCCGCTAGCTGAAGTCTTCGAACGGGTCGGTGGCCCCGATGCTGACGTCGAATTTGTGGCGTTCGACGGCAGCAAGGCCGGCCGCCCCGGCTCCCCCGGAGTGACAATCTCTATCCGGACCCCGATGGCCGTGTCCTATCTGGCGCAGGCCCCCGGGGCCCTCGGTCTGGCCAGAGCCTACGTCTCCGGTCATCTTGACGTTGAAGGCGAGATGTACACGGCGCTATCAAGGCTGGCCAGTGCGCAGCGGACGGATCTGTCGCTGCCCGAGCGGCTGTCCGTCCTGCACCAGCTGGGCGGCCCTCAGCTGCTGATCCGCCGGCTGGCGCCGCCGCAGCAGGAGGTCAGGCTCAGCCGGCAGTGGCTGTCAGGGCGACGTCACTCCAGGGACCGCGACGCAACTGCCATCTCGCACCATTACGACGTATCCAACACGTTCTACGACTGGGTGCTCGGCCCCTCGATGGCCTATACCTGCGCGTGCTATCCGCACGCAGGGGCGAGTCTGGAGCAGGCGCAGGAATACAAGTTCGACTTGGTGGCCAGGAAGATCGGGCTGGCGCCCGGGATGCGGCTACTCGACGTGGGCTGCGGCTGGGGCGGCATGGTCATGCACGCGGCACGCAACTACCGCGTGCGAGCGCTTGGCGTCACGCTGTCCGAGCAGCAGGCCCTGTGGGCCCAGCGGGCGATCAAGGAGGCGGGCCTTGAGGACCTCGCCGAGGTGCGGCATCTGGACTATCGCGAGGTCACCGAGACCGGCTTCGACGCGGTCAGCTCGATCGGGCTGACCGAGCACATCGGCAAGGCGCAGCTTCCCGGCTACTTCAGTTTCCTTTACGGCAAGCTCAATCCGGGCGGCAGGTTGCTGAATCACTGCATCACCAGGCCGGACAACCGCGGGCCCGCGCGGGTCACCGATGGGTTCATCTACCGGTACGTCTTCCCCGACGGCGAGCTGGAAGGCCCCGGATACCTGGTCTCCCAGCTGCACGATGCCGGCTTCGAGGTCAGGCACTCGGAGAACCTGCGGGAGCACTACGCGCTCACCCTTGCCGCCTGGTGCGCCAACCTTGACGAGCACTGGGAGGAGGCCGTTGCCGAGGTCGGTGAGGCTACCGCCCGGGTCTGGAGGCTCTATATGGCCGGGTCGCGGCTGGGGTTCGACCGCAACCAGATCCAGCTGCACCAGATTCTCGGGGTCAAGCTGGGCCCCGCCGGCCGGTCCGGCATGCCGCTCCGCCCCGACTGGGAGCCAGTGGCGCCAATCTGACTCCCACCTCCAAAGATTACAATCTGACTCCACGCCAAAAAGGGGCGTGGGCGGGCTACTGGTGGCGGTAGCTGTCGGCCACGGTGAAGGCCAGGTCGAGCGCCTGGCTGCGGTTAAGCCGGGGGTCACAGGCCGTCTCATAGCGCTGATGCAGGTCGTCGGCGACGATCTCGTAACTCCCCCCGACGCATTCGGTGACGTTGTCGCCGGTGAACTCGATGTGAATGCCGCCCGGGTGAGTTCCGGCCGCGCGGTGCACGTCGAAGAAGGCGTGCAGCTCAGCCAGCACGTCGTCGAACCGCCTGGTCTTGTGGCCGCTCGGCGCGTCGAAGGTGTTGCCGTGCATCGGGTCGCAGACCCACGCGACTGGGCCGCCATCTTCGGCGACCGCGAGCGCGGCCGTCAGCGCGAGCAGGTCGGCGGCGGCGGCATCAGGGCCTACCTTGACCCCGATCGGGTTGCTGATCGAGCGCGCGAACTCGACATGTGCGCCGTCGGTCGCCCTTGTCCGCTCGCCGATCCACAGGAAGTGCGCCGACGTGTCGTAGGCCCGGCCGGTCCGCGAGTCCAGCCTGGTCAGCGCATGCTCGTAGTCCAGCAGCAGGGCCTCGTGGCTGGAGTAGAGCTCGACTGTGCGCAGTTCCTGGGGGTCGGCGCCGCAGGCCCGCATGAAGCTGAGCGCCCGGTCGATCTCGCCGGCCAGCCGCTCGTACCGCCGGCCAGCCGGGCTATCGGCGACGAAGTCCTGGTTCCAGGCGTGGACTTGATGCAGGTCCGCGTAACCGCCCGTGGTGAAGGCCCGGCACAGGTTCAGCGTCACGGCGGAGCTGTGGTAGGCGCTCATGAGCCGGCCAGGATCGGGCGTCCTGGCCTGCGCGGAGAACTCCAGGCCGTTCACCGCATCGCCCCGGTACGCGGGCAGCTCGACGCCGTCCCTGATCTCGGTCGCCATTGACCGCGGCTTGGCGAACTGGCCTGCCAACCGGCCGATCTTGACCACCGGCACGCTGGCTCCGTAGGTGAGCACGACCGCCATCTGCAGCAGGGTCTGCAGCTTGGCCCGGACCGCCGCGGCGGTCGATCCGGCGAATGTCTCCGCGCAGTCGCCGCCCTGGAGCAAGAACGCCTCGCCCCGCGCGACGGCGGCAAGCCGCTCGGTCAGCTGGTCACACTCGCCGGCGAAGACGAGCGGGGGCAGCTGCCTGAGCTGAGCGGTCACGGCGGCGAGACGGCCGAGATCCGGCCAGTCGGGCTGCTGGGCAGCCGGGCGCTTGCGCCAGCTCGCGAGCTCAGCCCCGGGGGCCCGGCCGTCCTCGCTGGGCAGCCCGCCGAGCCCGGGCGCATGATCGAGCCAGCGCTCAGAGGGGGCGGTCGCCGTCATGCGGGCGACGCTGGCGAAGCGGGCGGTACGGTCGGGGGGTTGTCACTGATCACGGCTCTAGCTAAGCGCAGACCGGCCAGTGCTCCGTCATCAGGGTCCGGCCCCGGTGTCCGGCGACGGTAGCTGGCCGCGGGTTCCGATCTGACGTGCTGGTCACCTTGCGGCCGGGCTGCGTTCGCGGTTCCCGGCGCGGGCAGTGACAATGGCAGCATGGGTCTTGCGTCAATCGGCCGCGAGCGTGACCTCGTGCTGCTCGGATCGACCGGGTCCATCGGCACGCAGGCCGCTGACATCGTGCGACGGAATCCCGACCGGTTCCGCGTGATTGCGCTTGCCGCCGGCGGCGGTAAGCCTGACCTGCTGGCAAGCCAGGCGCTGGAGTTCGGCGTCGAGGTAGTGGCTGTCGCCAGCGAGCGCGCCGCCCCCGCGCTCAACGACGCGCTCCAGGCACGGGCTCGCGAATCCCGCCAGCCCGTCCCGAAGGTGCTTGCCGGGCCAGCCGCTGTCGCCGAGGTCGCGGCCTGGTCGTCTGATGTCGTGCTGAACGCCGTCACGGGCGCGGTCGGGCTCGCCGCGACGCTGGCCGCGCTCGATGCAGGGCGCTTGCTGGCGCTAGCCAACAAGGAGTCGCTGATCATGGGCGGTCGCCTGGTGACCGAGCGGGCGGCTCCCGGCCAAATCGTTCCGGTTGACTCCGAGCACTCGGCGATCGCCCAGTGCCTGCGCAGCGGCCGCTCAGCCGAGGTCCGCAAGCTGGTCCTGACCGCCAGCGGCGGCCCGTTCCTGCACTGGACGCGGGAGCAAATGGCCAGCGCGACCCCGGCTCAGGCACTGGCGCACCCGACCTGGAACATGGGTCCCGTCATCACCATCAACTCGGCCACGCTGGTCAATAAGGGCCTCGAAGTCATCGAGGCCCACCTTCTGTTCGGAACAGGACTTGATGACATCGAGGTCGTCGTGCACCGCCAGTCGGTCATTCACTCCATGGTGGAATTTACCGACGGATCTACGATCGCCCAGGCGAGCCCGCCGGACATGCGGATTCCCATCGCGCACGCGCTGGCATGGCCGGAGCGGGTGGCGGGCGCAGCCAGCCCGGTCGACTGGACGAGCGCGCATTCGTGGACCTTCGAGCCGCTGGATGCCGGGGCATTCCCGGCCGTAGCCCTCGCCAGGTCGGCCGCTAAGGCGGCAGGCACCGTCCCGGCGGTCTTTAACGCGGCCAACGAGGAGTGCGTGGCGGCGTTCACGGAAGGCCGCATCCCTTTCTCGGGCATCGTGGACACCGTTGCCCGGGTAGTCTCGGAACACGGCGGTTCCGGCGACCGGATCGCAGGGCTGGATGACGTGCTCGCGGCTGACGACTGGGCACGCCGGCGGGCGCGTGAGCTCACGCAGGCGGGGGTCAGGTGATCAGGCGCCGAGAGCGGCCCGGCGTGGCGCGCGCACCTAGCCGGGAGGGAGAATCGGCACGATGAGCTTCCTGATCGGCGTGCTCATTTTCGTGGTCGCCTTGCTGGTCTCCGTCATGCTGCACGAGGCCGGGCATCTCCTGACCGCCAAGGCCTTCGGCATGAAGGCGACGCAGTTCTTCGTGGGCTTCGGGTCGACGCTGTGGTCGAGGCGGCGAGGCGAGACCGAGTACGGCATCAAGGCGCTCCCGCTCGGCGGTTTCGTCAAGATCACGGGAATGACCAGCATCGACGATGTGGACCCAGCCGAAGAGCCGCGCTCGTTCCGCGCCAAGCCGGGGTGGCAGCGCGCGATCGTGCTGTTCGCCGGTTCGTTCATGCATTTCCTGATCGCGTTCGTCCTGCTCTGGATTCTCGCTGTCGGCGTGGGAATCGCCGACCAGTCCGGGCCCACGGTCAGCGTGCTGCGCTGCGTTCCGGCCGGGCGGCAGGCCCCGTGCGCGCAGGGCGACCCGCGGTCTCCGGCGGCGCTGGCCGGCTTGCGGTCCGGCGACAAGATCGTCGCCGTCGCCGGGCGACCGGTGCGCGACTGGACGCAGATCGGCAACGCGATCAAGGCACACCCCGCTGGTTCACCTGTGCCGTTCACGATTGAACGTGGCGGCCGGCAGATCACCAAGAACGTCAGCCTGGCCAGCGTGAGCTGGCGGAAGGGCGCGTTCCTCGGCGTCGCGCCGATCGTGGTCTACCACCGGGCCGGCCCGCTCCATGCGGTGTCGTACGCCGGATCGCAGTTCGGGAGCATCACGTCCCAGTCAGTCACCGCGCTGGGCCGGATACCGAA
>WNFN01088801.1_pt1 | contig 11144 bp, 9 predicted proteins | sample 5400161 | NCBI WGS metagenome assembly WNFN01 (sample SAMN13153353, study PRJNA577476) | soil metagenome | isolation source: 80 cm saprolite on Douglas fir-dominated hillslope | place: USA:California | collected 2013-09-17
CTCGGAATAACTCCCTTGGTCTCGATATCGGACAGTCGACTGGGCGGAATGGAAAACTCGTCGTTTCCGAGTCGGCGTGAAACCTGCAGGCTCCCTGTTTCCACATCCCTCATCGTGTAGCCTAGCGCTTCTCTGACTACCCGAAGCCTTTGCCCACCCGTCAGTTGCACCTACCCACCTCCTGGGATCTCGTCGACGTTGGCAACCGAAAATCGTCCAAGTGATCGGAGACGCCAGCCTCAGGCGAGTTCTTTCTGGCGAACAGAGCAAACAACAAGTAGCGTCGGAGGAATAGAAACGGCTATTTCACGATCTTTTTGCGCGATTCCGATCCGAGTTGTCCAGTTCTCGAAGAATCTCCTGACGCCTTATTACGCGGGCTCTCAATCCAATCAACTCTGTTTGATTTATCGTGCCCGACTGCTGAAGGATTCGGTCGATTTCTTCAATAGCGCGATACTCCAGAAGGAGTTTCCGCAAGTGGGTCGTCACCGGGTCACCTCCAAGATAGCCGAATAGCAAATCAGGAACCGAACGACCAGACACTGTATGTGGAACATTTCACGCAGTGACACGGACTATGGGGGCCGTATTCTGAACGTCTCGTGCCGATATGTCGGCGCTGCCGGACGGTAGTCTGGCGGCTACCCGTTATCTCCATTTGGTGACCAATCGCTAGGCCTCTAGAGGAGCACCAGATGGCCAACGTCCCAGCAGGCCAATACCTCGGGGTATCCAGTGAACGTCAAGAGTATTCCCTCGATTGCCGAGAGCGGACCCCCACCCGTCGCTCAAATCGGCTCCAGGCAGACCGAGAACATCTAACCGGCCCTGTGCGGAGCCTGAAGCCTGGTGTTTTCGCACTCTCCACCTTTCCCAGCGTATGCGTTACGCAGTTGCGATGCTGGCTCTTGCTTGCTGGGACATCCGTCCTTCGTGCCTCGACATCGGAACACCGGCCTTCCCCTTGCCCTGAAGCCGAATTGAACGCACGACTTCACAAAAAGAACTCAAGTTTGAAGGCCGCACGCCGCTCTTTAGCATTTGTGGTTGAGGGACATTTTGACTTGGCAGCGATTTGCCGTCCGCGGAACTCATCTGGTCTGAGCTGCGCAAGTTCCGCAAGCGCCAATTGCCTGCATTAGCTGAGTCGCTGGCATCGAGGAGATAGTAATCGCTCACTCACTACTCTGCAGCGCGATATGGGAGTCGCGTCTCAAATCATTTCGCCAGTTTCTTTTTCTCGTTCCAACGAAACCGGAGAGCTTGCGACATGGCCGCTCGTGCATCTTCGGAAATACATCCCTTCGGCCTTCGCTCACCGCCGATAGGACGATTGTCTCCACGTGAAATCAGTCGCACTACGTCGCAGAATGAACTTAGCTTTTCAAGCCGTATACCCTTCTTAAACCATGAATGGTCAAGGGAAAGAACAACCGCGCAGCGATTCGCTATTGGAGGGAGCACATAGATAAAGTCAGGGGCCGTATTGGTTGGGTTTAAACACACCAGTAACGATATCAGCCGCTTTTCACTCTTTGCGCCTTGTAGTATCCAAGCTGAGCCTTTGTAGTAGTTTTTCCTGCTACGACACGCTCGAACAGCCACTCTAGTACCGTCTTTTAGGCGAAGACAGTTTCGGCTAATGGGGCCGCGCGTTTGAATTGAAACTTCACCCGGGAACAGCCGCACAAGGGTATCCATCAGCTCCGAGCGCACCTTTCGGATCTCGGCTCTGTGAACAACAGTAGCTTTTAGTGGCGAGTCGTAGCCCGCGAGTTCGTACGCACGCATAAGAGAACCAAATCGTCTTCTGTATCCTTCCTTAGACAGTGCGTTTGGCGCACTGCGAAACAGAGTTAATGAAAGCTTCCCTTTCGCCCTGAGTATTAACCTAAGTGCTTCCAGCACTTGGTCATCCGATAGGTTATAGGGCATATTTCTGCGTTAGTTTTCACCTGCGAACTCAGTCTGCTCCTCCTCCGGTTGTAGACAGAAGTGCCTTTGTATTTCGGATTGGTCAGAATACCTCTGACACCCATACGCTTCCACTCCCGCCCATCAATGAACGGAACTGCCAAACGGTTCAGTTCGTCGGCAATGCCCTGCATGGTTCGATTTTCCGAAACAAACATGCGATAGATCTCTCGAATCCAATAGATCTCAGTTGCGGGTCCAGAAATCAGTTTGACTCGCTCGTTGGAAAGGCTTTTCCGTTCCCCGGCTCTTAGTTCTCCCTTCGGAGTTTTGTTCGCTGAGATGAGCACTCTTCGGAAACCGTACCCGGGGTGTCCGCCCACCCTAAATCCGTCCCGAGCGACCCGACTCTCACCCGCAAAGACCTTTTCCGACAGTTCGCGACTGTATTCAGCCGCCATGACCCGTTTGAGCGACTTTAAAACCAGGCTTGAAAGATTCCCATCGTTGGAGAAGTGCTCAGCACAATAGTGGACTTGTACTCCAGCTGCTTTGCACAGGAACTCGTAGTGCGCTGCCTCATCTGGGTCCTGAAAACGTCCCCAACGGCTCACGTCGTACACGAGAACTGCCTTGTAGGATTGGTCAGCCCCAACGACATCCCGGAGCAGTTGAGACAATCCTCGTCTTCGCCGAATTTCCAATCCGCTCTTGGCCTCATCACAGTAGGTCTGGCAGACCTCGAAGCCGTTTTCCTGTGCGTAATTAGCAATCCTTGCGCTTTGAAAATCCAGTGAATACTCCTGACGTTCTGTGGACATGCGAAGGTACTGCGCTGCGGGAACTAACGGCTTTGTTTCCATGAGGCCTCCAATACGCAAGGAAAAGTATCCCTGCGATCGTTTTATGAACTGCTGATGGGCCGAGACTCGGATCCTCCGAGCTGAGAGTGGTGCGGCAGTCGCACCAGTCCCGTCCTCGGTCGGGAGATTGGTCATGCCCCCTATATATGCCATTGTGAAACGAGCGCGGAACTGCCGTCCGGAGCCTTCTCGGGCGAGACATACATGTAACCCTCTCCCGGAATAGTCTGGATGCGTTTCCGACCCTCCGACCCGAGCTTGACTCGCAACTTGTTTATATTCGAGGTGAGGTTTGTAGTATCGCGGAATTGTTTTAGTGCTGATTGCAGCAGGCGCTCTCTGGAAACCACCTGATTCGCGCTTCGCGCCAAGATGCTGAAAATTGTCGAACCAATTGGCCCAAGCGTAATTTCCTTCTTGTCGAGTGTGATTATCCAAGTGTCCACCCCTATCATGATGTCGTCGACAACATAATTGTGCTGGACGTTCTCGCACTCGGATGCGGCCTCTTTTGCAGCGTTGCAGAAGTCGTCGAGTTCCGTCAGTCTCCGCCCGGCGGACAGTGAAGGTTGACTCTCTCGAAGTACTTTATATTTTGGGATTGCGTCGCCAATTGGGGAAAGCACGTAGAAGTTCAACAATTTAGTAACCGACTGATCTACCGTGCAAAGGAGCACCGGTAGATTCCTCTCGGACCCTGACGCGACCATCTATCTCCACCATTTGTCGGAACTGCTGTCCCGGTAGACTGATGAATCGCACGCGGTCGCAAAAGAGTTGCTTCAATCGAGTGTACAAGTCGTGGCGCAAAAGTCTGATCTGCTTCTGCGTGTGAATCAATTTTACCGTTGACGGAGGCGGTAGGAACCCAGCTAGTTCATAAGCCTTCAGGACTGAACCAAATCGCTTGTAGCGGTCATGGCTGAAGGTAAACTTTCTTTCCAGAATGCTCTTGCTCAACTTTCCTTCGCGAGCCAACAGCTTTTTTATTCCCTGGATAAAATAGGTATCCGATCGGTCCGGGTGGGCAGCTCTCTTTTTAATGAGCCTCTGGACCCGGTCAAATATAACCGGGTTTACGATAGAGGCAAATGCGTGAGGATTTGTAGCCCAGAGATGGCGCTCGACTGTTCGGATTTGCGAACCCAGCGTTTGCGTGGTTTTCCCGTAGGTATTGCAACCAGCATATTTTTCATTCGTCAGGATGCGATAGACTGATGAACGATTCCAAGGTCGTCCATTCGAGGTACGGATGTCGCGTACGTTCAGTTCTCTCGCGATCTCCATTGGCGTCTTACTTAAGTCCGCAAGTGCGAAGATTGTGCGGATGCAGTTAACTTCTCTCCGGGAACCCGGTACGAGAATGATTCGATCATTCTGGAACGCCTTCCGCTCGCCGTCTTTCAAAATAAGTCTCCTATGCCCGTCGGGCGACACCATCATGCGTTGCATGCCATATCCGGCCTTTCCCACAACGCGGAATCCTAGAAGCGCAAGGCGGCGCTGTCCTGCCGAGACTTTAATTCCCAATTCGCGGCTGTATTCGGCAGCCATCGCTCTTTTGAGGGTTTTCATGATCGAGCTGGTGAGGGATCCATCATTATGAAATTGCTCTGCGCAGTAGCGCACCGGAATACCTGCACTTTTGCAAAGAAACTCATAGTGAGCGGCTTCGTCAACATCTTGAAAGCGTCCCCAGCGGCTCACATCGTAGACCAGAATCGCTTTGTACTGAGCGTGGCCACTTATCACATCAGCCAACAATCGTCGGAGTTCCTTTCGATGTTTGATCTCAATCCCACTCTTTCCAGCGTCCGCATAAGTAGACGCCACGGCATAGCCATGGCTGTTCGCGTATGTCTGAATGGCAGCTTTTTGGTTGGCGATGGAATACTGCTGTTGCTCTGTGGACATGCGCACGTACTGCGCTGCGGGAACCAAGGGCTTTGCTTCCATGGAACCTCCAAAACACCAAGGACGAGCCGTCAACGAATCGCGGATAGCGAGAAATCCATTTCTCGCAGACTCGCAAAACGAGAAATGGACTCTTTTTGGAAATGATGCCCGGTGAAAACCGATAAACGCGTCGGAACCCCGTCTAAGTTAGAGTCCCGTTTGAACCCGAGGCAACAGCATCTGTTTCCCCAGCCGCCGGGAGATGCGGTCGCATTAGCTTAGTGCACAGCCAGAAATGAGTATGCACCAGGTGGGGTGGTCGCTTCTGAACTGCTCGGGTTACAGAAATGTAAAATGATCGCACCCTCAACAGAAACATAGGCGCTAAGCGAAAGATTTCCCAATCGCCCAGGTGGAGTGATGCTAGCAATCTGATCCGATTTAATGAGTCCCTTCACTCCTTCAATTAGATCAACGCAGCTCTGCGGAAGCACCTGTTTTGCAAGCACGTTATTAACGCTGTAGATTCTCATCTGTGACAGGGGCGAGCCGTTCCCGAGCGTGAAACTGTTTCCCTCATTTATTCTGACAGGTACTTTGAACGTCTTTTGTGTCGACGTGAGCCTTTCCAGCCAATTCGTTTGTATCCCGTCTCCGGTTGCACGAATGTAACTTGAGATAGATATCGGGGCTCCGACAGCAAGCTGCCCTGAACTCAGCCCAACTCCCCCACTCGGCACATCCGTTCCGATCCATACATCGTTCGCATTTGCGGGTGGCCGATACGTGGACGTTGCTTGAGTCAGGGCAGGCTGAGAATCAATCAGCGTGATGATGTGGTGCGGTTGCAGGATGTATCCGCTCGTGGTGGAGAAGTTCAATCTACCTTTGCTAAGTGACTGACCGCCTCCAGTATTGCCCCCATCGGTCAAAATTGTGGCGGTCTGATTCTTAACGCTGTTTCCTGGAGGCGACACGCTTCCTATGCAGGTGGTATAGCCACCTGGGGACGCCGTTCCGAATCCTCAGCATTGAGTCGCAATCTGAATCGGCCCCCCGGCTAGTCCCACACCCACGACGTTCCCTTGTTCGACGGCTACCGTCACAGGCTTGTTAACAGACACCAATGATCCCGGCCAGAAGTTTAACTGTCCGCCGTAGTTGCCCTGGAATGGATGCGCTGACGGGCTAGTCGCGTATGGCTGAGGTACGCTCGCTCCGTTGTCGGTAAACGTGCAAACCAGACTCGCACCGCAAGCTGTCCCTTGAGACAGTCCCTGCGCCACGTATCCGCAGGATGCAAGGGAACCGCCAAGACATCCTCCGGTATAGGGATATATGGCTCCAACTCCACCCGGAGTTGGCAGCTTGAGAACGTCGTAGGTGATGACATCGGCCTGGTTTGCCACCCTGGGCCAACGAACCGGAATGGTGTCGCTTCCGGTAGAAAGCCAAGTGAGAACCTGCATCGGAGAGGTCTGCGTGTATGGCGTGGGAGATGGACAAGTAGCGCCACTCGGACAGTCATTGGCTACGATGAAGTACGAGTAAGGCGCAGAACCGCTCCCCCCGCTGGCGAACGCCCCCACAGGGCTGCCATTCCCAGTAATCTGAAAACTAGCAGCCCCGCTCGATATTCCGGCAATCAAGCCGGCAATTCCAAGACCCGGAAAAGGAGACCGAGGTGGAGACAGAGGGTTTAGAGCATTGCTGCTCTCGGAATAAATGTTCTTAAGGTAGGCTCCCTGATAGTTCCCGGTCTCATTGGCCGACTTTACTTGCCACGGTCCTGTAGCCTGAAGGACAGTGTTCTCTATGTATAATCCGTTGGAGTTTTGAACGGTCACACCATTCGAATAGTTGGCAGTGATGCTCGAATCCCGCAGCGTGATGACTGAAGCCCACTGCTGCCCAGTATTCCCCGCAGGGCCAATGGGTCCGCCGCCTGAATAGATGAATGAACCCGTCCAGTTCGCATTCCCGGTGAGGGAAATGCCGTTGTTGTTGAAGTGCTCAATCAGTGCATTTTCGTCGTCCCAGAAATCGAAGAAGCTGTTGAAATGCCCAAGCTCTCCCCCATTGTCGTAAAGGATGTCCTGGAAGTGTGTATTCTGGGCGTTGTCCAGAATTGCGTTGTAGGCCAAAGCTACAACTCCCGGAGTGCTCTGCGCTGCTTTGGTCGAAAACTTGTGCTTCGAGAAAGTGAACGTCGTCCCCGAGGCCATTGCGACAATCGCGTCTCCCCAGTACCTCGCGTCGTCGGTGAACTGGATGGTTACGAGGTCGCCGGGCCGGAAGCCGCAGTCGCTCGCGGTCGTAATGGTCGCCTTGGTGCCCGTGGTCTGGGTCTGCTTAATCGCGCATCCGTTATAGGCGGGTGATCCGATATGGTTGTCCGGCGACCGAAACGCGATGCCCTGGATCGTTAGGTTCTGGTAGTCAGTACCTTTGACTTGATCGCCAACTTGGAGACAATGGGCGCGTCCGTGGCAATTCAGGCTCACGCCGTATCCGCTTAGCGTGGATTGGTTCGAGTGGAAAAAGATCGTGCCGTAGATCTGGTAGTTGTTCAACGACCATAATCCGCCGCTCCCGAGATAGGGGCCGTTTGCCGGGATGGTCACATTGCACTGTGAATTGAAGTACGGATTGGTCGCGGCGTAGGTCCCGCAAGCAGAGTTGATCGTCTCCTGAATCCCAGACGAAGCCGAACCGATGGTGTAGGAGGTATGGGAGAAGAACGTGGTGAACGTAATCGAACAACTTCCGCTACCTGTAGACCCACTGGTTACCGCCACCGCTTCGCTCGACGCACCATCTCTGATATAGACCTGATACCCCGCACCAGAGGTATAGTCCACCCCGACTGGGCAAGGAGTAAGGACAACGGTTCCTGGGGACCCGCCTGTCAATGAGCTGGAGATGGTCTGTGTCCAATTTAGCGTCGTCGTGGCATAAGTTGTCCCGCGCGGTGCACCCGTGCCGCAACGTTCCGACGTGGAGCTACCATTTGGGCAGGATGAAGCGCTCACCACTTCCGACTGGCTCGGTGCCAGCATATCGACCCTACCAGCACTGAGAAAGGGAACTGCCCCACCGAGTCCGAATGACAGCACCAGCACTATGAGAGCCATTCCGCGCATCGCAACTACTCCTTTCCAAATAGACCAAAGGTCGGTCCCAAAAGTTGTATGCGACCGGATGGTATCCCCTGTTCTCGTTGAGAAAGCCTCGGGACATGAGCAGCGGCGTTTCGGCGGTACTGTCCGGAGCTCTGTGTCTTCAATATTTCCAACGCAACTCTACCGTGTTGGGCGAACGGTCTTCACAATGGCGATCCCGCTTTGTTGTTAGGTGAGACGTACATGTAACCCACTCCTGGAATCCGCTCGATGCGTTTCCGACCATGAGCACCCAGCTTAGCGCGCAAGTAATATATATGGGCATTGAGATTCAGAGTATCAAGAACTTTCCCAGCCAAGGATCGCCGTAGCCGATCTCGGGAAACCACCTGGCCAGCGTTAAGAGCCAACATTTTAAACAGTGCAGAACCCACAGGTCCAAGAGTGATTGATTCCTTACCAAATATGATTGTCCAGGTGTCGGATGCGATCAGGATGTCATCGACGGAGATATAGTGCTCACTCTTCTTAGGCTGGGCTGCAACTTCTCGTACCACGTCGCAAAAGTCATCCAATCTGTCGAGTTTTCGTCCAGCGGACAACCACGGCTTCTCCCGTATCACCCTCTCAGTCAGGAAACTAGTGGCTAGTGGCGAGAATACATAGAAATTCAGTAGTTTAGAGTATGACTTGTCCATCGTACATATGAGGGCAGACAAGTCTCTTTCCTGAGGCCGCACACGCAATAACCAGCCACGTTCTCCTGTACGTGTGTCTTTGGCCGCTCGGCAAAGGTAAACAGCAACTCTAATGCATCGATCTACCTCGACGACTTGTAGTCGTTGCTGTTGTCGGTATAACCGGATCAGTCTCACCCGGTCGGGAAACGAGTTTGTCAATCGAGTGTACAGTTCGTTCCGCAAGCACTCTACCAGTTTCTGCGCGTGCATAAATTTCGTGGTTGCCGCGGACGGTCGATAGCCGACCAATTCATACGCTTTCGTGATAGAACCGAACCGCTTATAGTAGGTTGTGTAGTCAAACACGCACTTCTTTTGTAAAAGTCTTTGAGTTATCTTTCCTTCGCGAGCGAATACCTTCTTCATTGCTTGAATAAGACAGGCATCCGTCTTCCTCCGTTGCAATGCTCTTTTCCGAAGGAACTGTTGAGCACGCTCAAATAGACCCCTCTCTACAATTGGGGCAAATGCATCAGAATTTGTGATCCAAAGGTTCGGTGCGACCTTTCGAGTTCGAGAAGAAAGCCTCTGTGTCGTCTTCCCGTATGTATTGCAGCCAGTGTATTTGTCCTTTCTCAGTATGTTGCTAACTGAGGCGAGATCCCACAGTTTCCCATTCCAGCGGTGCATATGCCGACGATTCAAGTCGTTCGCGATCTCCTTCGCCGTGTTTGTACCTTGCGCAGCAAGGTCGAAGATTGCACGGACGCAGTCAACCTCTCTCTTAGGGCCAGGCACAAGGATGGTTCGATCCGTCTTGATCCCCTTTCGCTCGCCCTCTTGCAAGAGAAGTTTCCGGCGGCCGTCTGGAGACACGGTCATGCGCCGCAGTCCATATCCGGCTTCTCCTGCAACTCGATATCCGAGGAGCGCGAGGCGACGCTGGCCCGCGGAGACTTTTATTCCAAGTTCGCGGCTGTATTCAGCCGCCATCGTTCTCTTCAGGGCTTTCATCAGCGAACTGGCAAGTGATCCATCATTATCGAATTGTTCTGCGCAGTAGCGCACGGGGACACCCGCACTCTTGCAAAGAAACTCATAGTAGGCAGCCTCATCAACATCTTGAAAGCGACCAAATCGACTCACATCGTAAACGAGAATAGTCTTGTATGGGGCTTGGCCGCTGGTTACGTCATGAAGCAGACGACGGAGCTCTTTTCGATGTTTAATCGCAACACCACTCTTCCCAGCATCCGCATAGGTCGACGTGACGACATAACCATGGCTCTTCGCGTATGTCTGAATCGCGGCCTCTTGATTGGCGATGGAGTACTGCTGGTCCTCTGTGGACATACGCACATACTGGGCGGCAGGCACTAGGCGTTTTGTTTCCATCAGACCTCCAAGACAAGGGGAGAACAGGGATCAATCTGAACGAGCAAACTGCCTAATTATCGCAGACAGCAGAGACATTGCCGGAGAACTGAACCGCAGCGGATTGCATATCTTGGCGACGCACCGTGGAACGCGCGTCCAAACCATCCTGACACGCCCTTAGGTATACAGGCTGCAATGTCTATGGCCGGTCGAGCCAAAAGCTCTATTCACCGACTGTGATTCTCTGAGATCGGAATGGACGATTGTCCCAAGAGCCTTTGTGCCCTTAATCTTTATCTTTGAGAAGGTCCGGCGCAAGCTCGCAACGGTCGCGATCTCCGCATTATCTTCGTCGATCGGAGTCTCGGAACCTTATGCCGCCGATGTTCGCACGGACCGACGCCCGCATCCGAGGCATTGGCAGGCACTGGCGAAATTGGCTGGCATTGTATTCAACTAAAGGGTGCAGGGTGAGGGTACCGTTGCGAAGATAAGACTTAGATAGGAAAACACAGAAATGAAATGGTTGAAGGAAGAATCAGAATTCCGGGAGCTCTTTGCCAAAGCGCAAGAACTCATTCTTATCGACAGCGGATGTAAACCGGCGCAACTCCAGCGCTTTACCTTCGATGATGCTGAACTCTGCACACCACGCTTTCTGCGCCTTTTGCAATCGTTAATCGATCTGTCCGGCGATTCACGCGCCTACTTTCTTGTACTCTCTCCAGACCCAGTTCAATACTTCCATCGTCACTTCAACAAGTATCCTTTGCTCGAGATCGGTTGCCGCGATTCCGCGGATGATTATTTGACCTTCTTGAACGAAGACCCGGCGGGAAGTCCAGCAGATGCCGTTGGCACAAACTGGTCGGTTTCCGCGATCTTCCCACCAGGAGGCAGGTGGTTCAGCCATTTACTACGGTCCGCGAGCGACGATGGTGGGCGCCTTTGGATTCCGGGAGAATGGGTGGATGAGATCATTGAAGCGCATTCGTACTTGAGAGCTGCCCCGTGCGCAACGCACAGAACTCCGGCAGGCTAGCACCCCAGCCCCCAAATACCAGCCCTAGATTGTTTACTGATCGGTAATGAGACCGGTTTCAAAGCGCTCGCATGTTGCTCACTTTTACCTATCGCTCATCAACGCATTTGACGCGGGCCCGACGTATGTTATAGCGTTTGTCGCCGCATAAACACTGTCGATATCGCAACGCGAAGTGTGAGGGGGTGTGTACATATGCGCACTCGCTACATACTATCCCCGCCTGAGGTTGACGGGATAGTATGTG